>OCON01000015.1_pt1 | contig 19421 bp, 20 predicted proteins | sample 1534741 | NCBI WGS metagenome assembly OCON01 (sample SAMEA3275601, study PRJEB22092) | marine metagenome | biome: marine biome; feature: surface water; material: seawater | collected 2014-06-21T10:30:00+00 | depth 2 m | reverse complement strand
CACTATTTCAATTATTTTTTTAAAATTTTTTTCATTATTTTTAATAATTTCCATTAAATTTATTTTGTTAATTGGAAAACTATTAATTTGTTTTGGAAATATTTTTTTTAATTTTAAAAATAACCTTTTGTCACTGTTATATAAGTCTGAAACAACTTTATCTGCATTAAAAACAGGTATTTTTAATTGCTTTGCAAAAAATGATTTTCCTGAACCTATGTCTCCAAGAACAGCAATTCTAATCATGAATTAACGCAATCTCTTCTTGTGTTACGGATGGATTGATATTTGTCCAAATCTTAAATGCTGCCTGTGCCTGATATAAAAACATCATTTTTCCATTAATAATGCGGTTATTGTTAATCTCAGCTTGTTTTAAAAATTTTGTTTTTTCTGGATAGTAAATTACATCATAAAATAATTTATTTTTTTGATTTGAAAAATCTAAATTTATTTCTTGTCCTTGTTGCAGTTCAATACTCGTAGCATTTATATAAATATCAACGTCTTCAATATTTCCCCAGTCATGAACATGAATATCGGGGTACTGTGATTTAATCTTTAGTGCATTCTCTTTAGTTCTGTTTGAAATATGAATATTTAATACTTCAAGATTCTTTAATGCTTGAATTATAGAGGGTACAACTCCACCCGCGCCTAAGATTAAAGCGCTCTTGCCTTTAAAGTCATAATTAACTTCATTTAAAGATTTTTGAAAACCCAATACATCAGTATTGTCACCCATAATCTTGTTATCTTTAAAAAAAATAGTGTTAACTGAGTTTGTGTTTTTTGCCGTATTGGTTAACTCGTCACAATACTGAATGATATCCTGTTTATAGGGAACGGTTACATTACAACCAAAAACTTTGTTAGATCTTATATCGTTAATAAAATTTTCTAGATCACTTTTTTCTAATAAATGTTTTTCGTAAATAAAATCTAATTTATGCCTTTTAATCCAATGATTATGTAACTTTGGTGATAAAGAATGCTCTATTGGATTGCCTATAACACAAAGTTTTTTCATACTAATGAATGAAGATAAGGTTTAAGTTTATCAATGGGCATGCCCAGAATGGATTCTTCGTCACCATTAATTTCCTCAAATAATTTTCTTCCCTGTGCCTCTATTTGATAAACTCCATAACTTCTTAATACATTCTCATCTATATTGTCCAAATAATCATCTATTTCTTTTTCACTGAGCGCTTTCATTTTAAGTTTTGCGGTATCATCAAAATGAGAAATCATGCTCCCATTTCTGGCCACGCAAACGGCAGATTGAAGCGTGTGTTCATTATTATTAAGTTTTGCTAAAATTTTCTTTGCTTCATTTTTATTTTTTGGTTTATCAATGTTTTCTTTATTAAACTCTAGTACTTGATCAGCGCCAATAACGACTTCGGATGGAAATTTTGAACTAATTTTACACGCTTTTAATTCAGCAAGATTCTTTGCAATTTGTAAGCATGTGGCCTTATTTTGTACTAGAGCTAATTTAACCTCTTCCTCATCAACGCCTGATGGAATTTGTTCTACTTCAAAATTATGTTTTCTTAAAATCTCTGCTCTTATCTTGCTATTTGATGCTAAAATCACTTTGCTAATCATTATCTTTTCTCTTTTTCAATTTCGTAAATTTTAATAATAGATGCCGCAGTTTCTTCCACTGATTTTCTAGTAACATCAATTACAGGAATTTTTTTTGAGACGAACATTTTTTTTGCTTCACTGATTTCATTTTGTATCACATCCATATCGACATAAGTTGAAGACTGTTTATCATTTAAAATGTTCATACGTGTTTTTCTAACATCTGATAGTCTTGTTGGATCTATTGTTAAACCTACCTTTACTGCTTCAGATGAAAAAATTTCATCTGGTAATTTTTGATGCAAAACCAAAGGAATGTTAGAAACTTTATATCCTCGCTCCCCAAGATATATAGATGTAGGAGTTTTGCTTGTTCTGCTTACGCCCATTATAATAATATCAGCATCGACCGCTGTATCTAATTTTTGCCCATCATCGTGTTGGAGAGTGAACTGCATCGCTTCTATTTTTCTATAATATTCTTTATTTAGCTCGTGTTGACCGCTTGGTTTTAACGTAGCCTTTTGATTAAATATTTTTTCGAACTGAGGAATTAAATAATCAAGTATTCCAAAGCATGGAATGTTATAAGTTTTGCATTCGTTAATAATGTGATTTGTTGTTTGCTTTTCTACAAGCGTATATAAAATAATTGGGTTTTCTGTTTTTTTGCAAGCATTTATTAAAGTTGCTGTCTGTGTGGTTGTTCGCATAAATGCAAAATGGTGTATCTTATAATTATTCTTAGGAAACTGGGCTTTTAAAGCTAAATAGATTCTATCAAGCGTCTCTCCAGTTGAATCAGAAACTAAAAAAAAATTATAATTTTTGTTCATAAGTTTGTTTGTAATATTTTTATAACAATTTTATATCAATAGAGTTAAATAATTTTAGCTTTTATCTATAATTCTTACATTTTTGATAAATACTTATTAGATTTCATATTTAAATTTCTAATAATTTAATTTAGTGAATAACTGTGTTTTAATTAAAAAAAATAGGATAAATTTTGTTTATAATAATGCATAAACTCTTATTAATTAATTAACCCCAGAATTAACCTTACCTAATAATAAAAATATTTAATAAAATATATATTTATTATATTAACTCTAAATAAATAAAGACTATTGCAATACTTTTAAAAGTCATATACAAAATATTTATCTTACCAATTTTCCTAAATGAACTTACAAGAACTTAAAGACAAAACGCCTGCTGATTTAATATCTGAAGCTGAAAAGCTTGGAATTGAAAACCCGAGCACATTAAGAAAACAAGAAATTCTTTTTGCTATATTAAAAAAATTAGCCGAAAAAGATGAACAAATTACTGCAACCGGAGTATTAGAAACTCTACAAGACGGCTTTGGTTTTTTAAGAGCCATGGAATCAAATTATCTTCCAGGACCGGATGATATTTATGTCAGCCCAAGCCAAATTAGAAGATTTGGTCTTAGAAAAGGAGACACTGTTGAGGGAGAAATTAGAGCCCCTAAAGATCAAGAAAGATACTTTGCGTTACTAAAAGTTAATAAAATTAATTTTGAAGATCCAGAAAAAACAAAACACAAAATTAATTTTGATAATTTAACTCCACTTTATCCAAATGAAAAAATTAAACTTGAAATAGAAAAAACTAAAATTGAAAAAAAAACTGATAACACAGCAAGAGTAATAGATTTGGTGGCTCCCATTGGAAAAGGACAAAGATCTCTAATAGTTGCTCCGCCAAGAACTGGTAAGACCGTTATTTTACAAAATATCGCCAATTCAATCACTGCAAATCATCCTGAAATTTATTTAATTGTTTTGTTAATTGATGAGAGACCCGAAGAAGTAACTGATATGCAAAGAACTGTAAAAGGTGAAGTTGTGAGTTCAACTTTTGATGAACCAGCACAAAGACACGTTCAAGTAGCTGAAATGGTTATTGAAAAAGCTAAAAGATTATGTGAACACAAAAAAGATGTCGTTATTTTATTAGACTCAATTACTAGATTGGGGAGAGCATATAATGCCGTTGTCCCTAGTTCAGGAAAAGTTTTAACCGGTGGTGTTGATGCTAATGCGCTGCAAAGACCAAAAAGATTCTTTGGTGCAGCTAGAAATATTGAAGAGGGTGGATCATTAACAATTATCTCTACTGCTTTAATTGAAACAGGTTCTAGAATGGACGAGGTGATTTTTGAGGAATTTAAAGGAACGGGTAATTCAGAAGTAGTGTTAGACAGAAAAGTTGCTGATAAAAGAACTTACCCTGCTATTGATGTCGCTAAATCTGGAACTCGAAAAGAAGAGTTATTGTTTGCTAAAGATGAGCTTTCTAAAATGAATGTTCTAAGAAGAATATTAAACCCAATGGGTTCAATGGACGCTATTGAGTTTTTAATTGGTAAGTTAAGAGAAACAAAAAACAACGCTGAGTTTTTTGACTCGATGAATAAAAGCTAATCTAATTTTTTAGCCTCTTCCACAATCATAATTGGTATTCCCTCTTTAATTGGGTAAGCTAGCTTTGAAGTTTGAGCAATTAAACAATTATTTTTTTCATCATAAATCAACCTTTCCTTCGACAAAGGACAAACAATAGATTTAAGCATTTCTTTATTAAATTCCATTAATGAATATTTCGGTTTTCTTCGTTATTACCAAGAATATAAAAATTAATAATTTGGTTTAAGACGTCATTTCTCTCTTTAATATTCATCGTTTCCAAAAGCCTTTGTTTTTCACTGATAGTAAACGGGCAAATCATAGCTAAAGAATTTATAAGTTGAGAAGGTTCTACTTTTTCAACTATTTTCCAATCCGTTGACAACTGATGTTTGTTGAAAAGTTTTTTTGTTTTTTCTATCAGATCCAACGTATTGAGTTCTAGTTTTTCTTCATCATTTAGATCGCTTTCAAAATCGTCGTAATTAACTGCGAAAGTTCTGTACATGTTGTTTGTTTCAATTTCTTTTTCTACCTTAAATCTAGAAACTCCTTTTAAATTGATTAAATACCGTCCGTCAGGAGTATTAGAGTGATACTCAATGTAACCTACGCAACCAATATCATAGACTTCGGGAATATTATTTTCTCCGACCTTTTGGTTAGATTGTATCATTCCAATAAGGTTATCTTTTTCTAGAGCGTGTTCTGTCATTTGTTTGTATCTGGGCTCAAAAATATTTAGAGGCAAAAGGGTTTTAGGAAAAAAAATTGCATTACTTAAAGGAAATACAGGCAGTTCTTTTGGCAATTCTGCTTTGGAATATTTTTTTTTCATTATTTTTGCTATTGAAAAATGTTAACATAAATAATACTTTAAAAAAATATAAAAGCGGGTGTAGCTCAGTGGTAGAGCGAAACGTTGCCAACGTTTAGGTCGTGGGTTCAATTCCCTTCACCCGCTCCAAAAAACTATGAATGAATTAGCCAAAAAAAAATGCATACCTTGTTCTGGTGAAATTCCACCATTCACAGAGGAAGAAATTAATAATTTTTTAACTAAAGTGAAAAGCTGGAGTTGTAAAAAAAATGACGATAATAACTTTTATCTTACAAAAGATTTTAAATTTAAAAATTTTGAAGAAAGCTTAAACTTTATAAACAAAGTTTCTGAAGTTGCGGAAACAGAAAATCATCATCCAGACCTTAAATTTGGTTGGGGCTACGCAAATATCACTATTTTTACTCATGCCATAAAAGGTCTTGCAGAAAGCGACTTTGTCCTTGCGGCTAAAATAGATGATATTAGTGCTTAAAGTTTCTTGTTCCAGTAAAGACCATTGATATTCCAGCTTTATCAGCAGCATCGATAACTTCCTGATCTCGTATTGATCCACCAGGTTGAATGATAGACTTAATTCCAGCTTCAATAAGATTTTCTAATCCGTCTGCAAAGGGAAAAAATGCATCAGACGCTGCAGAGGATCCTATAATTTCTTCATTAAAAAACCTTTTAGCATTTTTACAAGCAATTTCGGTAGAACCCACTCGACTAGTTTGACCCGCGCCCACACCTAGTGTTTTATTGTTTTTGGCAATGACAATCGCGTTAGACTTAACATGTTTACAAACCTGGTTAGCAAATAGTAAATTTTTAATTTCTGTTTCGTTTGGCTTGTGTTTGGTGACAATCTTAAGATCTTCTTTTTTTGTAAAAGAATAGTTTTCATCCTGAAGCAAAAAAGTTTTTTGCATAAACGTTGCAGATAGCGATGATGTATTTTCTGGCACTTCATATTCAAGGACTCTCAGGTTTTTTTTAGAAGAGAGTATTTTTCTAGCTTGATCGTCAACTTTTGGCGATAAAATAACTTCATAAAAAGTCTTTATTATTTCTGATGCAATTGTTTCATTTATTTCACAATTAAAAGCTACTATCCCTCCAAAAGCACTTACAGGATCGCCACTGAGGGCATTTAAATACGCTTCAAGGCCATTTTGGTGTGTTGAGCATCCACAAGGATTATTATGCTTAATAATAGCGCATATACTTTCGTCGTTATTAAAATCATTAACTAAGGAGTAGGCATTAAAAGCATCCAGATAATTATTATGACTTAGCTCTTTTCCTTGAATTTGTGTAAGATTTGAAAATCCTTTTTTATTATTTACAACTTCATAAACCGAACTTTCTTGGTGTGGATTTTCTCCATATCTTAATTTTTGAATTTTTTTTCCAGCAAACGTCTTTTTATCAAGAAACTTAATGTTGTTTTGATCTGACATCCAGTTAGATATTAAACTGTCATAATATGCTGTTTCACTAAAGGTGATAGCTGACATTTTTTTTCTAAATTCTAAAGAGGTTGAACCCTTATTGGCATTTAATTCTTCCATAAACTCGTTGTAATATTTAGGGTTTGGAACAACGGTTACATGTTTGAAGTTTTTGGACGAAGACCTCAACATTGAAGGACCGCCGATATCTATATTTTCTATCATTTCATCGAAGCTAATATTTTTTTCTAGGAGTTTGTTTTCAAAGGGATATAAATTGACAATTACCAAGTTAATGGGTTCAATTTGATTTTCATTCATCTGTTTTATATGATTTTGTTTATCAATATCTCCTAATAGGCCTCCATGTATTTTAGGATGAAGTGTTTTTACTCGTCCATCTAATATTTCAGGGAAATTCGTATAACTAGATATCTCAACACAATCATATCCTTTATCTTTTATATATTTATATGTCCCACCAGTACTTATCATTTCTACATGATGATTTTTTAAACACTCAAGAAGACCATCCAGCCCACTTTTGTCAGAAACTGAAATTAGAGCTTTTGAAATTTTAGTCATTATATGAGTAGACTTATATTATATTAATTTGTTTTTTCCAAAGACCAGTTAATATTATTAACTTTATCCTTTAAAGTTCCCTCAACCAAAATACATTTAGATTCTGTAATTTTATCATATGAAGCAAAATATAAACTGTCTTCAATTTTAACGACATGAGCACACTTAAATCTCCAGCCTTGGTTATCAATACTCAGCAATATATCACCACCTTGCGTTTGTACTAATTTAGCTTCAGGCGTTACATGAAACCTCAGTGAAAAGTTTAAAAAAGCCAAATCTTTTTTTGCAACGATAATTAACTCATCACCTGATACTTTTTCTTCTTCCTCACTAATTACAATTTTCCTTTCATAAACAGCATTATATTTTTTTTGATACCCATTATGACCTGCGATAACGGAAATGGTATTTTTGTCAGAATTTAAATCTTTTTTATATACTTTAAGTTTTTGTATAAGGGAGTTACCGTAAAATGTTCTAATAAGAGGATTTTTTTGAAATAGACACGAGGATGTATCATTGATTGTTAATGTAGAATGAGCAGCAGTAGTTTGGCTTAAAAAGGGGAGTTCCCCTCCAAAATTATTTGCGGACCCACAGTTAGAAATTACTTTTTTACCATTGTAAATAAACTCAAATGACAAACATCCTGCTTGATAATTGTGTGAAAATAAATCAGAGGGAGGATCATTGGCATCAAGAGCAATTTCATATTTTTTTAGTTTAGCAATTAGATAGGCGTGCGTTTGTTTTTTTTTGTCAAAAGTATAATTTTTAGCTTTAAGAAACTTATTATATTCACTCGTGTCTCTATTTTTTGCTCCATTAAAAAGTGGTAAGAAATTATTTGACAAAAGCATACCTTTATAATTTGAGCCCACTTTTTGAATATTTTGGTCTAAAAATTCTGGAACAGTATTTTGAGAAAAAATTAAAAATTCTCTTATTAAAACTAAATGATGCAAAAGCCAAAACTGATCCTCAGGATTTTTACTTTCAACAAATCCATTCCTATCAATAAGATCCTTAATCTCTTTAGATAAGTTTTTCATAGAGCTTTGGAAAAGTTTTTGGTTACCCTCAAAAGTCACGCTGACAAGTACTAATGCTGCTAGTACAAGAATTTTCTCTAAGTTATTATTAATAAATTTAAGATTTTTATTTAAATGAAGCGCTTGTTTAATCATGTTATTTGTCAAAGCGCTTCTAAAGACCATATCATCATTTCTGATTGTAAAATGTGAACAGCAAATCCAAAAAATAAGTCGTGTTGCTGTAACATCATGCTCCCAATTTTTTTGATTATAATTTTGGTTTTTTCTCAACCATTCAATCATAATATTTTTAGCTAATTGTTTTTGATTTTTGATATCTAATTTAGATAACCATGAAAACTTGTGAAGTTCTGATAAGTTTTTCTGTCCAATATTTTCTAATTTCCAAATATTTTTTTGGAAGCGATTAATAAGCTCTATTCTTTTTAAATTTTTATCCTCAAGTTCTAAAAGCAGAGGAACATTATTCATGTCATAACTTCTAGAGGGAGGTGTGACTTTTAAACTATTGTTATAATATTTTGTGGTAAAATAAATTTTTTTTATTTTTTCTAAACTTAATTTTATTAATGAGTAAATTAATAGCCTAATGAATCTTAGATTCATTTTAATGTTTTCTTAATTTTTCTATATTTTCAGAAATACTATTCCCACCCTCAAATACGGTGGTACCGGATACGAGAATATTAGCCCCAGCTTTTATGGCTAGAGAAGCGGTTTCAAAATTAATCCCTCCATCAATTTCAATATCAATATTTAGTTTTTCATTATCAATTTTTTCTCTAAAAAACTTAACTTTATCCAAAACCTCTGGAATAAATTTTTGTCCTGCAAAACCAGGATGGACACTCATAATTAAGATTAGATCAATTTTATTTAATACATCGTCAAGTATACTCACTGGTGTTTCAGGATTTAGCGATACGCCAACTTTTTTAGAAAATGATTTTATAACATCAATTGATCTTGATAAATTATCAGTCGCTTCAGGATGAATGGTTATAATATCTGCACCTGCTTCAGCATAATTTTGAATATATTTTTCAACAGGAGAAATCATCAAGTGAACATCGAAGGGTAGTTTTGAACATTTTCTTATTTTTTTAATAACAGGAGGCCCAAAAGTTAGATTAGGTACGAAATGACCATCCATAACATCAATATGTATCAAATCTGCTCCAGAGTTATTTAATTTTTCTATTTCGTTTCCAATTTCACTAAAGTCACAAGATAAAATTGACGGTGAAATTTTGATTTGATTCATAATTATCTTTTAGCTTATTTTTAAAAATTGAAAAATTCTTTTTAAGAACCGCTAGCTAATATTACATCGATTAAAACTGTAAAAAGCATACAGGTAGCAATAAACAAGCATACATGCAGTGAATAATAAATCATGATCAATTTATCGCGGAAGTGTTTAGATTTTATTAAGACTATTTCTTTATTTTTTTCAGGATTATTTTTAAAATCATAAGATAACATCCAATAATTATTTGAATTCAATCTATTATCTATATAACCTGATTTAAGAATATTTTTTTTAATGAACCTAATAATTAAAATTAATACAAAAATACTAAATAAAATTTTTATCATTTGAAAGCCAATTCTAATACGAAATGAAAACAAAAAAAACTATTGAATTATTTATTAAAAAAACCAGTGATTACATATCGTCCAATTACCTTTGCGTTAATCAAAATGAGACGGTTATAGAAACAGTTAAAAAAGCTGTAGATCAAAATAAAGAAACCATACTTGTTAATAACGAAAAATGTAAAATTATAGGAATTGTTACCTTAAAAGATATCTTTAAAAAATTTGTTACAGAATTTTCCAAAGAAACAAAAATTGAAAGCATTATGACTTCACCAGTGATTTATGTTGGGGGTGATGACTTGTTATTTCATGCAGTGGGTATAATGCGAAAAAATAACTTTTCACATATTCCTGTTTTAAATTCAAGGAAACGCGTGATTGGAGTTTTAAATTTATCAGATGCTTTGTCAGCAGAGCTTGGGACCACCATGTCTCAAATTGATTCATTAACTCAAGATGAAAATGATGTTCAAGGATTAATTAATATCAAAAAATACCAACCGATATTAGTTGAAAATTTACTCGAACAAAGTGTTGCACCACTCGACATTGCTTATCTATTAAGTTTCTTAAATAATTTAATTTATTTAAGATCGGTATCAATTGCTAAGAAAGAAATATCGAGTCAGTTTAAAGGTTTTAAGCCTCCAAAATTTTCAGTCATTACCATGGGTTCTGGAGGGAGAATGGAAAGTTTTTTACACCCAGATCAAGACAATGGGATAATTTATTTAGGAGAAGAAACAAAAGAAGCAGATCAATATTTTGAACAATTATCAAAACATTTCACGAAAACTTTAGATGCCTGTGGAATTCCATTTTGTAAGGGTGATTTAATGGCGTCCAATCCTTTATGGCGACACAGTCTTCAAGGTTGGAAAAATCAACTTGAAGATTGGACAAAAAATTTATCTCAACAATCAATGCGCTATATTGAGATGTTATATGATTTTAGATCAGTTTATGGTGATCCAACTTTAGCGGATGATTTAAGAAAGTTTTTATTACATGTTTTAGATAACAAATATCTTCAAAAGTTTATGTATAAAAATGAAGAAAATTCCGATGCAGGACTTGGTTTATTTGGAAATTTTATATTAGAAAAAAACGATGATGAAAATAAAGGATTGTTTAATCTAAAACATACAGGAACACTCCCGCTAGTAGAGTCCATAAGACTTTACGCAATAAGGTATCAGATTGATGAAATTTCTACTCAAGAACGATTAGAAAGACTTAAAGTTTTGAATGTTTTTACAGAAAATGAATTTGATTTTTTTAGCAATGCTCATAAGTTTTTGTCTCTAATTTTGCTCAGAAACCAATCTGAAAGAGCTAAACAAAACTTATCAGTTCGAAATTATATCGATGTTTATAAACTAACAGATAGAGAAGTCAGAATATTAAAAATGTATTTAAAAAGAATACAAAAACTTAAAGATAAGGTTAGGGTAGATTTTAGTGAAGAATATTTTTAGTCCTTTTAAAAAAATAATTAATTTAGAGTTTGTTAATAAAATTAATATTTCTGACGTTACATTTTCTGTATTCGATACTGAAACTACAGGATTAGAATATAACAAAGGAGACAAAATCTTATCTGTCTCAGGTGTCAAAGTGAAAAATTTTGGAATTATAAAAGATGATCAACTCGATGAATTTTGTGATCCCATGGTCGAGATTAAGCCTGAAAACGAGCAAATTCATCATATTTCCAATCGAATGGTGAGAGGGAAACCAAACATTTATGAGTTAGAGGAGAAAATTAGAGCCTTTTTGAAAAGATCGGTTTTGGTAGCTCATAATGTTAAATTTGACTGTAATTTTTTAATCAGCAACTTAGCTCACACTCAGCTTGAAAGTCGAATTCGAGAGGCTGTGAAATTAGACACAGTTTTTTTTGCTGCCGGCGTTTATCCAGAGTTAGAAACTTATGAATTATCTGAACTTTGTAATCAATTAGATATTTCACATCATGATAAATTAAGACACTCTTCTTTGGGTGACTCTATTATTACTGCTAGATTATTTATTCATTTATTAAAAAAATCTAAGGTAAAAAATGTTAAAGAAATTTTAAATATTTCGAAACTAGGTCAAAAGGTTTTATTAAATAAAACTATAAATAGATAATTATTTAAAAAGATTAGATAGTGATCTTGCAATTTCACTTTCTAAAGGAAAAGATAACATTCCCATAACAGAATACCCTAAGAGATAGGGCATAACATAAAATCTAAACATGTAAAAAAACCAAGCCACATAAAGAGGAACTAATGGTTTTACCAAAAAAGTTGGAGTCACAAGTTTAAACATTCGAATAAACGGATCTGTCAACTGAACAAATACCTTCATAAAAAAGAAGTTACTATCTTCTTTTTGAAAGATGTTCATTGCTACACGACCAATTAAGGTCCACATAATTAAACCGAGGATGTAGTCTATAATGATTATCGTTGGAGACATTTTAAAATAACACGGGCGATATTATAAAATATCGCCCGTGAGATAAATAGTTAAGTTAGTATGAATTACCTATAGGATAGTTTTTCCTGAAGGTATTCTCACTTCATCGACCATAGCTTGCGTTTTTGCGTCTGGCTCAGGAGTCATTAAACTCACAACAACCATCGTAACTAAGCAAACTGGTGCACCGATTAGACCAAATCTTAAGTGGTCTATTCCAAGCCATGGAGTATTACCCATGAACGCAGGGGCTACGTAAACTAAATACGCTGTCCCAGCTGCAAGTCCAAGTAACATTCCTGCTGCTGCACCTTGTCTGGTTGCTCTCTTCCACCATACTCCAAGAACTAATGGGAAGAATAGTCCTGACATTGCAAAGTCGAATGCCCAGGCTACTGATCCTAAGATACTTGTAAGTCTCATTGATGCGATGTAGGCACCAAAAGCACCTGTCACAACAAGTAGAATACGAGCTACGATTAACCTCTTAGCAACGTCTGCTTTCGGGTCTACTATTTTGTAGTAAACGTCGTGAGACAGAGCGTTAGAAATTGCAAGAATTAATCCATCCGCAGTTGACATTGCAGCCGCCATTCCTCCAGCAGCAACTAGTCCAGAAATTACGTATGGTAATCCTCCCATTTCAGGTGTAGCTAAAACGATCACGTCACCTCTCATGAACCATTCGTTCAATTGAAGTATTCCGTCACCGTTAAAGTCAGCTATGTAAGCTTGTTTTACTGCAATCCACTCTTTAACCCATCCAATAGATTGTACATCAGCAATTGATTTACCGATAATACCAGTCGCTAAGTTTGGATCTAAGATTGAGATTTTAGCAAGTGTCGCTAAAGCTGGTGCTGAGAAGTACAACAAGAAGATAAAGAATAGTGACCAAGCCACTGATCTTCTAGCTGATTTCACACTTGGAGTAGTGAAATATCTCATCAAGATGTGTGGTAAAGAAGCAGTTCCTACCATCATACAAATTGCAAGTGAGATAAATTTCCAAGCAGCCATTCCGCCTTCAGCCACGCCAGCGTGTGATACAGAGATAGATTTTAATCCACCCGGTACTCCAGCTGATTTAATGTCTGCAGCAGAGTTTTTAACTAGACCATATTGCGCTTCAAGTTCACCTAATCTAGCCACTTCATCTCCCAACATAAATTGTGGGAAGAATCCAAAGCCAAACTTATTTGATAACCAGAAAATTGGTAATAAATAAGCTATGATTAGAACGATATATTGAGCAACCTGAGTCCAAGTTACGGCTCTCATTCCACCTAGCATAGAACATAATAAGATACTTATTAGTCCAACCCATACACCTAATTCAAAAGGAATTCCTAAGAATCTAGATGCAATTGTACCTGTAGCGTTAATTTGAGCAGTCACATAAGTGAATGATGCTAAAACTAATACTAACACAGCACAGGCTCTAACTAGGTTTCCACCATATCGAGTTCCAATAAAATCTGGAACTGTATAACAACCAAACTTTCTTAAGTATGGTGCTAATAATGATGACACAAGAACATATCCACCTGTCCATCCAACTAGGAAGGCCATGTAAGTATATCCACCGTAGAAGATACCTCCTGCCATTGCTACGAAAGATGCACCTGACATCCAGTCAGCTGCTGTCGCCATACCGTTAAATACGGTTGGAACTTGTCTTCCTGCAACGTAGTAAGCATCGGCTTGCATTGTTCGTGATAAAATTCCGATCAATGCGTAGATTGCGATGGTAAATACTAAGAATAGGATACCAATTGTTTTTGCTGATACACCATTAGCTTCTAATAGTGCCATCAACAAACAAAATACTAAAAATCCTCCGGTATACGTTCCGTAGATTTTAGGTAAGTTGTCTATGAAGTTACCTTTAAACATTAGTCGTCCTCCCCATATCCATGCTCTTCATCAATCTGGTTTTGCTTTCCAGATGACCAAAAGATTAGGATCACAAATGCTCCCAAAGAACCTTGTGCACACATGTAGTATGCTAAAGGATATCCAAGGAATGATGCACTGTTAAGAGAACTGCCAAACATAAAGATAACGATTGAGAAGAAGAACCAAATCGCCAATGTTAAAAACATCAGAGATCTCGTCTTCGTCCAATGCGCTTCTGCATTGTTTTTCGCCATATTTTTCTCCCTTTATTGTTAAGTTATAACTTAGCGAGGAATACTACTTACTGAGTATTAAAAATCTAGTTTAACATTCAGTCAAAAACCATTATTTGGTGGTATATTTTTGCATTGCAAAACTATATATCTCTAAAAAAATAATGAATTTTAAAAACAAGCTAGAAGAGATCAAAAAAGGGTTTGAGGCTACAAAAGAGTATGTTTTGCATCCAATTGCTGCATTATTTAATTCAAAAAAAATTACAAATAACACAGAGCTTACACAATATATTAGAAACCAATCAGCTAAAGTCACCCAACAAACACTTTATGAGTATGTCAGAACAAGAATGGGTACTTTGTATGTAAAGATGCATGATAATGAAAAGTTTATAGAGTCTTTAAATATTGCAAAATGGAATATTTATACAGTTGCCCTGCAAGACCTTAGCTTATTTGCTCATTCAATAATTGAAAACAAGTATCACAAAGATTTTACTAATCTTGAGTTAGAGAATTTTTATAAAACAATTTTAGATTTAGAAGTTTCTCAAGGCTTGAAACAAGATTTGTTAGAAGAAAAAATAAAAGAATTTCATTTAAGATTACAAGATACAGATTTAAAATCTTTTTTTCAAAATAAGCCATTTAAAAATAGCTCTCTTGCTTTGTATTACTGGGCACCCATTGCAGATGAGTTAAAGCAACAAGATCGTAATATCGTTTTAAATTCTATCCATTTAAAATGGAAAAATGTCGAAAAAGAATTTTCGAAGTTATTAGATTTTTAATTTATTTTTCACCAAAATCTTCATTTAGAGAAATAATTTCCCTATCCGAGTCTGTTGACATTCCAAGTTTATAAGCAAGGAACCATGTGAACCCAACAAAGAAAGACCAAAATAAAATTTGCCAAACCCAAATAGATGGTAAGCCAAATGCCCATGTTGTTGGATCGTCTGGAGAGCCAAACAGTCCATTTCCAATCACTGCCCCCGGTCCAAACCCAAAAAATATTAAAAAGATACCAAGTGCTAAAACGGCAGGAATAAGATATCGATTGCTAATAGGTATTCCAGCTTGATCGTCGATGTAGTCAAAGTATTTTTGACGATGTGCACGATCAATCGGGTTTTGTTTTAAGTAGGATACTCCAATCGCTAATCCTAAATTTACAATAATAGCCCAAAAGGAAGAATGAATTGTAAGTGGCCATGGCCCCCACGGTAAAAATTGATTTAACATAAGATGTCCAACAGGATCAGTAAGAATTAAAATAAAAAAACCACCTACTAAACCTGCAATAATTCCATTTTTGGTAAACCATGGAAAATAACAAATTGCGATTAATGGTATAAGCATTTGAAAGGCTAATGAGATTGAAAAATTATTGAGTAACCAAATAATTTTTCCAGCAAAGGTTATGAGACCTAAAGATAAAATTACGATCAAAACAACAGAGAGCCTTGTGATCAATATTTGGTTTTCAAAAGAAGCTTTTGGATTAAAAATTTTTTTATAAATATCTCTAGAAAAAATACCTGCAGTTGTTGAAATAAATGCTGCTGCAGTTGATTGAAATATTGCTAATGCGCTAACTACTAAAATTGCAAATAACCATGGCGAAGTTTCCTTTATGGCTAAACCATAACTTGAAAATAAATTCATAGATGAAAGAGATTTATCAATCGTTTCAGATAAAAATTGTGAGATGCTAATTCCCGCATCATTTACAACAGAATTCGATCCAAGCATATGCCCACTTATTCCTAGAAAAGTTACAAAGAATATTAAAACAAAACCAACAAAAAAAGTTGTCGTCCAGACTTGTTGACCCGCAAAAGGTCGAGGACTTTCACTTGAAAAACACCACATGGTAAAAGCGGGAGAAGAAAAAATACCAATTGTCGATAAAATAAAAGTAAATAATAATGTGCCAGTCCAATATATTTTTTCACCTTCAAAACTATAACCTGAGTTCATGCTGATAATTTCTGGAATATAAAAGAGTGATAATGTGTTATCGGCATTACTCTCTTTTAGTAAGGATAGTTTTGCTAAAGCTTGATTTAAAGAAGCAAGACCACCTGTCAGGTTATACGAGATAAGACCCAAGATAACTAAACCAAAAAGAATGATAATAAATTTAATTGCATTATTATAGGCAACAGATTTCATTCCACCCAAAGCAGCATATGTACAAATTACTAAACCAAATACCCAAGATGATAGAATAGGATTTAATAAATTATCAGTAGCAAGACTAAGAAGCTTTCCACCTAAGAAAAGTTGAAGCCCAACAAAAGGAATAACAAATACGATTGAAATAAAAATTATAATGTAATGAAGGGTTTTGCCTTTAAAATAATCACAATACATTTCAGTAGCTGTGATGTAGCCAAATCTTTTACCAAGGACCCATTGTCTTTTTAGAAAAAAAATGCTCGCTATAGAAATAATAATAACGGTAAATGCGAGGTATGATCCCATAAAACCAATATCAAGGTTCAAGCTGGGCTGGCTTAAAAAATTAATATTTGTGATGAAAATTGACGAGACAGCAAAGATAAAAATAAAAAAACTTATTTTTCTTCCACCAATTAAAAATTGAGACACATTATAATCAGAACGTTTAAAGCTCCAACCTATTGCAATAGAACTTAGCCAAAAAACTAATAATATGCTTAAAATCCAGAAACTCATCTTAGAATTTTTCCATTTCTTGGCATTGATTAATATCTTTTGGTGAAAAAAACCACTAACATATAAATATTTAATTTTTCCTATAAATATGTTTTTAATTAACAAAAAAAGTAAATGTCGAAAAATTTAGATAAATTAGCCAAAGTAGCACTTGAAGAGGCTGAAGTGAGAAAACGAACCCAAAATATTGAGGAAATACAAAGAAAATTAAAAGAGGTTAACGAAAAGATCTCTACAATTTTATCTAATAAAAGTTCCGATCCAGAAATTCATAAAAATTTGTTATCTGAAAAAGAATTGCTTATGAAGCAAATCGCTCAACATCTAGTCCAATCAAAAGAGATAGGTGGACCACAAGGTCCTGAACCTACTCGTTATGGAGACTGGGAAAAAAAAGGAATTGTATCTGATTTTTGATTATCGATTGAGTCGATTATCAACCAAGCTTTGAACCACAGAAGGATCAGCTAAAGTCGATGTATCTCCTAAATTACTATAATCATTCTCAGCAACTTTTCTTAAAATTCTTCTCATAATTTTTCCAGATCTTGTTTTTGGTAAACCCGGAGTAAAATGAATTAAGTCAGGTGTTGCTAATGGTCCAATATTTTTTCTAACCCATTGCTTCAACTCTTTAGTAAGTTCTTCAGATCCTGTTTCTCCTACATTTAAAGTCACATAACAGTATAAACCATTTCCTTTAATATCATGTGGGTACCCAACGACTGCAGCTTCTGCTACTTTTGGATGGGCTACAAATGCACTTTCAATTTCAGCAGTTCCTAAGTTATGACCTGATACGATGATGACATCGTCAACTCGACCTGTAATCCAATAATAACCATCTTTATCTCTTCTGCACCCATCACCCGTGAAGTACATTCCATCTACTGTTGAGAAATAAGTATCGATAAATCTTTGATGGTCACCATAGACAGTTCTCATCTGTCCAGGCCAAGAGTCTTTCATGCATAATCTTCCTTCACATGCTCCTTTAAGTTCTTTGCCCTTATCATCAACGACAGCGGGTTGAACACCATAAAAAGGTTTTGTTGCTGATCCAGGTTTCAGATCAATTGCACCAGGTTGAGCAGAGATTAATATTCCACCGGTTTCTGTTTGCCACCATGTATCAACGATTGGACATCGAGAGTCACCAACAACTTCATGATACCACAACCACGCTTCAGGATTAATAGGTTCTCCAACTGATCCTAAAATTTTAAGGGATTTTCTGCTTGATCTTTTAACTAAAGCATCACCTTCACGCATTAGAGATCTTAGAGCAGTTGGTGCAGTATAAAAAATATTTACATTATGTTTGTCGCAAACATCCCAGAATCTTCCAGCGTCAGGATATGTCGGCACACCTTCGAATACTAAAGTTGTAGCACCATTTGATAGTGGACCATACACAATATAGCTGTGACCAGTTACCCAACCAACATCAGCTGTACACCAATAAACATCTCCGTCTTGATAATTAAAAATATATTTGTGTGTCATTGATGCGTATACAAGATAACCACCACTCGTATGCATTACACCTTTTGGTTTCCCAGTTGATCCAGAAGTATAAAGAATAAATAACGGATCTTCAGCATTCATTTCTTCTGGTTCACATTCTGTAGATGCAGTGCTTGTAATATCATGATACCAAACATCCCTACCTTCCTTCATCGTAATATCTGCCCCTGTATGTTTTAACACTATGCATTTTTGAACATTGGGACAATTTTCCAAAGCTTCATCTGTAGTATTTTTTAAAGGAATAGTTTTTGCTCCTCTAACACCTTGATCAGCCGTAATTACAAACTCCGATTTACAATCAATAATTCTACCTGCTAAGGAGTCAGCAGAAAAACCACCAAACACTACCGAGTGTACAGCACCAATTCTGGCACAAGCTAGCATTGAATATACAGCTTGCGGTACCATTGGCATATAAATTGTTACTTTATCGCCTTTTTTAACTCCAATATCTTTTAAGCCATTTGCTAATTTACAAACTTCACTTTTAAGTTCTTGATAGGTAATTTTGCTGTCAACAGTAGGCTCATCGCCCTCAAAAATTATAGCTGTATCATTAGCCTTATGAGGTAAATGACGGTCTATACAGTTATACGATACGTTTAAAGTTCCGTCATAAAACCATTTAATATCAACCTTCTCTTTACTGTATGTGACGTCTTTAATTTTAGTGTAGGGTTTTATCCAATCAATTCTTTTTCCTTCTTGTGCCCAGAACTCTTCATTATTTTTAACAGACTCATTATATTTTGAATCGTATCCTTTTTTATCTATCAACGCGTTTTTTGACCAAGAGGGTAGTACTTTAAATACTTTTTCCCCACTAGTTTTTTGAGTTGATTTATTTTGTGTTTTTTTCTTCTTCGCTTTTTTTACAGCTTTCTTTTTTTTAGAAACTTTCTTCTTCCTCGCTTTTTTTACAGTTTTCTTTTTTTTAGAAACTTTTTTCTTTTTTCTTTTTTTTGCCACTTTGCCCCCTCTAAAAATTTTTTAAATTTTACCTAACTTACATATTATTTTCCAGCTTTTAGAAT
>OCON01000012.1_pt1 | contig 20482 bp, 17 predicted proteins | sample 1534741 | NCBI WGS metagenome assembly OCON01 (sample SAMEA3275601, study PRJEB22092) | marine metagenome | biome: marine biome; feature: surface water; material: seawater | collected 2014-06-21T10:30:00+00 | depth 2 m | reverse complement strand
TAGCTTTATCACTAAAGCTATCTAGGCTTAATGAAAAATAAAATTAGAGAGAAGTTTTTAAAACTTAGAAAAAATAATTATTTTGAATTAAACAATAATCATAAAAAATTCATTTTAAAAAATATTAAAACTATTATTAAAAAAACGAATTTAAAAAAAATAGGATTTTATTATCCCGTTAATTTTGAAATAAATATAACGCCAATTATTAGCTCTTTAAGATCCAAGTCTATTAAAACCTATTTACCAGTTGTAGAAAAAAATAATAAAATGAATTTTAGAGAGTGGAAAAAATATGATCCACTATGTGTAAATCGATTTGGAATATTAGAACCGGATAAAAAAAATCAAAAAGGAAAGCCAGATTTATTAATAGTGCCTTTAGTATCTTTTGATCAAGATAGAAATCGATTAGGTTATGGGAGGGGATTTTATGATCGATTTTTAAATCAAATATCTAATAAAAGAAATATATTATCTGTTGGCGTTGCCTTTTCTTTCCAACAAGAAAAAAAAATTCCATTTGAAAAACATGATAAAAAACTCGATTTTATCATTACAGAAAAAAAATTATTTGGTTCATGAACTTTTTATTTCTAGGAGACATCGTAGGTAGAGCGGGCAGAAACATTATTATTGAAAAACTTGAATCTATCAAACAGCAATATGAAATAGATTTTGTTATTGCAAATGGTGAAAATTCAGCAGGAGGATACGGAATTACAGAGGAGATTTGTAATCAATTATATGAAGCGGGAGTGGATGTTATTACTTCTGGAAACCATATCTGGGATCAGAAAGAAACCATGAATCATATCATCAAAGAAAACCGACTTCTAAGACCCATGAATTTTCAAGAAGGAACTCCTGGAAGGGGATTTGAAGTTTATGAAAAAAATGGTTTTAAGGTTGGAGTCATGAACTTGATGGGAAATGTTTATATGAAAAAATGTGAAGATGTTTTTCCTTTTATTCAAGAAAAGATAAAAAAAATTAATTTAAAAAAAGAAGTTGATTTTTTAGCAGTGGATTTTCATGCAGAGATTACTAGCGAAAAACAAGCAATGGGCCATTTACTTGATGGAAAAGCAACTTTTGTTGTTGGAACTCATACTCACACCCCAACTTTAGATTTTAGAATTTTAGAGCATGGAACAGCTTATCAAACTGATGCAGGTATGTGTGGCGATTATAATTCTGTCATCGGGATGAATAAAGAAAATGCAATATTAAAGTTTTTCAAAAGAAAAACAGATCGTTTAATCCCTGTAATTAAAAACCCAACAATTAGTGGGATTAAAGTTATTGCGGATGATAAAACTGGATTAGCAAAAGACATAGAACCTATTATGATTGGTGGAAATTTAAAATTTAGTAAGAATTGATATGGCAGGACATTCTCATTGGGCTGGAATCAAACACAAAAAAGGAAAAGCGGACAAACAAAGGTCAAAGCTTTTTTCAAAGTTAAGTAGAGAAATTACAGTTGCTGCAAAACTGGGAATGCCTGATCCTGATATGAATCCAAGATTAAGATCGGCAGTACAAGCTGCAAAAGAAGCTAATATGCCGAAAGATAATATTGATCGTGCAATTAAAAAATCACAAGGTAATGATGAGGCTAATTATGAAGCTGTTGTTTATGAAGGATTTGGCCCAAGCGGTACCGCTATGATTGTAGAAGCTTTAACTGATAATAAAAATCGAACAATTTCAAACATGAGATCTATTTTTGAAAAAAATGGATGCTCCCTTGGAACGGAAGGATCAGTTTCCTATCAATTTGAAATTTGTGGTTTAATAAAAATTAAGAAAGACAGTTGTTCCGAAGATGAAATTTTTGAACAGTCGACAAATTTTGGGGCAGAGGATTTTAAAGTTGAAGGCGAATTTTATGAAATTTATACAAAAAAAAATAATCTACACGAAATTCAAAGCGAACTTGAAAAAAAGTATCAACTTAATTTTTGTGGAATTATTTATAATCCAAAGAGCTCAATTAAAGTTGAAAAACAAGACTTTGAAAAAATTATCAGTTTTATAGATGCATTAGAAGATGATGACGATGTTCAAAAAGTATATTCAAATTTTGAAGTTGATGAAAAAATATTAACAGAGATGTCTTCATGATTGTATTTGGAATTGATCCTGGTGTGAGTGGCGCTTTAAGTGTTTATGAGGATAAAAAATTAAAAGAAGTTATTGATATGCCTACCATGAGCGCTGGCAAGCAAAATAAAAAACAAATCAATGCTGCGCAGTTATCTTTAGAAATTAAAAATAGAATAAATGGTTCAACTGAAATAGCCGTTGTTATAGAACAGGTATCTGCAATGCCAGGACAAGGAGTAACGAGTATGTTTAATTTTGGACAATCATTTGGAGTGATCAAAGGAATTTGCTCCGCATTAACCCTTCCTATTTATTTCATCAGACCTGTTAAGTGGAAAAAACATTTTAATTTAATTGGCTCATCGAAAGATGCCAGCAGAACGAAGGCAACTGAATTATTTCCAAATTTTTCAGATCATATTTCAAAAAAGAAGGACTTAAATAAAGCTGACGCTATTTTGATTGGTCGATATTTTTTAGATCATTTTAATAATGATGGATTTCATGGCTAAAAGTTTTGGTTATAAAACAAAAGTTTATTATGAGGATACGGATGCGGGTGGCATCGTTTATTACGCAAATTATTTAAAATATTTTGAACGTGCTAGAACAGAACTTATTTATTCCTTAGGGTTTAATCACAAAAAACTGAATGAAACCGACACTTATATCGTAGTTCGAGCTTGTAATATAAAGTATGAAAAACCAGTTAAATTTGAAGAGGAAATTGATATTGAAACTTATGTTACAAAAATTTCACCCGTTAGAATTAATTTAACTCAAAATGCCTTGGTAAAAGGTGATTTAAGAGTTAAAGCTGATGTGGAATTGGCAGTTATCGATCATGTTGGAAAACCCAAAAAAATGACAGATGATCTTTATCAATCTTTCAAAAGTTGTATTTAACATCAAATATTTATAGTCAACTGACACATAAATGACAATTTTCAAAAATAGGAAGTATTAATTATGGAACCTCAAGTTGGAGCAGCGGCATCAGCAATAGCAGCAACAGATTTTTCTTTATGGTCACTTTTTTTAAGAGCGGATATCATTGTAAAATCTGTAATTTTAATTTTAATTCTGTGTTCTGTTTATTCTTGGGCGATTATTTTTGAAAAATATAAACATTTTAAATTAATTAATGAAACGTCAGATCAGTTTGAGAAAAACTTTTTAAATTCATCATCTATTAGAGAAATATTTGGAAAAGTAAGCAAAACATCAGCAGACCCAATGACAACAGTATTTAGAAGTGGTGCAACTTTTTTAGTTGGAAATAAATCAACTTCTCAACTTTCAGAAAAACTTAAAAGAGTAATGGATGTTGCCATTGAAAAAGAGATTGAAAAATATGAAAGCAAACTAAATTTTCTAGCAACAGTAGGTTCTGTTGCGCCATTTATTGGATTGTTTGGCACAGTGTGGGGGATTATGAATTCTTTTCAATCTATTGCGATATCTAGAAATACAAGTTTAGCCATTGTTGCTCCTGGTATTGCTGAAGCATTGTTTGCAACAGCGCTTGGCCTTCTTGCTGCAATTCCAGCAGTTGTAGCTTACAACAAATTTACTAATAGTTCTCAGAGATATACTCAAAAGTTAGAAAACTTTTCACAAACCTTTTTATCGTTAGTTTAAATTATGGGTTTTAGTCTAAAGTCTTCCTCTTCTTCCAGGAAACGTCATCAAGTTATGAGTGAAATTAATGTCACTCCTTTTGTGGATGTCATGTTAGTTTTGTTAATTGTCTTTATGGTGTCAGCACCACTATTGACAGTAGGGGTTCCAGTAAATTTGCCAGAGACCAATGCTGACTCTTTACCAGATGATAATGAACCACTTACAGTTACAATCAATTCAAAGGGTGAAATATTTGTGCAAAATACAGCTGTTACTTATGATGGTTTGGTTCCAAAGTTATTAGCTATTTCAAAAAATAGAACAGATACTCGAATTTATGTTCGAGGTGATAAAAATTTAAACTATGGGAGAGTCATAGATATCATGGGTAATTTATCCGGAAATGGATTTACAAAAGTTGCTCTTATAACTGAAACCAAGCGATAATTTAAATGCACAAAAGTTTATCGTTATCAATCATTTTTCATTTGCTTATCATTGGTTTTACAATTTTAACTTTACCTTTTGCTATGAAACAGCCCATTGATGTACCACCAATGATATCAATTGATTTAATTCAAATTTCAGAAAAAACGGCATTACCTTTTGCTCCAAAAGCCAAAGAAATTATTGAAAAAATTAAAGAAGAAAAAGAAAGAGTTGTAAAAAAACAAGCCCCACCCAAAAAACAAATAAAAAAACAAAAACAAGATGCAGTCCCAATGCCCGATCAAATCAAGAAAAAAGAACCTGAAAAGACTAAGAAACAAAACCCAGAAGAGGTTAAAGAAGATATTAGACAAGCGTCTGAATTTGAAAAAAAAGAAATATTTGATCCTACAAAAGTTGCTGCACTTATAGATAAAGCAAAAGAAGATTATGCTGAGGTTGAAAAAAAACAAAAACAATCCATGACACAAAGTACAGATCCAACCGTTAGTTTGGACAAAGGGTTAACCCTTTCTCAAGAAGACGCGATAAAAGCTCAAATTGTTAAATGTTGGAATATACCTTTAGGCCTTCCTTTTGATGAAAATTTAACAGTGAGAATAAGATTGCAACTTAATAAAGATGGCTCCATTTTGAGTTCAGAAATTTTAGATCATGCACGTATGAACCGCCCAGGGCAAGGTTTCTATAAAGTTTTAGCTGAAAGTGCTCTTCGAGCAGTTAGACTTTGTAATCCTTTAAAGATGCCAACGACTGGACATGAGAAATGGAAAGATCTACAACTTAATTTTGACGCAAAAGAAATGTTAAGAGGGTAACAGTGAAAAAATTTTTATTTAGTATTTTATTTTTATTATTTTCAGTTAATGCCAAAGCTGTTGTTACCATAGATATTACTAGAGGTAATTTAGAACCTTTACCTACTGCTATTGCTGATTTTTATATTGAGAACCCTGAAAAATTTTCAACCAATATCAATAAGCTTAATCTCCAAGAAAATTTGCCAAGTGTTATTAAAAATAATTTATCAAGATCAGGCCTATTTTATGTCATTGATAAAAAAGCTTACATTCAAGATCCAAAGCTTTCTCATTTAAAACCAAGATTTGAAGACTGGAGATTAATTAAAGCTCAAATCATGGTTTCTGGAAAACTTAAAATTGATGACAAAGGAAGATTAAGAGTTGAATTTAGATTATGGGATACGGTTTCTGCAAAAGAAATTGAGAGTCTAGCTTTGTTTGCTACCCCAACTTCTTGGAGAAGAATTGCACACATCATTTCAGATAAAATTTATCAAAGATTAACAGGAGAAGAGGGTTATTTTGATACGAGAATTATTTATGTTGCAGAAAGCGGACCTAAAACTCAAAGAGTAAAAAAACTTGCTATCATGGATCAGGATGGTGCTAGCAATAAATATTTAACTTTAGGCAATGAGCTTGTTTTAACACCAAGATTTAGTCCAGACGGACGAATGGTCACTTACATGTCTTACTTTAAAAATTTACCACGTGTTTATTTATTAAATATTGAAACCGGAATTCAAGAAGTTGTAGGAGATTTTCCAGGTATGACTTTTGCACCAAGATTTTCACCCGATGGAAGAAAAGTTATCATGAGTTTTGCTCGAGATGGTAATTCTGACATTTATACCATGGATATTGAGTCAAGAAGAGTAGAGCAAATCACGTCTCATCCTGCTATTGATACATCTCCATCTTTTTCACCCGATGGAAACTATATTACTTTTAATTCTGACCGAAGTGGTATTCAGCAGATTTATACCATGAGAGCCGATGGAAGAAGTGTTAAAAGAATTTCCAGAGGATCCGGATTGTACGGAACACCCGTTTGGTCGCCAAGAGGTGATTTGATTGCTTTTACAAAAATACATAAAGGTAAATTTTACATTGGCGTGATGAGAACAGATGGAACCGGTGAAAGATTGCTTACAGAAAATTTTTATCAAGAAGCACCATCATGGTCACCTAATGGAAGAGTATTAATTTTTTACCGTGAAACTGCAGGTGGACGAGATGGAAAAGGTGCAGGAGCTAATTTATGGTCGATTGATATTACGGGCTATAATGAAATTAAAATTAAAACAGAAACTGATGCTTCAGACCCATCTTGGTCAGGATTATTGTCAAAATAGGCTTTTTTAAGTTCAATTTTAAAGATTAAAGCTTGAATCTGTAGTTCAAATATGTAGATATGATTTCAACAAAATTTAAATTTTAAGAGGATATAATGTCATTAGCTAATATTAGAAATTTTACTTTAGTCGTTGTTCTTGGTTTTTTATTGTCTGCCTGTGCAACTGGTGGAAAAAAAAGAACAGCAGAAGATTATTACACTGGAACCGATACTGTTAAGTTTTTAGCAGCTGGAGTTCCTGATCGTGTTTTCTTTGCAACAAATAGATCAAGCCTACACTCAGGTGCAAAAGATACTTTAAGTAAGCAAGCAGCTTATATTAAGTCATCTGGAATAACTGTTGTTGTAGAAGGTCATGCCGATGAAAGAGGTACTAGAGAGTACAACTTAGCATTAGGTGAAAGAAGAGCTAATTCTGTAAGAGACTATTTAATGTCTCAAGGTGTTAGTGCGAGCTCAATTACTGTAATTAGTTATGGTAAAGAAAGACCAGTTAATCCTGAGTCTTCTAGACTTGCATGGTCACAAAACAGAAGAGCAGTTACTGTTAAAGCAAAGTAATTAAAAATATTTTTTAAATTAAAAGACCCTGTTTTTCTAAACAGGGTCTTTTTTTTGCCAATATTATAGGTATTAGTAACTCAATGAGATTTGTAATTTTATTAATTTGTTTTTCTTTAACGTTTTCAACCGTAAAGGCTGATGAAAAACTTGATAAAGTTTTATCTGAACTTCAGCAAATTAAAAAAGATTTAAGCACACTGGAAAAAGCAGTTTACTCACAAAGCTTTAAAGGTTCTAGCGGTAGCCAACAATCCGGATCACTTGAAGGAGCCCTCACGAGACAACTAGTAAAGATTACTGAGATTGAAGAGCAGATGCAAAAGCTAACAGCAAGTCATGAAGAAGTTTTGTTTTCATTTGAACAATTAAACGAAAGAATAAATAAAGTTCAAAAAGATAATGAGTTACGTTTATCAGATTTAGAAACAGGTGATCCAAAAGCTGTTGCAAAAAAAACACCTCCTAAACAATTTCCAGGTACAGATAAGCCTCAAGATTTAGGAACTATGGTTGTTCAAAAGCAAACGGAAAAAGAACAACAAACAAGTTCAATCAATCCTGCAGCTGTGGTTAGAGTTGAAGAGAGCGATGCAAAAGAAATTTTACCAAATGCATCTCCTGATGAACAATATAAGTTTGCAACAAGTTTAATCAAAGTTGGAGATTACGATCAGGCTGAACTTGCACTTAGAGAATTTGTTAAAAAAAATCCAAAACATGAACTCGCAGGTAATGCGCAGTATTGGTACGCAGAAACTTTTTACATTAGACAGCTCTATCATGATGCAGCAGCAGCCTATTTAGATGGTTACCAAAAATATCCTCAAAGTACCAAGGGTCCTCAAAATTTATTAAAACTAGGTGTAACTTTATCTGAGCTTGGTGAAAAAGATCAAGGTTGTCAAATGTTAGATGGAATTACAAAGCAGTATCCTAAAGCAACACAGTCTGTTATCCAAAAGGCAAGGTATGAAAAGAAAAAATTCAAATGCCCTTCTGTTGGATAAAAAAACTCAACATATTTATTTAAATTTTAAAAATTTTTTAATTTCTCATTTAAAAGGAAAAAAGTTTCTCGTTGCTGTTTCGGGTGGACCTGACAGTTTAGCTTTAGCTTATTTATCTAAAATTTTTTGTAGTGAATTAAATTGCAGTTTTTCAGCTATTATTATTGATCATGGTGTTAGAAAGAAAAGTGATCAGGAAGCAAAAAAAGTTAAGCAACTATTATTAAAACATAAAATTAAATCATCAGTTTTTAAAATAAACTGTAAATCTGGAAAAAACTTTCATTTAGAAGCCAGGAAAAAAAGGTATGAAAAGATTTCTTCTTTTTGTAAAAAAAATAAAATTAAAAGCGTTCTTTTAGGACATCATTTGGATGATGTAGTTGAAAACTTTTACATCAGGTTAAGCAGAGGAAGCGGTTTATCAGGCTTAACCCCTATTAAAAAAGTATCACAATTGAATGGTCAAACATATTTGAGGCCTTTTTTAGAGGTAAAAAAAAATGAATTAATTAAAGTTTCAAATAAAATTTTTAAGTTTTATGTCAAAGATCCGAGTAATCTTGATGATAAATATTTAAGATCTAGAGTAAGAAAACTTAGATCATTTATGGAAAAAGAAGGCTTTGGAGACCAAAGACTATTATCTACACTTGGTAATCTTAACAAAGCCAGTGAAGCCCTTCAATTTTACAGCGATGAAGCTGAAAAAAAATATATTATTAAAAAAAATAATAAAATTTCAATTTCTAAAAAGTTGTTCACCCAACCTTATGAAGTAATTTTTAGATCAATTTCAAAATTTCTAAGTAAAAATAAAGATTACCCTCCAAGATCGAAAGGAATTGAAAGACTTATTTTAGATTTGAGTCAAAATAATAAAAAGAAAGTTACTTTAGGTGGATATATTTTTCAAAATGGCCTTAATTTAGTCAAAGTGACCACAGAGAATAGATCTGGTTGATAAATTAAGACTTTTTTGGTCTTGTTAAAAAAAAATTAATAATTACTTTAAATAACATATGAACGCTAAAAATTTGATGATGTGGGGTATCATTGCCTTATTAGTATTGGGTTTATTTAATTTATTCCAAAATCCAAACAATACATCGTCAAGAGATTTGCCATTTTCAACATTTATAAGTGAAGTTGATAAAGGAAATGTAACATCCGTTGATATTAGAGGAAATGAATTACAAGGTACTTTTTCAAATGGAACAAGATTTAAAACTTACTCTCCAAATTATCCAGAACTAGTTCAAAAGTTAAGTGACAAAGGAGTTGCAATCACAGCAGGACCTTCCGAAGATAGTATGCCATCATTTTTCGGTGTCTTACTGTCATGGTTCCCAATGCTATTGTTGATTGGAGTTTGGATTTTCTTTATGCGTCAGATGCAAGGCGGCAAAGGTGGTGCTATGGGATTTGGAAAATCTAAAGCTAAAATGATGAATGAAGTAAAGGGAAGAGTTACTTTTAAAGATGTTGCTGGAGTAGAAGAGGCAAAAGAAGAATTAGAAGAGATTGTAGAATTTTTAAAAGATCCAAGAAAATTTCAAAGGCTTGGAGGAAGAATTCCAAAAGGCGCACTATTAGTAGGTCCTCCAGGTACGGGTAAAACATTAATTGCAAGAGCCGTAGCAGGAGAAGCTAATGTTCCATTCTTTACCATTTCAGGATCTGATTTTGTTGAAATGTTTGTAGGAGTTGGAGCTTCAAGAGTAAGAGATATGTTTGAACAAGGTAAAAAGAATGCGCCTTGTATTATTTTCATCGATGAGATTGATGCCGTTGGAAGAAGCAGGGGCGCTGGACTTGGTGGTGGAAATGATGAAAGAGAACAAACATTAAATCAATTGCTTGTTGAGATGGATGGTTTTGAAACTAACGAAGGAGTTATTTTAATAGCCGCAACCAACAGACCTGATGTATTAGACCCAGCTTTATTAAGACCCGGAAGGTTTGACAGGCAAGTTATTGTTCCAAGACCGGATATTGTTGGAAGAGAAGCTATTTTAAAAGTTCATGCAAGAAAAGTACAAACGGGACCTGATGTGGATTTAAAAACAATTGCAAGAGGAACACCTGGTTTTTCAGGAGCGGATCTTGCAAACATTATGAATGAAGCTGCACTTCTTGCTGCAAGAAAAAATAAGAGAATTGTAACCATGATCGATGTTGAAGAAGCAAAAGATAAGATCATGATGGGAGCTGAAAGACGTTCAAAAGTGATTACTGAAGATGACAAAAAACTAACCGCTTATCATGAAGCGGGTCATGCGATTATTGGGTTAAATGTTAAAATCAAAAATATTAAAATGCATAAAGCTACAATTATTCCAAGAGGCATGGCTGGAGGAATGGTGATGTGGTTACCTGAAAAAGATGAAGATTATCAATCTAAAGATCAGTTTGAAGGTATGATTGCTATGGCTATGGGTGGTAGAGTTGCTGAAGAACACATTTTTGGAAAAGACAAAGTTACAACAGGTGCTGGTGGAGGGGGCAGTTCTGATATTGGTAAGGTGACTCAAATTGCAAAAGATATGGTGACCAAATATGGAATGTCAGAAGAACTTGGTCCTATTGCGTACGGTGATAATGAAGAAGAACTGTTTTTAGGAAGATCTATTGCAAAGACCCAAAATGTATCTGAAGAGACTGCTCAGAAAATTGATGCAGAAGTTAAAAAAATTGTTTTTGCAGGTTATCAAAAAGCTCAAAGTATTATGAAAGATAAAATTGAAGATCTTCATAAATTGGCAAAAGCATTAATGGATTACGAAACCTTAACATTTGATGAAATTACTAACATTTTAAATAAAGACATTTATCCAACAAGGTTCTCAGATAAACCTGATCAAAATAAAAATGACAGTGGAGATAAAAAAGAATCTGCCCTTGGATCGATTGGTTTAAAGCCCAAGTTAACCTAAAACACTTTTAATGCAAAAAATTTATGTGAGACCCATAAGTTTATCTTATGGATCAAACGCAAAAAAACTCATTCAACAAAAACAAGCTTTACCCATTTGCTCCAATAAAAACATAGCCTTTAGTCAAATTGAAATTATTCTAAGAGATAAAAAAAATAAGTATATCTTAATTGATGTTAATCAAATCAATAAAATAAATTCTAAAATTAAAACCGAAGTTAAAAAAAAAATTAAACTCATCACTTTAAAAAGAAAAAAGATATTAAATTTAGATTTAAATACTTTTAAAATTTTAGGAGTTTTGAATGTTACCCCAGATAGCTTTTCAGATGGCGGTCAATTTAATACATTAAACCAAGCCGTTAAAAGAACTCATCAAATGATATCTCAGGGTGCTGATATTATTGATGTAGGTGGAGAATCTACTAGACCGGGCGCAAAACTTATTTCTATTAAAAAAGAAAAAGAAAGAGTTCTTAAAGTTATTAGTAAAATTAAAAAAAATTTAGTCTCTATTGATACAAGAAAAGCAGAAGTGATGAAAGAGGCAGTGAAAAATGGTGCAAAAATTATTAATGATGTTTCCGCTTTAGATTTTGATAACCATTCTTTTACAACTGTAATTAAACTTAAAAAACCTGTTATTTTAAATCACTCTCAAGGTACACCTGATATAATGCAAAATAATCCAAAATACCAAAATGTGCTTCTTGATATTTATGATTATTTTGAAAACAAAATAAACCAACTGGTAAAAAAAGGTTTTTCAAAATCCAACATTATATTAGACCCAGGTATTGGGTTTGGAAAAAATTTAAATCACAATTTAGATCTGATTTCAAATATTGGTTTGTTTCATAGTTTAGGCTGTCCAATAATGTTAGGCCCATCGCGAAAAAGTTTTATTGGTAAAATTATGAAGAAAAAAGACAGCAAAGATCGTTTAGGAGGAACGCTAGCTTCTGTCATTACTGGCTATAATCACGGCGTTCAGTTTTTCAGAGTTCATGATATAAAAGAAAGCTTTGAGGCATTAAAAGTTCAGGAGGCTCTAAACTCAATCTAATGAAAAAATATTTTGGAACAGATGGAATTCGGGGAAAAGTTAACCAGGGTGTAATTAATGGTGAAAAGTTTTTTAAATTTGGTTTAGCTGCCGGAACTTATTTTGCAAACCAGAAAAAAACTAAACAGGTTGCTGTTATTGCAAAAGATACCAGACTATCAGGCTATACCCTTGAGCCAGCATTGGTCTCAGGGCTTACTTCTGCAGGAATGCATGTCTTTACATTCGGCCCAATGCCAACAAACGGCCTTGCCATGATTACAAAATTTATGAAAGCCAATATGGGTATTATGATTACTGCTTCACACAACCCTTATGATGACAATGGAATGAAGTTATTTGGTCCAGATGGAATGAAACTGTCAGACAATATCGAGAAAAAAATTGAAAAAATTATTGATACTAAAACTGAAAAACACTTGATTCATCCTGAAAAACTAGGTCGTGTAAAAAGATTAGAAACAGGAACTGATTTTTACATCAATATATTAAAAAAGAATTTCCCAAAAAATTTTAATCTTAAAAATATTAAAATTGTTTTAGATTGTGCAAATGGCGCAGGATATAAAGCTGGACCTGAATTGTTTAAATCACTTGGAGCAAAAGTGATAAGTATTGGAACAAGTCCAAATGGATTAAATATTAATCAAAATTGCGGTTCTACACATCCTAAAAAATTACAATCAGCCGTAAAAAAACATAAAGCTCACATTGGAATTGCTTTAGATGGTGATGCAGATCGTATTATTGTTTGTGATGAAAAAGGAAATATTGTGGATGGAGACCAAATTATTGCAATGCTGGCTACAAGATGGAAGCAAAAAAAATTGCTCAAGGGAGGCGTGGTTGGAACATTAATGTCAAATTACGGTTTAGAAAAATATTTTAAATCTAAGAAAATCAACTTTAAAAGAGCGGATGTTGGAGACCGATATGTCAAAGAAGTCATGAGAAAAAATAACTTTAATTTAGGCGGTGAACAATCAGGTCATATTATTTTAGGTAAATTTGCAACAACAGGAGATGGTTTATTAGTTGCATTAGAAATTTTGTTTAGTTTGCGAAAAAAGAAAAAAGCGAGCTTATTGTTTAACTTGTTTAAATTAACGCCTCAAATTTTGGAAAGTGTAACGGTAAAAGATAAAAAAATTATTCAATCAACAAAGTGTAAAAGCGCAATAACAAAAGCAAATAAACTGATTAAAGGACAAGGAAGAATGTTGGTAAGAAAGTCAGGAACAGAGCCCAAGATTAGAATTATGGGAGAGTCTGAAAATATTAAGCTTTTACAAAAGTGTATTTCTATAATTAAAAAAACTATTCATTAATGAAACCTAAAGCAAAAATTTTAATTATCGCAGGATCAGACTCATCAGGCGGCGCTGGAATTCAAGCGGATATTAAAACGGTAACAGCTTTAGGCGGTTACGCTATGACCGCAGTGACAGCTATCACAGCTCAAAATACAACTGGAGTAAAATCAATTGTCTCCATTCCTGCAAAAGAAATTCTCAACCAAATTCTTTTTACAGCTAAAGATATTAAACCTGATGCTGTTAAAATTGGCATGTTACATTCTGAAGAAATTATAAAAAAAGTCATTCTCGGTTTAAAAAAAATTAAGACTAAAAAAATTGTTTTAGATCCTGTTATGGTTGCAAAAGGTGGAGCGAAACTTATTAACAACAGAGCAATCAATTCTTTAAAAAAACAACTTATTAAACATTCATATCTAGTAACACCTAATATTCCTGAAGCTGAAGTTTTAACGAAAGTTAAAATTAACAATGTTGAAGATATGAAGCACGCCGCATCGATATTAATCCAATATGGCGCCAAGCATGTTTTGATTAAAGGCGGTCATTTGAAAGGCGATACTGTTTATGATGTCTTAGTTTCAAAAAATAAAACTCAAATTTTTAAAAATAAAAAAATTAAATCAAAAAATACTCACGGCACAGGCTGTACATTATCTAGTGCAATTACAACTTATTTTGCATGTGGAAAAACAATAAACAAAGCCTGCGAACTTGGAATTAAATATGTTAATCAAGCTATCGGATCAAAGATTAATTTTGGAAAAGGTCACGGTCCCATTAACCATCTAACATCTGTTAGTATTAATAAAGAGTTTAAATAAGTATGAAGAACGTTGTTGTTGTAGGATCACAGTGGGGAGATGAAGGAAAAGGAAAAATTGTAGATTGGTTATCTGATCAAGCTGATGTGGTTGTACGTTTTCAAGGGGGTCACAATGCGGGACATACGCTAGTGATTGATGGCGTAACTTATAAATTAAAATTGTTACCTTCTGGAATTGTCAGACCTGGAAAAATTTCTGTCATTGGAAATGGTGTTGTGGTTAATCCTTGGGCGCTGCTTGAAGAGATTAAAGCAATTCAAGATCAAGGTGTAAAAGTTACAGAGGAAAATTTAATTATCGCAGAAACTGCAAATTTAATTTTACCTTATCATAGTGAAATGGATGAAATTAGAGAGGATGCTGCTGGAAAAGGTAAAATTGGAACAACACGAAGAGGAATTGGTCCAGCTTACGAAGATAAAGTTGGTAGACGAGCAATACGTGTTATGGATTTAAGATCAGAAAGTAATTTAGATCAAAGACTGGATATTGTTCTTCAGCACCACAATGCGATTAGAAAAGGATTAAATAAAAAAATATATAAAAAAGATGAATTAAAAAAAGAACTTATGAAAATTGCACCTGAAATTTTAAAATATTCTCAACCTGTTTGGAAAAAAATTGACGAATTTAAATCGGAAAACAAAAAAATATTATTTGAAGGTGCACAAGGTATTTTGCTTGATGTTGATCACGGCACCTATCCATTTGTAACCTCTTCAAATACGGTAGCAGCTAATGCTGCAACAGGATCAGGCTGTGGACCCGATACAGTGGGTTATGTTCTTGGAATTACAAAAGCCTACACAACAAGAGTAGGGGAAGGTCCTTTTCCAACCGAACTTGAAGATGCTGATGGAGAAAAATTAGGAAAACGAGGTCATGAATTTGGAACAGTCACAAACAGAAAAAGAAGATGTGGTTGGTTTGATGGTGTTCTTGTTAGGCAAACGATAAAAGTTTCAGGTATTCATGGTATCGCGCTGACAAAGTTAGATGTGTTGGATGATTTTGATGAAATAAAATTTTGTGAGAAATATGAAATCGATGGAAAAGAAATTGATTATTTTCCAGCTGCTGTTGAAGATCAAAAAAAAGTCAAACCTATTTACAAAACCTTTAAAGGCTGGAAAACAGAAACAAGAGGTATTAGAAACATTGAAGATTTACCTGATCTTGCAAAAATTTATGTAACTGCAGTTGAGGATTTTATTGGTGCAAAAATTTCAAGTATCTCAACTAGTCCTGAAAGAGAAGATACGATTCTTCTCGAAGATCCTTTTAATAGTTAAAAATACAACCTGAAGTTAGTTATGTTTTTTTTAGATAAATATTATACTTTTGTGACAAGGTAAGTAAACGCTATTAATACCCCCACCATGGAGTAATATTCTGTTGTGGTTGCTTTAAAATTTTGGGCAAATTTATTTATTAATTAAGCTTTTTACAAATATCTTTGTTTTTTTTTGCTGTATCCGCAAGGGAGTAATATGAAAAAAATACTTAGCTGGATATGCATATATCTTATAACTTTTTTTAGCTTTCCAATTCATGTTTATGCTGAATTGGATCGTTTAGCTCTTCCTCAAGGTGGTAGTGTTGTATCAGGTCAAGTTGATATTAATTATGCAGCCATTGATCGTTTAAATGTAAATCAATCAACTAACCAAGCTATTGTGAATTGGCAAAGCTTTAATGTAGGACGAGATGCTTCCGTTCATTTTAATCAACCCGGATCTAAAGCTAGCATTTTAAATAATGTTTTAAGTGGCCAATCCATTATTAATGGAAAAATATTTTCAAATGGAAGATTATTTTTAGTTAATCCAACAGGAATCTTAACAGGACCGCATTCAGCAATCAAAGCAGAAGGTGCAATTCTTTCAACTTTAAATCTAACCAACCAAAATTTTTTAAATAATAATTATCAGTTTAATGCAAATTCTAACTCATCGTTAGTCAATCAAGGTTTGATCGAGGGGCAATATGTAGCTTTAATATCTCCTCAGGTTAATAACAAAGGTAACATTATCACCAGCGCTGCAACCACAATTGTTGCTGGTGATGATGTGCTTTTAGGAATTAGTGACAGTAACAATTTAACGGTAAAAGTTGCACCATCTAAATTAAAAGCGATGGCAAAAAATGAAGGTACCATCAAAACACAAAATGGAATTGTCACCATCAAAGCGGGTGCTGCTCAAAGTTTAGTTGATGAAGTAGTAAAACTTCCAAATGCAAGAGCCGATGGTTTGGTTTCTGAAAATGGAGTGATTAAATTAATTTCAAACTCGGGCTCCATTCAAGCAAATAAAATTAAAATTGATACAGGATCTAAAGGAGCAACAGAAATTTCAGGAACTTTAAATTCTGATAACAAAGAAGGAAAAGGTGGTACGATTGAAATCACTGCTAAAGATATTGATGTAAATAGCGCTACTATTTCTGCAGATGGAAAAACGGGTGGAGGAAAAGTTTTAGTTGGTGGTGATTGGCAAGGCACAGGAGAATTGCTTCAAGCAACTTATTTAAATATTGATTCAAACTCAAAAATTACTGCAAATGCATTAACAAGTGGATCCGGTGGAACCATCGTTGCTTGGTCTGATATTAAAAATTCAAATTCATTAACAAAAGTAAGTGGAACATTAGAAGCTAAAGGTATTGATGGAAGTGGTGGTCAAATTGAAACTTCTGGAGCATCTATTAATACAGATGGTATAAGAGTTAACGCCGGCTCAACAAGTGGTCCAAGTGGTTTATGGTTGATAGACCCATATGATTATACAATAAATTCTTCAGCAGCCACTAATATAACTAATGCTCTAAATGCTGGCACAAACGTAACAATTCAAACTTCAGCTAACAGTTCATCTTTTGGTTCTGGAGGATCTAGTTCTGGAAATGGAGATATTACAATTACATCTAATATTGGAACTACAGCTGGTAGCGCTACATCGAGCACTTTAACTTTAGAAGCAGCAAGACACATAGTTTCAAATTCTGGAGTAACGATTAGTGATGGTGGTTCACATTCCTTAAGTTTAGCTTTTACTGCTGGAGGAAATATTACTTTTAATGGCGCTGTTGATGTTGCTGGCTCAATTAATTTAACAACAACAACTTACACCTCATATGTAGCTGGTGATCAAACAACACAGTCATTCTCCTACACTGGAGCCGAACAAACCTGGTCGGTTCCAACAGGAGTTACATCAATTGAAATTGATGGTTACGGAGGGGCAGGTGGACATGGCGCAAGTGATCTGAACGCACGAGGTGGTAAAGGAGGTCGTTTAGTAGCTACTTCCACTGTAACAGCCGGTGAAACTTTATATCTATATGTTGGAGGTAAAGGAGGAAACACAACTGTAAATCCTGGAACAGGTTATAAACCCGCATGGAATCCATATTCTAGGGGAAATGCATTAGCTGGTTTTAATGGAGGTGGGGCGCCAGGAAACCATGCTGCTGGTGCAGGTGGAGGAGCAACTGATGTTAGACGTGGTGGCAATTCTTTATCAGACAGAATTTATGTAGCCGGAGGCGGTGGCGGTGGTGGAAATCAAAGAAGATACACTCAACCTGGTGGTGACGGAGGTCAAGGGGGTGGTTTAATAGGCGGAGCAGGATCTAGAGGAGGAGCCGGTGGAAGTAATCAGAATTCACTAAGTTCAGGAATGGGGCCAAATGGTAGAGGAGGTTACGGCGGTAACGGCGGTACACAATCTGCTGGAGGAGCTGCTGTTAATTATAGAGGTCTAGAAGGAACTTTAGGTTTTGGTGGAAAAGGTGGAACTAGCGGAAGATCAGGCGGAGGTGGCGGAGGTGGTTACTATGGCGGTAGCGGTGGTGGCGACTGGAATGGAAGTGATGCAGGAGGAGGTGGCGGAGGAGGTTCTTCATACAGCTCTGGTACAATAATTACAAACACCCAAGGATATTCCTCAGCAACTGGCAATGGATCTTTAACTCTGACTTATACGCCACTAACAGCATCTACAACGAAAGGTGCCATTACAATTAATCAAGGTATAGCTAGTGGAGGTAATACAACTGTTTCAACTCAAGGAGCTTTAACAGTAAAAGAGTCTTCTAGTGCAAAATTTGGAACAATTACTGCCGCATCTGTTTCAGTAAATAATACTAACACAGATATAACAATTGCTAATGCTCCAACAGTAAGTGGAGCATCTACTTTTGATAACACCGGAGCACTATGGTTAAAAAATGGTGGAACGTTTACAGGAGGATTAACAGTATCAAATGATGGAAACTTTTATGCAAACGGAACTATACAATCAACAGATTCTGCAATTACATTAAAATATTTCAGAAACTGTGTATCAGGTATTGACTGTGGAGGATTGACTGTAAACTCAGGCGGTGGTGCGATTACTATGGCTGGAGGTTATACTTGGCATAATCGTTCATTAACAGTTCGATCGCAAGGTGGATCAACAAACACTATAACAGATACCGGGAGTTATAACTCAGGACAATTTGGAAAAATTAAAATGTATGCTGATGGAGATATTTCTTTATCAGGAACACTTGATGTAAGTAATAGAGGAGCAGATCTTTATATTGAAACAGATGGTATTTTAAACATGAACAATACCGCTGTTTTAGAAAATGATTATTATAATGAAACAATAGAAATTAGAGCTAATGGTTTAATTAATCCAGGAAGAATTGAGGTTGGAAGAAGATATCATAGCGCGCCAGGTACCTTTACATTAAGACCCATATCAAATTCTTCAAGCATAGAGTTTTCACCAACAAATGATGACTCAATAAGTACTGATGTCTGGTATGACAGTGATTTAGTTGTACAAACTGACCGATATGGTGGAGGACCTTGGACAGGTGCTGCATTTAACTTGGGTCATGGTTCTCAATCAGGTGATATCCAGATGGCAGCTTATGATCAAAAAGTTAGGTTAACTGCAAATACCTCAGGTACAGTTACCTTAAACGGAGACCTAGGTGGAAGTAATTTAATTAGCGTAAATATTCCAAGAGGTTCAGTTGAAATGACCGGGGTAACAGTTGCTACAATCGCAGCAGATTCATTTGCCCCTAGTCAAACTTATTCAACGGTTACAGTTTCTGGAAACTCAGCCATTACAACATCTGGAGGTTCTCCAACGGTTTCTATGGGTGGTTTAATTGGATCAGCAAATTTATCTTCTAATACTGATATGACTATTGGTTCAGCTAATACAAATGGAATTTTTTCAGGAGTACTAAGTGGTGCAATGAAATTAACTGTTACTGGTACTGGAGTCTTTGAACCAACTGCTACAAATACTTATACTGGAGGAACAGTAATTGATGGAGGTAAAATTGCAGCGCAAACAGATAGAAATTTTGGTGCCAATCCTTCATCAGATGATCCAGATAATATCTTGTTAAAAAATGCAGGAACAATTTATTTTGGATCAGTTAATTCTAGTAATTCTTTAGGACACGTTAATTTTGGTTACAATAATAATAGAGGAATTTATCTAGAGACAGGACAGCATAATTTTATTGATGGTAGCGGAGGCTCAGGAAGAAATAAAATTTATTCTGTTATCAGCGGAGTTGGTGGAGTTACTTATGGAAAAATAGGTAACAAAACTATGACAATCTACTCAGCCAATACTTATACAGGTGATACAAAATTTAATTACACAACAGGATCAAATAACGGAGTTCACATTGCAAATGCTGATGCATGGAAATATTCAACTGTTTATCTTAATAGTACAAGAACAGACGTTAGAAAAGGTTGGACTGTAGTCTCAGGAGGTTCAATTAATTTTGGTGGTCTTGCTGGAGATGCAACAAATTGGAGATGGCAAAACAAACAAGTTACTTTTGGATATAATAATCAAGATACAACTTTTTCAGGAACCATCTCACAATATAATAACGATGGATATGATTTAGTTAAAGTTGGAACGGGAACTACAACATTCTCTAATACAAGTTCAAATGCTCATCAGGATGATGTTAATGGTATTAATGTTCAAGCTGGTAAAGTTATTCTTTCTGGGAACTGGGGGAGAAATAATGACTCAAATGGTAATTTTAATATAGAGTCTGGAGCTACATTAGAAATTGACTCTTCAATAAATAATTCATTTGATGGCGTCTTATCTGGAGCTGGAACTCTATTACTCGGAGGAAGTGGCACACAAACTTTTTCAGGTAATAATACTTTTTCAGGTATCATTAATATTGCTGATGGTGGATTTAAAGCAGAACACAACAATGCATTAGGATCGGTAACTTCAGTTACGTCATCTGGAGGCAGAATTTCTACAGCTTCTAGTATTACATTACCTTCGTTAATTGTTAGTGGAAATGTTCAGTTAGATTCTGGTATCACAACAACAGGAGCACAAACTTATACAAGTGATGTTTTAGTTGC
>OCON01000011.1_pt1 | contig 21274 bp, 20 predicted proteins | sample 1534741 | NCBI WGS metagenome assembly OCON01 (sample SAMEA3275601, study PRJEB22092) | marine metagenome | biome: marine biome; feature: surface water; material: seawater | collected 2014-06-21T10:30:00+00 | depth 2 m | reverse complement strand
ATCCTCAGTAAAATTAAAGTTCACATTATTATAAATAATCTCAATAAGTCTAAAATCTTCTAAATTTTTTTTTATTATATCATTTAATATTACAGAATAAGATCTTCTAGTTTTGAAAATTTCCAACATATTTTCAGAAATTTTTGTTTCAATGATATTTAACCATTTCTCGTCTTTACTACTTTTTAGTACTTGAATTCTTTCACTAACATTTTTTTGATAATCGATAATTTGATTATTAAAAATTTTATTATTTTGAGCTATCATTTTATCTAAAAATTTTCTCTTAATTGACTGACCCTCATACATAATTTTATCCATATAAGGAGTAAGCCAAATAAAACTAATGATTTCTTTTATTTTAATCAAAGATGTTTTTTTATCATCTAAATATAAAATCTTTTGTAATTTACTCTCTTTTTCTTTAATGGATAAAGATAAAATATACTTTTGATGATTTGATGAAATATTAATTTTAATATTTGTATTTATTGCTTGGTCATGATTGGTGATGACTTTTTCAATATTATCACCACGCAGTCCTTTTGAGTTTGAAAAAAAAGATAATGCTTCTATTAAATTTGTTTTTCCAACACCATTTTCTCCATAAACAACAATTTGTTGAGGGTCATTACTTAAATCAGTTATAAATTTCTTGTGGGATTTAAAATTATTTATCTGTATTTTTTCAATACTTGCCATTTATTAGCATGCTAAATTACACGCATCGGCATTACAATGTAAGTACTTAATGGATCATTCAAATCTTTAATATGAATAGGAGAGGTTGCATCTTTTAACATCAAAACAATTTCTTTACTCTCTAAAACGTTAGCAACATCAATTAAGTATCCAGAGTTGAAACCTATTTCCAATTGAGTGCCTTCGTACTGGGTTTGAACCTCTTCTATACCATCACCCGAAATTGCATCATTAATTAAAAATTTCATTATTCCTTTATCTAGTGAAATTTTTATTACCCCTTTTCTATCAGAAGATAATGATTTTAATCGATCTAGAGCGCTTATGAACTCTTCAACATTAGATTTTGCTGCTATTCTCTCATCTTTTGGAATAACTTTTTCATAATCAGGAAACTTTCCATCTATTACCTTAGAAATAAGAACTATATCTTTATAAAGAAACTTAATTTTAGATTTTGTAGATAATATTTTAATATCTATAGAATCTTCATCTATAATCGTTAGTAATTCAAAAACTGTCTTTTTAGGAAGAATAACTGGGTGAAAATTCTCTACTTTCTTAATTTCAGTTGCTGACTTGCTTAATCGATGCCCGTCAGTTGCAACAGCTATTAATTTATTCTCATTTTCATTTTTGTCCAAATAAATACCATTTAAGTAATGGCGTGTCTCATCATTAGAAATAGAAAACTTTGTCTTATTTATAATTTTTAAAAATTCAAAAGAAGGAATTTCCAAATACTGTTCATCCATATTGTCTTCAAGAATTGGAAATTCATCTGGTGATATACATGTTAAATTAAAATCTGATTTACCAGAAATTAATTTTAAACGATTGTTTTCTTTGAGTGATAAGTGCAATGAAGAGCCAGTTTTTAACTTTCTTACAATATCATATATTACTTGGGCTGTTGTTGTTGTTGAGCCCTCTTTAATTGTTTGGCATGTCAGTTTTTCTGTAATGATTATATCTAAGTCTGTTGCTGTAATTTTTAAAAAACCATCATAAGCCTCTAGTAAAACATTGCCTAATATTGGTAAGGTATTTTTCTTTTCAACCACGCCTTGAACGTGGGCAAGAGATTTAAGAAAAACATCTCTGTCAATTTTAAATTCCATATTACCTTTTTATAATTCTATCAGTAATACTCTGTACCTCATACTCAAATTGCCTATCTTTAGACATTAATTCCTCAATTTTTTTAATAGCATGGATTACAGTTGTATGGTCTCTTCCAGTAAATTTTCTACCTATTTCAGGTAATGATTTTGTTGTTAATTTTTTTGATAAATACATTGCGATTTGTCTAGGTCTTGCAATATGCCTCGATCGTCTTGCAGATAAAAAATCAGTCATAGATAAATTATAATATGAAACAACAATTTTTTGGATATCCTCAATGCTAATGACCGATTGCATATTATTCAATAAATCTTTTAAAATTAATTTTGCATCCTGAAGTGAAGGTGTTTTGTTTTGAATCCGTGCAGAAGCAATCACGCGGTTTAAAACACCCAGCATATCTCTAACACTTGATTTAAATTCGTTTGATATAAAAGAGAGAATTTCGTCATTAATCAGTATATCGTTACCAAAATGATTTTTTTCAGCTAGGCATCTCTTTTTTAAAATTTCTAATCTTAAACCAATATCAGGTGGCTGAATGTCGACAACTAAACCGCCAGATAATCTAGATTTAATTCTATCTTGAATTCTATCTAATTCATTAGGTGAACGATCACACGATATTACTACTTGAGACTGATTTTCTAAAAGACTATTGAATGTATAAAAAAACTCTTCCTGAGTTACTTCTTTGCCACTAATAAACTGAATATCATCTAAAATTAAAACATCAGCATTCCTAAAAATTTCTTTAAATTTATGTGTATCTTTATTTTTAATGGATTTAACAAACTGATACATGAATCTCTCGGCAGAAAGATAGATAACTTTTTTATCCATTTGTTTTAATTGATTTCCTATGGCGTTTAGTATGTGGGTCTTACCCAAGCCAACACCGCCATAAACATAAAGAGGATTATAGTGACCTAAACTTTCTGTTACTCTTTTTGCAGCTGAAAAAGCAAGTTGATTACTTTCTCCAGTAACAAAACTTTCAAAATTTAATCTTGGATCAATTCTATTAATCCCATAATTTGTATCTTTAAGATCAATAACTTTTGTACCTGATCCGAAATCTAAAATATTACTAGTTCTTTTTTCATCAAAAATTTCATTAATCTCAAACTGAATTCTTGAAACACTATTATCTAACTTTTGATAATGATCTAAAATTTTATCTGCATAATGTGATACGATCCAATCTCTCACAAATCTTGTTTTAACAACTAGGATTAAAGATGAAAAATCTATACCTTTAGCTTCAACATTTTGAATCCAACTTTTATAAACATCCAAACCATATGTCTCTTTAAGTTTTTGCTGAACAATTTCCCAATTTTTTTTTATATCTTCGTTAATTTGTAGTGCTGATGAATTTTTCATGAAGAGGTGTTTTAATTAATTATAAATCTACAAGCAACAAAAAAAAAAAATATTTTTTTTATCAACTCGAGATTGATATTTTTTATCACATAATTTTTTTTAAACTTATTGCGTTACAAAATAATTTTTTATTTAAAAAAAAATTTTTTATAAATTACAAAATCAATGATTGAAATTTAAAACGTAAGGTTGAAAATATTTAAACTTAAAATTGAAAAAAGAGCTTACTTCATGGCAGCAAGTTTTTTTGCTGTCCTTGAAATTTTTCTAGAAGCAGTTTGTCTTCTAATTGAACCTTTTTTAGATACCTTCATTAACTGAGATTGAAAATTATCAAATAGTTTCATTGCTTTATCTTTCTCACCACTTTTGATTGCATTTTCTATTTGAGAAATAGAACTTTTGTACTTACCAATTCTAATTCGATTTATAGCAGTTTTTCGTTTGATAACTTTGGTTTTTTTTTTTGCTGATGAAGTATTTGCCATTTTTTTTGATGGGCTGGTTATATAATCTTTTCAATCTTGGTCAATACTATCTTTGGCACTTAAAACAAAAAAAAATAGACCTCCCAGAGCTTACCTGACGCCTAATTTTTCCATTACAACCTAATCGGAGACATTTCCTATTCTCTCGATCGTAAACTTTAAAATTAGACTGGTAAGAACCTGACCTCCCTTCAGAGTTGTGATAATTTTTAATTGTTGAGCCACCCGCATCGATTGCATTTTTAATGATTTTATTAATGGATTTAACTAATGTTTTTATTTCATAATCTTTTAATTTATTGCCGTTTTTATTAGGTCTAATTTTGCTCATAAATAAAGCTTCGTTAGCATAGATATTGCCTAGACCGGCAACGATACTCTGGTTCATTAATAAATTTTTAATAGGCGAAGATTTATTATAAATTTTTTGCTTAAGATATTCAAAATTAAACTCTTTAGTTAAGGGCTCATATCCAAGTTTATTAATGTGCTTAGAAAATTTTATATTACTTATGGTCAACCGTCTAATAAAACCAAATTTTCTGATATCATTATAAATTAAACTAAAGCCTTCAAACGTAATTTTTAAATGATCGTGAGATTTAATAATTTTATTATTACTATAAAAACTCGTATCTATTTTTCTATCACCATTTAAAAAATAAAACCTCCCAGTCATTCCTAGATGAACAAGTAAAACATTTTCATTATCAAAAAAAATTAGAATATATTTTGATCGTCTATTTATTTTTTTTATAGTTTGATTTTTAAAAAGATTTAAATTTTCGTGATTTAAATTATATCTAAGCTTAGGGTTTAATATCTTTAAACTTTTAATCTTTTTGCCTAAAATGTGTTTTGAGATGCTTCTTTTTGTTATTTCGACTTCTGGAAGTTCTGGCATAAAATATTAATTTTTATACATTAAGGTTTATTAAAAATGAAAAATATACATCATGTCAAAAATACTAAATTAGTAAATGAAGTTTTTGATAATGTTTATCAAAACTATGATCTCATGAATGATATTATGTCAATGGGAACTCATAGAGTTTGGAAAAAGCAGTTTATCGATTCTATAGAGGTTGATAAAAATCAATCTATAATCGATATGTCATCTGGCACTGGCGATATAACAAAATTAATATTAAAAAAATCAGATCACAACACAATTTACCGAGTAGAACCAAACTTTAATATGATAAACAATAATATTAGAGAATTTATAAACTATAAAAATGTAAAAAATATTTGCGCTTTTGCAGAATCGGTTCCTCTAAAAGATAATTCAATCGATTTATATTTAATAAGTTTTGGATTACGAAATATTTCAAAAATTGATACAGGTTTGAAAGAAGCTTTTAGAGTGTTAAAAAAGGGTGGAGAATTTGTCTGTTTAGAATTTTATAATGTGGATCAACCAATTTTAAAGAATTTATATTCAATATATTCAAAAGCTATTCCCCTTTTTGGAAAAATATTTAATCAAAATTCTAAACCATATGAGTATTTAACTAAAAGTATCTCAGATTTTCATTCTAAAGAAGAAATTTCAAATAAATTATCTGAAAGTGGATTTAAAAATATCAGTATTAAAAACATTTTTGGAGGCATTGCTGCTATTCATTATGCGTGGAAATTAAATGATTAAAAAATTACTAATTCTCATAAAAATTGGAAGGGCTTTAGCTAAATCATCAACTTTGGATTATTTTGAACAATTATACAAACCAAATATATTTATAAGATCTTGTATTAAAATTTTTGGCTTCTCAAGTTTTAGAAAAAAAAGTCTAGATAGCAAAAGTGTTGGACTGAGGTTAGTTAAAGCTCTAGAAGAGCTGGGTCCAACGTTTATAAAGCTTGGACAATTTTTAGGAACTAGGCCAGATATCGTTGGTAAAGATTTAGCTATAGAACTTCAAAGTCTACAAGATGATTTACCTCCGTTTGCAATGTCGATTGCAAAACAAAGTATTATTGATGAAATTGGTCAAGAGAAATTCAATGAAATAAAAAATTTAAGTGAGCCAATTGCGGCAGCATCAATAGCCCAGGTTCATTTTGCAGATATAGATGAAAAACAATTCGCAATTAAAATTTTAAGACCAGGCATTGAAAAAAGGTTTAATGATGAATTAGAGGCGCTGATGTTATTTGCTTCAATTGTTGAAAGTTTATTGCCAAAAACTAGACGATTAAAATTAATCGAAGTTGTGCATTTATTAAAGGAAATCACAACAATTGAGATGGATTTAAGGTTTGAAGGCTCTGCTGCAAGTGAATTGAAAAAAAATACTGACCAAGATCCAAAATTCAAGGTACCAAATATAAATTGGGACTTTACTTCTAAAAGAATTTTAACTTCAGAAAAAGTAGATGGTATTAAAATAAAAGATCTTAATAGGATAAATGAACTTAAAATAGATAAAAAAGAACTCGCCAAAAATATAATTCAAAATTTTTTACGACAAGCAGTGGGTGATGGTTTTTTTCATGGTGATATGCACCAAGGGAATCTTTTTGTTGATAAAGAGGGCAATATAATTCCAGTTGATTTTGGAATTATGGGTAGATTAGATAAAGATAACAGAAAATATTTGGCAGAAATCCTTTATGGTTTTATCCAAAGAGATTATGAAAAAGTTGCTGAAGTACACTTTATTGCTGGTCTGGTTCCAGCGGACCAATCTAAAGATTCATTTTCTCAAGCCTTAAGATCAATCGGTGAGCCAATTTTTGGTCAATCAATTAAAAATATTTCAGCCGGAAAATTATTGGCTCAACTATTTGAAATTACTGAACAATTCAATATGGCAACACAACCTCAATTATTGTTGTTACAAAAAACAATGGTTGTTGTAGAGGGTGTAGCAAGAACTTTAGATGAGGATGCAAACATTTGGGAAATTTCAAAACCAGTATTAGAAGGGTGGCTTAAAAAGGAAGTTGGGCCAGAGGCTAAAATTAATCAAGCAATTGAGACAACTTCTAAAGTAATGGACCGATTACCTGAATTACCAAAAATGATGGATAAAGCATCAAAAGCTTTAGAATTATTAGCAGCAGGTAGTGTTGCTTACAATCAAGAAATAGCTAAACAATTTGAGTTAGAAAAGCTTAAACTTAAAAATCAACAAAACAAAATTATAATATTTTTTTTAATAATAGTAATTTCTTTATTAATAATATTTAACTAAAAATATGTTTGCTACTAAAAAAATCTTGTTAGTCATATCAGGTGGAATTGCAGCCTATAAGACACTGGATTTAATACGAAATCTTACTTCGCAAAATTTTGAAATTAAAACTATTTTAACTAAAACTGCAGAGGATTTTGTTACACCTTTATCAGTTTCCTCGCTGTCAAAAAATAAAGTTTATCAAAATAAATTTGATGTGAATGAGGAGTTAGAGATGGATCATATTGCACTATCACGATGGGCTGATTTAATTTTAATAGCTCCTGCTACCGCTAATATTATCGAAAATATTGCCAATGGATCTGCGAATGATTTTATTAATACTGTAATTTTAGCATCAAATAAGAAGGTATTTTTAGCTCCGGCAATGAATGTGAAAATGTGGGAAAATGAAGCCACGCAAATGAATGTTCAAAAACTACAAAAAAGAAATTTTTCAATGATTGGGCCTTCAAAAGGTTTGTTGGCTTGTGGAGAGTTTGGAGAAGGGCGTATGGCTAATTTAGAAGAAATTGAGCTATCTATAAAAAACTTTTTATACAAAAAAAATAAAAACTTAAGTGCATTAGTTACGGCTGGTCCAACAAGAGAATATATTGATCCGGTGAGATACATTTCCAATGAATCCTCTGGGCTACAAGGTTATCATTTGGCAAAGAAATTAAACGAAAGCGGAATTAATACAAAACTAATATTAGGACCTACACATCTTAAAATTGACGATCAGTTAGATGTTATAAATGTAACAAGTGCAGATGAGATGTTTGAAGCAGTAAAAACAAATTTACCAGTAGATATTGCTATTTGCACAGCTGCTGTTTCTGATTTTAAATCAGCTTATTCTAATGAAAAAATCAAAAAAGAGAGTTCTGAGTTAAATATAAAATTAAAACAAAATATTGATATTTTAAATTATATCAGCAATCATAATTCTTTAAGACCCAAATTGGTCGTTGGTTTTGCTGCTGAAACAAATAATGTTATTGAGTACGCAAAAAAAAAATTAGACCAAAAACATTGTGATTGGATAGTTGCAAATGATGTCTCAGATAAAACAATTGGTTTTAACTCAAGTGAAAATGAAATCTCAATCATTAGTAAAAATGCTCCAATTGAAAAAATATCAAAAAGAACAAAGTCTGAAATTTCATCTTACTTAGTTAAAAAAATTCTAAAATCATTTTCGCAAAATGAAAACAAAAGTATTAATTAAAAAGTTAAATCCAAAAGTTACTTTACCTGAATATAAAACTCGTGGGTCTTCAGGGTTAGATCTTCAAGCTTTTATTGAAAAAGATATAATCATCTCCCCAGGTAAATCATCATTAATACCAACAGGTTTGTCTGTTGCAATTTCTGAAGATTTAGAAATTCAAATTAGACCAAGATCTGGGCTAGCCTTAAAAAATGGTATCACGGTATTAAATACACCAGGTACAATAGATGCTGATTACAGAGGTGAAATCAAAGTTATTCTTATCAACTTAAGTGAAAATGAATTTGTAGTAAAAAATGGCGATAGAATAGCTCAAATGGTTATTGCTCCTATAATCAAAGGAGAGTTTGAAATTACAGATGAACTTCCAGACTCCATTAGAGGAGAAGGTGGATTTGGGTCTACTGGCAAACATTAATGAAATTAACAATTGATCAAATTGAAAGATTTAAAGGTCAAATAAATTTAAAAAAAATTAATATTCAAGGTCAAATCAAACTAAATTGCACAAAAGTTTTAATTATAGGTGCCGGAGGAATTGGATCTCCTGTTGCTCTTTTTTTAGCTCGCTCAGGCATAAAATATTTTGAAATTGCTGATTTTGACAAAGTCAGTAAAAGCAACCTACATAGACAAGTTTTATTTGACGAAAAAGATATTAATAAAAATAAAGCTTTAGTAACTAAAAAAAAAATTTCACTTATTGATAAAAAAATTAAAGTTAAGACTTTTCAAACTAAAATTAATAAAGCTAATATTAAAAAATTAATAAAAGATTATGACTACATTATTGATGGAACCGATAATTTTTCTACAAAAACTTTAATCAATGACGAATGTTTAAAACAAAAGAAAAAATTATTTATAGGATCAGTGAGCCAGTTTGATTGTCATATTTTTTATTTTAATTTTGCTTCAAAGGGCAGTTGCTTAAAGTGTTTTATGCCTCAAATACCTAAAATAACACCAAGATGCCAAGACGAAGGAATTTTAGGAACCGTAACAGGTACAGCAGGATCTTTGATAGCTAATGAATTAATAAAAGAAGTAACGGGCATTAATTCAGATTTATTAAATCACGTTTTAATTATAAATTTTGAAAAGTTAAACTTTAGGAAAGTAAAGATAAATTCAAGTGCTAAATGTAAAAACCATCACTAAATTTTTTACTTTTTTATTTTCAATATTTTTATTCGCAAATTTTTGTTTTGCAGAAGTAAGGAGTTTAAAAAATAATACTGTGAACGTTAGGCTAGGGCCATCCAAAACTTATCCTGTAAAATTTGTTTATAAAAATAAATATTTTCCAGTTACAATTATTGACGAACACTATAATTGGAGAAAAATTATTGATCATGAAAATGATAGTGGCTGGATCCACATTTCACAATTATCTAAAATTAGAACTACAATTACAACAAAAGATAACATGATCGTTTTTTCTTCACCTTCAATATACTCATCTCCAAAAGTGAAATTAGAAATCAATCAAGTTTTAATTATCAAACAATGTGGTGAGCAATGGTGTGAAATTAAAAACTCAAAAGTTAAAGGATGGGTGCAAAAAAAAGGTTTATGGAAGATCAAAAAAGACGAAATTATTCCAAAATAATATCTAAAACTTTTTGTTTTATTGATAGATGTCATAAAGTATAAACTTCATTCAGATGACAAGAAAAAACTCCTTCAATTATGATGAATTAATCTCATGTGGAGATGGTGAAATGTTTGGAATGGGAAATGCTAGATTGCCCTCACCTCCAATGTTGATGTTTGATAGAATTACAAAAATTACTGAAGACGGAGGACAATATAACAAAGGTTATATTGAGGCTGAGTTAGATATTAAAAAAGATCTCTGGTTTTTTGATTGTCACTTTAAAACCGATCCTGTTATGCCAGGATGTTTAGGTTTAGATGCAATGTGGCAACTAGTAGGTTTTTTTCTTGGCTGGGCTGGTAATCCAGGCAAAGGAAGGGCACTTGGAGTTAGTGATGTGAAATTTACTGGTGAAGTTTTGCAACATAATAAATTAGCTAAATACATTATTGATATGAAAAGAGTTATAAAAAAAGGAGAAACTAGCGTTGGACTTGCAAATGGCATTCTTTTAATCGATGATAAAAAAATATATAGTACAGAAAATTTAAAAGTAGGATTGTTTAAAAGTAATTTATGAGGAGAGTAGTTGTTACAGGATTCGGGGTTGTATCATCAATTGGTAATAATAATGATGAAGTATTAGACTCACTACTAAACACAAAGTCAGGAATAGTTTTTTCAGAAGAATATAAAAATTATGGCTTTAGAAGCCAAGTTTGTGGCTCTATTAAACTCAATTTAGATGAAGTTTTAGAAAGAAAAGAAAAAAGATTTATGGGTGATGGATCCGCATATGCTTACATCGCAATGAAGGAAGCTATAAAAAATTCTGGTTTAGAAGAAAAAGATATTAGCAATATCAAAACTGGCATTATTATTGGATCAGGTGGCCCATCAATCAAAAACGTTATACATGCCGTTGATACAACGAGAAAATCTTCGCCAAAAAAAATGGGGCCTTTAATTGTACCAAGAACTATGTCCAGTACATGTTCTGCAACACTTGCTGTTCCATTTAAAATCAAAGGTATTAATTATTCTATCAGCTCTGCATGCGCAACAAGCGCTCATTGTATTGGAAATGCAATGGAATTAATTCAATCAGGAAAACAGGATATAATTTTTGCAGGTGGTGGTGAAGAATTAGAATGGGGAATGTCTGCAATGTTTGATGCTATGCCCGCACTATCTTCAAAAAGAAATGAAACTCCTAAAAAAGCCTCAAGGGCATATGATGCTGATCGTGATGGTTTTGTTATTGCGGGTGGTGCCGCAGTTTTAGTTCTTGAAGAAATGGAAAGAGCAAAAGCTAGGGGTGCAAAAATTTATGCAGAAATTACTGGTTACGGTGCTACTTCTGACGGTTATGATATGGTCCAGCCATCTGGTGAGGGGGCTGTTAGATGTATGAAAATGGCATTATCAACCAAAAGATCTAACAAAGTTGATTATATAAATACTCACGGCACATCAACTCCAATTGGAGATGTAAAAGAATTAGAAGCAATTAAAGAAACTTTTGGACAGGATGTTCCTCCAATGAGTTCAACAAAATCAATCACTGGCCATTCACTTGGAGCTGTATCAGCCCAGGAAGCTATATTCTGTCTACTGATGATGGAAAATAGTTTTATCGCTGAGTCTGCAAACATTGAAAATCTAGATGAACAAGCAAAGGACTTACCAATTGTAAGAGAGGTTCAAAAAAACAAAGAGTTAAATTGTGTAATGTCTAATAGTTTTGGTTTTGGTGGAACAAACGCTACATTGGTATTTGAGAAAGTTTAAAGATGCTTGTCAAAGGTAAAAAAGGTTTAATCATGGGTCTTGCAAATGAAAGATCAATCGCATGGGGAATATCTAAAAAACTATCAGAACATGGTGCTGAACTTGCATTCACTTATGTTGGTGATGCTTTAAAAAAAAGAGTTGTGCCCTTAGCGGAGTCACTTGGATCAAAGTTTACATTAGATTGTAATGTTGAAAACAAAGATCAAATTGTAAATACATTTAAAGAACTTAAAGACAAGTGGGGTAATATTGATTTTGTTGTACACGCTGTTGCATTTTCAGATAAATCTGAATTGTCTGGTGAATATTTAAATACAACAAGAGATAATTTTTTAAGAAGTATGCTCATTTCATGTTTTTCTTTTACGGAAGTTGCTAAAGAAGCTGCACCAATAATGAATAAGGGTGGTAGCATGATTACTCTAACTTATGAATCTACGAAAGTTATTCCAAATTATAACGTCATGGGCGTTTGCAAATCTGCACTAGAGACAAGCACAAAATACTTAGCAAGAGATCTGGGTTCTAAAGGAATAAGAGTAAATGCAATAAGTGCTGGGCCTATTAAAACGCTTGCAGCTTCTGCAATTGGTGATGCAAAGTTCTTATACAAATGGAATGAAGATCATTCTCTTCTAAAAAGAAATGTAGATATTCATGACGTTGGAAATTCAGCATTATATTTAATAAGTGATCTTGCTGGAGGTGTTACTGGAGAGATTCACTATGTAGATGCTGGCTATAACAAAGTTGGTATGCCAGATCCAAAAAATATCAGCAGTTAATTTAATAGTTTATTCTAAGCGTCTTCTAAGGCTTCTTTAATAGATAATTTTACTTTACCTCTATCAAAACCAATAACCTTTACGCTTACTTCATCGCCTTCTTTAACGACATCAGTTACTTTTTCTACACGTTTTGCAGCAAGCTGAGATATATGAACTAAACCATCTTGTTTTCCTAAAAAGTTAACAAATGCGCCAAAGTCCATAATTTTTACAATTTTACCTTTATAAATTTTTCCCATTTCAGGCTTAGCTGTAATATCATTAATCATTTGAATGGCTTTGTTTCTAGATTCTTCATCTGGCGCAGAAACGGTTACAACGCCCTCATCATTAATATCAACTTTTGCTCCAGACAATTCTACGATTTCTCTAATTGTTGCTCCACCTTTGCCAATAACAGCTGCTATATCTTTTTTATCGACCTGAACTTTTTCCATTTTAGGAGTGTACTCAGATACTTCGCTATTAGATTTGCTAATCGCTTTATTCATAGCTTTTAGAATATCTATTCTACCTTGTTTTGCTTGGCTTAAAGCTTTTTCCATTATCTCAAATGTAATACCAGTAATTTTAATATCCATCTGAAGTGAAGTTATGCCATCTTCAGTTCCTGCAACTTTAAAATCCATATCACCCAAATGATCTTCGTCTCCTAGAATATCACTTAGTACTGAAAATTTATCACCTTCTTTAATTAATCCCATTGCAATTCCTGAAATTGGCTTTTCAATTGGAACACCCGCGTGCATTAACGACATTGAAGTTCCACAAACTGTTGCCATTGAAGACGATCCGTTAGATTCAGTAATTTCAGAAACTACTCGAATAGTATAAGGAAACTCCTCAGCTTTTGGTAATGCAGCATTGACTGCTCTCCAAGCTAATTTACCATGACCTATTTCTCTTCTTCCAGTTCCAATTCTTCCTACTTCACCTACCGAAAAAGGAGGGAAGTTATAATGCAACATAAATCTTGATCTTTGCATTCCTTCAAGACTTTCAGTTCTTTGTTCATCATCGGCTGTAGCTAAAGTTGTAGCTACAATAGCTTGCGTTTCTCCTCTAGTAAAAAGGGCAGATCCATGAACTCTAGGTAAAATCCCTACTTCACATTCTATTTGTCTTACCTCATCTAATTTCCTACCATCAATTCTTATCTTGTTATTTAAAATCTTAGTTCTAACAATATCTTTTTCTAAATTTTTAAACTGATCCATGATTTCAACTTTTGTATAAGTCTCATCATCTGAAAAATGATTTTGGATAATTTCTTTAGCTTCGTTTATTAAACTTCCTCTGATTTTTTTATCTTTTTCAGAGAATGCTTCTTCTAATTTTTTAGTAGCAAGTTCAGAGATTTTATTTTTTAATTCACTATAATCTTTCTCAATAACTTCAATCTCTTCTTTTTTAACAGTATTTTTTAAATCATTAATCATTTCAATCACTGGTGCAAAACCATCATGACCAAATTTTACTGCGGATAACATTTGCTCTTCTGTTAAGCCATTTGCTTGTGACTCAACCATTAAAACTGCATCTTTAGTACCTGCCACAACTAATTCTAATCCAGAATTTTGAAGAACTTCTTTTGTCGGGTTTAGTATAAATTGACCATCTACAAACCCCACTTTAGATGCTGCTACGGGTCCCATAAATGGTAATCCTGAAATACTTAGCGCTGCTGAACTGGCTATTAAAGATAAAATTTCTGGATCATTTTCTTTATCATAAGAAATTACTGTAGCTAATACCTGTGTCTCATTTCTAAATGAGTTTGGAAATAATGGTCTAATAGGTCTATCGATTAATCTTGAAATTAGTGTTTCAGCTTCTGTAGGTCTTGCCTCTCGCTTAAAGTAACCACCTGGAATTTTTCCTGCAGCATAATATTTTTCTTGATAGTTAACAGTTAATGGAAAAAAATCTGTTTCAGGGTTTGCTTTTTTAGCCGCAACAGCGGTTGCTAATATAACGGTATCGCCTGATCTTAAAATAACAGCTCCATCAGCCTGTCTTGCTATTTTACCAGTCTCAATGGAAAGTTTTTTTCCATTCCAATCAATTTCTTTTTTTACAATGTTAAACATTTTTGTAGCTCCAACTATTTTCTTAGTCCAAGCTGCTCAATCACTTTTTTATAAATGGTAGGTTCCTTTTTATTTAAGTAGTCTAAAAGTTTCTTTCTTCTTGTAATCATCTTACTTAATCCAGTATTTGAGTGCTTGTCCTTTTTGTTTTTTTTAAAGTGTTCTGTTAAATATTTAATTCTTTCAGTCAAAATACCAATTTGCACTTCTGATGACCCAACATCTTTATCAGATTTTTGAAGTGTTTTGATAACTTTGCTTTTATCTAAGTCTTTTTTAATCATTAATATTTAAAATCCTTTTTGGATAAAAAACTCCGTCCTTCATTGAACCTAAAGCTACAACGTTTTGATGATAATCTGCTAGAATTTCTTTATGCTCTTTTGAACCTACTTCTTCCAACATGCTTACTTTCATTCCGTTTTTAATAAGCTTAAATTTTTTATCGTTAATTTCAATTGTGGGTATATGATATAAAACAGACTTAATATCAAGTAAGTATTTCTCAAAATTTTCAATTTTTTCTTTATTTATAAGACTTTTTAAAGGATATGAGTTTTTTTTTCCAAAAATTCCATCCCTTAATCTTACAATTTTAATACAGTGACAGTAAGCATTGAGGCTTAATGCCAGATCGTTAGCGAGACTTCTTATATACGTACCGCTCTCACAAATCACCATGAACGATGTTTTTTTTAAATCAATATTGTGATTTAAAACTTTAAACTTATATATTTTTTTATTAATTTTTTTTAATTTTGGCTGAATACCCTCTCTAGCAAGCTCATAAGATCTTTTGCCATTAATTTTTTTTGCAGAATAAATTGGAGGATCTTGAACAATTTCTCCAATAAATTTTTTATTTATTTTTTTTAAAATTTTATCTTTTAATGGAATAATTTCATTACTATTAATGATTCTTCCTTCACTATCTAAAGTATCTGTTTGCTCACCCCAAAGAACCTCAAAAAAGTATGTTTTTTTTGATCTATTTAAAAAGCTTACTGTTTTTGTTGCCTCATTAATAGCTACTGGCAAAACACCCTCGGCCATTGGATCAAGTGTTCCAACGTGACCGATTTTTTTCAATTTAAATTTTTTTTTTAATAAATTTAAACAGTATGATGATGAATACCCTTTTGGTTTATACAAGTTTAACCAAGCATTTATGGTCATTTTTTATCTTTTAAAATTAGATTTTCTATTTTTTCGGCATAATCAAAGGACTGGTCTAATACAAAATGAAGATTGGGCATAAATTTTGCTGTCCATTGTTTGGAGGCTATTTTTTTTATATCTAATGCGTACTCGTTCAAAATTTTTAAAAAATTGTCACTGTTGATACCTGCAAGCGGTATAAAAAAAACTTTAGCATGTTTAAAATCTGGAGAAACTCTTACTTCAGTTACAGTTACTAATTTTGAATTTAAATCAGGCAAAATAATTTCCTGTTGTATAAATAACCTTCCTAAAATTTTCTTTAAATTTTCGCCTGCTTTTAGCTGTCTTTGCGAATAGGCTTGTGGGTCTTCTCTCACTTTTTATACCCTTTCAACTGTTACTGTCTGAAAAATTTCTACAATATCTCCTTTTTTATAATCAATAAAATCTTTAATAGTTAAGCCGCACTCTAATCCAGATTTAACTTCTTTGGCTTCATTTTTTTCTCTAAATAAACTTCCAATTTTTCCAGTATAAACAACCGCCCCATCACGGATTAATCTAGCATCTGAATTATTTCTAACCTCACCTTGAGTGACCTTAACTCCAGCAACTTTTCCTGCTTTTGATACATTAAAAACTTCTAAAATTTCACACTGACCAATGCTCTCTTCTTTAGTTTGGGGCTCTAATTTTCCGGTAATAGATTTTTCAACAAAATCAATTGCTTCGTAAATTATGTTAAAATAACTTATTTCCATTTTATAACTATTAGCCAGCTCTTTAGCTTCTTTATTTGGTCTAACATTAAAACCTAGAATTTTTGCATTTGACGCTTTTGCTAAAGTTACATCAGTTTCTGTTACAGGGCCTACGGCAGATAATATAATTTTAGGTTTGATTTTTTCGATTTCTATTTTTAATAGAGCGGCACTTATTGCCTCTAGTGATCCATGCACATCTGCTTTTACTACAATATTTAAAGTCTCAGCTTTATCAACACTGCCAAATATATCATCATTTTCAGAAGTAGCTTTTAAGCCAACCTTGTTAGAATTAGATTGTCTAAATTCTAAAATTTCAGATATTTTATTTTCATCATTTAAAACAGCAAAATCATCACCCGCACTTGTAACACTCTCAAATCCTATAACTTCTACTGGCGTTGAAGGTTCAGCAGAACTAATTTGTTTTCCATTAAAATCAAACATTGCTCTTACTCTTCCTTTAGATGATCCACTTACAAATGTATCTCCACGTTTTAGTGTTCCTGACGTAACAAGAATAGTTGATACTGGTCCTTTACCTTTATCTAAACGTGACTCGATAACTACACCTTTTGCCATGGTATTTTTAAATGTTTTTAAATCTAATAGCTCAGATTGTAATACGATGTTTTCTTTAAGCTTATCCAAATTAGTTTTTTTTAAAGCTGATATTTCTACACACAAAATATCTCCACCTAGTTCTTCGACAACTAACTCATGTTCTAATAACTGATTTTTTACTTTTCTTGTATCAACGCCTGGAAGATCACATTTGTTTACAGCCACAATGATTGGAACGCCTGCTGCCTTTGAATGCTGAATAGCCTCTATAGTCTGCGGTTTAATTCCATCATTTGCTGCTACGACTAGAATTACAATATCAGTAATCTTCGATCCTCTTGCTCTCATTTCAGTAAATGCGGCATGACCAGGTGTATCTATGAACGTAATTAAATTTTTATCATTCACCTTAACTTGATAAGCGCCAATATGCTGAGTAATTCCACCGTGTTCTGTAGAAACAACGTCAGCCTCCCTCAAAGAATCCAGTAAAGAAGTTTTACCGTGATCAACATGCCCCATAACTGTAACAACAGGAGGTCGTGGGTCGTTTCCTTTATTTTCCTTTTCTACATCAACAATCTTTTTTATTTCATCTGCTGTAACTTCGCCTCGAATTGCATTGTGACCAAACTCTCCGACTATAAATTCAGCCGTATCAGCATCAATACTATGGTTAACTGTTACTTTAACATTTTTTTCTAATAGATATTTAATAATGGCACTAGATTTTTCAGCCATTCTATTAGCTAGTTCTTGAATCGTAATAACTGAAGGAATAGTAACATCTCTAGTTATTTTTAAATCATCTTCTTGTGTTTCAATTTTTTTTGTTTGTTTTTCCCTCGCTCTTTTAACAGATGCAAAACTTCTTTGTCTTTCGATTTCATCCTCATCAGAAAGAGCTCTTGAAAGGGTTAGTTTATAATCTCTTTTCTTTAATTCTGTTTTTTTCTCTACTTTCTTTTTTCCTTTATATAATTCTTCTTGAATTTTCTTTTTTGCCCATTCTTTTGCATTTTTTTGATTATCTCCAGAAGGAGGAGTTATTTTTGGAGCGAAAGGCTTTTGAAATGTTTTTTTCTCTAAATTGTTATTGCTTGGCTTAAAATTTGGATTTTTTCTTTCAACTACAACTTTACCCTGAGTTTTAACAGAATTATCGTTGAACTTTCGAGGAGTCCCCTTGAAATTTTTTAAGGTAAGTTTTTTTTTCTTTTCTTTGCTCATTTTTTCCCTCGGAACTCATTGTTAAAAATTAAATACTTTTTTACGCGCACGCATAATCAAATCTTCTGCATCTTTTCTAGAAATACTAAACTCTTCTAAAATACCGTCAAATTTTTCTCTTTTACCCTTAATTTCATCATATCCACCAATAATTTCATCTGTAGAAAGTTCTGCAAAATCTTTAAGTGTTTTAATATTTTCTTCGCCTAAAGTTAAAAGCATTCCCAAAGTTAAACCTTTATGATTTGCTAAGTCTTCTTCGATACCGAGTTCTTGAACTTTACTTGCAATTTCTTTTTCCTCTTCTTCTAAAAATTCTTTAGCTCTATCTTGTAACTCTTTAGCTGTTTCTTCGTCAAAACCATCAATTTTTAAAAAATCATCAACGTTTGCATTATTAATATCTCTAATAGTATTAAAACCTTCTGAAACCAGTAACTGGGCCATAGTGGTATCAATCTCTAATGCCTGAATTAATTTAGATGAGTTTTCTTTAAATTCACTTTGTCTTTTTTCTGATTCTTCTTTATCTGTTAAAATATCGATCTCATAATCTAAAAGCTTAGAAGCTAACCTAACATTCTGTCCTCGTCTTCCAATCGCTTTACTTAAGTTATTTTCATCAATCACAACCTCAGCTCTTCTATTTTCTTGATCCAAAACAACTTTCATAACCTCTGCAGGAGCTAAAGCACTTACAACTAATGATGCAACATCTTCACTCCAATTTATAATGTCTATTTTTTCACCCTGTAATTCATTAACAATAGTTTGAACTCTACTTCCTCTCATTCCAACGCACGCACCCACTGGATCAATAGAACTATCTTTTGATTGCACACAAATTTTTGCTCGACTGCCTGGATCCCTTGCTACAGATTTAATTGAAATTGTTCCTTCATAAATTTCTGGAACTTCTTGTTGAAATAATTTCGCTAAAAATTGAGGATGAGCTCTTGATAAGAAAATTTGTGGTCCTTTGTTTTCTCTTCTAACGTCATAACAATATGCTTTTATACGATCGCCATTTTTAAGATTTTCCCTTGGTATCAACTCTTCTCTTCTTATAACAGCCTCAGATTTTTGTAAGTCTACTATGATGTTTCCAAATTCAGATCTTTTAACAATACCACTTAATATTTCTCCAACCTTATCTTTAAATTCATTGAACTGCCTGTCTCTTTCTGCGTCTCTAATTTGAACTGATATAACTTGCTTAGCAGTTTGAGCTGCAATTCTTCCAAAATCTATAGGAGGCAACTCTTCTTTTATTTCATCACCTAGTTTTATTTCAGGATTTTTTTCTTTAGCCTCATCAATCCCTATTTCAGAGTGACTTTCTAAAACCTTTTCAACAACTTTTAATTTTCTACCAAGCTCAATAATTCCACTTTGACGATCAATACTAACATATATATCGTTTTCAGTTCCATAACGAGTTCTTGCCGCTTTCTCAATCGCAGTTTCCATTGAAGTTAAGACAAGGTCCTTATCTATTGATTTTTCTGCTGCAACTGCTTCAGCAATCCTAATTAGTTCTGTACTATCAATTCTATTATTTAACATTTTAACAAGTTATAAAAAAAAATGGGCCTAAGCCCATTTTGAATTTAATAAATTTTGATGATAATTAAACGATTATCTAAAGTTTATCAATCTTTAAAAAGCTAATAATATTATTAAGTTTTAATGCTCTATGATGATATTTTGTAATTACAGTAGGAGTTTTTTTTAATAATTTAATTTTTATGATTTTGGAGGCCTTAATAAGCTTAGTTGATTTTAAAACATCATCAAAATAGTCTGTATTGTCAGTACCAAAGAATACTTGTCCACCTTTATTGCAGTGATCAATGAGTGACTTTAAAAAATTATAATTCACAAGCCTTCTCTTATGATGCCTTTTTTTAGGCCATGGATCAGGGAAAAAAACATAACACTGATCAAAATAAAAATTTTTATACCTCCTGCTAAATTTTTCAAAAACCTGCGGATACAAATAAATGTTTTTTATCTTATTTTCTAAACAATAATGAGCTGTATTTACTAAACCATTTTTGAAAGGTTCAATACCAATGATTTTGAACTTTGGAAATTTTTTTGCAAGATAAATTAAATTTTCACCAATACCTGAACCGATTTCAATAATTATTTTTTTTCTTCTTTGAAAAAAGTTTGTAGTAATTTTTTGATTTTTTAAAAATTTATTTAAACTTTTTTTTTTAGTGGCGACAAATTCCTAGATTGTAAACGGCCAAAAAAAACTTTTTTTTTCATTATACTAAACTTTTGAACAGATCCGTTAAATCAGTTCTTTCCCATGTGAATGTTCCATCTTTACCAGGCTCTCTTCCAAAATGTCCATAAGATGCAGTTTTTTTGTAAATTGGATTATTTAATTTTAAAATTTCTCTAATTCCTCTTGGACTTAAATTAATTTCTTTTCTAATCACATCTTCAACTTTAGATGCTAGCTTTTCATTTTCATCAAATAAATTTATATAAATTGAAAGTGGCTGTGACACACCGATGGCATATGACAATTGAATTAAACATCTGTCAGTTAAACCAGAGGCAACAATGTTCTTTGCTAAATATCTTGAAACATATGCGGCCGATCTATCAACTTTAGTTGGGTCTTTACCTGAAAATGCTCCACCACCATGGGGAGCGGCACCACCATAAGTATCAACAATAATTTTTCTTCCAGTTAGCCCGGCATCTCCATCTGGACCACCTATAACAAATCGTCCTGTAGGATTTACATAAAATTTATCTTCAGGACATGTCCATCCAGCAGGTAAAATTTCTTTTACGTAAGGAGCAACTATATTTTTTACATCATCTTGATTTAGTTTTTCATCATGCTGAGTTGATATTACGATTGACGAAACACCTTGAGGAATTCCATCTTTATAAATTACAGATACTTGACTTTTCGAGTCTGGACCTAGTCCACTCTCTTTGCCCGATTTTCGAACTTCTGCTAATTTTTCTAAAATTTTATGCGAATAGGTAATTGGGGCGGGCATTAATTCTTTTGTTTCATTGCATGCATAACCAAACATTATTCCTTGATCACCAGCACCTTCATCTTTTTCATTTCCAGATGAGTCTACACCTTGAGCAATATCGCTAGATTGTTCATGAAGATAATTAAAAA
>OCON01000010.1_pt1 | contig 22328 bp, 24 predicted proteins | sample 1534741 | NCBI WGS metagenome assembly OCON01 (sample SAMEA3275601, study PRJEB22092) | marine metagenome | biome: marine biome; feature: surface water; material: seawater | collected 2014-06-21T10:30:00+00 | depth 2 m | reverse complement strand
CCGCATATACCGGACATCAACCACAGCTTTTGAGTTTTGCATAGAGCGGCCCATGTTCCGGTCTTGTTAAACTAATTTATCATGCCTACATAAAGACCAGCGCTGCCGGGGCCGCTGGCGCCTCATTATGATTAACTGGGCCACTGGCCCTTTATTTAAGACCAAATGTGGCTGTTATGGTGCCGGCATGGCGGTTTGAGGTAAAAAGGAAACAGAAGTGATGGAGCAAATCCTTGCCAGTGCGGCCACCGCGCCGATTGACGTTGATATGAATAATTTTATGGCCGAGGTGGTCGAGGGGTCATCACAGATACCGGTGATTGTCCAGTTCTGGGCACCTTGGTGTGGGCCGTGTAAGCAGCTTGGCCCGGTGCTTGAAAAAGTTGTCGCCGCGGCGCATGGCAAGGTCAAAATGGTGCGGGTCAATATTGACGATAACCAGCAGATCGCACAGCAATTACGGGTGCAGTCGGTGCCAACGGTCTATGCATTTGTTGATGGCCAGCCGGTCGACGGGTTTTCCGGCGCGCAGCCTGAATCAGCATTGACACAATTTGTTGAAAAACTGTCATCAATGGGGGGTGCCGGGGCGGATATCGCCGGCATGCTTGAGGCTGCCAACACCGCTGTCGAAACCCAGGATTTTGCCGGTGCCATGCAAATTTACCAGCAGGTGATGGAGGCTGACCCGGAATCAGCCGATGCACTTGCCGGATTGGTGCGGTGTCTGACCGGTATGCGGGATCATCAGGCGGCGCGTGAAATTATTGATCAGCTGAATGATGAGTTTCGGGAAAAACCGTCGATGCAGGCGGCAATTGCGGCGCTTGAACTTGCCGAACGTGCGGCCGAATCGGCTGGCGATCTTGATCTGGCACAGGCGGCTGTCGCCGCTAACCCGGAAGATTTACAGGCCCGACAGGATCTGGCGATGGCGTTATTTGCCACTGGCGACAATGCGGGTGCGATGGCCCAGCTATTAGAGTCTATTCGTGTTGATCGCAGCTGGAATGATGAAGCCGCACGGCTGCAGCTTTTGGAATTTTTCAAAACCCTTGGGGCTGCCAATCCGGATGTTATGGCGGCGCGGCGGCAGCTATCCACATTGCTGTTTTCCTGAGCTGACAACCCAGTGAAGCCATTGCCACGCAATATTAAAGACTGATCTGCCGAGGATAAATTGAGATGACGCAAGATATGTTTCGTTCCGTTGATGATAATTTACCATCGGTTATTCCGATGTTTCCGCTGCCAAGTGCGTTACTGCTGCCCGGCGGTCATTTGCCGCTGAATATTTTTGAACCGCGTTATCTGGCGATGATTGATGCCGCACTGGCCAGCCCTGACCGGTTAATTGGCATGGTTCAACCTGTCGAAGATGATCAGACGATGGACACGCAGACGCAGCCTGTCCCCGGATTGTTTTCGATTGGCTGTGCTGGCCGGATTACCTATTTTCAGGAAACCGAAGACCAGCGTTATCTGATCGCGCTGACCGGGGTAAGCCGGTTTCGCCTGATTGACCAGCAACTGCAACCATCAGGCTTTCGCAATGCCGAGATTGACTGGCATGAATTTGCCGCTGATATGCAGGCCGATACAAGCGATATTGACCGCCAGCCGTTAATCGCTGTGATGAAGCAATATTTCAAACTCAAAGGGTTTGATGCTGACTGGTCGCAGATTGAACAATCGGAAAATGACCAGTTGCTGGCCACCCTATCGATGGTCTGTCCGTTTGAGGTGGCAGAAAAACAAGCGCTTTTGGAAGCCAATGATGCGGCTTCACGTGCAGATTTGCTGATTGCGATGATGGAAATTGCGCTGCATGATGATAATGGAGGTCAGGATGCCCGCCACTGATACACCGCCAGTAGATACAGATGCTGCCAGCGATATTGATCCGCGGCTGCTTGATGTGCTGGTATGCCCGCTCACCCGCAGTGCGCTGCATTATGACCGGGCCCGACAGGAATTGATCAGCCAGCAGGCGCGCAAAGCCTTTCCGGTTCGTTCCGGTGTGCCGATCATGCTGGTTGAAGAAGCCCGCGATCTGAGTGATAACGAATAGCAAGCTGCTGGCGCCGATCTTGCCAAAATGGAAAATATCATGACCCCAACACCAGCCACTGTCTGGCCTGAAGAAATCCGCCTGAGCAAAGCCAAAGACAGCTTGTTCGTTAAGTTTGATAACGGATATGAAACTACGCTGACGGCTGAATTGCTGCGTGTTGAATCCCCATCGGCAGAGGTGCAGGGTCATGGCAGCGGGCAAAAGACCACGCCGGCTGGCAAAGCCAATGTCACCATCGCGGCGATTGAACCTGTTGGCAATTACGCCATTCGGATCAGCTTTAGCGACGGCCATGATACCGGGCTTTTCAGCTGGGATATTCTACATGATTATGGCCATCGTCAGCAGCAGCTGATTGACGATTATCTGGCGCGGCTTGCGGCTGCCGGTCAGCGCCGCGATTAATCAGGAAGCCGCCCGGAAAGCAGGCTGGCGCGCGCCAGAACATTGCCCCGCGCAATCGAGCGAAACAGGTTTTTTGCCGGGCTGGCATTGATCAGGCTCATCCCCATACCAGCTATTTTAGCGACGGGATTCGGCGCATAAGACATGATCATATTCAAGCCGCTTGTGACGGCGGTCATTGCGGCAATTTCGACTTGTCGTCCCCGCTGATAATCTTGTCGCACCGACGGATGACCCGCGGCCAGACCGCGCCGATGTGCCCGGCTGATACAGTCAGCCAAAATCGCCGCATCGGCCAGTGCCAGATTATAGCCCTGCCCGGCCAATGGATGTAAATGATGCCCGGCATCGCCGGCAAAGAGCAGATGATCCGTCCCCAGCCTTGGCATCCATGTGGGTTGCAATGGCCAGGCCAAACGTGCGCCAATAATTTCCATCGCCCCAAGCTGGGTGCCAAAGGCGGCATTACATGCCTGATTAAACGCATCATCAGATGCCGCCATAATCGTGTCAGCAGCCGTCTTCGGCATCGTCCAGACAAGCGACGCCAGCCGGTCACCAGATGGCATCAGGGCGATTGGCCCATCGGGTAAAAAGCGTTGAAAGGCTGTATTGTCATGATCGCGTTCCAGACGCAGGCTGCCAACAATCGCTGTCTGGCGATGCGATGCCGTGAAATGACGCAGATGACTGCTGTCACGTAACGGGCTTTTGGCCCCGTCACAGGCAATCACAAGATCAAAATCCGGCAGTTCCCTATCGGCACAGGCAAGCCGCGCTTTGCCGGCGACGGTTTCAATACCGGTGACCGTGGCGGGTTGGATGACGCGCACCGAGCGTGTCGCCAGATTGTCACACAGCGCATCAAGCAGGGCTGCATTATCCACAACATAGGCCATTGGCTGTTCCGCATCATGCCAGGTCAGGCCAAAATCCTGTTGGCGTCGTTCGGCCAGCCCGGCCGGGCTTGGCCCCTCGGCCACCATGATCCGCGTGACCGGCACCGGCGGCTTTGGTAAATTTTCCCAGATTCCCAAAGCCTCAAGCATGGCCTTGCCAGCCGCATGAATGGTGGTTGTGCGGTTGTCGTCCTGCCGGTATTTGGGTAACAGTTGCGCCTTGGTTATAAGCGTCACCGAATCCGAACTATGTGACAAAGCGACCGCCATCATCACACCAGTCAGCCCGCCGCCAACAATGCCTATTTCAGATTCCATTTGAACTGTCACGTGGTTGCCTATCACTTGGTTATCTGCCACCAGATTGAAAATGTGTTGTGATAATATGTTGTGCCAGAGCATGCAAATCGCCAGCATCAAAAAGATAGCTGTGGCACCCAGCGCGCTGGCCGGCCTCAACATCGCTGCTGCGGTCGCCCACCATGACCGAGCGACGCAGATCAAGCTGCCATTTTTCGGCAAGATCGAATAACAGGCCGGGCTCTGGTTTGCGGCAGCGGCAGGGTGTTTTCAATGCTTCAGTCACCGCCAGCGGATGATGCGGACAATAGGCAATATCCGCGATCTTGCCGCCAATTGATTGTGTCATCATCTGCAGATGCTGGTGAAAATTCTGCATATCCTCAATGCTGAAAAAGCCGCGGCCAATGCCGCCCTGATTGGTGACAATAAAAACCGGAATCCCGGCATCATGAAAGGCTTTTAAGGCCGCTGCCGCGCCGCGTACCCATTGAAATTTTGCAATTTCGAAACTATAGCCTTCATCAACCGTCAGGGTATTGTCCCGATCAAGAAAAATGGCAGGTGACAGCGTCATAAGAAAAAGGCCTTTTTCCCCAGCCTGGCTGGTAACAAAGTTGTGGCAGACAGTTTACGCAAATCAGCGGCTTTTACCAGTGAGTTAACATTGCCCCTGCCGGTATCATGCGCTACCAATGACACAACATCGCCGGGAATGATTTTTTTGCATATTGAATGCGGTTTTCCGGCACCGACTTTATGGAGTAACAAATAGCTTATGAAACTCAACCCAGCGCATGCTATTTTTGACGGTAATATGTTTGTGCAGTTACGCGCAATCCTTGACCCGATTCCAGCGCACCCGTCTTTACCGCTGCTTGATATGTCCATTGGCGAGCCGCAAATGCCGCCTTGCCAGCTGTTGCTGGACAGTGTTGCCAGACATAATGCCGGCTGGCAATTTTATCCAAAAGCAACCGGCAATGCGCGGTTTATCGCTGCGGTTCAGCATTATATTGACCGGCGCTGGCCAGATGCCAGCCAATTGGTGGACGACTCGCAGATCATACCGGTGCCCGGCACACGTGAACCGCTGCATCTTCTGGGTCAGCTTGTGGCTGGCACAAAAACCGATGCGGTGGCGTTGGTCACCAACCCGTTTTATCATGCCTGGCGGGCCGGTGCGCTGGCCAGTGGCGCGGATATTCAGTTCCTCAATAGCGGGGCCAATCATAATTTTCTGCCCGATCTTGCCGCGATTGATGATGATGTTCTGGCCCGCACCACCATTTTATATCTATGCAGCCCGACCAATCCACATGGCAGCGTGATGGATCTCGCCTATCTGAAAACGGTTTTAAGATTGGCACGCCAGCATGATTTTCTTGTGGTGATGGATGAATGCTATAGCGATATCTGGCGGCATACACCGCCGCCGGGCATGATCGAGGCGGCGGCTGCGCTGGCGGCTGATGCATCCGGTCAGGATCCATTACGTAATCTTGTGGTGCTGAATTCCCTGTCGAAGCGATCTGGGGCGGCTGGTCTGCGTGCCGGCTTTATGGTCGGTGATCAGACGGTCATCACCCAATATCTGAAAATTGTCGCAAATGGCGGTGGTCTGGTGCCGACACCTTTGCTCGAGGTCGCCGCAGATTTATATGATGATGATGATCATGTCGCGGCAATCCGGGCTTATTATAATGCGAATTTTGAGGTGGCCGCGACGCATCTTCAGATCACCCCGCCGGAAGGTGGTTTTTTTCTGTGGTTGAAAGTTGATGATGATGTTGATTTTGTGCAACGCTTAATGGCGGAACAGGCGGTACGCGCTTTGCCAGGCAGTTTTATGGCAACGCCAGCTGATGCGGGTAATCCGGGTGCGGGCTATGTGCGGCTGGCGTTGGTGCATGATCTGGCCAGCACCGATAAGGCGATGCGCCGGATCGCCGAAATTTATGGCGCGCGATAACCGCAAAGAGGGTCTTTCATATCATGCCAGTGAGCGACGATAAAAAGCCTGTTTTATCCCCGGCCATGGTGCAGTTTCTGCGTCGGCGGGCGATGGAAATAGGCGGGCTGGCGCTGATCTTGGTTGGGATGGCGTTGCTGCTGGCGCTGGCCAGTGCCGGCAGTCAGGAGCCTTCGTTTAACCGGGTGTCGAATGCGCCGGTTGTCAATTTATTCGGCGTGGCTGGCGCCCATCTATCGTCATTGCTGTTTGGCGGGGTTGGTCTTGCGGCATTTTTACTGGCACTCACCCCGCTATTCTGGGGGGCGCATTTCCTGCGCAAACAACCGCCAGCGCGGCCTGAATGGCGGCTGTTATTATGGCCGCTGAGCGTGGCTTTTGTGGCGGCCGGGCTGTTTGGTCTTGATGGCGGTGATGTCAGTGATAATGGTGGCGCCGTTGGCGCGGTGCTGGTCGGTGTCACGATGCGGTTGCTGCAGCCGATGCCCGCATTTATGGGGTTTACGACAATCCATTATGTGGGCGCCGGCTTTGCCTTTTTGGGTGCTGTTTTGTGGATTTGGGTGGCGGCATTATCGCGGCGCGAATGGAGCGTGTTGAAGGCACCGGTGACATTTTTTGCCGCAATGCTGGCACAGTCAGTACAGGCCACCCGCGGGTTTATCAGCAAACGGTCAGGTGAAGTCAAAGCCGCACCAGCCCCGCGCCGTTCTAAATCGGCACCCAAAACCCGTCAGGAACCGGTATTGGTCGGCACGCCAAAAGCCGCGCCACCAGCCGCCAAAGCCGCCAAGCCGGGCAAATCCGCCAGCCGTCAGGACAGTCTTGATTTTACTGGCAGCGGCAGTTTCCAGCTCCCACCGCCGCGGCTGTTAAATGCCCCCGGCAAGGCCTTGTCCGGGCCGTCGAAACAGGCGCTTCAGCAACGGGCTGAGGCGCTGGAGAATGTCCTGTCCGATTTTAGCGTCAATGGGTCGATTGCCGACGTACGTTATGGGCCGGTGGTCACCAGATATGATTTGAATCCGGCGCCCGGCACCAAATCACAGCGGGTCATCTCGCTGGCTGACGATATCGCGCGTTCAATGAGTGCCATTTCGGTGCGCGTCGCGGTGGTGCCCGGACAAAATGTGATTGGCATCGAATTGCCGAATGATGACCGGCAGACGGTGATGCTGCGTGATATTCTGGATGATAATGTCTGGGCAGAGGATCAGGCCAATCTGCCGATGGCACTTGGCAAGGATATCGCTGGCGCACCGGTGATTGTCGATCTGGCAAAAATGCCGCATCTATTGGTTGCAGGCACCACTGGTTCGGGTAAATCGGTTGGCATCAATGCAATGATTCTGTCGATGTTGTACCGGCATACGCCGGACAGTTGCCGGATGATTATGATCGATCCGAAAATGCTCGAATTATCGGTTTATGATGGTATTCCGCATCTGTTAAGCCCGGTTGTTACCGACCCGTCAAAGGCGGTAACAGCGCTGAAATGGGCGGTGCGTGAGATGGAAAACCGCTATCGCAACATGGCGAAAATGGGTGTGCGCAATATCACTGGCTATAATGAACGGCTGGCCGAGGCGCGGGCCAAAGGTGAAGTGCTGACACGGCGGGTGCAGACCGGGTTTGACCCGGAAACCGGCAAACCGGTGCATGAAGAAGAGGTGCTGGATCTGGCTCCCCTGCCCTTCATTGTCGTGATTATTGATGAAGTCGCGGATCTGATGCTGGTCGCCGGCAAGGAGATTGAAGCGGCGGTGCAGCGTCTGGCGCAGATGGCCCGGGCGGCCGGCATTCATGTGATTATGGCAACGCAGCGCCCGTCAGTTGACGTGATCACCGGCACAATCAAAGCTAATTTCCCAACCCGGATCAGCTTTCAGGTCACCTCGCGGATTGATAGCCGTACGATACTGGGCGAACAGGGCGCCGAACAGCTTTTGGGGCGCGGTGATATGTTGTTTATGGAAGGTGGCGGCCGCGTGGTGCGGGTGCATGGCCCGTTTGTTGATGATGGCGAAGTCGAGGCTGTCGCCAACTTTTTGCGGCAACAGGGCGAACCGGAATATGATGACCGTGTTGTTGAAGACCCGGTTGAAGACATTGATGCCGCATCTGCTGGCGAGATGCCCACAGGCAACAGCCTCTATGAACAGGCTGTTCAGCTGGTTGTGCGCGAACAAAAAGCCTCGACAAGTTTTGTCCAGAGGCATCTGAAAATTGGCTATAACCGCGCGGCGACCATCATCGAGGATATGGAACGCAATGGCATCATCAGCGCCGCAAATCATGTTGGCAAACGCGATGTATTGATCAGTAATGATGCCGATCAGGGAGAGCTGTGATGGCGGGTATATCCGGCGATAAAAAAGCATCATGCTGGCGGCTGTTATCCTGCCTGATAGTTCTGCTGGGGCTTAGCCGGCCAGCATTTGCCGATGCCGTGCAAAAAGCCGAAAGCTGGTTTGCCAATGTGACAACGATGCGGGCTGATTTCACCCAGATCGCGTCGGATGGGTCGGCAGCAGAGGGGCGGTTGGTGATGCGCCGGCCAAGCCGCCTGAAAATCACCTATAACAGCACACCGCCATTGGCGTTGATCACCACACCAGTCTGGCTGCATGTCGATCAGCCGGATGACCGTCAGCTGACCAGCTATCCGATCAGTGAAACGCCGCTTTCGTTAATTTTGACCGATCCGGTATCGCTGCGACCGGCCGGCTATGAAACCATTGTGACCGAGCGCACCGGTGGCATCACGCAGATTGCCATAAATAAAGACAATGGCGAAGGGGCGGGTCGTCTGACATTGGAATTTACCAACAGCCCATTTGTGTTACGGCGCTGGATTGTAGAGGATGTGGCTGGTGTAAAAACCAGTGTGACCTTGCAAAATCTGGCTTTTGGTGTGCCTGTCGCGAATGAAGAATTCAGGCTGCCCCGTTATAACCAGCGTTAAAGATAGTTCACTTTTAGAGCAGAGGCGGTTGTTTCATGAAATTAGCGACGTGGAATATTAATTCGGTACGGTTGCGGTTGCCGCTTGTTCTTCAGTTTTTGCAGGATGCCGATATCGATGTGCTGTGTCTGCAGGAAACGAAGACCGAAGATCAGCATTTTCCGGCGGCGGCCTTTGCCGAGGCTGGCTGGCCCTATCAGGCGATTCGGGGGGAAAAAAGCTATAATGGTGTGGCGATTCTTGCGCGCCAGCCGATCAGCCGGATTACGCATCGTGAATGGGCCGGTAAAACCGATTGCCGACATATCTCTGCGGTCACCGCAGATGGCGTTCAAATTGAAAATTTCTATGTGCCGGCTGGTGGTGATATCGCCGACCCGCAGGAAAACCCAAAATTTGCCCATAAGCTGCAATTTATTAGTGAGATGACACAGCATTTTCTGGCGCATCCGCCGCAACGCCAGATTCTGGTTGGCGATTTGAATATTGCGCCGCTTGCCGAAGATGTCTGGTCGTCAAAGCAATTATTGAAAGTGGTCAGCCATACGCCGGTTGAGACAGATGCGCTGAAAGCACTGATCGCCGATGGCGGGTGGCATGATGCTGTGCGTGGCCATTTTGGGGCTGATGCCCGGCTGTATTCCTGGTGGTCCTATCGGGCCAGAGACTGGGCCGCAAGTGATCGTGGCCGGCGGCTTGATCATATCTGGGTCAGCCATGATCTGGCCGATGCGGTGCAGGATGTGTCGATTCATCGGGCGTTGCGCGGTGTCGAAAAACCATCCGATCATGTGCCGGTTGTGATCAGCATCTGATGCCTGCCGGGATGCCTGCCGGGATGATTGCCCGGTTGCCTACCCGCGCAATGCTAGGGCTTTCGCCAGCCGATAAAACAAGCTATATGCTCAGTTATGACTGAATTTTTGAAAATGCACGGCCTTGGCAATGATTTTATTGTGCTTGATGCCCGCGATCCGGCAAACGCGGTGCCCGCGACGATCAGCGCGCAGGCCGCACAGCGTCTTGCTGACCGGCATTTTGGTATTGGGTGTGACCAGATTTTGGTGATTCGTCCGTCCAGCGAAGCTGATATATTTATGGAGATTCTGAACAGTGATGGCAGCCAGGCATCTGCTTGTGGCAATGGCACCCGCTGTGTGGCGGATTACATTATGCAGGGCAAGGCCGAAACCGTATCGATTGCAACAGCGGCCGGCATTTTACGGGCGCGGCGTGATGCCAAAACCGGACATATTGCGGTTGATATGGGGCCGGCCCATCTTGGCTGGCAGGATGTGCCGCTGGCCACGGCGATGGATACAATGGCCGTCGATCTGGGCCCGCCAGCGCCCGTCCCGGCTATCTGTCATTCTATCGGCAACCCGCATGCGGTGCTTTTTGTCGATGATGCCGAAGCGCTCGATGTGGCGCATATTGGCCCGATTTTGGAACATCACCCGTTATTTCCTGACCGCGCCAATATTTCATTTGTGCATCAGCTTGGCGCCAACCGGTTTCGCATGCGGGTATGGGAACGTGGCGGCGGTTTGACGCTGGCCTGTGGCAGCGGCGCCTCGGCAGTTGGTGTTGCCGCTTTCCGCGCCGGCTTGTCCGGGCGGGTAAACGAGATTGTAATGGATGGCGGCATGGTCGTTATCGACTGGCAGGATGATGGCACGCCATCGGGCCGGGTGGTGATGCAGGGGCCGGTCGCCTATGTCTGTCGCGGCAGGCTGGCAGATGAACTCAGTTTTGCTGTGAAGGCATCATAATGGCGCGGCGCAATCATCCAGAGGTTCAGACCTTCGGTTGCCGGCTGAATATCTGGGAGTCAGAAGTGATCCGTGAACAGGCTGGTGCCGCCGGGCTGCAGGATGCGATTATCGTCAACACCTGTGCGGTGACGGCCGAGGCCGAGCGGCAGGCACGTCAGGCCATTCGCAAAGCCCGCCGCACGCACCCGCATGCGCAAATTATCGTGACCGGCTGTGCCGCACAAATTGCCCCGGATAGCTGGGCGGCAATGCCCGAAGTCACCCATGTTCTGGGCAATCATGACAAGTTGCAACAACGCAGCTGGGCGCAATTGGCGGCTGGCGCGGCACCAGATTTGTTGGTGCATGATATCATGGAGCTGCGCGAGACGGCATCGCATATGGTTGATCATTTCATTGGTCATACAAGGGCATTTTTGCAGGTGCAGCAGGGCTGTGATCATCGCTGCACATTTTGTGTCATTCCTTATGGGCGTGGCAATAACCGGTCATCACCGGCGGCAGATATTATTGCCGCGGCGCGGCAGTTGCTGGCGAATGGCTGCGATGAAATTGTACTGAGCGGTGTCGATATCACGTCATGGGGCAGCGATATCGCCGGCCGGCCCCGTCTTGGCAATCTTGTTCGGCGGCTACTCAAAGAGCTGCCGGATTTGCAACGGCTGCGTCTGTCATCGCTGGATCCGGCCGAACCGGACGCGGAATTGATGGATGTGCTGGCGGATGACCCACGCTTGATGCCGCATCTTCATATTTCGGCGCAGCATGGCGATGATTTGATTTTGCGGCGGATGAAACGACGCCATCTGCGCCGCGATATCATACGATTTTGTGACGAGGCGCGCCGCCGCCGCCCGGATGTGGCATTTGGTGCGGATATTATTGCCGGATTCCCAACCGAAACCGAAGCCGCCCACAAACAGACCATGGCGATGGTCAAAGATGCGGGCATCAGCTATTTGCATGTGTTCCCCTATTCACCGCGACCATCGACCCCGGCTGCCGATATGCCGCAGCTTGATGGCGCCGTGATCAAGCAGCGGGCGGCAGATTTGCGCCAGCTTGGCAGCAGCCAGTTGCATCAGCATCTGGACAAGCTGGTCGGCAGCACGGACAGTTTACTTGTTGAGTCAGGCAATGTCGGGCATGGCAAAAATTTTGCAAAAATCCGGCTTGACCAGCCCTTTGTGCCAGCATCGAGCATTGTCGAGGTCAAAATTTACCAGCGTGATCAGGATCTGCTGTTAGCGCGTGCTGTTGAGAACTGGGATTGAGAACAGGGGCTGAGATATGAGTTGGCTGCAGAAACTGAAACAGGGGCTGAGCAAATCGAGCCAAAAAGTTTCCGACTCGCTGAAATCACTCAGCAGCGTATCGTCGTTGATTGGTGCTTCAAAGCTGGATGCGTCATCGCTTGAAGAGGTCGAGGATGCGCTGATCGGCGCCGACCTTGGCACGGCATCGGCGGCGCGGCTGGCCGAGGCCATGCGCAAACATAAATTTGTCGGGCCGGTGACGGCCAATAGTCTGGCGGTGGCGCTGGCCGACGCCATTGCCGAGATTTTGCAGCCAGTTGCCGCACCGCTTTTGCCAGACCCGGCGCACCGGCCGCATGTTTTGCTTCTGGTCGGGGTCAATGGTTCGGGCAAAACCACCACCGCCGGCAAATTGGCGCAACAATGGCACCAACAGGGAAAAAAAGTCATGCTGGCCGCCGCCGATACGTTCCGTGCGGCGGCTATTGAACAGCTGCAAATCTGGGGTGATCGCACCGGCACCGAGGTGATTGCCGGTGAATCCGGCGGCGACGCTGCGGCACTTGCCTATACAGCCATGGAAAAGGCGCGAAAAGAACAGGTTGATATTCTGATTATTGATACCGCCGGGCGGCTGCAAAACCGCACCGAATTGATGGATGAGCTGGGCAAAATCGTGCGGGTGATCCGCAAATTGGATGATACCGCACCGCATGATTCGGTCATTGTTCTTGACGGCACTGTGGGTCAAAACGCGCTCAGTCAGGTCAAAGCCTTTCAACAGGCTGCTGATGTTAGCGGGTTGATTGTGACCAAGCTTGACGGCTCGGCCAAAGGCGGCGTTGTGGTGGCGCTTGCCGAAGCGTTTGGCCTGCCGGTTCATGCTGTTGGGGTTGGTGAAGGGGCGGATGATTTACAGCCTTTTGACGCGCAAGAATTTGCCAATGCGCTGACTGGTGTCGCCGATAATGAGAACGCCGGTAATTAAAATTAAGACGGCAGTAACGCGCTGCTGCGGCCGCTCAGCCAATAGACCAACAGGCCGGCATATTCATGCAGCGCGATACGCATCAGGCTGACACCCCGGCTGATATCCCAAAACTGGCTATCGCCAGTCTCTGGCGTCTGGTAATCAACCGGATAGCTTAAAATATTGTTCCAGCCGGCCGCGCGAAAACTGCCAATGGCGCGCGGCATATGCCATGCCGAAGTAATCAAAAGCCAGCGCGAACCGGGTGTTGGCACGATTAATTCAAGACTGTTGCGGGCATTTTCGTAAGTATTGCGGCTTTTGTCTTCAAACAGAATCTGGCTGCGATCAATCATCAAATAATCAAGCAACTGTGTGACAATCTCAGCCTCACTTGCACCTTTCGGCACCAAACGCCCGGAAAATCCGCTAAACACCAGCGGCTTATCAGGATATTTGTTATGCCAGTGCAGCGCGGCGGTAAATCGTTCCGCAGCAGACCCGAGAGTTGGCTGGTTGCGATTTTCAGCGACAAAGCCATCGCCGGTAAAACCGCCTAAAACGATGATTCCGTCAATGTCCCGCCCGGCCAGATCAACCGGCTGGATGCGGTTTTCAAGAAAGCGTACCGGTTGGTTGGATAGCGGGATAACCCCATAAAGCAAGGGCAGCATGATGCCGACAGCCAGCAGCATTTGGCTTAAGCGCCGCGCTCGCCGCCATTTTGCCAGCACTGCGCATAGCAGGCACAGATAGGGGATAATCAATGGCTCCAGCAAAAGCCCCAAGGTTTTTGATAAGATAAAAAACATCGGTTATTCTTGACAATCCGCCGTAAAAAGCGCAAGAGCTGTTTCATAAATCAGGCCATTGCCAAACAATACGACCTTAACGGGTTCCACGCGTCCTTGAAGTTTTCGAGCACGGGTGAGTGTTTGGTTTATTGTTTTGTAACATCGTAATGCGGTGGTGGCATGACTTGTTGTAACGCGGATTGGGTTTCATGTTTGAGACATTAAAAGGCAAATTACAGACGGTATTTGACGGGCTTGCCAAGCGTGGTGCGCTGTCGGAAGCTGATGTTGACGCCGCGCTGCGCGAAGTCCGGCTGGCTTTGCTTGATGCTGATGTTGCGTTGCCGGTTGTCAAAAGCTTTATTGAAAAGCTGCGCAATGAGGCCGTTGGTGTCGCCAGTTTGCGCGCTGTCCGCCCGGATCAGCAAGTGATTAAAATTGTGCATGATGCGCTGATCGAGATGCTTGGCGGTGATGCAGCACCGCTGAATATTGCGACGAATCCGCCTTCGGTGATTTTGATGGCAGGCCTGCAAGGTTCCGGCAAAACCACCACAGCGGGTAAATTGGCGCTGCGGCTGAAGAGCCGTGAACGCAAGAAAGTCATGGTGGCGTCACTTGATATGACGCGCCCGGCAGCCCGCGAACAATTGCGGCTTTTGGGCGAACAGGCAGAGGTCGGCATCTTGCCCGAAGCCGAAGCCGAAACCCCGGCGCAAATTGCGAAACGTGCGCTGCAGGTGGCCAAGCTGCAAGCCTATGATGTGTTGATTCTGGATACTGCCGGCCGGTTGAGCATTGATGAAGCGCTGATGGCAGAGCTGCGCGAAATTAAGAAAATTACCAATCCGCACGAAGTTTTGCTGGTTGCCGACGCGATGACCGGTCAGGACGCGGTCAATACAGCCGAAGCATTTCATCAGGCGATTGGCGTAACCGGTATTGCGCTGACCCGCCTTGATGGTGATGCACGCGGGGGTGCCGCGCTGTCGATGCGGCATGTGACCGGCTGTCCGATCAAGCTTGCTGGTGTTGGCGAAAAACAGGACGCTTTGGAAGAATTTGACCCGGCCCGCCTTGCCGGTCGCATCCTTGATATGGGGGATGTGGTTGCGCTTGTCGAAAAAGCCTCGGAAGCGATCGAAGCCGAAGAAGCCGAGCGCATGGCTCGTCGTATGGCAAAAGGCCAGTTCGATATGAATGATTTTCTGACGCAAATCCGTCAGTTGCAAAAAATGGGTGGTCTTGGCGGTTTGATGGGTATGTTGCCGGGCATTGGCAAAATGCAAAAACAGATCGCCGCTGCCGGCATTGATGATTCGATGATTAAACGGCAGGAAGCGATTATTCTGTCGATGACAAAAAAAGAGCGGGTGTCAGTCGGTTTGCTGAATGCGTCGCGCCGCAAGCGGATCGCTGCTGGTTCCGGCACCAGCGTTCAAGATGTCAATAAGCTGGTCAAACAATATCAGGACATGGCGCGGATGATGAAAAAGCTGGGCGGCAAGACTGGCGCGGCGGCGATGAAAGCCATGATGGGCGGCATGGGTGGCGGCATGGGCGGCGGTATGGGCGGTGCGCCCGGAGCTGGCATGCCGGATTTGAACGCCTTGTCGCGCGGGCTTGGTGCCGGCGGCGGATTAGGCCAGGGATTAGGTAAAGGATTGGGTGGTTTGTTGGGTGGTGGTGCACCGAACGGATTACCGGGGTTAGGTGGCAAGCCCACCGGCAAAAAAAAGTAAATTTTAGTAATGTGACGACTGCCAATGAGAGGATTTAAATCATGGCTTTGAAAATCAGACTAGCACGTGGCGGCGCCAAAAAGCGCCCATTTTACAGAATCGTTGTCGCCGAAGCAGCAGCACCGCGCGATGGTCGCTATGTTGAACGTGTGGGTACCTACAACCCGATGGTGCCAAAAGACCACGAACAGCGCCTGACATTGAATGGCGAGCGGATCAATTTCTGGATGAGCAAAGGCGCCCAGCCAACCGAACGCGTCCATAAAATGCTGGCATCAGCCGGTCTTATGGCAGCGCCGGTTTTGCGCGACCAGCCGAAGAAATCAGCACCTGGTAAAAAGCGCGCCGAGCGTGAGGCCGCCGCCGCGGAAGCCGCTGCTGAAGAAGCACCGGCTGAGGAAGCTGTTGCTGAAGAAGCACCGGCTGAGGAAGCTGTTGCTGAAGAAGCACCGGCTGAGGAAGCTGTTGCTGAAGAAGCACCGGCTGAGGAAGCTGTTGCTGAAGAAGCACCGGCTGAGGAAGCTGTTGCTGAAGAAGCACCGGCTGAGGAAGCTGTTGCTGAAGAAGCACCGGCTGAGGAAGCTGTTGCTGAAGAAGCACCGGCTGAGGAAGCTGTTGCTGAAGAAGCACCGGCTGAGGAAGCTGTTGCTGAAGAAGCACCGGCTGAGGAAGCTGTTGCTGAAGAAGCACCGGCTGAGGAAGCTGTTGCTGAAGAAGCACCGGCTGAGGAAGCTGTTGCTGAAGAAGCACCGGCTGAAGAGGCAAAGGCAGACAGCTAGTGGCCACAGACCATCTCGCTGTTGCTGCCATAGCCGGACCGCATGGTGTCCGTGGCCAGTTTAAGGTAAAATTATTTGCCGAAAGCCCGGACGCGCTGGTGAACTATGGGCCGCTGCATATTGATGATGGTCGCGCCTTAAAGCTGGCGATCAAATCGGTCAACGCAAAAGGGCTGGTGGTTGTCAGTGCCGATGGCATTAACAGCCGTGAGGCAGCGGAAAAACTGCGTGGCATGCTGTTGTCAACGCTACGGGCCAATTTGCCAGATCCGGCTGACGATGAGCTGTATCACGCCGATATTCTGGGGGCAGCGGCGGTGCATGAAGATGGCACGACGCTGGGAACAGTGGTGGCGCTGTATAATTTTGGCGCTGGCGAGATTGTCGAGGTGAAACCCGTTTCCGGCCCCAGTCTGATGCTGCCATTTGAAGGCGAATCGGTGGTGTCTGTTGATGTCGCAAATGGCCGGGTGGTGCTGGCACCTCCGGCTGGCTTTCTGGATGATGAAACCAGTGATGAAAACAGTGATGAAAATAAGGCCGATCAAAAGGACGGGTAAGGCCGGCAAACATGCATGATAACGGCAATGATTCTGGCCAAACAGCGGCAGATTCAGCGTCAAGTCGCCCGCAGGCATTGTGGCAAGCCACCGTGTTGACCTTGTTTCCGGAGATGTTTCCGGGGCCGCTTGGTCATTCTTTGGCGGGAAAATCGCTGAATGATGGTATTTGGGCGCTGAAAACACTGGACATTCGCGAGTTTGCGCGCGATAAGCACCGAACCGTTGATGATGCCCCGCTTGGCGGCGGCGTTGGGATGGTGTTAAAACCCGATGTGGTAGCGGCGGCGTTAGCGGCAGCGGCACCATGTCCCGGCCCGCGGATTTATCTGTCACCACGCGGCCGGTTGCTGGATCAGCCACTGGTTCGTGAACTGGCGGCGGCACCGGGGGCGGTGTTTTTATGTGGCAGATATGAAGGTGTTGATCAGCGTGTGATCGACGCTGCCAATATGATGGAAGTCAGTATTGGTGATTATGTTTTGTCAGGTGGTGAAACCGCCGCGCTGACAGTGATGGATGCAGTGATACGACTGTTGCCCGGGGTGATGGGCAAAGAGGCGGGTCACCGCGAAGAAAGTTTTGAGACGGGGTTGCTAGAGCATTCGCACTATACCCAGCCCCGGATCTGGAATGGCATCGAGGCGCCAGCTATACTGGCATCGGGCCACCACCGCAAAATTGCCGAATGGCGACAAGCGGAGGCAGAAAAAGAGACGCAGACCCGCCGTCCGGATATGTGGCAACGCTATATAGACAGACAGCATCTGCACAAAGGCAAGAGGTAGGCAGACAGATAGCTGTGAGGGCGCCGGATCAAATCAGACCCGCGTCGATGCAAGCAAAACCAGCAAGCAGCTTTTTGACTGACTCATTATGAAGGGAACCGGACGATGAATATCGTGGATCGCATTGGCAAAAAACAAATCGAAAAAGTGCTGGCGCAGCGCAGCTTACCAGAGTTTGCCCCCGGCGATACCGTACGGGTAGACGTGAAAGTCGTCGAAGGCGAGCGCGAACGTATTCAGGCGTTTGAAGGTGTTTGCATTGCGCGCCGCAGTGATGGCGTGAATTCATCTTTCACCGTGCGGAAAATTTCCTATGGTGAAGGTGTCGAGCGTGTATTTCCAACGCATGCCCCGCAAGTGGCTGGCGTAACGGTGATGCGGCGTGGCCGGGTGCGTCGTGCAAAACTGTATTATCTGCGTGGCCGCACCGGTAAAGCCGCGCGTATCGCAGAAAAAACAACCCATCGCGAGGCGTCGTCTTCTTAAATTGCCTGACCGGCTTTGAGACGATCTCCTCGCCGGCAGCAATCAGGAGAATGATATGTCGGCTCCAAAAACACTATTTGACAAGATTTGGGATGCGCATGTTGTGCATCGCCAGGATGATGGCACCTGCCTGATTTATATCGACCGCCATTTGGTGCATGAGGTTACCAGCCCGCAGGCATTTGAGGGTTTGCGCAACACCGCCCGCACGGTGCGCGCACCGAACCGCACGCTGGCGGTGGCTGACCACAATATCCCGACAACAGATCGCTCGGCTGGTATCGCCGATGAAGAAAGCCGCATTCAGGTCGAAGCGCTGGAAAAAAATGCCGCTGAATTTGGCGTGCCGTATTTTGCCATGGATGACAAGCGGCAAGGTATTGTGCATGTGATTGGCCCGGAACAGGGTTTTACCCTGCCGGGAATGACAATTGTGTGTGGTGACTCGCATACCGCAACGCATGGTGCATTCGGCGCATTGGCCTTTGGCATTGGTACATCCGAGGTTGAACATGTGCTGGCCACGCAAACCTTGATTCAAAAGCCAGCGAAAAACATGCGGATCACCGTTGATGGCACTTTGGCTGCCGGGGTCACGGCGAAAGACGTTATTCTGGCGATTATTGGCAAGATTGGCACAGCTGGTGGTACCGGTCATGTTATCGAGTTTGCTGGTTCGGCTATTCGTGGCCTGTCAATGGAAGGCCGCATGACGGTCTGTAATATGGCCATTGAAGCTGGCGCACGCGCCGGCATGATCGCCCCGGATGCAACAACATTTGCCTATCTGCAGGATCGTCCGATGACACCAAAGGGCGGCGATTGGGACAATGCCGTTGCTTATTGGCAGAGTCTGCCGTCCGATGAAGGCGCGCGCTATGACACTGAAATTGCCATGGCGGCCGAGGATATTGCCCCAACAGTTACCTGGGGAACCAGCCCGGAAGACGCCATTGCGATTAACGGCGCGGTGCCCGATCCAAGCAAGGAAACTGATCCAAGCAAACGTGCCAAAATCGAACGCGCGATTGAATATATGGGGCTTGAGGCTGGTCAGAAAATGACCGATGTAAAGGTTGATACGGTATTTATCGGATCATGCACAAATAGCCGGATCGAAGATTTGCGCGCCGCTGCGGCACTTGCCGATGGCCGCACTGTGGCTGCTGGTATGCGGGCGATGGTTGTGCCGGGGTCAGGCCTTGTGAAAGAGCAGGCCGAAGCCGAAGGCCTCGATAAAGTGTTTGTAGCGGCCGGTTTCGAATGGCGCGAGCCGGGCTGTTCGATGTGTCTGGCGATGAATGCGGACAAGCTGGCCGAAGGCGAGCGCTGTGCGTCAACATCCAACCGGAATTTTGAAGGCCGTCAGGGTCGTGGTGGGCGGACGCATCTGGTCAGTCCACAAATGGCTGTGGCAGCCGCGTTGGCAGGGTACCTTGCCGATGTTCGCGAGATTTAGGGGCACGGAGCGACAAGATGCAAAAATTTGACAAGCTGACCGGCGTTGCGGCGCCGCTGGATATTTTGAATATCGACACCGATATGATTATCCCCAAGCAGTTTTTGAAAACCATCAAGCGATCAGGCCTTGGCAAAAATCTGTTTGATGAAATGCGTTATGCCCGTGACGGCAGCGAACTGCCGGGTTTTGTGTTGAACAAAGCGCCTTATCGGCAGGCTGAAATTCTTGTTGCTGGCGATAATTTTGGCTGTGGGTCAAGCCGTGAACATGCCCCTTGGGCGTTGCTGGATTTTGGCATTCGGTGTGTGATTTCAACAAGCTTTGCCGATATTTTCTATAATAACTGTTTTAAAAACGGGATTTTACCCATCGTCGTTTCGGCGGATGAGCGGGATGCGTTGCTGGCCGATGCCGCCGACATCGAAAACCCGGAATTATCAATTGATCTGGTGTCACAGACCATCCGCCGGCCAAATGGCGTCACTATCTCGTTTGAGGTCGATGCGTTTCGGAAAAAATGCCTGCTCGAAGGGCTTGATGATATTGGCCTGACGATGGAAAAAAGCAGCGCAATTGATAGTTTTGAGGCGGCGCGTTCACAAAGCCAGCCCTGGTTATAAGCGTTAAGGAATTATAGAAATGGCCTCTAACCGGAAAGTAATGGTGTTGCCTGGCGATGGCATCGGCAACGAAGTCATGGCAGCCAATATGAAGCTGATTGACTGGCTGGCCAAACATCGCAGTCTCGGCTTTGATCTGTCTGAAGGGCTTGTTGGCGGTGCCGCTTATGATGTGCATGGGGTTCCGCTGACCGAAGAAACGCTGGCTGATTCGATGGCCAGTGATGCGGTGTTGTTTGGCGCCGTCGGTACACCAAAATATGACGGGGTGCCGTTTGAAGTGCGCCCCGAGGCCGGCCTGCTGCGGTTGCGCAAGGAAATGGATCTGTTTGCCAATTTGCGCCCGGCGATGGTGTTTCCGGCACTCGTCGAGGCCTCTACTTTAAAGCCTGAGGTGGTGTCGGGCCTTGATATTATGATTTTGCGTGAATTATGCGGCGGATCATATTTTGCCGAACCACGTGGCATTGATGATCTTGGTGATGGCACGAAGCGCGGCTATGACACGAATGCCTACACCACGCCTGAAATTCAGCGTATCGGTCGGGTGGGCATGGATCTGGCGCGCAAACGTAATGGCCGCCTGACCTCGGTTGAAAAGGCCAATGTGATGCATTCCGGTGTGTTATGGCGCGAAGTGATGACACAATTGCATGCCGCCGAAGGTGACGGCGTCGAGCTTAGCCATATGTATGCGGATAATTGCGCCATGCAGCTTGTTCGCAACCCAAAGCAATTTGACGTGATTGTGACGGATAATTTGTTTGGCGATTTATTGTCAGATTGCGCCGCCATGCTGACCGGCTCGCTGGGAATGCTGCCATCAGCGTCACTTGGCACGCCTGACCCGGAAACCGGTCTGCCAAAAGCCATGTATGAACCGGTGCATGGATCAGCGCCCGATATCGCTGGTCAGGGGCTGGCTAATCCATTGGCACAGTTTTTGAGCTTTGCGATGATGCTGCGCTATAGCTTTGATCAGGCGGATGAGGCTGACCTTGTCGAAACAGCGGTGAATAACGCCCTGCAAAGCAAACGCACCGGCGACATTATGGCACCGGGATGCGAGCAGACCGGCACCGATGGCATGACCCAGGCTGTGCTTGACGAAATGGATCGTCTGGCACGCTAGGCTGGGGTGCCAGATACCCGTTGTTTTTAAACATTAATACTGGGCAGGTTTGGCAGGTCGCAAGACCGGCATCCAGCAAAAGAGGACCATAAAATGGGATATAGAGTTGCGGTTGTTGGAGCAACGGGTGCGGTTGGCCGGGAAATGCTGCAAACCTTGGCCGAGCGGCGGTTTCCGGCTGATAAAATCTATCCTTTAGCCTCGTCAAAATCGGCTGGCCGCGAAGTGTCATATGGCGATGAACAGACACTCAGCGTTGAATCGCTTGATAAATTTGACCCCAGCACGGCCGATATAGCGCTGTTCTCAGCTGGCGGCGATACAGCCAAAGCCTATGCACCAAAGTTCGGCGCAGCCGGATGTATTGTCATTGATAATTCATCCGCCTTTCGCATGGATGATGATGTGCCGTTGATTGTGCCGGAAGTGAACGCCGATGCTGTTGACGCCTGTCTGACCAAAAATAACGGGCGCAATATTATTGCCAACCCAAACTGCTCGACCGCACAGCTGGTGGTGGCGTTAAAGCCGCTGCATGATGAATTTGGTGTGCGCCGGGTGGTGGTATCGACCTATCAGGCGGTGTCTGGTGCGGGCAAGCCAGCGATGGATGAACTGTTTAACCAAACCCGCGGTATTTACGTTAATGACGCGGTGCAGCCGGAAATTTTCACCAAACAGATTGCCTTTAACGCGATCCCGCATATCGACGTCTTCCTTGATGATGGTTTTACCAAGGAAGAGTGGAAAATGACCGCGGAAACCAAAAAGATTCTGGATCCGTCGATTGAGCTTGTTGCGCATTGTGTGCGGATACCGGTGTTTGTTGGCCATAGTGAAGCGGTATTCATCGAAACCGATAAACCAATGACCGAAGCCGGTGTGCGTCGTTTGCTAGCCGATGCCGAGGGCGTCATTGTTGTCGATCACCGGGCGAATGAGGGCTATGTCACGCCGCATGAAGCGGCTGGCGAAGATGCCGTTTATATCAGCCGGATCAGAAAAGACCCGACCGTGCCAAATGGTATGGTGTTTTGGTGTGTTGCGGATAATCTGCGCAAAGGTGCGGCGCTTAATTCGGTGCAAATTGCCGAATTGGTCGTGGCGCGCGGTCTTTCCGGGCGCGGCTGATCATCAGCATCAGCTAGCTGCAGTCAGTTAATAGTTGCAGGCGGTCAATAGCTGCAGATTGCCAAACAGCTCAATATCAATGGCGGTAGGGCTGCGCTCAATGATGTTATGCGCATCATCGCTGGCAACGGCAAATGCCCGATCCAGATCATGTCCGTCGGTCACCCAACAAGATAAAATGGCGGTCAGCAAATCACCGCCACCAGCAACGCCATGGG
>OCON01000009.1_pt1 | contig 22797 bp, 19 predicted proteins | sample 1534741 | NCBI WGS metagenome assembly OCON01 (sample SAMEA3275601, study PRJEB22092) | marine metagenome | biome: marine biome; feature: surface water; material: seawater | collected 2014-06-21T10:30:00+00 | depth 2 m | reverse complement strand
TAAAGCGAGAACCACCTTTTGAAAACGAACCGCCCTCCATCAGAGAAACTCTTACACTAAAAAACGACTGTGCGCGGCGCTGAGGCGGGAACTGCATTTTGAAATCGAATCGCCCTTAATCCGTGAACCCCTCTAATAAGGCTTCATATAGTTGTGAAGGATGACGAGGCAAATTATCAACTTTTATAAAAATTACAGACCACGGAACACTAGTTGGAATACCAATTAATTCTGAGTTTATAAAATTTGCCAATCTTCCTAAAAATAACCCAATGGGTGTGATTAAAGATAATAGGTCAGTAAACTTATAAAACTCCAGATTATTTTTTTTTGCAAAAAAGATACTAATAATGATTATGCCTACTAAGCCTCCATGAAAAGACATTCCACCCTCCCAAATAAAAAAAATATTTATAGGGTTTTGAGAAAAGAAATTTAAATCATAAAAAAATACATAACCCAGCCTACCACCTAAAATAATACCAATTATAGCGAAAGGTAAATATTCATCGAGTATGTTCAAATTAAAGTTAAAGAAATTGTTTTTTTTTATTAAAAACTTACCAAATTGAATCGCAAGAATTAATCCAAATATATAAGCTAACGAGTACCATCTAATATCTATGTTAAATATTGTTACAGCTACGGGATCTAAATTATTTATGAACATTAAACGGGAAATATTAAATTAACTCTAAGTCCTGTTCCTTTAGGGTTATCTTGAAGTTCAATTTTACCACCATGAGAATTAACGATATCTTGTACAATTGATAGGCCAAGTCCAACACTCCCAGAGTTTGAAGTTCGACTTTTGTCTAGTCTATAAAATGGCCTTAAAACCCTTTCTTTTTCACGGTCAGGAATACCAGGTCCGTTATCATCTACGGTAATAACAATTTTGTTATTTTGATCTGTAACTTTAATATCTGCTGAATTTCCATATTTTAAAGCGTTTTCGATCACATTTAGTATAGATCTTTTGATAAGGTGCTGCCTTCCTACAATGAAGTAATTTTTTTTACATTCTAACTTAATTTTAGATCCACTAAATTTATGATAAATTTCATTAAGCATTATTGAAAGATTAAATTTATTTGATGTTTTATCTGATTGAGATGTTGAATAATCTAGATAATCCGAAATCATTTTTTGCATTTCATTAACATCTTCTTTTATTTTATTTAATTTTCCATCTTTGTTTAAAATTTCAATTTGAAGTTTAAGTCTTGTTAATGGGGTTTTTAAATCATGGCTTATTCCTGAAAGCATTGAAGTTCGTTGACTGATATGTCTTAAAATCCTTTTCTTCATTTTTTCAAACTCATTAATAGCTTTTCGAATTTCTATTGCACCAGACGGTCTAGCTTCAGCAACGTATTGACCCTTTCCAAATTTTTCTGCTGCTGATGCTAAGTTAGCGATAGGTTTGATCTGGTTCCTTAAAAATAAAAGCGAGATAATCATTAATATAAAGGCAGGTACAAGAATCCATAAAATAAAAATTCTTCCAGATGAATTTCTAACTCTAGATTTTGGAACAATTAATTCAATATGTTGATTATTAAATTCAACTAACACTTTAACATAATCTTTATGGATTTTAGTATTAAACCAAAACTTATAGTTTAAATTTTTTGAGAGCTCTTCTTTAAGTAACCTGTCGTAAAATGAAAATTTTGAATAATTTTCCACTTCATTAATTTTGCTATTAATTATTTTAATCAGGTATGGTTTATTTTTTTGAAATGTTTCAATAATCTTTTCTTGTTTGTTTGTATCCTTCTCGTTTTCAAATAAATTTATAAAGGTTACTATTTCATCTGATAATGAGTTTACTAATCCTTTGTTGGTTTTAAGCCACAAACTATCAAAGAAAACGATTGATAATAAAATCTGAAGAAAAATAACAGGAGTTATAATTATTAAAAAGTAACGATAGAATAGTGTCTTAGGTAAAAATTTTTTAAACATTTAATCAGCCCAAAGAACATATCCATTACCTCTTACAGTTTGAAGATAGATAGGATTTTTTGGATCTGGTTCAATTTTTTGCCTTAGTCTTGTAATTACAACATCAACTGCTCGTTCTTTGCTTAAATTAATTATTTTAGATATGTCTTCTCTTTGAAATACTTTTCCCAAAGACATAAGCATTGTTTCAAGTAACAATTTTTCTGATTGATTAATTTTTTCTATATTTTTTTTAAATGTTACAGTCATTTTCTTTAAATCAACTTTTCTTTCACCAAATTTTATTAAATGCAGACCATCTTTGAGATTTTTAATTCTTTTTAAAATATTTTTTATTCTAAGAACCAGTTCTTTTGGTTCGAAAGGTTTAGGCACATAATCATCCCCACCTGTTTCCAAACCTTGGATTCTACTTGCCGCCTCACCCATAGCAGTTAAAAAAATGATTGGTGTATTTTTGAATTGCCTTATTTCTTTAGTAAATTCCAGTCCTGATTGACCGGGCATCATAATATCAACAATTAACAAATCAAATTCAAGTAATTGTATTTTATTTTTGGCATCCTCAGCATCTTTAGCAGTCGAAACTAAAAAATTTTCACTTTCTAAATATTCTTTTAATGGCTCACGAATGCCTTCTTCGTCATCAATTACGAGAATATGTTTTTTTTCTTCGATCATTTTACAGGATCCTTTTTAACACATTTTTGAAATAAAGAACTTCATCTGGCGACGATTTTTTTAAGGCATTTAAAATTCTTGTTTTTTGAGAATTAAATAGATTATTACTTAACTCAGTGCCTTTATCTGATAGAAATATTTCTTTTTCCCTTCCATCCTTAATACCTTTTTTTTGAACAATTAGTTGATTTTTTAAAAGATCTTGAATTACACGGTTCAAACTTTGTTTAGTAACCTTTAAATGATTAAGGATTTCAGTTACTTTTATTCCTGGGTTGTTATCCAATAATATAATTAATCTATGATGTGCTTTTCCTAGATGATTTCTTTTTAGTGTTTGTTCACTGTCTGAGAAAGATGAGCTATATGCCTTTAAAAGTAATTCAATGATATCTTTTAAGTTCTTTTCTTTTAAGTAAAGGAAATCTTTAAGCATGAAACATTAGTCAGTTTTATTGACTTATATTACATTCAAATATAATTTCTATTCAATTTTCAATATGGAACCAATCCCGTACGACAAAAGAGAAGGCAAGATCTGGTTTAATGGTGATATCATTGACTGGAAAGATGCAAAACTACATGTGCTTACACATGGTTTGCATTATGGAAGTTGTGTGTTTGAAGGTGAAAGAGTTTACAATGGCGAAATTTTTAAATTAAGAGAGCATACTAATCGTTTGGTTTATTCGGCTAATAGAATGGGATTTGATATTCCATACTCGGTTGATGAAATTGATGATGCTTGTAATCAGATTATAAAAATTCAAAATGTAAAAAATGGCTACGTTAGGCCGGTCGCATGGAGAGGAAGCGAAATGATGGCAATTTCAGCTCAAAAAAATAAAATTCATTTTGCTATTGCAACTTGGGAGTGGGGATCTTATTTCGATCCAAAAATTAAAGAGAATGGAATAAAACTTAATATCTCTAAATGGAGAAGACCCGCTCCAAATACAATACCTTGGGATACAAAAGCAGCAGGATTATACATGATATGCACACTATCCAAGCACGAAGCTGAAAAAGAGGGATATAACGATTCATTAATGTTAGATCATCAAGATTTTGTTGCTGAGGCCACTGGAGCAAATATTTTTTTTATAAAAGAGAATTCAAAAGAAATTCATACACCAGTAGCGGATTGTTTCTTAGATGGAATTACTAGAAGGACTATTATTGATATTGCTAAAGAAAATAATTTTAAAATTAATGAGAGAAAAATTAAACTTGAGGAGTTAAAAGATTTTGATGCATGTTTTTTAACAGGAACAGCTGCTGAAGTTACCCCGGTTTCTGAAATCGGGAATTATAAATTTAAAGTCACACCTTCAATTGGAAAGTTTTTTGATAGGTACTTAGATATCGTAAATAGAAAAGTTACAGTTTAATCTAAAGCGTGATCTATGCCTTTTTTTACATAGTCATAGCCTGTATAGACAGTCAAAATCGCAGATACCCAAAGGAGCGCGAGTCCAATTTCAATTCCGTAATTGAATAAAAGTATATCCCCTGATTTTCCAGCTAATAAAATTGAAATAGAAAACATTTGGAAAAAAGTTTTTACCTTTGCTAGTTGAGAAACAGGCATTTTGAGTTTAAATTTTGATAAATATTCTCTTAAACCTGAAACTAAAATTTCTCGACAAAGAATAATAATTGCTGCAATTACATTAATATCCGCAATAGTGTCATTTTTGATTAACAACGCTAAAGCAGTAACTACAATAATTTTATCAGCTATTGGATCAAGCATTTCACCCAATCTAGATTGTTGCTTAAGTAATCTGGCTAAAAACCCATCTATGAAATCAGTAAAACTTGCAAAGACGAATATACCACACGAAAGCCAGTTTCCTAAAGGACCTGGTAAAAAAAAAACAAATACGAGTACGGGTACAAGAATAATTCGACCTATAGTTAATATGTTTGGAATTTTAATCATTAGATCATATTTTTTTCTTTATGAAAAAAGTTGTAAATTTTTTCTGCTGTAGAAAGGTTAATTCCATCAACGCTTTTAATATCATCTAAACTAGCTCCTTCAATTGCTTTAGCTGAACCAAAATGATTAAGCAAAGCTTTTTTTCTTTTTGCTCCAATACCATCAATTTCCTCTAAGGGCGATTTAAACATTTTTTTTATTTTTTTCTTTCGATGGGTTGTAATCGCAAATCGATGAGCCTCATCTCTAATTCGCTGCATTAAAAATAAGACTGGATCATTCCTTTCTAATTGAATTAAGCCATCTTCAGTAATAAATTTTTCATTCCCTTTATTTCGATCTTTACCCTTTGAAATTGCAATAATTTTTAAATCATGAAAACCTAAATCATTTAATTTTTCTCTGACTACAGAGTATTGACCTTTTCCACCATCTATAAGCAGTAAATCAGGCAATTGATCACTTGATGATTGCAATTTAGAAAATCGTCTTTGTATTACTTCTGACATCATTCCATAGTCATCATTAGACTTTATTTTTTTGTTTTTAATATTAAATTTTCTATAACGATTTTTGATAAACCCTTCTTTTCCAAATGCAATTAAGGCTCCAATATTACTATCTCCTTGATTATGACTATTATCGTAAACTTCAATTAAGCTTGGTGTAAAATTTAATTTAAATTTTTCTGCCATTGATATGAGTAAATCATTATTTTTATCTTGAGATAAAATTTTAAGTTGCAATTGTTCTTTGGCATTTTTTAAAGCATTTTGCACAAGTGAATTTTTTGCATTTACCTTAAGAGATATTTTTTTATTATATTTTTTTTCTAATGCCTTTAAAATTAAGTCTTTATTTTCTGGACTAATACTTAAAACAATCTCTTCAGGGGGTTCTTTATTATCGTAAAATTGCATCAGAAAAGATTTTAAAATATGTCTATCATCATCTTCGTAATCATGTTTTGGATAGAAATATTGACTTCCCCAATTTTGTTTTGATCTGTAAAAAAATACTATTACGCAAGTTATATTTTCTCTTCGATAAGAAACGATAAGATCTGCATTTTTAAGATTACTTTTTTGAATTTTTTGAGAGGATTGAATATAGGTCAGTGATTTTATTCTATCTCTTAAAATAGCAGCTTTTTCATAATCTAAATTTTTGCTGCAAATCTCCATTTCGTTAGATAATTTTTTTTGAATATCTCTTGTTTTGCCATTTAAAAAATCTATGCACTCTTTTACAGTTATTTCATATTCCGTTTCCCTTATTTCTTTAGTGCATGGACCAGAACACCTTTTGATTTGATATAGGATGCAGGGTCTTGTTCTTCCATTAAAAGTATTATCATCACAAACTCTAAGCTGAAAAACCTTTTGTAACATTTTAATAGTCCAGTTTGCTGATGCTATAGATGCAAAGGGACCGAAATAAATATCTCTATCATTATGCTTGCCTCTAAACTTAGTAATTTGAGGATATTTGTGACCTAATCTTATTTGAATATAAGGAAATGATTTATCATCTTTTAGAAGAACATTATATTTTGGTTTGTTTTTTTTGATTAAATTAGCCTCGAGCAATAATGCTTCAGATTCATTTACTGTACTGATTGTATCAATTCTAAAAGTTGAAGCTATCATACGCTCTGTCCTTATAGGGAGAGCACTTCCTGATGCATAATTAGATAGTCTTTTAGGTAGACTTTTCGCTTTACCTACGTAAATAATTTTTTCTTGTTCATTGAGGACTTGATATACTCCAGGGCTATTTGAACATTGCCTAGATTTTTGTTTAAATATTTCTTTTCCAGTTTCTAAGGAGTTCATTAAAAGTTTCTAACTTTAGTTACCTCATACCCAACACTTTTACATTCTTCGATAGCTTCAGGCTTTTCGATTTTAATAGAAACTTTAAATACCCTCTGGTCTTTGAAAATTTCATTAATAATTTTGTCTGCAAGCGTTTCTAGAAAATTTATAGGGTCTGATATAATTTTTTTAATCATATTAATAACTTGATCGTAATCAACAATTTCCTCTAAGCTTTTATCTTCATATTTTTTTGGCATTATAAATAATTTAAGATTAAAAATAATTTTTTGCTCTTTTAATTTCTCATATTCATAAAAATCAAATTTTGCATTTAACATTAAATCGTTAATGAGGATAATCTCTTCTTCTGAAGATATATTATCTTTAAGATGAATAATTTTCTTTTCACTCATTAATATTTATTAAATCTTTAGTTTGCCAATTTAAACTTTGACCGCTATCTACTGCAATGATTTGACCTGTAATATTTTGATTTTCAATCAAAAACTGACAAGCGTTTGAAATTTCTTTCTTATTTACTTGTCTTTTTAACAATGTGTTTTTGTATTGCTTTTTAAAATGAAGATTTGATTGTCTGGCATTTTTTATGACAGGACCAGGAGCAATTCCATTAACTCTTATATTCGGAGCCAATCTCATAGCTGCTGTTTTTGTTATATTAAATAACATCATTTTGCTTACAGTGTATGAGAAAAAAAATGGGGTTAATTTAAAAACCCTTTGATCTAAAATATTAATAATTGAAAAATTTTTTCCTTTTTGAAATTTTTGTTTTGCAAATTCTGACATAAGAATTGCTGGCGCTTTGGCATTAACATTTATATGATTATTCCACATTTTTTCGTTAAATTTAGTTAAATCATCATTTTCAAATAAAGATGCACAGTTTATCAAATGGTTAATGTGCTTAAATTTTTTCTTAGCTTCAGAAAAAATTTTTTTTGTAGATTTAAAACTCCTTAAATCACCTTTGACGATTTCACAATTAGAAATTTTATTTATCTCGAGCTTTGTTTGAAGAGCTTCTTTTTTTGAAGTGTTGTAATGCAAAATTATATTATAACCTTGCTTTGCAAAATTTATTGCAATTTCTTTACCAATTCTTTTACCGCCCCCTGTAATTAAAATATTCATTTTTTTTGATATCTTTTGCCAGATTTAGTTCCCGCTCTACCTTGGGTAGATCGAGCCGAGTCTTTAGATTTATAATTTTTTGTGAATGAATTTACAGTTAAGCCCATGTCTGACTGTTCTAGTTTTCTTATTTCGTCTCTAATTTTTGCAGCTTTTTCAAATTCTAGGTTATCTGCTGCATTTTGCATATCTTTTTTTAAAGCTTTCATATGTTTTTTTAGGTTATGCCCCGGTGTTACAAATTTATCTGTATTGAGGTAGTCTTTTTCATAAACACTTTCTAGGATATCCCCAATCTCTTTTTTAATTGACGATGCATTAATATTATTTTTTAAATTATATTCCTTTTGTTTTGCTCTTCTTCTATCTGTTTCTTCTATAGCTTTTGTTATGCTCTTAGTTTTTTTATCAGCGTATAGAATTACCTTTCCCTCTAAATTTCTTGCTGCACGACCGATAGTTTGAACAAGCGATGTTTCTGATCTTAAAAAACCCTCTTTATCAGCATCTAAAATTGCCACTAAGGAACATTCAGGAATATCAAGCCCTTCACGAAGAAGATTGATACCAATGAGAACATCAAAGTGACCCAGTCTAAGATCTCTTATGATTTCTATTCTTTCGAGAGTGTCTATATCTGAATGTAGATATCTAACTTTAATACCGTTTTCATCTAAATATTCAGTGAGATCCTCAGCCATTTTTTTAGTTAAAGTTGTAACCAAAACTCTTTGTTTTTTCTTTATTATGTACTGACACTCATTTAACAAATCATCGACCTGGTTTTTTGCAGGCCTTATTTCAACATCAGGATCTGTTAAACCTGTCGGTCTTATTATTTGTTCCGCAAACACACCTTTGGTTTGTTCTAACTCCCAAGGTCCTGGCGTTGCAGAAACAAATACTGTTTGAGGCCTCATTAAATTCCATTCTTCAAATTTTAATGGACGGTTATCCATACAAGAAGGCAATCTAAATCCATAATCTGAAAGTGTTTTTTTTCTAGTGTAATCACCTTTATACATTCCATTTAGTTGCGGAACTGTAACGTGACTTTCGTCAACAAATACAACTGCATTGTCTGGTAAATATTCAAATAGAGTAGGAGGGGGCTCTCCCTTTTTACGTCCTGAAAGGAATCTAGAATAATTCTCAATACCAGAACATGAACCTGTTGCTTCAATCATTTCAAGATCAAACCTTGTTCTTTCCTCAATCCTTTGAGCTTCTAACAATTTGTTTTCAGATCTAAACTTTTCTATAGTAATTTTTAATTCCTCTCTAATATCTTTAATTGCCTGGTTCACCGTAGGTCTAGGAGTAATATAATGGCTGTTTGCGTATACTTTAATAATATTTAGGTCTTCAGTTTTATCTCCAGTTAAAGGGTCAAATTCTTTAATGGAAATTAATTTCCCTTCATCAAGATTGAGTTTCCAAGCTCGATCTTCTAAGTGAGAAGGGAAAATTTCTATATTTTCACCTCTAACTCTAAAAGTACCTCTTTGGAAATTTTGATCATTTCTTTTATATTGAAGTTCTATTAACCCTTTAATAACTTCTTCTCTCTCATAGTTTTCGTTTTTAATGAATGTAAAAGTCATTTTGCTATATGACTCAGCAGATCCTAATCCATAGATACAAGATACACTTGATACAATAATAACATCGTCTTTTTCTAATAATGATCTAGTTGCTGAGTGTCTCATCCTATCGATCTGTTCATTAATAGATGACTCTTTTTCTATATAAGTATCAGACCTTGGCACATAGGCTTCGGGAGTATAGTAATCATAGTAGGAAACAAAATATTCAACCGAGTTATTCGAAAAAAAACTTTTCATCTCTCCATAGAGTTGTGCGGCAAGTGTTTTATTTGGTGCTAAAATTATAGCCGGCCTGTTTAAGGTTTCTATAATTTTTGCCATCGTGAATGTTTTTCCAGATCCAGTAACACCTAAAAGAACCTGATTTTTTTCATTGCTGACTAGTCCGCTGCAAAGTTCTTTAATTGCAGCTGGCTGATCACCTGCAGGTGAAAAATTACTTGTTATTTTAAAAGATTTTCCACCCTCTAATTTGTTAACAGATAACTTATCAGACAGCTTGCTTTCTTGGTTATTAATTGTATCTAATAATGACATATTTAATGACTATACTATCAAGTTCTTTATCAAGAATAAAACCTTCTCCGACAATAGCTGTAACGCAAAAAGCTAGAGAGTTAAAGGAAAGTGGAGTTGACGTTGTTTCCTTAGGCGCAGGTGAGCCTGATTTTGATACTCCTAATAATATAAAAAAAGCAGCGATAGATGCGATTAACAAAGGAGATACTAAATATACAGCTGTAGACGGAACTCCAAAACTTAAAGAAGCAATAATAAATAAATTTAAAAGAGAAAATAATTTAGTTTTTCTAAAAGAGCAAATTAGTGTCGGGGCAGGAGGTAAACAGGTTATATTTAATGCGATTTTAGCCTCAATTAATCCTGGAGATGAAGTTTTGATACCAGCGCCTTATTGGGTTTCCTATCCCGATATTGTCTTGTTGGCAGGCGGAACACCAAAAGTAGTAATTTGTGATGAGGCAGATGAATTTAAAATTAATGCAAAAAAATTAAGAGAGAATTTGTCAAAAAAAACAAAATGGCTGATTTTAAATTCTCCATCAAACCCAACGGGATCTTGTTATAGCAAAGATGAATTAAATGAGATTGCTGAAGTATTAAAAGACTTTCCAAACGTGATGATTATGAGCGATGATATTTATGAGCATGTTTTGTATGATGATTTTCAATTTTATACTATTGGTCAAAACAAAATTGTTTCAGATAGAACTTTGACAATTAATGGGGTAAGCAAATCTTATTCAATGACAGGATGGAGAATAGGTTATGCAGGTGGACCAGCTGATTTAATAAAAGCTATGGCGAAGATTCAATCCCAATCTACAACTAACCCTTCTTCAATTAGCCAGGCGGCAGCAGTAGAAGCTTTAAATGGGGACCAAAGTTTTATTACTGAAAGAACAATAGCATTTAAAAGTAGAAGAGATTTCGTTGTTACTTCGCTTAATAAAGTTCAGGGCATTAGCTGTTTAAATCCACAAGGTGCCTTTTATGTTTTTCCAAGTTGCAAAGATTGTATTGGAAAAAAACATAAGGATTTAGGGAAGATTAATAATGATACAGATTTTGTAACGAAACTTTTAGAAAAAACTGGTGTTGCGGTTGTTCAAGGTTCTGCTTTTGGTCTTGAAGGTTTTTTTAGAATTTCTTACGCAACATCGATGGAAAACTTAGAAAAAGCAGTAAAGAGAATATCGGAGTTTTGCTCTGATCTCAGTTAGTGATTTAGTAATTTTTCAGCTTCAAGAGCAGCCATACAACCCATTCCAGCTGCTGTGATGGCTTGTCTAAAAATTTTATCTTTAACATCGCCTGCTGCAAATACTCCTTCTAAATTTGTGGCAGTCGAATCTGGTTTTGTAATAATATATCCTTCATTATCCATATTAATTTTATCTTTAAAAATCTTGGTTGCCGGTTGATGTCCTATTGCAACAAATAAACCATGGACTTTAAGTTCAGTAATTTCATTAGTTTTAAGATTTTTTAATGAAAGAGACTCAAGATTTTTTGGATTTTCTGTTCCATTAATCTTATCAACTGCACTGTCCCATATCATTTCAATTTTTTTATTATCAAAAAGTTTTTTTTGTAACATTTTTTCTGCTCTCAATTCATCTCTTCTATGAATAAGAAAAACTTTTGATGCAAAATTAGTAAGATAGATTGCCTCTTCAACAGCGGTATTACCACCACCAACTACTGCTACTTCTTTGTTTTTATAAAAAAATCCATCACATGTAGCGCAAGCGCTAATTCCAAAACCTTTAAACTTATTTTCATTTTCTATTCCAAGCCATTTAGCTTGCGCACCAGTAGAAATAATAATGGTATCAGATATTATTTTATTTCCGCTTTCCCCTAGGCTGACGTAGGGCTTTTTTGAGAAATCAACTTCTTTGATAATATCGGTAATGAATTTGGTTCCAACATGCTCAGCTTGTTTTTTCATTTCATCCATTAACCACGGTCCTTGTATTGCATTTGCAAATCCTGGGTAGTTTTCTACGTCGGTAGTTGTTGTTAACTGTCCGCCAGGCTCCATTCCAGTAACTAAAACAGGTTCAAGCATAGCTCTAGCTGCATAGATTGCAGCGCTATAGCCTGCAGGTCCAGACCCGATAATTAAAACTTTTGTTTTATGCTCTTTATTTTGACTCATTTGAAATGTTTATCAAAACAATCTAATAAAATATTATTTATTATAATGAAAGCATTACACTCTTGGTTACTCACAGAAGGTGCGCATGGAATGATTAGCCAAGTTGAAGGTTTGGCTAATGGATTAAATTCAACTTTTGAGCATAAATTTATCAAGCTATCTTATTTCTCAAGATTTCTTCCACCAATATTTACACCCAGAGTTCCAAGCTTATTTAATTTTGAAGAGTTGATGAGCGGCGTCAATTCGTGTCCAGATTATATTATTTCATGTGGAAGAAAGAGTGTAATACCAAATTTAGTTATTAAAAAATATTTAAAAGAAAAATTTAATAAGAAAGTAAAGAATATTCATATTCAAGATCCTAAAATTTCAGCATCAAACTTTGATTACATAATTGTTCCTGAGCATGATAATAAAGTTTCAGGAGATAATATAATTTATTCAAAAGGCGCTTTGCATTATCTGAGTGAAAAAGAGGTTCTAAATACTAATAAAGGAGATTTAATATTAAGTTTAATTTTAGGAGGACCAAATAAATATTACAGTTTTAGTTATGATGAATTGAAAAATATTTTTTTTTATTTGAGAAACAACCAGGACTTAAAAAAAATAAATATTGTTGCCTCAAGAAGAACTCCCAAAGAAATATTTAAAAAATTACAACTGGAATTTTCTGAACCCAAATTTTATTTTGATATAAGTCTAAAAAAAACAAATTATACCAAAGCTTTGTCAGAGGCTTCGCACTTAATGATAACGTGTGACTCAACTTCAATGATTTCAGAAGCTGCTACAACTAATAAGCCAGTATATGTAATTAAGTTAAATTCTGTAAAAAACGATTATCGATTTCAGAGATTTTTTGATTTATTTAAAGATCTTGGTATCATTAGATTTTTTGATAGTCGTATTGAAAACTGGACTTACGAAAAATTATATGAGAGTAGAAGGGTAGCTAAAGTAATTTTAGAAAATTGATATGAGCATTTTAAATTCTGTTAAAAATAGCAAACATGGGACTTATCCATTTAGATACTGGGAAGTTGATAAGCCTCTTTCTGAAGAAATGATTAATGAACTTTATAATGCAAAGTTAGATGATCCCACTGCCCACAACATTGAATATGATGGCACAAGGGCGATCGATGGGGGAGATGGTAAGTTAAGAGAAGGAGATAAATCAGGAGGAAAAGCTTTAAAATTTAGATGCTTTGTAAGTAAAGAAAATGAAAAAAATTACCCTGAAATTTTAAAATTAGTTAAAGAATTACAAACTAAAGAAACATCGCAAGCTATTGGAAATTTAATTGGTAAAGATTTGTCAAATGCATTTGTTCGAGTTGAAATTTGTTGTGATCGAAAAGGATTTTGGCTTAAGCCTCATTGCGATATTAAAGAAAAATTAATGTCTTCAATGTTATTTGTGAATAGAAATAATGAATCTGAAGAGTTGGGTACCGACTTTTATAATGAAAAAATGGAAAAGGTTTACACTGTTCCTTATAAAGATAATTATGGATACATGTTTACAACCGATGAAAACAGTTGGCATGGTCTTGAAAAAAAAGAGATTAAAGACGAAAGAAGATGTTTACAGGTCAATTACGTTACTTTTCCCACAGATTACCCTGTCGAAAAATAATTATAATTCTTGAATTCTTTTAATAGTTATAGGTTTATTATTAAGTGACTCAATGGCTTGAGTGCAAGCTTTAGCTCCTGCTAAAGTTGTAAAGTATGGGATTTTATTATTTAGTGCAGCCCTTCTTAAAGACCAAGAGTCCTCGATAGATTTTTTTTCAGAAGTTGTATTGATTACGAGAGATATTTTTTTATCGTTTAAATATTCGACAACATGTGGACTTCCTTGTCTTACTTTATTTATTTTAGTGCAATTAATTCCATTTTGGTTGAGTGTATCTGCTGTTCTTCCTGTACCATAAATTTTAAAGTTCATATTGGATAGTTTTTTCGCAAATTCACATACTTTTTGCTTATCTTCGTCTTTAACTGAAATGAATGCAGATCCTTTAGATGGTAAGTTATTTCCAGCCGACATTTGACTTTTTGCAAAAGCCATACCAAAATCTTCATCAATTCCCATAGCTTCGCCAGTAGATTTCATTTCTGGACCTAAAATTGTATCAACCTCAGGAAACTTATTAAAAGGAAAAACAGCTTCTTTGATTGCAAAAATATTTAATTTTTTATTAAGGTTCTTAAACTCACTTAATTTTTTCCCTGCCATAACTTTAGAGGCGATTTTAGCAATAGGTATATTTAAAGCTTTAGACACATACGGGACAGTTCGACTTGCCCTTGGATTTACTTCTAATATAAATATTTCATCATTTCGAATAGCGAATTGAATGTTGATTAAACCAATCACTTTTAATTTTTTAGCGAGTGAACTAGTTTGCTCTCTAATCTGTATTAAGATACTTTCTTTAAGTGAAAATGGGGGGATACAACAAGCTGAATCTCCAGAATGAATTCCTGCTTCCTCAATATGCTCCATAATTCCAGCAATAAAAACTTCATCTCCGTCACAAACAGCATCAACATCTATTTCAATCGCATCATTTAAAAACTTATCAATTAGAACTGGGCTATCACCAGATACTTGAACCGCTTCACTAATATAACTTTCAAACTGCTCGTCATCATAAACAATCTCCATTGCTCGCCCACCTAAGACATAGGATGGTCTAATTACAATAGGATACCCAATGTTTTTTGTAATTTTTTTTGCTTCTTCCTTACCTCTTGCAAGACCACTTTCAGCTTGTTTTAAATTGAGTTCATTTACAATTGAGTTAAATTTTTCTCTATCCTCAGCTGTATCGATAGAATCTAGTTGTGTTCCAAGAATTGGAAAACCATTTTCATGTATTTTTTTTGCTAGTTTTATTGGTGTCTGGCCGCCAAATTGAACAATGACACCTTTGATTTTTCCTTTTTTACTTTCTTTTTTTAAAATCTCTAAAACATACTCATCGACCAAAGGTTCAAAATATAACCGATCACTAGTGTCATAGTCAGTTGAAACAGTTTCAGGATTGCAATTAATCATAATAGTTTCAAATCCCATTTCTTTGAGTGCAAAACTTGCTTGGCAACAGCAGTAATCAAATTCTATTCCTTGTCCTATTCTGTTAGGACCACCTCCGATAATTATAATTTTTTCCTTTTCACTTGGATTCGCTTCACATTCACCAGCTTCCATCAAACCACTGTCGTAAGTTGAATACATGTAAGGTGTCTCCGAAGAAAATTCAGCTGCACAAGTATCTACTTTTTTATAAGAAACATGGATTGAGTTATCTTTTCTAAATTGCTCTATTTCTTTATTGGTTTTTCCAGTTAACTCAGATATTTTCTGGTCTGAAAATCCATATGATTTTAATAATTTAAATTCATTATTTTCTAGATTATTTTGGTTTTTAATTTGATTTTCTGTTTCGACTATTTCTTTTATTTGTTCCAGAAACCATTTGTCTATTTTACATAGTTGATAAATTTCATCTATCTTCATTCCTTGTCTAAAGGCATCTGCAACATAAAGTATTCTTAATGGGATATTCGTTTGAAGTTTATTTTTTATAACCTTTAAATCTTTCTCAAGTACATCTAAGCCCTTTAAATCTACCTCAAGAGAAATCAGCGCCTTTTGAAGCGACTCTTTAAAGTTTCTGCCAATAGCCATACTTTCACCAACTGATTTCATTGCTGTTCCAAGTTCAGGTTTACTTTTTTTAAACTTTTCAAATGCAAATCTTGGAATTTTAGTAACGATATAATCAATTGTTGGTTCAAATGATGCCGGTGTAGTTTTGGTTATATCATTTTCAATTTCATCCAATGTATAACCAACCGCAAGTTTTGCGGCCACTTTTGCAATGGGAAAACCAGTTGCTTTTGAAGCTAAGGCCGAAGATCTTGAAACCCTTGGATTCATTTCAATCACAATCATTCTTCCATCTTTAGGATTGATTGCAAATTGAACATTTGATCCACCAGTTTCAACTCCAATTTTTCTTAAACAGGCAATCGAGGCATTTCTCATGATTTGGTATTCTTTGTCAGTTAGTGTTAGAGCAGGTGCTACAGTGATTGAGTCACCCGTATGTATTCCCATTGGGTCTATATTTTCAATTGAACAAACTATTATACTGTTGTCTTTTTTATCTCTTACAACTTCCATTTCGAACTCTTTCCAACCCACAAGAGACTCTTCAACTAGCACTTCATTTGTTGGAGATAAATCTAAACCATTTTTAATGATTGAAAAAAATTCTTCCTCAGTATTTGCAACACCCCCACCAGTCCCTCCTAATGTAAAAGATGGTCTAATAATGGATGGAATACCAATTTCTTTAAATGCTAACTTCGCATCATCTTCATTTCTACAAATAAAAGATCTAGCAGACTCAAGGCCAATGGCCTCCATATTAGATTTAAATTTTTGTCTATTTTCAGCATTATCAATTGCCTCAGCATTTGCTCCAATTAGTTCAACATTATATTTTTTTAAGATGCCATTTTGATCAAGACTCATTGCAGCATTTAACCCTGTCTGACCGCCCATTGTCGGCAATATTGCATCTGGTTTTTCTTTTTTAATAATCTCTTCCAAAACTTCGTCTGTTATGGGTTCTATGTAGGTTATGTCGGCGATATCTGGATCAGTCATAATTGTAGCTGGATTAGAGTTAACTAAAATTATTTTATAACCTTCTTGCCTTAAAGCTTTACAGGCTTGAGATCCAGAATAGTCAAACTCACAAGCTTGACCAATCACAATTGGACCAGCTCCAATTATCATAATTTTTTCTAGATCAGTTCTTTTGGGCATGTTCTTCGACTTTTGAAATAAATTGTTTGAATAAATAATTACTATCATGAGGACCTGGACTTGCCTCGGGATGATATTGAACTGAAAATGCATTATATTTTTTTGAGCTTATCCCCTCAATGGATTGATCAAAAAGTGATATGTGAGTTACGTCAACGTCATCTGGAATAAAATTTTTGTCTACTTCAAAACCATGATTTTGAGAAGTTATTTCAACTAAATTATTATTTAAATTTTTAACAGGATGATTTGCACCTCTATGCCCTTGATGCATTTTTTTAGTTTTGCACCCTAAGGCATGGGCAAGAAGCTGATGACCTAAACAAATACCAAATAATGGATAATTGTTCTTTAAAATTTGTAAAATAGTATCGTTTACAATTTTTGATGTTTCTGCTGGATCACCAGGACCATTAGATAAAAATATTCCATCAGGTTTTAAATTAATAATTTTTTCATAACTAGTATCACAAGGTACAACGGTAAGTTTAGTTTTAAGTTTTGAAAAATTTCTTAAAATATTTTTTTTACATCCAAAATCAATTACAACAATATGATATTTATGATCTTTATTTATTTGATAGCCTTTTTCTCGGGTCCAAAAACTTTCGTCATTCCAATTGTAAACTTGTTTAGTTGTAACTTTTGATGTGAGCTCCATGCCATTAAGCCCTGGCCATTTTTGACATTCATTTAAATATTTTTGGTTATTTAAATCTTTATCATCATTAACAATTGTTGCTTTTAAAGCTCCTTGATTTCTAATTAAGTTGGTTATCATTCTTGTATCGAGACCAGCTATGCCTACAATTTGATTTTTTTTTAACCAAAAGTCTAATTTTTCAAATGATCGGTAGTTAGAAGGCTCGGTGATTTGTTTTGCAAAAATAACACCTTTTAACCAAATTTTTTCTGATTCAATATCTTCCAAATTTATTCCAACATTTCCTATATGAGGAAAAGTAAAATTGATAATTTGGTCCGAGTAGGATGGGTCAGTTATTATCTCTTGGTAGCCAGTCATTGAAGTGTTAAAGCATACTTCGCCAACTGCATAACCTTTATGACCCAGGCCAAGACCTTTAATGCTTAAACCATTTTCAAAAACTAAAATACCTGTGGGTTGTGATGATAAAAAATTTGAACTTGCCTGTTTTTCTTTGTTAAACAAAAATACAACTCATAGGTTAAGAATCAAAGTTTAAAAAAAACTTTGGCGTTAATTATGAAAAAGTCTTACACTCGTCAAGAAACTAAATTAAATAGCTACCATGACAATATTTGAAAAAGTAAATAACGCACTTGGCAATTCGCTAAAAAGCAAGCAAAGCGAGAGAGTTCTAACTTTACGCGCAGTAATATCTGCCAAAAAAGACAAGGAAATAGAAAAAAGAACTCAAGAAAATAAAGAGGTTACAGATGAGGATATGATCTCGATTTTGAATAAAATGTTAAAACAGCGAAAAGAGTCTGTTGAAATGTATTTAAAAGCAAACAGACAAGATCTTGTAGATAAAGAAAACAATGAGATTAAAATTATAGAAGAGTTTTTGCCACAGCAATTATCGTCTGATGAGGTTGAAAAAATTTGCAGCGAAGCAATTTCAGCTGTTGGAGCTTCTAGTATCAAAGATATGGGGAAAGTTATGCAATCATTAAAAGAAAAATATTTAGGCCAAATGGACTTTTCTCTTGCTGGAAAAATTTTAAAAGAAAAGCTTCAAGGTTAATGAAATATCCAAAGTCTTATATTGAAGAAATTAGAAACAGGTTAAAAGTTTCTGATGTTGTAAGACTAAAAGTTAATCTAAAAAAAAGGGGAAAAGAGTTTGTGGGCTTGTCTCCTTTTAAAAATGAAAAAACTCCTTCATTTACTGTTAATGATGAAAAAGGTTTTTATCATTGTTTTAGTACTGGCGAACATGGAAATATTTTTGATTTTGCAATGAAATTGGAAAATATAAATTTTGGAGAAGCTGTAAAACTTCTAGCTCAAAGAGCTGGCATGCAGCCTTATCGTTTTACAAAAGAGGATGAGAAGATAGAAAAAGAAACTCAAAGAGTTCAAAGACTTTTTCATTTATTTTTTGATGAGTGCAAAAAAAAATTAAATAATGATTTTAAACAGACACATTTAAAATATTTATTAGATAGAGGTTTGACTAATGATACCATTAATTTTTTTAATTTAGGATTTTGTGAAAATTCAAAACTGATACAAGATCAATTACTCAAAGATGGGTTTACTTCTGAAGAACTTGTGAATTCAGGTTTGTTTTATAAAAAAGATGGAACTAATGAGTTAATTAATCGATTTAAAAATAGAATTATTTTCCCAATTCAAAATTATTATAATAATTTTATTGGATGTGGAGGCAGGGCAGTTTTAAATAATGCTTTGGCAAAATATATAAATTCACCTGAGACAAATTATTTTAAAAAAGGTTTTAATTTATTTAATTTGAATCACGCCAGAAAAGAAAGTTCAAATACAAATACTTTAATTTTAGTTGAAGGCTATATGGATGTTGTTTCGTTATATAATAAAGGAATTAAAAATGTTGCAGCATCTTTAGGAACCGCAATTACAACTGCTCAAATAAATTTAGCTTGGAAAAATTTTGACAAAATTATAATTTGTTTTGATGGCGATCAAAGTGGAATAGATGCTTCTTATAGAGCGGCAGAACGGGTTCTAAAAGTTATTCAACCTGGTAAAGATATATATTTTGCAAAAATACCAAAAGAACAAGACCCTGATGATTTTGTTAATCAGTTTGGGAAAGATAATTTTTTATCATTATTAAATCAGAGCAAGGATTTATCTGAGGTGATCTTCAACCATTATTCTAGAAATACAAATCATTCCAAACCTTCTGAAATTGCATTCTTAGAAAAGAAACTTTTTGAAATTGCTGATCAAATTGAAGATACGTTGTCGAAGAAATATATAAAAAACTCATTTAAAAACAAAATTTTTGAAACATTAATCAGAAAGAAAAAAAATCAAACACATAATCCTGATGAAATCAAAAAAGCCAGCTTAAGATTGATGCTATCCAAAGAAGAGATTCTAGAGTTATCTTTTTTAAATTTAGTTTTAAACTATCCAAAATTCAGCGAAAGCAAGATTGAAGACCTTTCTAGCTTAGAACTAAACTTTAAAGATAATAAAGTATTTTTATCAGAATTAATTAGCTCTTTGCTAAATGAAAATATTAAATCGAGAGATGACATCAAAAAGAAACTTTCAATAAACTTTAATAATATCATTAATAGAATTGAAACTTATGGTAATAATAAAGAGATCACCTTGAATTTAGACGAAGTGGCTTATCAAAATATTTTTGATGATTATTTAAATGAGTTCAACTTAATCAATAAAAATAAAGAGATTGCTTTAATCGAGTCAGAGCTTGCCAAGAATCCAAGTGAAAAGATGTACGATAAGTATATTTCACTCAAAAATAGCTAAAAATAAGAGAAAACTGCCGTTTATTTTTTAGAAAAAAAATATAAATTCGCCCAACTATTGTGGAAAAATTAATATCTAAATCCTTCGAAAGACTTGTTGATAAAGGCCAAACGAGAGGCTTTATAACTTATGAAGAATTACAAAAGTCTTTAGGAAAACGTAACAGCAATATTGAGAGTCTAGAAAGATCACTAATTCATATTTTTGATCAGGCAATTACTTTAGTTGCAAACAAATCAGATTTTAAAGTTAAAAAACAAGAAACAGAAACTAGTAAACAATCAAAAACAGTTGAGCGTAGTGACGATCCTATCAGAATGTATCTGAGAGAGATGGGTGGAGTTGAACTTCTATCAAGAGAAGGAGAAACTGCTATTGCTAAAAGAATTGAGTCAGGTCGATATGTAATGATCAGCTCATTATCAGAAAGTCCAATAACAGCTAAAAAGATTTTTGAATGGGAAGAAAAATTAATTAATAATGAAATGCTTGTTAGAGATATTATTGATTTGGATACTAATTTTATTGATGACGAAAAGCTTGCAAAATCAATTAAAGAAAAAAGTAAAAAAGAAGCTAAAGAAAAAAACCCAAACATTGATACAGAATCAGATGATAGCGGTAATGATGATGATGAATTTAATATTTCTCTTGCATCCTTAGAAATCGAATTAAAACCAAAAATTCTTGAAGCTTTTAATAGAATAACAAAAAATTATAAAAAATTAATTTCTTATCAGCAAGATAAGCTTGAATGTGTTTTAAAAAATCAAGCATTTAGCGATAGTAAAAAGAAAGGTTATGAAAAAGTAAAAAAAGAAATCATGGAAGAGTTGCTGAAATTGCAACTTAACCAAGTAACTCAAGAAGATCTTGTTGCGCTCAATTACGCGGAAAATAAGAAAGTTTTATCTTATGACGGAGAACTGATGAGAGCCGCCACAAATCATGGAATATCAAGAGATGATTTTATAAAATTTTATGTTGGAAATGAATTAAATCCAAATTTTGAAAAATTTTTAAGTGAAGAAAAAACCTGGTTAGCTTTTTTTACTAAAGAGAAAAAACTTTTTTCAAATCTAAAAGATAAATTAATCGAACTCAGTCACAGTATTGGAATGTCAATTTCTGACTTTAGAATTCTTGTTAACAAAATTAAAAAAGGAGAAAGAGAGAGCAGAATTGCAAAAAAAGAAATGATCGAGGCAAACTTGAGGTTAGTTATTTCAATTGCTAAAAAATACACAAATAGAGGTTTGCAATTTTTAGACTTAATTCAGGAGGGAAATATTGGATTAATGAAAGCGGTAGATAAATTTGAATATAGAAGAGGATATAAATTTTCTACTTATGCCACATGGTGGATTAGACAGGCAATTACAAGATCGATTGCTGACCAAGCTAGAACAATTAGAATTCCAGTTCATATGATTGAAACAATAAATAAAATAGTAAGAACTCAAAGACAAATGATGAGTGAATTTGGTAGGGAACCCACACCAGAAGAATTATCAAAAAAACTAGCAATGCCTTTAGAAAAAGTTAGAAAAGTTTTAAAAATAGCTAAAGAACCTGTTTCATTAGAAACACCAGTAGGTGATGAGGATGACAGTACGCTTGGTGACTTTATAGAAGATTCAAATGCTCTAATTCCTGTTGATGCGGCAGTTCAAACTGCTCTAAAAAATACTACGACTAAAGTGTTGGCATCTTTAACACCGAGAGAAGAAAGAGTATTAAGAATGAGATTTGGAATTGGAATGAATACGGATCATACTTTAGAAGAAGTAGGTCAGCAGTTTTCGGTTACAAGAGAACGTATCAGGCAGATAGAGGCAAAAGCTTTAAGAAAATTAAAGCACCCAAGCCGATCTCGACAATTAAAAAGCTTTCTAGATAATTAAAATATTACATTTATTTTTAGTACAATTAGTATATTAACTTGAAATTCCGGGCCTGTAGCTCAGTTGGTTAGAGCCCCCCGCTCATAACGGGGTTGTCGGGGGTTCAAATCCCTCCGGGCCCACCAAATTAATGACAAAACCAAATATTAAAAGTTACACCTTGCTACTCATGTTAGCTGCAATTTGGGGGTCTGCTTTTTTTAATTATAAAATCGTATTAGAAAGCTTTGATTTTTTTATACTCACTACAGGCAGGTTGTTTTTTGCAGCTTTAGTTTTGGCTTTAATTTCTATTTTTTATAAAAAAATTGATTACAGCCCCATATTTACAAAAGATTTTTATATATTTTTTTTAATCGGTATTATCAATTATATCATACCATTTTCACTTATTGCTCTGGGTATAGATGGCATGAGCAGCGGTCTGGCAGCTTTATTAATGGGTGCAGGTCCCTTTTATGCAATTATTTTTTCTCATCTCTTAGGATATGATAAATTTAACAAATTTAAAATTCTTGGAACTGTAACAGGTTTTTTTAGTGTTTTTATTTTAGTTTATGACCAAGTTTATTTAAGTCAATCGAGCAGTTTTATCTCAGTACTTTTGGTTATGCTAGCATCGCTTAGCTATGTTATTGGATCATTGATTATTCAAAAATATAAAAAATATAACAATCAAACAATTTCTTTATTAAGAT
>OCON01000008.1_pt1 | contig 23243 bp, 29 predicted proteins | sample 1534741 | NCBI WGS metagenome assembly OCON01 (sample SAMEA3275601, study PRJEB22092) | marine metagenome | biome: marine biome; feature: surface water; material: seawater | collected 2014-06-21T10:30:00+00 | depth 2 m | reverse complement strand
TTGCCTTTTGTTAAGTTAAGCGGATGAGCAATTAATCTTGGATTATGGCTTAATTATGGATGATGAATTTTAATGCTTGTGGTTTTCTGATCCACCCAAACCACACGGCATAGCAATAGACTGAGTTGCTCCATCTGTTTGATCGTTATGGTTGTGGAATAATGGGTTATAAGCAACCCCATTACTATCATGATCTAAGAATGCAAACGTCAAACAAAACGTTAAAATAAAAAGGTAAACAATACGTTTCATGAATAAAAAACCCTTCTAAACCTAACACCTACCATCGATCCTAGAAAAGCAAACAAGAACCAAACCCAACCATGTAATGATCCTGATGCAATTCCACTAAATAAAGCTCCAACATTACAACCAAAACTTAGTCTTGCTCCATAACCCATTAAAAAACCACCAAGGATTGCCGCAATAAGAATTTTTCTATTGATTAAGGATGCTTTAAAAAAATTACCTGCAAGAGCAGAAGCTGCAAGTGCCCCAAAAATAATTCCAAGATTTGAAACCGTTGTTGGATCAGCTAAAATACTGTTTTCTAAAGCTGTGCTTGGATAAGATAGTTTCCAAAAAGCCCAACTGCTGACATCTATTCCAATCAACTGAACAATTTTTGCCGCCCATAAACTAAAAGCAAAAGTAATCCCCCAAGGATGACCCGCAGCCTGTAACATCAGAACATTAAAAAAAACTAATAAAACAGAACCTAAAATAAGTGGCCAAGGACCTTTAAATAATTTGAAATTGGTAAAATCAAAAATATCAAAATGACTAAAGTTTGAATTTTGTTTTTGATCACTTTTAAAAACAACATAGTAAAGCATAAGTAAAATACTTAACTGAAGTAAAACTGAATTAACTTTTCCATATTCATTTAACAAAGATATTCCACCCAAGGATGGCGCCAATCTCCAAAAATCAAAATGATAAGTTCCAACTAAAGATCCAATCATAAAAAAAATTAATGTAATGGCCATTTTTCCATTACCACTACTAGCGGTAAATAATGTTCCTGAACCACAACCTCCAGCTAACTGCATGGCAAGGCCAAATATAAATGATCCAATCACAACGGATAAGCTCACAGGTGCTACTGCACCAATCATTTTACCTTGATAAATCCAACTGTTAGAATTGATAAAAAATGAAAATAAAATAACTGCTAAACCGAGCATTATAATTTGAGCACGAAGCGATGAACTTTCTCTTCTTTCGATAAAATTTCTCCAGCCACCCGTAAATCCAAATGAAGCATGATACAAAGAAACGCCAAGGCCAATTCCAATCAGAAATACATAAAGGTGTCGATGACTGATTTGCGAAACAAAAAGATATGAAAAGACTAAAGTTCCAATGATGGAATAAATAAAAACAGATAAATCAATTTTTTTTGCAAGTGTATTCATAGAAAAAATGCGCGGCTTTATGACCGCGCATTTAATTTAAAATTTAGCTTTGTCCTTTAATGACTTCGTTTTTTGGATTAAGTGTCCAATGTGCTAATGATCCATCATAAAGCTTAACATTTTCTACTCCTGCAATTTCACTTAATGCGAACCACACTGTGCTTGCAAACCAACCTGTATTACAAAAAGAAATATAACCATCTTTTCCTTGTGGATTTGATTTAACAAACAAGGCTTTAATTTCATCTGCAGATTTAACTTTAGTATTTGCAGTTACAATACTTCCTTCTTCAAGATTAACTGCTGTAGGAATAGTTCCTGCTCTTGAAATTTTTGGATGTTTTTTTTCACCTACAAAAAATGCTTTCGGTCTTGCATCAATTAAAGCTAAGTTATTTCTTTTTCTTTTTGCGTCTCTGACATCTTTATATGAAGCTACATATTTATCATTGAATGTAACTTTAAATTGAGATGGAGTGATTTGATGTTCACCTGTTGCAAGTTGGTAACCTTCTTGTTTCCATGCTTTTAAACCACCGTTTAAAATAGAAACGTTATCATGACCGGCTGTTTTCAGTGACCAATATAATCTTGCTGCACTTCCAAAATCTAAAGAGTTTACCCCTAAATAACTGATGACAACATGATCTGTATTTTTAATACCAAGATTAGAAAATAAATTTTCTAATTCTTTTTTTATAGGCAGTTGTCCAATCACTCCTTTTTGCGTGGAAATTAGTTTGTCACCAATGTGATCTAGATAAACACTTCCTGGGATGTGACCTTTTTTAAAGTTATCATAAGAGCCGCCAACAAATTGACTGCTGATTTCGATGACCTTGATATTTTTCTGATCTAAATTTTGTTTTAACCATGATGCTTCAACTAAAGGTGTTGCACTTTGAGCTGACGATACAAACAAAACTAGAATGAGTGTTGATAGTATTTTTTTCATTTTTGTTCCTTGTTTTTTTGTTTTTAAAATTCGGTATTGTTAAAATTCAGTTTATGTTGCCCAAGTTTGTTTAATTGAGGGTATGCCAAAACTCACTTGGACAACAAACCGAATTAATGGTTATTTAGAAGATAATCCTAATAAAACAATAGATAATAGTAAAATAAGTTAGTTTTGTAAAAAATACTTTTAATATTGATAAAATAATACTATTAAATTTATTGAAATTGATAAAATAATTTAATAATATGAAAGAAATCGATAAAAAAATACTCCAAATCCTTCAAGAAAATGCTGAAATTTCTATGGAAGAATTAGGTGTTAAAGTTAACCTCTCACCTTCTCCCTGTTATAGGCGAGTTAAAAATTTAAAAGACGCTGGCTATATTTCAAAGAATGTAGCGGTACTCAATAAACAAAAACTTAATTTAGAACGCCCCTATTTTGTACATATTAAAACGACTAGTCATAATAAAGAGTGGACGGATCAGTTTAAAAAAATTGTAAAAGAAACACCACAAATTGTTGAATGTCACAGATTAATGGGTGAGGTTGATTATCTTTTAAAAGTTAGACTGAAAGACTCTGAAAGCTACAATGAATTTTACTTTAACTTAATTAACAAGATTGATTTTGCCAGCGTTAGTGGTTTTCCTTCACTCGAAGAACTCAAAGAAACAACAATTTTACCTTTAGATTATATTTAATTACTTCTTAAAACTTTTTTTTGATTTAAATCTTTGATTTTTACCAAATGGTTTTCCAGAACCTTTAGATTTAAATTTAGAAAACTTTGATTTTTTTCCAAATTTACGACCCCTATTTCTATCTTGATTTTGGTCATCTTTGCGAAAGGGTTTAGATCCTTTATTAAAGGATTTAGAATCTTTGCTAAAGGATCTAGATTCTTTGTTAAAAGATCTAGTTTCTTTATTAAAAGGTTTAGACCCATCATTAGATGATTTCGATCTATCACTAAAAGATTTTGATCTACCTTTAGAAAAATTATCTCTTGAATTAGATCGTTTATCAAATGGTCGTTTTGATTTTGAGAAAGACCTTTGATTTGATTTAGATCTTGATCTTGGCTTTGATCTATCATTTGATCTGTTTTGAGATTGTTGAAAGGTTGTTTTTCGACCCGGATACAATATTTTTTCAATTTCTCTCCACTGCCGTCCATCACTTTTAGTCACATAACTCCAAGCCATTCCTTTAGCGCCAGCTCGACCCGTTCTTCCAATACGATGAATAAAATCTTCTGCTTGCTGAGGTAAATCATAATTAATTACATGCTCAATGTTTGGAATATCCAGTCCACGTGCAGCTACATCGGTTGCAACAAGAATTTGAATTTTATTTGCTCTAAATTTTTTTATAACTGCTGTTCTTTTATTTTGTCTTAAATCTCCGTGTATTGCATCTGACTCAAAACCTTCTTGGTGCAAGGCTTTTGCTAATTTTTTTGCTCCTCTTTTCGTTTTAACAAATACAAGCATCAGACCGTGCTGACTTTCAATGTGTTTGACTAAATAAGGAAATTTTTCTTCATTATTAAGTTGAATCATTTTCTGTTCAATCTTAGGAATATCAGCTTTATTTTCTTCAACGGTTATTCGTTCAGGACTTTGTAAATATTTTGCAGAAAGTTTCTCGATAGATTTTGAAATCGTTGCTGAAAACATTAACGTTTGTTTTTCTTTTGGAACAAATTTTAAAATTTTATCAATTTGAACACTAAATCCCATATCCAACATACGGTCCATTTCATCTAAAACTAAAAAAGAAGTTTTTGATAAATCTAAACTTTTTTTATTTAAGTGATCATTTACACGACCAGGTGTACCTATAATAATTTGTGGTTTCGATCTTAGTCGAGAAAGCTGCTTTCCAATAGGCTCTCCTCCAACCAATGATAAAGATTTGACTGGAGATTTTTTCGGAGTTAAATTTTGAACAACACTTTCAATTTGTTTTGCGAGTTCACGTGTTGGAGCTAGGATAATAGCTTGTTTACATTTGTTGTTTAAAATTAAATGAATAAGTGGAATGCAAAAGGCAGCTGTTTTTCCTGTTCCGGTATGCGCTGATCCTAAAACATCTCTTTGATTTAGAATAAATGGAATCGCTTTACTTTGAATGGGGGTTGGAACCGTAAAGTTAATTTTAGCTAAAACAATATCGAGTTCTTTATGAAGTTTAAGCTCTTGGAAATTTTGCAATGAAATACTAACTGTAAATATTTGTTTGACTGCTTAGATACTTCTATTCTGGTAAAGTCAACAAAATAGGATTATTTTAGTGACAAGCTAATCCAAATTTTTTAAGTCGCCAATAATTGTAAGGCCATGGAGTAATAAAACCAACGAATAACATTATGGGAACAACCCACCATGTTAAAATAGCTCCGCCTGTTAAATAATAGTCTGTTGCATTCATTGCCACTTCCATGGAAATCATGGAAATTAAACTCATTCCAATTGCAACTTTGAACGCTTCTTTGAATTTAAATTTTTGCCTCATCAAGATTATTGTTTCAAGCAAAATACTTGTTATCAATCCATTAATGATAGCTAAAGTCATTATTCCCAAAACGGGAAAGGGAATTTTTGTGATTTGGAAAAATAAAATCGTCCCAAAATCACCAATCGCACAACCCAGTAAACACCAAGCTGTATTTTTAGCACTTTTTTTCCATGTATGCTTACAATGCCAATGAAATTGTTTTTGCTGAACCTCTTCCATTATTTTAGTGGCCTTGTAATTAACTTAGTTAAAGACTGTTCTTTATCTCCCTCAACACCAATGGGCATACCAAGATATCTTTTAAATTTTGATTTGGTTCCAAATAAATAGTCCCAAAAACTGAAAATAGCGCAGTAATTAGAATCAGTTTCTTTTTGTCTTTTATGATGATGCACCCAATGAATCGATGGAGTTACAATAATGTGAGATAATATGCTCTCAAATTTTTGAGGAAGTTTAATGTTTGAATGATGAAAAGCAGATGAAATAAAAACAATCGCTTCAATAAGAAGTAGGTTTGTAAGCGAAATGTTAAAAGCAATAATCACTGCACATCTTACAAGTGCACTTAAAACAACTTCTCCAAAATGAAATCTTATTCCTGATGAAACATCTAATGTTTCATCTAAATGATGCACATGATGAAATCTCCATAAAAAAGGTATTTCATGATTAGCGCGATGCCAGAAATATAAGAAAAGATCATAAATCACTAAATGAAATAAAAATTGAAAAAGAAGATGGTTGATAACAAACGTTTGGTGCAAATTAAAAGTCGTCGCATAAATTGTAATTGGTAAAATAATAATTGGAGTGATTCCAATATTTAAAACCCAAAAAAATATATTTTTCAAAGTTCTATTTATTTTTTTTACAAATTTAATTTTTTCTTTTGGAAAAACGTTTTCTAATAAAACGAACAAAATTAATCCTATGATAATAACCCAAATCTTTTGATCTAAAAGTTCCATATTACTTTGTCATTTCCCATAATGCGGATTGACCATTTGACAGTAAATAAATTTTACCTCTTGGTCCAATTTTGATGTCTCTTATCCTTCCGATTTTATCTTTGAAAAGTACCTGTTCATCCGCAACTTTATTTTCATTAATAAATTTTAATTTTCTCAATGATTGGTCTCTCAAAGATGTCATTAATATATGACCATCCCACTCTTTAAATTCAAGACCTTTATAAATTTGAACTGCGCTCACCGCTATGGATGGAACCCAAGTATAGAGCGGGTTTGTAAATCTTTTATCCCATTCTTGAACTTCGCCACATTTTGAATAGCTGTAATTCGTTCCACCCCAACACCAAATTTTCCATCCATAATTTTCTGCAAACTTGACTTCACCAAAAAAGTCTCCCCCTCTTGCCCCGTGATTAGAAATATAAACTTTGTTGTTAAAAGGAGACAAGGTCATACCTTGAGGATTTCGAATTCCAATTTGATAAATCTCAGGTAACCATTCTGATTGATCTTTAAACTTTGGATTATCTTTTGGAATAGATCCATCTAAATTTATTCTAATAATACTTCCTGGATGCTGATTAAAATCCTGAGCAATATTTCCACCTCCTCTTTCACCTGCACTTGCATACAAATATTGGTCATCTTGAATAACCATTCGACATCCAAAATGATAACCTGAGTTTATGGGTGGATTGGCTTGGAATATATTTTTAAAGTTTAAATTTGTTTTTGAAAATGATGCTCTTGCAATGGATGTACTTGTTTTTCCAGACCCTCTGTCTTCGGTATAGCACATATAGACATGATCTTTGTGTTTGATGATTTCTAACAATCCTCCTTGTCCATCAACTTTAAAATTTAAATTATGTTTAACTTGTTTTTTTGAACCATTGTTAATATTGACTAACAAGATTTCACCTTCTTTATCGCTTACAAATACTTCTTCATTACTGATAAATGTTAAGCCCCAGGGGTTATTAAGATCTGTAATTTTTTTTAATTTAAAATCCTCTTTAGCAAAGGTTGCAAATGAAAAAGTTAAAAGATGAATGATAATTATTAAAAACTTCATAATTCATTTTAACAAACTAATGTGGTTTTTGTGAGAAATTTCTAAAACCTCATTCATCATAACAGGGGGGGATAATGTATTTAATGAATGAGGTTTTGACAGTCTTATATGGAGCGAAGTTTCAAATTAAAGTGAAACTTTTATGACAGGGGTGCGACTTTCAATTCCAATAAAACCTATTATATAACTTCTATGACTAGGTATTTTTCTACTTTAAAAGATAACCGTATTTTTCAATTTACCGTTGTTGCTATCATTATTTTAAATGCCATTTTGATTGGAGCTACAACTTATGACCTTGATCCTTTGTTTTTGGATACAATTCATCTTCTTGATTATGCAATCACAATTTTTTTTGTCATTGAAATATTAATCCGGTTTATTGGGGAAAAGAATAAAGCTGAATTTTTTAAGAGTGGATGGAATATTTTTGATACGATTATTGTTGCTATCTCATTAATTCCAATTCCTAATAATTCAAGTTACCTGGTGCTTAGACTACTTAGAATATTTAGAGTACTGCGTTTAATTTCAGTGATACCGGAATTAAAAAAAATTATTGAAGCTATTTTAGAGTCCATCAGAAGAGTCTTTTTTGTAAGCTTATTGTTATTTATTATCCTTTATATTTACGCAACCATGGGTTCAATTTTGTTTGCCGATGACGATCCCTCAAGATGGGGAGATCTTGGGATATCCCTTATTACTTTGTTTCAAGTTTTAACACTTTCATCATGGGAAACGGTTATGTTACCAATGCAGGCCATTTACTGGTGGGCTTGGGTATACTTCTTTAGCTTTATTGTTGTTTGTGGTATTACAATACTTAACTTAGTTATTGCGATCCTAGTGGATGTCGTCATCAATCAAAAAAAATTATAATTAAATGCAAAATTATTTATTCTTCACTGCAGGTTTAGTCTTATTATTTTTTGGCGGTGAAAGTACGCTTCGAGGTGCGCTCCACATTTCAAAGAAACTCAATTTATCTAAAATTTTAGTCAGCGCTGTCATTATTGGATTTGGAACAAGCTTACCTGAACTAACCGTTTCAGTTCAATCCGTATTGGAAGGTAAAACGGATATTGCCCTTGGAAATGTCATTGGAAGTAACATTGTGAATTTAACGCTAATCTTTGGTTTAAGTATTATGATTTCACCCCTGCTCAAACTTCCAGATGCAAAGCGTGATATTTTATTCATGCTGATTATCACTTTGTGCTTTATCTTATTAAAGATTATTAATTTTTTAAATTTTTTTACTGGAATTGGTTTTTTATTAATTTTAGCGATTTATATTTACGTTTCCTATCAACTCGATCAGGATAAAAAAGAAACGGTTGATCATATTGAAGAAGATCACTCAATCAAAAATCCATATCCAATTTACATATCCCTTCCAATTTGTGCTCTTGGAATTGGACTCCTTGTATTTGGTGGAAGCTTGTTAGTAGACTCGGCTGTTATTATTGCTAGAGAATTTAATATCTCTGAAGCTGTTATTGGTCTTACTATCATTGCTATCGGTACAGGTTTGCCTGAACTTGCAACGTGCGTTGTAGCGGCAATGAGAAAACATAATGATGTGATTGTTGGGAATTTAGTTGGAAGTAATATTTTTAATATTCTTGGAATTTTGGGTGTAACCTTAATCGTAGATCAAATTCCTGTCACAGATGAAATTATGAATTATGGTGTTTGGGAAATGTTATTCATTACTATCATTTTTACCTTGTTATTTTTTCTCTCAAAACAAATTACAAAATTTCAAGGCTTTATCATGCTGTTATTTTTTATAATTTATAATCAACTATTATTTTTATAAATTATAAGAAAAAAATCATTATCCAATAAGAAGTCAAACCACTGATAATAGTTAAAATTGTATTCTTAGATATATACCCAATAATTAAAGCGCAAATAAAAGCATAAACTTCAAATGTACTAAATTGGAGTGTTTGAGCTTTATTAAAAAAAACAGCTGGAAAAATCATTGCTGGAAAAACTGCGGAAGGAACGTAGCCTAAAACTTTTTTTGTCGTATCATTTAAGTTTTCAGGTTTAATCAATGCAATTAAAGAATACCGCATCATAAAGGTAATAATTCCTGCAATAATAATTAAAATCCAAATCATACAGTAAGCCTTTTAAAATTTTTAATTAAAAAGTAAGCAACACCTAATGCAATTAAAGCTGAAGCAACAATATAAATTTTAAATGGAAAATGATAAAGCAGTATTGAAGATACGCCAGATACAATCATCACAATTAAATGATCTATTTTTTTTAATTCTTTCACTAACAAAGATAAAAAAGTGATGGGTATCGCAAAAGCTAGTCCAAGTTCTTGTGGAATAAAATTTCCAAGAAAAACACCGCTAATAGTCGATACTTGCCATATGAACCATAGAGCAAATCCTGATCCTAAAACATGATATTTAAAATCTTTATTTTTTTGAACAACCGGAAGTGATACGGCAAAGACTTGATCCGTTAAAAAATAACTTAATAATAATTTCCATCTTAAAGGTAAAAAATTAAAGTATTGTGAAAAAACAGCACCATAAAATAAGTGTCTAGAATTAATTGCAGCAACAGAACTTAAAGCAATAAAAGGTGATGCGCCAATAGAGTAAAGTTGAATGAAAGCAAGTTGTGATGCTCCACCAAAAATAATAAATGAACTTGCTATAATGACGAAAGGATCAAAACCCAGTTCAAGACCCAACACTCCATAAATTAATCCAAATGGAACAACTGGAATAAGCATGGGTAGAACATCTTTAATTCCTTGGTAAAAAATTTTTTTATTCATTCTCGTAAAAATAGATTGATACCTCTCATAGATAAAATATTAAAGAAAACATGTGCGGTAGATATGCAATAACTAAGGCTGTAAAAAAAACCAAATCTATCGTTCAAAACGTTGAAGGTGTTGAAGATACAGATAATTTTAATGCCTATCCTACCCAATTACTTCCTATTATAAAAAAAGACCAAGATAGCCTTACGCTTTCAAATTATCATTGGGGACTCATCCCTAAATGGTCAGAAAAAATGCAGGACTTTAAACCTTTAAACAATGCAAGATTAGAAACTTTAATGGAGAAAAAAACTTTTAGTGGACTCATTGGAAAACAACGATGCGTTGTACCTGCGGATGGATATTATGAATGGAGAAAAAATGATGAAGGCAAAAAGTTTCCTCAATTTATTAAAAGAGAACATAACGAAACATTATTTTTTACAGGTCTTTATCAAAAAAATAATAATATTGAATTTTCAATTATCACCACTGAAGCTAAAGGTGAGCTCGCTGACATTCACCACCGAATGCCTGTTATTTTAAAAGAAGAAGAAATTAATAATTATCTGAATGCACAAGATCCCATGGTTTTTTTAAATAGCCACCAAAACCCAGAGCTTGTTTTTTATGAAGTGAGTCGTGATGTTAACAATCCATCCAATAATCATCCTGGATTATTAGATCCAGCTTAATTTTTTTTTCTGTAATCCCACGGAAAATCAAATTTCATTTTCCAAAGTCCTAATTGATTTAACTTTGCATATTCTTCATCTTGAACGAATTGATCCGAATAGCGTCGATACGCAAAAGCATATCCATTTTTAACAAGGTAACGAGATAAGCTTTCATTGTTCACAAAACATTCTGCAACAACTCGTTTGTATCGGTCAACCGTGATATGTTTACAATTTACTTTTTGATGATTAATTTTTTCAACAAGTTTTTGTTTAGATAAAACTCCACATTTTATATTTTTGTTATTTTCATCTATACAAATCTGTTTCATCTCTGGAGCATCAATTCCATGAAAACGATATTTTATTTTATCAATATGAATAGTATCGCCATCTACAATTTTAACCGATTGAGCAAAACTAGGGCTAGATAGAAAAAGAAAAAGTATAAATAAAATTCGCACTAAAAAATAATGTATTTATTTCGGTTCAACTTAGACTGACATCTTTTGATTTGAGATCTGTATTTTTTTGCCGTTTTTGAAACTGTTTTTGCTAAACCAAAAGATTCGGGACGCTTTTTTTTAGTCCATCCATTATAGTAATAGAGATATTGTTTGTAATAATTGTTTTTTGGAACTTTCATTTTTTTGTAAGTTTGATCAATATACCAACCAATAAAATCAGATGAATCCTTAAACAAAACTCTCGTCACATATTTTTTTCCCGTACTTCTTTTGTAGGTCTCCCAAGTATCTTCAACAGCTTGAGAGTAGCCTAAAGAACTTGATTTTCTTTTCCATGGGATAACTTTGAATAATTTAGTTCTCTCAGGTCTTGCTAACCAATCATAACCACTTTCATGGTTAATAATAGCCATTTGTAACTCCACAGGGGCTCCCCATTTTTTTTCAGCAGATTTTGCAAATTTGTACCAAAGATATTTTTCGTCAAAAATGGCACAAGCATTGACGGTATTTCTTGGAACTGAGCTACAACCAATTAAGATAAAAAAGAGAAAAATAGAAAAATATTTTTTTAACTGATTCATTAAGTGTTATATTAAAAATCAAAATCAATCAGTCAAAGCATATGATGAAAAATTTAAATTTTAATTTTGATAACACCTACGCCAATCTACCTGATTTAATGGCAACTAAACTTGCCCCAATTGCAGTAAAAAAACCTGAATTGATTATTTTTAATAAAGAGCTTGCGGATGAATTAAGTTTGGATTTTTCAAATATCAATGACCAAGAGTTGGCAGAGATATTTTCTGGAAACACATTGCCGGAGGGATCTGTACCCTTAGCACAAGCTTATTGCGGTCACCAATTTGGTCATTTTGTTATGCTTGGAGACGGTCGTGCAATTTTACTTGGAGAACATCTCAATAAACAAGGAAAGCGTTTTGATGTTCAACTGAAAGGTTCAGGCCAAACGCCCTATTCTAGAAATGGTGATGGACGTGCAGCCTTGGGTCCAATGTTAAGAGAGTATCTGATTAGTGAAGCCATTCACGCATTAAATATTCCTACTACAAGAAGTTTAGCCGTTGTTTCAACGGGTGAAGATGTACAACGAGAAACAAATTTAAAAGGTGCCATTCTAACTAGGATAGCTTCATCACATTTAAGAGTTGGAACTTTTCAATATGTGGCTGCTAAACAAGATTTAGAAACTTTAAAAAAACTAGTTCATTATTCGGTTGATCGACATTATCCAGAACTAAAAGATGAACCTAACCTAGCCATTAGTTTGTTTAAAGCTGTGATGAAAAAACAAATCAAGCTGATTGTAAATTGGATGAGAGTTTCTTTTATTCATGGTGTGATGAATACAGATAACATGACCATTTCTGGAGAAACCATTGATTACGGTCCTTGTGCATTTATGGATCAATATGATCCAAAAACTGTTTTTAGTTCAATTGATCACTATGGTCGTTATGCATTTACCAATCAACCTGTTATCGCAAATTGGAACCTTGCTCGATTTGTCGAAACACTTTTACCTCTTATTAACCCAGATCAAGAACAAGCATTAAAGATCGCTGAAAATCTCATTGGAGAATTTGATGATTTATATCAAGATGCATTTCATGAAATGATGAAAAAGAAACTTGGTTTTATTACAGATGAAGACAATGATAAAATGAAAATAAACTCACTATTAAAACTCATGCATAAAAATCAATCTGATTACACCAATACGTTTAGATATTTAATCAATAAAAAAACTCCTCAAGATAAGCTTTTAAATGATCCAGATTTTATTATTTGGGAAAATGAATGGCAAAAAAGAATAGAAAGAAACCAAAGTAAAGAAGAAGCTATAAAATTAATGATGCAAAATAATCCAATATTTATTCCAAGAAATCACTTAGTAGAAGAGGCGTTAAGTGATGCCAATGATGGTAATATGGAAAAATTTGAAAAACTATTAAAAGTTATTAAAGCTCCATGTTACGATCATACTGATCAATTTATGTATACCAATCCTGCACCTACAGGTGACAGGGTTTATAAAACTTTTTGTGGAACTTGATTTTTACCAAGGAAGTTCGCTACCATCCCAATTAAAAAATTTCCCAGTTTGAGATGGATTAATTTGATCAATAATCTTAATCAAATTTTTAGCTGACTCTTCTGGATCTTGAATTTTTAAGTTTGTCTTTTGAAAAGGTTGAGACAAGTTAGATTTGACAGTACCTGGATGAAGAGCAACAAAAACTGCATTTTTATTTTTAACTTTCATTTCAATAGATGCAGTTTTTATAAGTTGATTTAAAGCAGCCTTTGATGCGCGGTAAGAGTACCAACCCCCATAACCATTATCAGATATAGATCCCACTTTTGCAGATAACGTTGCAAAAACAGACTTATTTTCACTATCTAGTAAGGGAGCAAAGTGTTTAATCAGAAGCGATGGGCCAATCGCATTGATTAAAAAGTTTTTTTTAGCAAATTCTAAATTAATGTTTTTTAACGTTTTTTCAGGCATGAAACTGTTCTGCTGATCATGAAGTATTCCTGTAGCATCAAAAAGTATTGAAATGGGTTTTTGTTTTTCTTTTACAAAGTTAACAGTATTTAAAATGGTATCCTCATCATTAAAATCAATTGAAGGTATTGTTTTCGTTCCAATTTTAATGACATCTTGAAAACCAAGATTTTCAATTTCACTGGCAATAGCATTGCCTATTGCACCAGTTCCTCCAATAACAATTGCTAGATTATTTTTATTCATAAAAAAAAGGCCGTAATCAATATTACGGCCTTTTATATTTTTTTCAAACTTATGCTTTTAATGCCTGATCTAAATCAGCAATAATATCATCCGAGTGTTCAATCCCGATTGATAATCTCACATAACCAGGTGTTACACCTGCAGCTGCCATTTCCTCTTCAGAAAGTTGAGAGTGCGTTGTACTGGCTGGATGAATAGCAAGTGATCTTGCATCACCAATATTTGCAACGTGATAAAGCATTTTTAAATTATCAATGAACTTTTTACCCGCTTCTAGTCCACCTTTAAGCTCGATACCCATCAATGCGCCATTTCCACCTTTAAGATATCTTTTTGCGCGGTCTCCAATTTCTCCATCATGAAGCGTTGAATAAATAACTTTTTCAACTTTTGGATGCTTTAACAAAAACTCTTTTACCGTTTCTGCGTTAGCACAATGTTGTTTCATTCTTAGAGCAACAGTTTCTAAACCTTGAATAATTTGAAACGCATTAAAAGGACTAATTGCTGATCCTAAATCTCTTAATAGAACAACTCGAGCTCGGATAATAAAAGGGATATTTGCTCCTGTTAATTGAGGAACTGCATCACCCCATACTGCACCATGATAGGATGCATCAGGTTTCCAAATATTAGGTTGTCTGTCTTTATTGACTGACCAATCAAACTGACCCGAGTCTACAATAATTCCTCCGATACTAGTTCCATGACCACCAATAAACTTTGTTAACGAGTGCATCACAATAGCTGCCCCATGTTCAATTGGCTTACAAATTACTGGGCATGCAGTGTTATCGACAACCAGTGGAATTCCATGAGGTCGGCCAATGTCTGCAACTTCTTTGATTGGAAAAACTCTTAAAGAAGGATTAGGTAAAACTTCTGCATAAAACAAACGAGTTTTGTCATCTACAAGTTTTTCGAAATTTTTTGGATCAGAAGGATCTGCATATCTGACTTCAATACCCATAGATTTGAGAGTATTGGTAAATAAGTTTACGGTACCACCGTATAAGTCTGTTGAGGCAATAACATTATCACCTGCGCTACACAAATTTTGTACTACAAATGCTGATGCTGCTTGCCCAGAACTTACACAAAGCGCGGCGACTCCACCTTCTAGTGCTGCAACTCTCTCCTCCAACACATTAGTTGTTGGATTCATAATTCTTGTATAAATGTTACCAAACTCTTTTAATCCAAATAAATTTGCAGCATGCTCAGCTGAATTAAATTGAAAAGATGTCGTTTGGTGTATGGGAACGGCTACAGAAGTTTGACTTTCATCTCTTCTATAAGTTCCACCATGAAGACTGATAGTCTCAGGATGTTTACTTTCTGTTGTCATTGTTTCTCCTTAGTTATTCATTTTAGTCAAAATGATTATCTAAGCTTTTGGGAAGTACGCTTTAGCTGTATCTTAGTCCGCAAGCTGCTTCAAATCGACGAACAATTTTTATAATTTTTATAATTTGGAATCAAGCAGTTGTTTAATTTTATCTCTAAAATTTTGGTTAACAGTGAAATAATGCCCTTTTTCCTCATGAATTGAAACACCTTGAGCGTGATATTCTTCTAAATGTTGATTAAAAGATTTTAAATTAACTTCAACCAACTGCCCTTTATCATCTTTAATTTTAACTTTTTTTGTCATTCAATTTTATTATCAAAATAATAGCTAAAGTTTCTTCCTAATAAACTATCTATTCGATAAAAATTAGAGATTAAAAAAGGTCTTCTAGCATGCACTCGATCATTCACCCAGCTCTTGGACCAGCCTGTTGTGGTTTGAACACACAAATCTGAAAATTCATTAATTTTAAACTTGTCCTGAATTTGAAAACAACCATTTAAAAATATATCGACATAGGATTGAACAATTGGGTGTTTTTCATCAGGTGCATTAATTTTATCTTCTTTAGCTGCATAAACCCAAAAATTTTTATTCTTTAAATTTATTTGATCATTAAAAAAACTAACTTCATTCTCTTTAAGCCTAATTCTACAATAACTTCTTTCTCTACTATCTAGTTTGTTTATTCCTTTAATACTTAATGGATAGTAAACGGCATTTAATTTAGCTCCCTCTTTCTTCTTAATAGTTAGAAACGTTATTTTATACCGAGTACTTCTTTGCCCCCAAGTTCTCTCAAAATTTTTTACCATTAAAGGTTTAACATTTTTGGCATCTTTATTAGTTCTTATTCTTGATTCTTTATCCATCAAACTTCCGTATCCAACAATATAATTTTTTGAACCTTTTTCAGGAGACAAGTTACATTCAGATGCTTTACTGATTGAAGTAATAAACAAAAATATAATAATCAGTATTTTCATTTTAATTTTTTTAATTTTCCAAAATTATGTTTTTCATCAATGGAAATATAACCATTAAAATTTTTTTTATAATCTTTTAATAAATTCATAGTTATTCTTTGGTAAAAACTAATAAATTTTTTTAATTGTTTACTTGTCATTCTTAATTTTTTTGGAATTTGTTGCTCTTGTTTTTTTCTCCAATAAAAAACTTGGTTAAAAGAGGGTATTTTTAAAAAAATAGAAAAATCACATTTCTTATAAATAGAAACATTATACTTTTTGCTCATTTCGTTAACATACTTTCTCCAATTTAATTTTGGATCTAAATCTTTTTCCATTTTGTTAATTGGCTTTTGTAATTGATTGTTAGGGCTTCCTTGGTAACCTACGCACCATCCCTCTAAAATAAAAACATCATAGGGAAACTTTAAATCAATATATTTAGATTTTAAAATATCATCGTACCCTTTAGAAAATAATGGTAATTTAAATCTAGCTTTTTTATTTAATCTAAACTTTTTTAATACTTCTTTTAAAAATTTAAAATTATGTGTTCCAGGAACGCCACGTGTTTCAAATAAGTTTGAAATTTTTTTTGATAAATTTAATCTATCATTTTTGCTTAAATAAAAATTATCAATTGATAAAACTAATACTTTTAATTTTTTCTTTTCCAAACTTTTTTTGACATGAAAAGAAAAGGTCGACTTTCCAGATCCTTGGGGTCCCGAGATTAAAAAAAATATATTTTTTTTGTTTTTTTTTAAATCAATAATCTGTTCGCAAACATCTTTTACTGTATTTAAATAGCTTTGATTAATCACTTATTTATACAGTTTTTGCTATCAAACTTTTCAATTAAATCTTTTTTTGGCTCAATGTAAAAACGTCTCTCACAGGTAATAATCATCTGACTTTTTTTATAAACATAGATTTTATACGGGGACTCAAAGATGATTTGTGAGGGCTCACCTAATTTATCTTTAACTAATGAACTTTTTTTTCCAAGATATTGCTCAAGAATTCTTTTTTCCTCTTCTTGAGACTTAGAAATTTCTTTATCAATATATGTACAATGGCTTATAAAAAAAATTAATACGACGGTTGTTAATTTTTTTAAAACATTCATAAATTTATTTTACAGATAAATACAAATTAATGAAATACGATTTTGCAATCATTGGAAGTGGAATTATAGGATTAACTCTAGCTTATAAACTTAAACAAAAATTTAATAATTCTAAAATTTTAATTCTTGAAAAAGAGCCTAACTCAGTTTCACATGGATCGGGGAGAAATAGTGGAGTCATTCATAGTGGTATCTACTATGAACCAGGATCTTTAAGAGCTAATTTGTGTGTTGCTGGAGCTAAAGAGTTAAAAGAGTATATCAAATCTAAAAAATTATGGATCAATGAATGTGGAAAAATATTAATACCAACATCTGATGATTCTAATTCAAATTTAAACAATTTATATGAACGTGGTCAAAAAAATGGTGTCAGTATAAATAAAATAAAGAAAGATGAAGTTGAGAAAATTGAACCTTATGTAAACTGTCAATTTGATTATGCGCTACATATTCCGTTTACATCTGTTGCTGACCCTAAAGAAGTTTCAAAATCTTTAATTGATGATCTTGTTAAACTTAATGTAGAAATTAAATACAATTCAAAAGTTTTAAAAATTGAGAATAATCAAATTTTAACGAAAGAAAATAATTTTGAAGCCGGTCATATTTTTAATTGTGCAGGTTTATTTGCTGATGAAATTGCAAAAAATTCTAACTTAGAGTTTAGATATAGTTTTTTACCTTTTAAAGGAAAATATTGGAAAATAAAAAACAAAGATTTTAGACTTCATCATCTAATTTATCCAATACCGGATTTAAGATACCCTTTTCTAGGTTTGCACTCATCACATAATCGAAATGGAGATTTTTATATTGGTCCAAGCTCAACACCTGTTTTTGGACGAGAACAATATGAAAGTTTTATTGGAGACAACATTAAAGAAACAATAAATCTTATGTTTAATTTTTCAAAAAAAATAATCTTAAATGAAAACAAACTTAGGACTTTGGCATTTCAGGAAATATCCTTGCTCACTAAACAAGGTTTTTATAATCAAATCAAAAAGATGTTTAAAAACCTTAAAGCTAATGATTTGGAATTGTCGAATACCAAAGTTGGTATTCGATCTCAAATTTTTGACCCTCAAAGTAAAAATTTAGTAAATGATTTTGTTATTATTAATCAGAAACAAACGACCCACGTTTTAAATGCAATCAGTCCGGCATGGTCCGCATCTTTTGCATTCGCAGATCATTTGATTAAAGAAGCTAATTTATGAGTATTCCAATAGTTAATCATCCTGATTATGTTGCACAAATTGGTGACGACCACCGTTTTCCAATTAAAAAATTCGGTTCTTTAATCGATCTATTGAAAGAAAAAAAAATTGCAAATTCAGATAATACTTACAAGCCTGAGGAAGTTTCATTTGAAACATTGGTCGGTGTTCATGACAAAGATTATATAGATAAAATTAACAATTTATCTTTAAACAAAGAAGAAATTAGAAAACTTGGCTTTCCGCTTGTTAAAAGTGTCAGACGAAGATCTTTCGTTGCAACGGGGGGGACCGTTTTAGCTGCCAAACTGGCATTGAAACATAAATTAGCATGCAATACAGCTGGAGGGTCACACCATGCTTTCGCGAAAGAAGGTAATGGTTACTGTGTTTTTAATGATGTAGCGGTTGCTGCAAAATATCTTCAAAAAAAACATCAATTACCAAAGATCCTTATTCTTGATCTTGATGTTCATCAAGGAGATGGGACAGCAAAGATTTTTGAAAATGATGAAAATATTTTTACTGTAAGTGTTCATTCAAAAAAAAATTATCCATCCAAAAAACAAGTTAGCAATATTGATATTGAGCTCGAGGATAATATGGAAGATGAAGAGTACCTTACAATTATTCAAAATTTGCTAGAAAAATTAAATCAAAAAAAATTTGATTTTGTTTTTTATGTTGCCGGTGTTGATATTCATAAAGATGATCGTTTAGGAAAACTAAAAGTCAGTGAGGATGGTATTAAAAAAAGAGAGGAATTGGTGATAAGAAATTTTTTTAATAAAAGTATTCCACTCTGTGGTGTCTTGGGTGGTGGCTACAATCATGATTTTAATCAACTTGTAAAGCTTCACTCTATCCTGCATGAAACATGTAAAAAAGTGATTGATAGTTAAAAGATAGTGACTAATTCTTCAGAAGAAGTTGGGTGAACAGGAACAGTTTGTTTTAAATCATTTAAAGTTATTCCTTTATTAAAAGCAATAGCTAACGATTGAATAATTTCTGCAGCACTATCACCAATATAAATTATGCCTAAAACTTTTTCAGTTTTAGGTTGATACATAACTTTTATAAAAACTTTGCTTTTTTTATTTTTCATAAAAGAATATTTCAGAGGATTAAACTCTGTGCTTAAAACTTTATACTTTATCTTTTTTTTAATGAGATCATTTTCTCCATATCCAACAGAGCCAACTTCTGGCTGAGTGAAGATTGCAGAAGCAACCTTATTATAATCTAACTGAAGTTTTGGTTTTTTATTACATAAATGATCAAATAAAATAACCGCTTCTCTTATTGCTACAGGTGTAAGATTTTTTCTATTCGTAACATCTCCGATGGCATAAATATTTTGATCCGCAGATCTGGAGTTTTTATTTACTAAAATAGCACTATTTTTATCTAATCTGACTTTTGTGTTTTCTAAAATTAGTTTATTTACATTTGGCGTACGCCCTATTGCATAGATAAGAAGGTTAGTTTGGATCGTTTTTTTATTGGTAATAATTTTGATGGTATTTTTATTTTTCCTAATTTCTTTTAATGAAGTTTCTTGAAAAACTTTTATACCTTTTTTAATCGCATAACTCAGAACCCGAGCTCCAATATCGAGGTCAAATTCATTTAAAACTGTTTTTTTTCTAATAATTAAATTTACCTCATAGCCTAAATTCTTAAGTAAAAACGCAAACTCTAGTGCAATATAACCGCTACCAACAATTGATATGTTTTTAGGTAATTTTTTTAATTCAAAAAATTCATCCGAGCTTATTCCATAATTTGACCCTGGAATATTTGGATAATTAGGAGTTGACCCTGTTGCAATTATAATTTTTTTTGCTGAAATTATTTTTTTACATTTTTTTAAATAAATTTTATTTGATGATAAAAATGATCCATGATCGTGAATAATTTTTACACCTGCTTTTTCTAGATTTTTTATATAAATTTTATTTAATCTAGAAATTTCCTTATTTTTTTTATTCACCAAATTTGACCAACTGTGTTTAGCGGTACCCATAGTCCATCCAAAGGATTTTCCGTCTATAACTTGATCTGAAAAATTTGAAGCGTAAACATAAAGTTTTTTAGGGACGCAACCTCGGATAACACAGGTTCCACCGACTCGACTGTTTTCGATAATACAAACTTTTTTACCAGAGCTTGCCATTAATCTTGCAAACCTAACACCTCCTGAACCAGCTCCGATTACAATGAAATCGTATTGTTTTTGCATGATATTTTTTTTATAATATAAACTCTATATGCCTTCATTTGATGTAATTAGCAAAGTGAATCAACAAGAACTTGCAAATGCAATTGCAAACTGTAACCGAGAAATTTCAACACGTTTTGATTTTAAAGGATTGAATATTGTAATCGAAGCAAATCCTAAAGAAAATAATATCACAGTGGTAGCTCCCGATGAGCTTAAATTAAAACAAGTAAATGATTTATTGAAAGGTCACCTTGTAAAAAGAAAAATTGATCCAAGAATATTTGATATTCAACAATCAGTAGAAGCTTCTGGATCTTCTAAAAGACAAATCATAAAAATCAAAGAAGGAATTTCACAAGAGTCAGCAAAAAAAATTATAGCTGAAATTAAAAAATCTAAAATTAAAGTTCAGGTTAAAATTCAAGGAGATGAATTAAGAGCTGACGGTAAGAAAAGAGATGACTTACAAGAAGTTATGCAAATGATAAAAGATACTGATATTGGTCAGCCTGTTGAATTTACAAATTTTAGAGATTAATGAGCAAACGATATTCTGGAAAATCAAGAAAAGATAAAAAATTTAATAAAAAGGCTAAATTAAGTAAAAAAAATAAAGTGAAATTAAAAAGTCATTGATTAAATAAATAATAAAACATACTAAGCTTTTATGATTCAAAAAGAAATTTCTTTATATTCCAAAAAATTAGCAAAAGCATTTAACAATAACCAACTCATAAAAGCTCTTCCAGCAAAGTTTTGTAAAAATACAAAAAATGCGAATGCATTAAGAATAGCTTCGGAAAAGTTAATCAAAAACCCAGTTATAGGATTTAAAGCCGGTGGAACCGGTAAAGCGATGTTGAAAAAATGGAAAGAAAAAGAGCCGTTTTATGCATCAATATTTAAAAAAAATCTTTTAAAATCTGGAGCAAACGTCAAACTATCAAAAAATACTTTTGGTATTGAGCTTGAAGTTTTTTATTTTATTAAAAAAAATGTTTTACAAAGTAAGACTAAGTTAACTGAAAAAAATGTAACCAAATTCATTGATGGTATGGGTCCATGCATTGAACTTGTAGGTTATCGCCAGAAAAAAAAGGGTGTTTCTTGTCTTGGTGATCTAATGTCTGATTTTGGATGTAATGTAAAATTTATTATTGGAAAAAAACAAAAATTTAAAAAATTAAAAATTAATAATTTACCTACGGTATTATTTAATAAAAAAAGTGGTCAAACGGTTAGTGGTAACACAAAAGCTGTCTATGATAGCCCCATCAAATCTTTAGTTTGGTTATTAAATAAGGCCAAAAAAGATAAGGTGATTTTAAATAAAAACTTTTATGTCTTCACAGGCTCAACAGTGGGTGTTGTTCCAATTTTAAAAAGAGGTTTATTTGAAGGTCACATAAACTCATTGGGATCAGTAAAAACAACTGTTAAATAAATTACTTTTTTAGCTTTCTTTCTTTATCAAACATAATTGCTAATCGATCGATAATATAATCTGACGCTTCAAAAATGTTTTTGGGTTTAAAATTTTTTGGACTTCCAATGTCTGTTTTATCATCCAAACAAATAGGATTTTTTAAACGCTCTTTAACATTTTCTCCTTCAATATATAATAATATCAAATAGTCTTTATCAGTTGGAGCATCATCATTTTTAATTAAACATTCTCCACTTTCAGTAATGTTATCAATGAATCTAAGAGGTGATCTTTTTTTTGTAATATATCTTTTATTGATTTGAAAAACGATCGACTTCATATTTCTTGAAAACCTCTCTAATCTTTCAACAAGCTGCTGTTTTAATGCATTTTCAGCTTTTTCAGCTTCTAATATAATTCTAGCTTCTTCTCTTGATTTTCTTCGAATCTCTAATTCTTCAAGTTGTTGTTCTCTAATTTTTTGTCTGTAATTTTTATAGCGTTCCTTAATTACAGAAAAACGATCGCTTACTTTCCATAAATGATCTTTTAAATTATATATTTTTTGTCTCTCTTCACGTTTAATATCCTTAATTAGTTTAATTCTTAACTGGTCTTTTTCACGATAGAATTTATCGATGAGCTTTTTCTCTTCTTTTAATAATTGTGAAAGTTTTTTAAGATCCTGCTTGTTTTTTTTGATTTTAAACTTTTCAATAAAAATTAAAAATTTGATTTTTAATTTATATAAATAATTAAAAATTTTATCTTTCAGTTTTTGGAAAAAAGATGGACCTACTTCTTTTGCTATAATTTTTTTTATTTTTGCTTTTTTTTTATTCTTTTTTTTAATTTTTTTTGATTTTTTAATTTTAGGTTTTTTATAGATTTTTTTCTTTTTTTTTAGAAAATTTTTTTTATTATTTCTTTTTACGTATTTTTTTTTCTTTTTTTTATTTTTTTTTATTTTTTTAATTATTTTTTTTTTTTTTTTTGACTTTGTTTTTTTTAAAATTTTTTTTTTTTTTTTTTTTTTTTTTTTTTTTTTAATATTTTTTTTTTGTTTTTGTTAAATTTTTTACAGTTTTGGCACCTATTTTAGAAATTTTTTTTTTTATTTTTTTTTAATTTTTTTTTGTTTTTTTTTGTTTTTTTTGTTTTTTTTTTGGTTTTTTTTTTTTTTTTTATTTTTTTTTTTTTTTTTTTTTTTTTTTTTTTTCTTTTTTTTTTTTTTTTCTTTTT
>OCON01000007.1_pt1 | contig 23287 bp, 20 predicted proteins | sample 1534741 | NCBI WGS metagenome assembly OCON01 (sample SAMEA3275601, study PRJEB22092) | marine metagenome | biome: marine biome; feature: surface water; material: seawater | collected 2014-06-21T10:30:00+00 | depth 2 m | reverse complement strand
GGAATTTTCCCATGTACAAAGCCAGCCGCTGGCAAAACTCTATGATGCCTGGTCATTTAATCTGTTACCCGTGATGGGGCAGGTGATTGCCGGTGATGCCGCAAGCTATCGCTATCTTGTCGAGTCAATTCGGCAGTTTCCCAGCAAGGAAGTGTTGGCTGACATGTTTGCCGCAGCCGGATTTGCGCAAGTTCGGGTGCGCAGCCTGTCGGCTGGCATTGCCTGTATTCATTCCGGCTGGAAGCTCGATTAATGCGGCCGGTATCGCTATTGCTGGCGTTGCTGCGATTGCCATCAATAGCCTGGCATCTGGGGCGTGCTGGTGTATTGGGACATCTGGCAGCGGTGAATTTGCTGCCAGCGTGGCTGCGGCAATTATGCCATATTCTGGATAAAATCATCCGTTCTGGTTCCGCCACCGCCGATGCGGGCGGGGCGCTGGCCAATGCGCTGATGCGGCTTGGCCCCGGATTCATCAAATTTGGTCAGGCATTATCGACCCGGGCAGATCTGATTGGCCCGGATATGGGCCGCGCACTGGCCCAGCTGCAAGACCGTTTGCCACCTTTTCCGGCGGCGGTGGCACGCCGGCTTGTTGCCAGTCAGTCTGGCAAACCGCTGGAGGACAGTTTTGCCAGCTTTGACGATGCAGCGGTGGCAGCGGCCTCAATTGCACAGGTTCACCGGGCGACATTGTGTGACGGGCGCAAAGTTGCTGTCAAATTGCTGCGCCCCGGCATTGAACGGCGGATGCGGGCCGATACCGACCTGTTTGACTCGCTGGCACATATATTGGAATGGCTTGCCCCCGGCCTGCGCCGGCTTAAACTTGTCGAGGCCGTGGCACAGTTTCGGGAGATTTCAGACACCGAACTTGATTTCCGGCTGGAAGCCGCCGCTGGCGGGCGGCTGAAAGATAATCTGGCGGATGATACCGGAATCTATGTGCCATGGATCGATCTTGAACACAGCACCAGTCGCATGCTGATCATCGAATGGATCGACGGCATCCGCATTGATGATGTGGCTGGTCTGCACGCCGCTGGGCATGATGTTGCAAAAGTGACCGAAATTGCCGCCAGCAGCTTTTTCAATCAGGTGTTTCGTGACGGCTATTTTCATGCCGATATGCATCCGGGTAATATTTTCATCCGTGATGACGGCGTTCTGGTGCCGATTGATTTTGGCATTATGGGGTATCTGGAATTTAGCGAAAGGCTGTTTCTGGCGCGGCTTCTCAGCGCCATGCTTGAGCGTGATTATGACGAGGTGGCACAGCTCCATAAAAATGCTGGGATGTTGAAAGACAGCATTTCAGTTCACCAGTTTTCACAAGCCATTCGGGCTGTTGCCGACCCGGTGATGGGCAAAGCCCTCGGCGACGTATCACTCGCCACTGTTTTAGGTCAAATTCTGCAAATTTCCACGCGGTTTGAAATCGAGATACAGCCGGAATTTAATTTGCTGCAAAAAACCATGATGATGGCCGAAGGTGTCGCCCGACAACTCAACCCGCAGGCGGATATGTGGCAATTGGCAAAACCGCTGGCGCAGGACTGGATGGCGCAAGAGGCCAATCTGTCCAAACAGGCCGGACAGGCGGTCAAAACCATACTGGCGCTAAGCGCCCGCTTGCCGGCAATTTTTGATGCACTTGAACAAATGCAACCATCACCCTCGCGGCCATCCTCTCGGCCAAACCCGCGACCATCGCGCTGGCCACTCGGTCTGGCGATACTCGCACTAGGGCTTGCTATTCTAAGTTTTTTCACGCATTTTCATTGAACTGAATTTTCGTGAATATTTGTGAAATCCGGGGCATCACATGGCACCAGCCAATAACGTTGATTTAACAGCCATCATGACCGCACTTGGCGGGCGTCAGGCTTTGCAGGATCTGCTGGGGGTTGGTGCCAGTGCGATCAGCAATTATGTCGCACGCGGCACCGTACCGACACATGTCCGGTCAAAATTATATGGTGCATTGACCGCCCGCGGCTATCAGGTGCGGCTGGATGATTTAGCCATTTTATGCGCCCCTGATGCCCCCGCCACCGCACCGGCAAAGCCGATGGTGTTATTGATTATTGGCGGCGGCATTGCCGCCTATAAAGCGCTGGAAACAGCCCGCCAGATGCAGCGGCTTGGGCTGGATGTGACCGGTGTTATGACCAAATCGGCGGCGCAATTCATCACCCCTTTAAGTGTGGCAGCGCTGACCAATCAAAAATGTTACGACGATCTGTTTTCGCTGACCGATGAGGCCGAAATGGGGCATATCCGTCTGGCACGCTCGGCGGATCTGGTGCTGGTAATGCCGGCCACCGCGAATCTGATGGCGCGCGCCGCCGCCGGGATTGCCGATGATCTGGCGACAACCATCCTGCTTGCCACAACCGCGCCGGTGTTAATGGCCCCGGCGATGAACCCGGCCATGTGGACGCATCCGGCAACCAGCGCAAATCTGACAATATTGCAGCAGCGGGGCGTGCATATGATCGGCCCGACCGAGGGTGACACAGCTTGCGGCGAGATTGGCAGCGGCCGCATGAGCGAACCTGCCGATATTGCCGCTGCGGCCTATCAGCTGGCCGTTAAACGGCCCCGGTTACTGGCTGGAAAAACCGCGATTGTCACCGCTGGCCCGACAGTTGAGCCAATTGATTCGGTGCGATTTATTGCCAATCATTCATCCGGCAAGCAAGGCTATGCGGTGGCGGCGGCGTTGGCCGCACATGGTGCCGCCGTGACGCTTATCAGCGGGCCGGTCAATTTGCCGCCACCGGCGCAGGTGAACCGGATATCGGTACAAACCGCCGAACAGATGCTGGCGGCGACGCAAGCCGCCTTGCCGGCTGATATTGCGGTTTGTGCAGCGGCGGTTGCGGATTGGCGTGTTGCCGGGTCGCGGCACGCAAAGCTGAAAAAACCAGACCGGGACACGGCCGAGCCGATACAGCTATCACTCTGCGAAAACCCGGATATTCTGGCATCCATTGCACAATCTGATCAGCGCCCCGAACTGGTGATTGGATTTGCCGCCGAAACCGAGGATTTGCAGGAAAACGCGGTTGCCAAACGGCAACGTAAACAATGCGACTGGATCATTGCCAATCAGGTTGGTGGGGCAGCAGACCCGGTATTTGGCAGTGACATGAATCATATTATGCTGATCGGTGAAACAGCGGTTGAAAATTGGCCACGGATGCTGAAAACTGAGCTGGCAGACAGGCTGGCGGAACGCATTGCCGAGGAGTTGTCAAAGTGAATGCTGTACATGTCAACTTTCAGCGATATGCCGCTGATGTTGTCTTGCCAGACTATGCCACGGCTGGTGCGGCGGGCATGGATATTGCCGCCTATATCGACGCTCCGGTGACATTAGCGCCATTTGAACGGGCCGCCATTGCCACCGGCTTTGCCATGCAATTGCCGGATGGCTATGAAGCACAAATCCGGCCACGCTCCGGGCTTGCACTCAAATATGGGGTGACAGTGGCGAATGCGCCCGGCACCATCGATAGTGATTATCGCGGTGAAGTCGCGGTGATCTTAATCAATCTAAGCCAGCAAAGCGTTACCATTACACCCGGCATGCGCATTGCACAGATGGTGATCGCGCCCATCGCACGCTGTGTCCGACAAGAACAATCACAGCTCGATATATCAGAGCGTGGCGATGGCGGTTTTGGATCAACCGGTTTTTGAGAGGCCCATGTTAAGCGATTCAGATTTAGAGCGTTATGCCCGGCAAGTGATCATGCCCTCTATCGGTGAGGACGGGCAGGAGCAATTACTGGCCGCCAAAGTTCTTATTGTTGGCGCTGGTGGGCTGGGCGCGCCCGTTATCCTGTATCTAGCTGCCGCTGGCATCGGGCATATTACGATCATTGATGATGACCTTGTATCGCGCAGCGATTTGAACCGGCAAATTATCTATCGGGAAAAAGATGTTGGTGGCAGCAAGGCGCAACTGGCGGCAAAAGCTGCGCAATCGATCAACCCGCAGATCCAGATTTCCCATCTGGTAACCCGCCTCACCCCGGGCAATGTCCGCCGTCTTGTCGCGGCCCATGATGTTATTGTTGATTGCTCGGATAATGCCGAAACCCGCTATTTGCTCGGCGATGCCGCGCATCATAACGCACGACCTCTGGTGTTTGGCGGGGCAGTCCGGATGGAGGGGCAAATTGCGGTGTTTCAAAGCAGCGTCCCCGGCTATACGGGCACTGCCTGTTACCGCTGTGTTTTTCCCGCCATGCCGGACGCCAAACAGGCACCGGGCTGTTCGGAAGCGGGCATTTTGGGGCCGGTAACGGGCCTTGTCGGCAGCCTGCAAGCCCTCGAAACGATCAAATTATGTCTGCATCAGGATAGCAGCCTCACCGGATCACTGCTGCTGATCGAAGCCGGACATACAGAATTTATGAAAATCGCCACATCCGCACGGCAGGATTGCAGCTGTTGCGGTAGCAACAGCGCACCAGACTGATCACAGCATCGCCTCAATCACCCGATCTGGCGGGGTATGGCCGTCCCAGAATGTCTGCACATTGATGATGACCTTATCGCCCATTTGCAGGCGGCCCTCGATGGTTGCCGAGCCAATATGCGGCAACAGCACCACATTTGACAGGCTGCGCAGCTTTTCATTGATCACCGGCTCGTCAGCATAAACATCAAGCCCGGCCCCGGCGATATGACGCTTTGCCAGCAATTCGGTCAATGCCACCTCATCAACAACATCGCCGCGCGATGTATTCACCAGATATGCCGATGGCTGCATCAGCGCCAGCCTGTCGGCTGACAACAAATTACTTGTTTGCGCGGTATGTGGGCAGTTCACCGATACAATATCGACGCGTGCCAGCATCTGTTCCAGCGATTCCCAATAGGTGGCTTCAAGCTCTGCCTCGGTTTCCTGATGCACGGCTTTGCGATTGTGATAGTGAATCGACAAGCCAAAGCCGCGCGCCCGACGCGCCACAGCCTCGCCAATCCGGCCCATGCCAACAATGCCAAGCCGTTTGCCATTGATTCGATGCCCAAGCATACCTGTTGGCGCCCAGCCTTGCCATTCGCCAGACCGCACCAGCGCATCCCCCTCGGCAATGCGCCGCGGCACCGCCAGAATTAACGCCATGGTCACATCGGCGGTGTCTTCGGTTAACACACCCGGGGTATTTGTCACGGTGATGCCACGCGCCCTGGCCGCAGCCAGATCAATATGATCAACACCGGTGCCAAATGACGCAATCAAACGCAACTGGTTGCCAGCCGCAGCAATCAGATCAGCGTCGATCTTGTCAGTCACCGTCGGCACCAGAACATCAGCCGTTTTCACAGCCTCTTCAAGCTGTGCCCGACTCAGTGCAATATCTGTTTCATTCAATGTTGTGCTGAATAATTCCCGCATGCGGGTTTCAACCGTTTCCGGGAGCTTGCGGGTCAAAATGACTTTCGGCTTGCTTTGCTTCATCGACATACCTTTTGGCTGTATTTCACAGCAGACCCGCTGCTGGTATTCGCCGGTAAAACATATTATGCTTTGGCTCACGGTGGTTTTATCCCATCGCCAGCTTTAATCTGCAACAAAATCTACCAAAACACCACCAGAACAGCAAAGCCGATGAAAAAAAAATATCATAACGCTGGCGCCATCCTGATCCGGTTTGGCCTTTTGGCTGTGCTGGGATGCGGCGCCATTATGTCACCTGCTGGCATCGCCGCAGCACAGGAAGCAAAATTGACAGTGCGCGGCAGTGGTTTGCCAGTGCCCAGATTTGTCTCGCTCAAATTTAACGAAGCCAATCTGCGCGCCGGCCCGGGCAGCGAATACCCGGTTTTATGGCAATATAGACAGGCTGGATTTCCCCTGTTGGTGGATGCTGAATTCGGTGTATGGCGCAAAGTCAGAGACGCCGACGGCACCACCGGATGGATGCATGGGGCAGGCCTGTCTTTGCGCCGCATGGCTTTTATTCATAACGGTATGGCGAAGCTCTATCAGCGCGACAATAAACAGTCGGGTGTGGTTGCCGTTGCCGAAAAAAACGCTCTTCTGGAACTCGAATCCTGCCCTAAAAACTGGTGCCGGGTGGCCACCGACAATGTCAAAGGCTGGGTCGAACGCTCGGCGGTTTGGGGCGTTTTAGACGGTGAAAGCCTGAAATAGACCAAACAGGCCAAACACACCCCCGGCTCATGATCAGCTGGCATATAACCTCACCCAAAATGCAAAAGACGCCTCACCAAAGTGAAGCGCCTTTATGATGTTGGGTGCATGTCGGGGGCGAAGTGAACAGCCCCAGACAGCTATGTTACTGATCGAACCGGTCGTTATTCATCACCTTTGTCCAGGCGGCCGCAAAATCACGGCGGAACAGATCCTCGGCATCGTCAGAGGCATAAACTTCGGCCAGCGCCCGCAATTGTGAATTTGACCCAAAGGCCAGATCTACCCGCGTCGCGGTTCTGACAGGCTTGCCACTGTTCCGGTCTACAGCTTCGTATGAGTTGCTGCCGGTGGCTTTCCATTCAACACCCATGTCAAGCAGCGTAACGAAGAACGCATTGCTCAGCTTGTCAGTCGTGTCAGAAAATACACCATGACCATTCGTGCTGATGCCGAGCGAACGCATACCGCCAACAAGCGCGGTCATTTCCGGTGCTGTCAGACCCAGCAATTGGGCCTTATCCAACAACATTTCTTCCGGGCTCACACTATAGTCGGTCTTTTGGAAATTCCGGAAACCGTCGGCAATTGGCTCAAGCACAGCAAAGGAATCGACATCTGTCTGTTCCTGTGATGCGTCGCCACGACCCGGGGTAAATGGCAGGGTCAGACCAGATGCTTTTTCGACACCGACATTACCAGCCAGCACAATCACATCAGCTACCGAGGCACCAGCGGCCGCGGCAATTGGTTCAAGCACCGCCAGCACACGCTGTAACTGCTCTGGCTTATTCGCCTGCCAGTCTTTTTGCGGCGCCAGACGGATACGGGCACCATTGGCACCGCCACGCATATCTGACCCACGATAGGTAGACGCACTTGCCCAGGCGGTTTCAACCATTTCCTGAATGGTCAGACCGGATGCGGCGATGGCCGCTTTCACCGCGTCAACATCATAGCTGCTGTTGCCGGCTGGCACCGGATCTTGCCAGATCAGCTCTTCTGCCGGTGATTCCGGGCCAATATAGCGGCTGCGCGGGCCCATATCACGATGTAACAGCTTGAACCAGGCACGGGCAAAGGCATCGGCAAATTCTTCCGGATTTTCATGGAACCGCTTTGAAATCTTGCGATATGCCGGGTCTTCACGCATTGCCATATCGGCTGTTGTCATCATTGTCGGCACCCGCACCGATGCATCTTCCGCATCTGGTGCCAGATCTTCCGGCTTTGGATCAATCGCATGCCAGATATGCGCACCAGCCGGACTTTTCACCAGCTTCCACTCATAACCGAACAACAGGTCAAAATAACCATTATCCCACTGTGTTGGATTGGCTGTCCAGGCACCCTCAATACCACTGGTGATGGTGTCGCGGCCTTTGCCAGAACCATAGCTGCTGATCCAGCCAAGACCCATATTTTCGATATCCGCACCTTCTGGCTCGGCACCAACCAATGCTGCGTCACCAGCGCCATGTGCCTTACCAAAAGTATGGCCGCCAGCCACCAGCGCCACGGTTTCTTCGTCATTCATCGCCATCCGGGCAAATGTCTCACGCACATCATGCGCACTGGCCAATGGATCTGGATTGCCATCCGGGCCTTCCGGATTCACATAGATCAGGCCCATTTGCACAGCCGCCAGAGGATGCTGCAAATCACGCTCACCTGAATAACGCTTATTGCCAAGCCATTCGCCCTCAGCACCCCAATAGATGTCTTCTTCAGGTGCCCAGATATCGGCGCGACCACCACTAAATCCAAAGGTTTTGCCACCCATCGATTCAATCGCCACATTGCCTGCCAGAATCAACAGATCGGCCCAGCTGATATTCTGTCCATATTTCTTTTTGATTGGCCATAACAGGCGGCGCGCCTTGTCAAGATTGCCATTGTCCGGCCAGCTGTTAAGCGGCGCAAAACGCTGCGCGCCAGTGCCGCCGCCGCCACGACCATCAGCGGTTCTGTAGGTGCCAGCCGCATGCCATGTCATGCGAATGAAAAACGGGCCATAATGACCATAATCGGCTGGCCACCAATCCTGTGAATCGGTCATCAATGCCAATAGATCTTTTTTCAGCGCTGTATAATCAAGCTTTGAAAACGCCTCGCGATAGTTAAAATCGGTATCAAGCGGGCTGGATTTCTTGTCGTGCTGATGCAGAATATTCAGATTCAGCTGGTTCGGCCACCATTCACGATTCGAAGTGCCACCACCACTGTTCCGTGTGAGAGCACCATGCATTACTGGGCATTTGGCTTCATCCATAAGTCAATCTCCTTGGCAAGATTTATTGTGTCAGTAAAAAAACGCTTTGGTCACATTAAGAAACGGCACCATGACCAGTATTGCCCCGGGCCGCCGTCAGTCAAAAAATACTATCCCTAAAATAAGTAGCAGCCGACCCAAGGTCAAGGCTGTTTAGAGTAATTCCAAACTAGAAATATCGGCCTTTGATGGCACAAACACCCGGCGCGACGGTTATTTTTTATGAATATGAATGACCACATCGACGCCGGTGATATCATGATCTGCCGGTGCCTGCGGTAAGCGCGACAACAGCACCTGATCCGCCGGTATATCAATCAGCCGGTCATGCGCGGCTTCGTAAAAATGATGATGATGCTCTGTATTGGTGTCAAACAAGCTGTATTCATTATGCACTGTTACGCGGCGCAACAACCCGGCATCTGTAAATTGATTCAATGTGTTATACACCGTGCCGCCAGCCACATGCAGACCCGTCGCGTTAATTTCGGCTGTCAGATTTTCCGCCGTGATATGCCGATGCCGCCCATCAAGCAACAGACAGGCAATCGCCACCCGTTGTCTGGTCGGCCGCAACCCGGCATCGCGCAGTTTTGACGCCATCGCTGCCATTGTTGCTGGCATTATCGCTGGCAGTGTCGCTGGCGGCGCGTTTGTGGTCTGATCTGGAGGTACAGCATTCGACATAGCGCCAGTAAAATGCGCAGTTTCTGCTAAATTGTCAATATTGCCTTGGCTAAACAGGGTGTTTCGTGCTTTCTATAGGGCGTTTGACTGCTTTTGTGTTGGCCACAAAAGCGGTGCGTCATGTGGCAGTGGGAGCTTCGCCGGATCTGCCTGTTATCGAGTAACCGCGGCTGTTGTCATTCTTGTCTTACAGCGCCAAATCAGGGAACCTATAATGCAACCGAAACAGCAGAATTCCTTTACCTATGATGAGCTGATCAGCTGTGCCAAAGGACAAATGTTTGGCCCGGGCAACCCGCAATTGCCAATGCCGCCGATGCTGATGTGTGACCGCATCACCAACATCGACGATACCGGCGGGACATTTGGCAAAGGCCAGATCGACGCTGAATTGGATATTCATCCGGATTTATGGTTTTTTCCCTGCCATTTTGAGGGCGACCCGGTGATGCCGGGATGCCTTGGCATGGACGCTTTATGGCAGCTGGTCGGGTTTTTTCTTGGTTGGTCTGGCGGGCTTGGCCGGGGCCGCGCATTATCCGTTGGCGAAGTCAAATTTACCGGTCAGATTCTGCCCGAAAACAAGCGCGTTCAATTTCGCCTCGATATGAAGCGGGTTATCATGCGACGCTTGGTTATGGGAATCGCTGATGGCAAAGTATTATGCGATGGTGAAGTGGTTTTTGAAGCGAACGACATTCGCGTTGGTCTATTCACACCGGAAGGAAATTAAATATCATGCGTCGCGTTGTAATTACAGGGATCGGCATTGTTTCGTCGATTGGCAATAATGTTGACGAGGTGACCAGCTCACTGCGCCATGGCACATCAGGCATTGTCGCTGCACCAGAATATACCGAGCTTGGGTTTCGCAGTCAGGTGCATGGCACGGTAAAGCTCGATGTGGCTGAACATATAGACCGGAAACAGCTGCGCTTTATGGGCGAGGGCGCGGCCTATGCCGTGCTGGCCATGGAACAGGCGATTGCTGATGCTGGTCTCGATGACAATCAGGTTTCACATGTGAAAACCGGGTTGGTGGCCGGATCAGGTGGCCCGTCAACGGCGAATTTGCTGGCGGCTTTTGACATCACCCGCGAAAAAGGCCCAAAACGTATCGGGCCATATATGGTGCCACGTTGCATGTCATCAACAGTGTCTGCCTGTATCGCCACATTTTTTAAGATCAAAGGCATTAATTATTCGATTTCATCAGCCTGTTCGACCTCAGCACATTGCATCACCGCTGGTGCCGACGCTATTCGAAGCGGCAGCCAGAATATTGTGTTTGCTGGCGGCGGCGAGGAACTGCATTGGACATTATCCGTGCTGTTCGACGCCATGGGCGCGATGTCATCGAAATATAATGACACGCCAGAAACAGCATCCCGCCCCTATGACACTGACCGGGACGGGTTTGTCATTGCCGGCGGTGGCGGCATGGTGGTGCTTGAAGATATGGATCATGCGCTGGCACGCGGCGCTAAAATCTATGCCGAACTTGTTGGCTATGGTGCCAATTCTGATGGTGATGACATGGTGGCACCATCTGGCGAAGGTGCGGTGCGCTGTATGGAACTGGCACTGGCCGGGTTTGACGGTAATGCGCTGACCGACAAGGTTGACTATATCAACGCGCATGGCACCTCAACACCAGTCGGTGATGTAAAAGAGCTGGACGCTGTGCGGAGCGTTTTTGGGCCACGCGGCTATTTGCCTGTCGTGACCTCGACAAAATCGCTCACCGGGCATTCGCTTGGCGCGACCGGTGTACAGGAAGCCATTTACACACTGATTATGATGCAGAATAGCTTTATTGCCGCATCTGCCAATATCAGCAACCCGGATCCGGCCATCGGTGATATTCCGGTGCCACAAACCCGTCTCGACGATATCTCAATCGGGCTGGCACTCTCAAACTCCTTCGGATTTGGCGGCACCAATGCCACTTTGGCGCTGCGAAAGGTGTCTTAACTATGCAGCCGGCAAAACTCCTGGCTGGCAAGCGCGGCCTTGTGATGGGCGTCGCCAACGACAAATCAATCGCCTGGGGGATCGCCGCAGCGGCAGCGGCGCAGGGCGCTGAAATTGCCTTTTCCTATCAAATGGAAGGGTTTGGCAAGCGCCTAAAGCCGCTGGCTGACTCAATTGGTTCAGATATTCTGATTGAATGTGATGTTGCCGCCGAAGGCGCTGTTCAAAGCTGTTTTGATGATCTGGCACAGCATTGGCCACAGATTGATTTTGTCGTGCATGCGCTGGCCTATTCAGATAAAGCTGAACTCAAAGGCGCTTATCTCGATACCAGCCGTGACAATTTCACCAATACCATGATGGTGTCTGCCTATTCCTTTACCGAAGTGGCGCGCGCCGCCAGACCGATGATGGCAGATGGCGGCGCTTTACTCACGCTCAGCTATATCGGCGCACAACGAATCACCCCGAATTACAATGTTATGGGTGTTGCGAAAGCCGCGTTAGAGGCCTCGGTACGCTATCTTGCGGTCGATCTTGGTGGTGAAAATATTCGCGTCAACGGCCTGTCAGCCGGGCCTATGCGGACGCTTGCCGGTGCCGCCATTGGTGGCGCCCGCCATATTTTCCGGCATTCAGAAACACATGCACCATTGCGCCGCAACCCGGGGCTTGATGAGGTGGGGCGGTCTGGTCTCTATCTGATTTCAGATTTATCATCCGGCGTCACCGGCGAAGTGCATTTTGTTGATGGCGGCTTTAACACAACCGCCATCCCTTTTGAAGACAGCTAGACAAGGCCCGCTGCTGTCACCGGCCGCGCATCAGCTGTTGTTACGTTCCCATGCCAGCGCATCACTGACGATCTGGCGCAAATCATCATAGCGTGGTGCCCAGCCTAATGCGCTGCGTAATTTTGTCGAATCAGCAACCAGAACAGCCGCATCACCGGGCCGACGCGGCGCATCGGTGACATCCAGTGGCTTGCCTGCTACCGACGCCACAACATCCAGCACATCGCGCACCGACGCCCCATGCCCGTACCCACAATTAGCCAGACAAGATGCGCCGCCTTTCTGCAAATAGGACAAGGCTGCCATATGCGCTGCAATCAGATCAGACACATGAATATAATCGCGAATACAGGTGCCATCCGGGGTCGGATAATCAGTACCGTATACCTGCATGGCGGCGCGTTTGCCAATAGCTGCCTCGACAGCAATTTTGATAAGATGCGTCGCCGGCTGTGACAATTGGCCAGACCGCCCCTGCGGATCGGCACCAGCGACGTTAAAATAACGTAAAATCACATAAGACAGGTCAGTGGCCGCGGCGCTGTCACGCAACACCATCTCTGACATCAGCTTGCTGCTGCCATAGGGGTTTTCCGGCTGGGTGTTGGCGCCTTCATTGATGGGGCTGACATCCTGATTGCCATAGACAGCTGCGGTTGAGGAAAACACAAACCGTTTGATGCCGGCATCCACACAGGCGGCAATAAAACGCGTCGTGTTCACCGTATTGTTCACATAATATTTCAGCGGGTCGGCGACCGATTCAGGAACCACAATCGATGCCGCAAAATGCGCGACAGCATCAATCTTATGACTGTCGCAAATCTCCGCCACCAGCGCGCTATCGCCCACATTACCGCGAAATAGCGGAACACCAGATGGCACCAGTTTTTCATGACCCGTTGAAAAATCATCAATGATGACAGGCGTATGACCAGCATCAAGCAATGCCAGAACCATATGGCTGCCAATATAACCGGCACCGCCAGTTACCAAAACTGTCATGCGTTCGGACATTGCAACATCCCTTTTTAACCAATGCGCCGCCAGCGTTGCTGGCATTATCTAACGATAGCATTAAACGCGGTATTTTACAGCCACAAGATAGGCCCAAAAAACGAGCTCTTGAAAAAAACGGGGCTCAAAAAAAACGGGGCCCTGAAAAAACGAGGCCCCGTTAATTATAACATATGATCAAACAGCTTACTCGGCGTCGGCTGCCTCTTCCAGATCAGCACCGGTTTCCTGATCAACGCGTTTCATCGACAATTTCACTTTGCCGCGATCATCAAAACCGATGACCTTGACCTTGACCGTATCGCCTTCCTGGCAAATATCGGTGGTCTTTTCGGTGCGGCCATTTTGCAATTCGGAAATATGCACAAGCCCGTCCTTGGCACCAAGGAAATTGACAAAGGCGCCGAAATCTACCGTTTTGACCACCCTGCCATCATAAATGACGCCAAGTTCCGGTTCCGCCACAATATCACGAATCCGTGCCACTGCCGCCTCACCAGACGGCCCCGTGACCGCCGCCACTTTGACCGTGCCATCTTCTTCGATATCAATCTTGGCACCTGTTTCTTCACATATTTCGCGGATGATTTTACCACCCGGGCCAATGATATCGCGGATTTTATCAACCGGTATTTTCAATGTGGTGATCTTTGGTGCGCTATCGGCAAGATCTTCACGCGCACTGGTCAATGCCTTGGACATTTCGCCCAGGATATGAATCCGGCCATCACGCGCCTGCTCAAGCGCAATGCTCATAATTTCCGGGGTGATCGAGGTGATTTTAATATCCATCTGCAATGACGTCACACCTGCATCAGAACCAGCGACTTTGAAATCCATATCGCCAAGATGGTCTTCATCGCCAAGAATATCTGACAGCACAGCGAAATCATCGCCTTCCTTGATCAGGCCCATGGCAATACCTGCCACTGGTCGTTTCAGCGGCACACCCGCATCCATCAGTGCCAGCGAGCCACCACAGACTGTCGCCATTGATGACGAGCCGTTTGACTCGGTGATTTCAGACACCAGCCGGATGGTATAGGGAAATTCATCCTTTTTCGGCAATAGCGGCCGCAACGCACGCCATGCCAGCTTGCCATGGCCAATTTCACGGCGGCCCGGCGAACCAACCCGGCCAGCTTCGCCAACCGAATAGGGCGGAAAGTTATAATGCAGCATAAAATTTGACCGGCTTTCGCCAACCAGCGCATCAACAATCTGTTCATCCTGACCGGTACCAAGTGTGGCCACCACCATCGCCTGGGTTTCACCACGGGTAAACAGTGATGATCCATGCGCGCGCGGCAGGAAACCGGCCTCGGCAACAATCTGACGTACGGTTTTTGTATCACGGCCGTCAATACGCACGCCGGTCTTCAAAATCGCGCCACGCACCACATCAGCTTCAAGACCCTTGATCAAGCCACCGACAAGAACGCCATCATAATCTTCACCAATGGCCTCTTTGGCATCGCTACGGGCGACCGCCAAAGCCGCTTGACGCTCGGTTTTATCAGCGATTTTATAGGCAGCAACAAACGCCTTTTCGAACCCTTTGAGAATTTTTTCAATGGCTTTTTTCTCGGCTGGCTCTTCCGGCAATGGGCGCGGTTCTTTCGCACATGACTCGGCAAGATCAATGATCGCATCAATCACCGGCTTGATCGCATCATGACCAAAATTCACCGCCCCGAGCATAATTTCCTCGGACAGTTCCTGCGCTTCTGACTCAACCATCAAAACACCCTCATGGGTGCCGGCCATAACCAGATCAAGCGCGGTTTCGTCCATCTGGTCAACCGTTGGGTTCAGCACATAGGCGTCATTGATCCAGCCAACACGGGCGGCGGCAATGGGCCCAAAGAACGGCACACCAGACAATGTCAGTGCTGCCGATGCGCCAATCATCGCGGCGATATCCGGGTTATTTTCCATATCATGCGCCAGAACGGTACAGATAACCTGTGTCTCGCATTTAAATGATTTCGGGAATAACGGGCGGATCGGCCGGTCAATCAGCCGGCAAACCAGCGTTTCATTTTCCGACGGGCGACCTTCGCGCTTGAAAAACCCACCCGGGATTTTGCCAGCAGCAAACGCCTTTTCCTGATAATTCACTGTCAGCGGGAAAAAATCTTGTCCCGGCTTCGCAGTTTGTGCGGCAACAGCGGTACATAATACGGTGGTTTCACCAAGGCTGACCATCACAGCGCCATCGGCCTGCCGGGCAACTTTACCGGTTTCCAGCACCAATGGGGTGCCGCCCCAATCTAATTCTTTGCGGAATATTTTGAACATCTATTCATCTCTTTCATTTACAAGCCTGGCATTTACAAGCCTGGCATTTACAGATTTGGCATTTACAAATCTGTCATTTACACATCTGGTGCACCTATTGCCCAGACAACATCGCAGCAATGACCGTAAATCGACATGATTTACGACAAACAATAAAGGGTTGGTGATTTTGAAGGTGAATAATTGGCGCGGCGCTCTGTCTGCATCCGGTTTTTCAGGGGCACCCTCAATCGGCCTTGTCCGTGCCCAGTTTTGTCACATTTCCCTTTGTTTTCGCCGCGTTTGTCGCATGGCAAAAAATAAAAAGCAATAAAAATGCGTCATTTACGCAAGACCAAAAAAACCGCAGCGTGAAAACCATCACACTGCGGTTCTGTCATGCGCTTTTTATGGATAAAACCGGGCGCTTAACGGCGCAGACCAAGCTTTTCAATAAGCGATTTATAGGCACCCTGATTGCCGGACTTGATATAATCCAGCAGGCTACGGCGCTGGCCAACCATTGTCAGCAAACCACGACGCGATCCGAAATCTTTTTTATGTGTCTTCAAATGTTCGGTCAGATTGCGAATGCGCTCTGACAGAATAGCAACCTGAACAGCGGCTGAGCCCGAGTCCTTGTCACTTTTACCAAACTCTTTGATGAGTTCCGCTTTACGTTCCTGCGTAATCGACATCAAAACCTCCTATGGGTTTGTGTTACAAATTCAGCACACGAACAGGGCAAACGGCCCCGCCTTTCAGCGTCACCAATGCCACCGGGGTTTGATCCTCAATAGCAATCGCGGTGCAGCCGGTCAGCAACATGGCAAAGCGTTTTTGCGCCGAAGCGCTCAGGGCTGGCAATGTCTGACCATGACGGAGCTTTGTCGCCTCATTCCCGGTAATGGGTAGCGCCGGGATGTCGTCCAGCGCACTCAGAACTGGGTGCAAATGCTCGAAAGCGGCGGCACTATGCGTCAGCTTTTCCAAAAAATCCAGCGAAATCGCATCATCCGCATGAAATTGTCCAACCGACAAGCGGCGCAGATCGGTTACATGCGCGGCGCTGCCCACAGCCCGCCCCAGATCACGCGCCAACGCACGGATATAGGCACCTTTGCCGCATCCGACAAAAAACCGCGCGCCAGCCGCATTCGAATCAAGGCGCCGAAACTGATCGATCCGCACTTCGCGTGGTTTTAATGCCGGCAGGGGCTGTCCGGCGTCAGCCTGGCGCGCCAGATCATACGCCCGCGCCCCATCAATTTTGATCGCCGAATAATCCGGCGGCACCTGATCAATCACCCCCTGAAACTGTTGCAGCGCGTGATCAATCGCCTCATCTGACGGGCGGGTGTCCGATTGGCGGGTAATCTCACCTTCGGTGTCATCGGTGCTGGTTTCGGCCCCCCAAGCCAGAGAAAATTCGTAGGTTTTGCTCTTGCCCATGGTGTAGGAGACGGTTTTCGTGGCCTCACCAAGGGCGATTGGCAGCACCCCACTGGCTAGTGGGTCAAGCGTTCCCCCATGCCCGGCTTTGACCGCATCAAATACCCGTCTGACAATCGCCACGGCTTTGGCCGAGCTGATGCCGCGCGGCTTATCTAAATTGACCCAGCCATGCACCGGCTGACCACGTCGTTTTGCCATATCGTCATGAATCCTGCTTTATGGCGTGAAAGAGCTGGTTCATTCTGGCGGCGTTTTCAAAGCTTTCATCAAGCAAGAACCGTAACCGCGGGGTACGTCGCAAATGCACTTTTTTCGCCACCAGCGACTGGATCACCGGCGCCAATCTGTTGAGTGCCGGCAAAACAGTCTCAACATTGACGCCGCCCAAAGGCATCGTATAAACCCGGGCATTGCTTAAATCCGGGCTCACCGAAATTTCTGAAATGGTGATCGAGACATTGGCCAGATCAGGGTCAAAAAAATCCTCACGCATCAGAATTTCGGATAACGCATGGCGCAGTGCTTCGCCCACCCGAAGCTGGCGCTGGCTGGGCCCGGACGCTTGGCTCTGACGGCGCGATTTTGATGACATGAACCCTAACCCTCTGCGGCGATAACCCTGTGCCGCAATAAAATCGTCGTGGCCAGCGGCCATGCCACGCATCCGATGCGCTGTCTAATCCAGCGTACGCGCCACTTCCCGGATCTCAAAACATTCGATCATATCGCCTTCTTGCAGATCGGAATAATTTTCAAAACCCATGCCGCATTCAAAGCCTTCGCGCACTTCGCGCACTTCTTCTTTGAAGCGCTTCAGCGTTTTCAGCGCGCCCTCGTGAATCACCACATTGTCACGCAGCAAGCGCACCTTACAACCGCGCTTGATGGTGCCTTCGGTGACCATACAACCGGCCACCTTGCCCACTTTTGACACACCAAAGACCTGGCGAATTTCGGCATAGCCGATGAAATCTTCCTGCGTATCCGGGCTGAGCAGGCCGCCCATTGCCGCTTTCACTTCGTCGATCAGTTCATAAATAATCGAGTGATATCGAATTTCGACACCATCACGTTTGGCCAGATCACGCGCCTGTGGAATCGCCCGTACATTAAAGCCGATAACAATCGCATTTGACGCTGTTGCCAGCGAAATATCCGACTCGCTCAAGGCGCCAACGCCGGACGACAGCACTTTCACCTGCACCTGATCGGTGCCAAGCTTTTCAAGTGCCACCCGAATTGCCTCAAGCGACCCATGCACATCGGTTTTAATCACCACCGGCAGTTCGGCAGCTTCCCCGGCGGCGATGGCCGACAACATTTGTTCGACCGAACCACGCGCCCCACGGGCCGCTTCACGGTCACGATTCACCCGGGTACGATATTCGGCAATTTCACGCGCCCGCGCTTCGCTCTCGACAACAACACAGCTGTCACCGGCCATTGGCGTACCGTTCAACCCCAGAATTTCAACAGGTTGGCCCGGGCCAGCCGCTTGCAATGTCTTGCCACGGTCATCGAGAAGCGCCCGCACGCGCCCATTTTCGGCGCCGACAACAAAAATATCGCCCTGTCTCAAAGTGCCGCGCTGCACCAGCAAGGTGGCAACCGAACCTTTACCGCGCTCAACTTTTGATTCAACAACAATGCCCTCGGCGTTGCGATCCGGATTGGCTTTTAATTCGAGCAGTTCCGCCTGCAACATAATAGCTTCTTCGAGCTTGTCCAGACCAGCACCGGTCACTGCCGATACATCAACACACAGCACGTCACCGCCGAAATCTTCGGTGATGATCTCATGCTGCAACAGGTCATTCCGTACTTTTTGCGGATTGGCTTCTGGTTTGTCGCATTTATTCACCGCCACAATCGTCGGGCATCCGGCAGCTTTGGCGTGATTGATCGCCTCAATGGTTTGCATCATCACCGAATCGTCAGCTGCCACGACCAGCACCACAATATCGGTGATATTCGCACCGCGTGAGCGCATTTCGGTAAAGGCTTCGTGGCCCGGTGTGTCAATAAAGGTAATGACATTGCCAGCCGCTGTTTTGATCTGATAGGCGCCAATATGCTGGGTAATGCCACCGGATTCGCCGGCGGCGACGTCGGTACGACGGATCGCATCAAGCAAACTTGTTTTGCCGTGATCAACATGCCCCATCACCGTTACCACTGGCGGGCGTGACTGCAGGCTGTCCGGATCATCATCGGCACCCGACAAACCAATTTCGATATCTGATTCAGACACACGCTGGGCGCGGTGGCCAAATTCGCCAGCGACCAATTCAGCTGTCTCGCCGTCGATCGTTTGCGTTGCCGTTGCCATAATACCGAGCTTCATCAGCTCTTTCACCACATCAGCCGTGCGTTCGGCCATACGGTTGGCCAATTCGCCGACGGTAATACTGTCCGGCACCGTTACATCGCGCACCTGTTTTACCTGTGGCAAATCTTCCCGCATCCGGGCTTTTTCGCGTTGCCGCTTGACCGAGGCGAGCGAGCGTTGCCGGCGATCATCGCCTGACAAGGCTTGCGTGATGGTCATCTTACCCGACTGACGACGGCCGGCTCCTTCGCGGCGCGGTGCGGGTCGGCGCGGTGCCATTTCATCGGCTTCGCGGCGCCGGCGCGAGGCCACATCAGATGGTGTTGGTGCCTGCGGGGCTGCCCGAAAGGCGTTCGTGCTGGTGCGCTCTTCGGTGGCCTGTTGATGGCGGGCAACATGTTCTGAATTTTTACGGGCTTCTTCTGCCCGGCGTTTTGCCTCTTCTGCTTCAATTTCTTCCAGTTCGGCCAATTCAGCAGCCCGGCGGCGCGCTGCCGGATCAAGCGGGGCGGCGGCTTCGGCCGGGGCCGCTTCGGCGGCTGCACTGGTCGAATCAATATCATCGCTGCCGGCAACTGACGCATCACCGGGCACAGCGTCACCGGGTACAGTCTCAGCCGCTGGCTTTTTCAAGCCTTCCTGCAAAGCGCGGACCCGCGCCGCGCGTTCCTGTGCGGTCAACCGGTCATCTGCCGACGGGGCTATCTGTTCTGCTGTCGCCCCACCCGTTGCGGCCGAGGTTGCGGCTGGCGTTGTGGACGATGTAGCGACTGGCGGTGCTTCGGCCGCGGCTGGCGTGCGCGATGGCGCGGCTGGCGCACGCTTGCGGCGCACTTCAACCTGCACGGTTTTGCGGCCTGCCCCGACGGCTGTTCCCGTCCGCAGCTTACTGGCATCAATTGCGCCAAGTGTCAGCTTGCTGCCCGACAGGCTTAGCTTCTTTGTTTTACCGCTATCGTCACTCATTTTGAACCTTTCCTGGCATCAGCACGCCCGGCTGCATACAACCAAGGCGGCCAATTGCACGCTCCGTCTAGGTGATACACCCGTCTGCTAGGTCATTACAACCCACAGCACTGTAAAACCCGTCTAATCGTTTAATCTCTTGATGTAAAATATCGCTTAATTTGCCAGCGCCCGGTGCCGTCGATGCCTTAATGCCGACAAATGCTATGGTGTCACGGCCACAAATCTGTCCCAGCTCGGCGGCGCTAAAATTGCGCACCACCCATTCTACCGCCAGCTTTGAGCGTAATTTCTCGGTCTCGCGCGGCGATGCATCATCCGCTGCCAGCAAGCCGACACAATGCCCCTCGGCCAGCAATTTTCCCGACCCCCCAAGCAAAATACCGGCACGCCGCGCCAGCCCAGCGACCGACAGCACCCGTGCCCGCAATTGTGCCGCTACCGCGCTGATCGTCTGATCATCGCTTTGCAGACCGCAGCCAAGCGCCCGTTTGAAATGCCCGCGCTTTTCGGCCGTGCGAATAGCCTCTTCGGTCGCCGTTACCCAAGCCCCCCGACCCGGCAAGCGCCCGGCCAGATCAGCCACAGCATACCCATCCGGCGCCGCAACAAAACGGATTAACCGATGCGGCGATAGGGTCTGCCCAGTGGTGATACAGGTGCGCTCTGCCATGCGGTGATCCTGAACATGACTTAACTGTCAGAATCAGCAGCCGGGGCTGCATCACTGTCTGACGTTGCGTTGTCCGTACCTGAATCTTCAGACCCGGCATCTTCATCGGCAAACCAATGCGCCCGCGCCGCCATAATGATATCACCCGCTTCGGTATCATCCGTCAGGCCATGCTGCCCCAGATATTCCAGCAATTCTTCATTATCTAGATCGGCAAGATCGTCGAGCGTACGCACATTATTTTCGGCAAGCGTCAGCATCATACCAAGGCTGATATATTCAAAGGCGCGCAGATCATCAGCGACTTTTAATTCGTCAAGCGCCGCATTGATCCGGTCGGCCTCGCGGGCCACATATTCCGCCGCACGATTTTGCAGCTCAGTCGCAATATCTTCGTCAAAACCCTGAATATTGGCCAGCTCTTCAATACTGCTCTCAGCCACATCTTCGGGGAAGACAAAGCCTTCGGCAACCAGCAGATGCGCAATCACATCATCAATATTCAGCGCATCAATAAAGCGTGCTGAACGGGTTTTAAACTCTTCCTGACGCCGTTCTGACTCTTCAGCTTCGGTCAGAATATCGATATACCACCCGGATAATTGGGACGCCAGACGCACATTTTGACCACGCCGCCCAATTGCCAGACTAAGCTGATCATCGGGCACCACAACTTCCATGCGGCCTGCCGCTTCATCCATCACCACCTTGGCCACTTCAGCCGGCGCCAATGCATTGACAACAAACGCCGCCGGCTCTTCGGTGAACGGAATGATTTCCACTTTTTCACCCTGCAATTCGCCGACCACAGCCTGCACCCGGCTGCCCCGCATGCCAACACAGGCACCAACCGGATCAATCCCCGGGTCATTCGACAAAACGGTGATTTTAGCGCGGCTGCCAGCTTCGCGGGCAACGCCTTTAATCTCGATTATACCGTCATAAATTTCCGGCACTTCCTGGGTAAACAGCTTTGCCATGAATTCATTACAGGCCCGCGACAAAAAGATTTGCGGGCCGCGTGGTTCTTCGCGCACATCAATGATATAGGCGCGCACGCGGTCACCTTGCCGCAAATTTTCCCGCGGGATCATCTCTTCACGACGAATCACTGCTTCGGCGCGGCCAAGATCAACAGTAATCGAATAGCTTTCAGCCCGCTTTACCGTGCCGACAACAATTTCACCAACACGGTCTTTATATTCCTCAAACTGGCGCACGCGCTCGGCGTCGCGGACTTTTTGCGAAATAACCTGTTTGGCTGTCTGCGCGGCAATACGGCCAAATTCGATTGGCGGCAAAGACTGGCGCCAAAATTCACCAACAGCCAGTGGCGGCGACAGCTTGGCACCTTCTGCCGCGCTCATCTGCGTCGACTCGTCTTCGACTTCTTCGACAACTTCAACCCAACGTTCCAATGCAATCGCACCAGATTTTCTGTCGATCATCACCCGGATATCACGATCCAGACCATATTTTGCGCGGCCAGCCTTTTGGATGGCCTCTTCCATGGCCAGCATAACCTCTTCGCGCTCGATTGATTTTTCGCGCGCCACAACATCTGCAACCTGAATAAGCTCAAGTCCCGGAATTGATGATGTATCCATTGTTATCTCACTTCTTCTCGATGTTTTCCAACGATCCGCCTAGGCGTTACCGCTTCGTTCCAAAATTTCAGACGGATCAATCCGCCCGGCCTCGATATCATCAAAGGCAAATTCAAATCGGCCAAATGATGTTTCCAAAATCACTAACCCGGCGTCACTGACACCACCAAGCCTGCCATTAAAGCGCCGCCGCCCATCCTGCATCCGACGCAAGGTCAGTTTTGCCAGCTCGCCGCTAAACCGGTCATAATCGGCAAGACGTGTCAGCGGCCGGTCGATACCGGGTGAACTGACCTCCAGCAGATAAGCACCGGATATCGGATCCTCAACATCCAGTAACGCCGATACATGCCGGCTGATCATCTGGCAATCCTCTACAGTCATCTCACGGTCTTCTTTAGGTTCGGCCATAATCTGCAATTGGTTACGGCCAGCCTGACCCCCGGAATACAGCACCCGCACCAGCGAAAATCCCAGCTCTTCGACTGCCGATTCAATGATCTGACTAATCTTCGTCTCGACCAATGGATATCCTTTTCACTTCCCTGCTGGCCGCCTGATCAACCGATGATCCGCGCAAACAGCAGCCATATCTGCCACGCAACTGACCGCAATAAAAAAGTGGGCCAGCGGCCCACCATCAAAACGCGACAGTAATTATGCATAGGGTTATACCCGGCTTTGCTTGGTAATGCAAGCATGCTGGCAACCCGTCAATGCTGGCAACCAAAGCGTCACGGGCAGCGTTCGAAAACAAACCAGGAAGGCTGCCGGCCAGCCTGTTCCGCTTTGTTCATATAGCGTGTGGCAGGAAGCTGCGGCGGGCGGTGACGCCAATCTGCCGGACGCCGCGCTGTCCAGCGAAATTGCGCATGCGCCAACGCCGTTTGAAGCAACCATATTTTTGCCGTTGGATCATCGCTTGCCAGCACCAATTGACCATTAGGCCGGATCAACTGCGCCAGAATATCCATCATATCAGCTTGCAAAATCCGCCGGGCGGCGTGCCGTTTTTTCGGCCACGGGTCAGGAAACATAATATAGACGGACGCCAGACC
>OCON01000006.1_pt1 | contig 27910 bp, 26 predicted proteins | sample 1534741 | NCBI WGS metagenome assembly OCON01 (sample SAMEA3275601, study PRJEB22092) | marine metagenome | biome: marine biome; feature: surface water; material: seawater | collected 2014-06-21T10:30:00+00 | depth 2 m | reverse complement strand
CCTGCTTTCTCTGCTATTCCAGAAACATTAAAAGGAGGCTTAAAAGTATTTGCCGCTTTAATTATTTCTTTTGAACCATAGCCCCACCCTAACCTTAAATTTGCTAAACCAAATATTTTAGAAAAAGTCCTACAGATAACTGTATTTTTTGAATCTTTAAATAATTCAAGACCATTTTTGTAATCCTTTTTTGTGACGTATTCAGCGTAAGCATCGTCAACCATTAACAGAATATTTTCTGGTAATTTTTTTCTAAGGTTAATTAATTCATCAGCGTTTAAGTATGTACCTGTTGGATTGTTTGGATTGGCAATAAAAACAATTTTAGTTTTTGATGAAAGAAGCTTCAACGTTTCATCAATTGAAAATTTATTATTTATATTTTTAGCGAACTTAACATTTGCACCATTTAACTGTGAGTAAATTCTGTACATCAAAAAAGACTCTTCAGCGACAATGACTTCGTCTTTTTCATTTAGAAATGACTGACAAATTAAACTTATAATCTCGTCAGATCCAGAGCCAATAATGATCTGATCAATATTTAAATTAAATTTTTTTGATATTGTTTCTTTAAGTTCATTACTATTTCCATCAGGATATTTCTTTAAATCCACATTATTTCTTAGCAATTCCAATACTTTCGGAGATGGCCCAAGAGCTGATTCATTTGCTGATAATTTTATAGGGTTATCTATATTATTAATTTTAGACAAACCGCCTACATATAAGTCAACATTAACTGTTTTTGGTTTAGGTAAATTCATTTTTTTTGGGTTTCATATAATACTTCTCAAATACAATCAAAAAAAGCTGATTAATTGACAAAGAAATAGCCTTTTAGTACAAAACCGACACCGCCGATTTACCGAATTGCGGGCGATAACAGCTAAAGAGGAAATCGCAAAGCGATTTAAAAGAATGAACATTGATTATAGTAAAGTAAACAAAATTACCATCAACCAATCCTTAAAACTTGATTGTGGAGTTACTTTAGAAAAATTTGATATAGCTTATGAAACTTACGGTACTTTAGATGAAACAAAATCTAATGCTATCTTAGTATTTCACGCTCTATCCGGAGATCAATTTGTTACTGGAACTAACAAGTTAACAGGACGAGAGGGATGGTGGAATTTAGCTGTAGGACCTAATCTAGCCATTGATACTAATAAATATTTTGTAATTTGTGCAAATGTTTTAGGCGGTTGCATGGGTAGTACGGGCCCTAAGGAAATCAATCCAGAAACAAACAAACCTTACGGATTATCTTTTCCAGTTATAACAATAAAAGATATGGTGAGTGCTCAGATTCATCTTTTGGATTTTCTTGGTATCAAAAAAACGTTAAGTGTTCTTGGAGGATCAATGGGGGGTATGCAAGCACTGCAATTTTGTTCTTTATTTCCAGATAGAACCTTTTCTTCTATTCCAATTGCTTGTGCAGCAAGTCATTCAGCTCAAAATATTGCTTTTAATGAACTTGCCAGACAAGCTATCATGGCTGACCCGAACTGGGATTCTGGAAACTATTTTTTATCGGGCAAAGTCCCAAGGAATGGTTTAGCAGTTGCTAGAATGGCTGGTCATATCAGTTATTTATCTGAACAAGGTTTGCAAAATAGATTTGGAAGAAAGTTACAAGAAGGTCAGGGTTTAAACTTCTCCTTTGATGCAGACTTTCAAGTTGAGAGCTACCTTAAATATCAGGGATACGCTTTTGTTGATCGCTTTGATGCAAATTCATATCTTTATATTACTAGAGCTATGGATTACTTTGATCTTTATAGATTAAATAATGGTGATTTATCAAAAGCTTTTAAAGGTACTAATGTTAAATTTTGCATTATATCATTTTCAACAGATTGGCTCTATACGACTGAAGAAAGTAAAAAAATTGTAATTGCTCTAAATTCAATCGGAGCCCAAGTAAGTTTTGTTAATATTATTACTAATAATGGTCATGACTCGTTTTTAGTTAATGAACCAGAGTTTTTTCAAACTTTAAAAGGATTTTTAGATTCTACATACGAGGAGTTCAAGAGTGAAAATTCAAGATGATGTACTAGCCGGGTTAATAGATATTAACTCAAGAGTGCTAGACGTTGGGTGTGGTGACGGAAGTTTACTTTTATACCTAAAAAAAAATAAAAGAGTCGATGGTAGAGGATTGGAAATTAATCAAAAAAATGTCCAAGAATGCCTTGCAAGAGGTCTGGCTGTAATTGAAGGCGATGCAGAAAAAGATTTAATTAATTATCCAGATAACTCATTCGATACAGCTATTTTGAACCAGGCCATTCAACAGTTTTATGAACCCAGAAAGGTTCTCAATGAATTATTAAGGATTGCTAAAAAAGCAATAATTACAATTCCAAATTTTGGCTATTGGAAAGTACGTTTAAGTCTTCTTTTGAAAGGAACAATGCCTGTAACAAAAACATTACCCCATTCATGGTATGATACGCCCAATTTACATATGAGTTCGATAAAGGATTTTTATAATCTTTGCTCATTAGATAATATTAAGGTTATTAAATCTATTTCTATAACATCAGATAAGATTAGTGATATCAAGACAAACAACCTTGAAGTAAAAAATTTGATTTCAGAGCTTGGAGTTTTTTTAGTAAGTAAATAACTTATAGACCTTTTACTATTTTTTTCACTAAACTACTTTTTTCAAACTGCCTATTATTAATATTTGCATATAGTCTCTTTTTCATAACACATAAAAAAACACCATTAAAATATCTAAAAAAAATTGAACCAAATTTTTCAATTAAAAACTTATTTTTATCAATTAAGCCAAAATTTAAGTTTGGAAAATAAATTAAACGATCAATAAGCTGTGTTTCAAAAAAACTATCATTTAAAATATTATTTATTTGTTTTTTAGAAAAACCTAAACCAGTGGAGAAAGGACTTTTGTCTGATAAATACCATGATGATTTTTTATTTGGTATCAAAAGATATGCTTTTCCCTCAGGTGCTAAAGTTCTCCAAATTTCTCGTAAACATAATTTAATATTTTGGGTATTTTCTAAATAATGGATCAAAAATACATGATCAAAATACGAGTCTTCAAATGGAATTTTTTCCTCGTCGATCAATATATTATTTTGAGTTTCATTATTGTTAGAGATACCAACTTTTTTTGAATAACAATTAATACTTTTAGAAGAGTAATTCTTTATAAATTTTGTATGTGGATGAGAAAAACCAAAACATCCGACATTTTGATTTTCATATAAAAAACAATATTTTTTTAATTTAAGCTCTAAAAAACTAGAAATTGAATTTCCAATGGTACTATTATAAAAATTTTGGTACTGTAAATAATCTAAATACATTATGAGCTCACTCCAAGTAAAACTTGTTAAATGTTTAAGCGATAATTATTCATATATTATTTACAATCCAATTTCAAAAAATGCTTTGGTTGTTGATCCGGCAGAAGCAGAGCCTATTTCTAAAGAGATTGATATTCTTGGACTTAAATTAAATTTTATACTTATTACGCATCATCATCAGGATCACATTGGGGGTAATATTGATTTAAAAAATTTGTATCAATGTAAAATTATTGGATACGAGGAGGATGCATCGAGAATAAACGGAATAGATATAAAGTTAAAAAATAGAGAGATTTATAGATTTGAAGACGAGGAAATTGAAATTAACTTTGCACCCGGTCATACAAGCGGTCATGTTTTTTATTTTTTTAAAAAAAATAAATTTGCTTTTGTTGGAGACATAGTTTTTTCGTTAGGCTGCGGTAGAATTTTTGAAGGTAATTCTTCCCAAATGTTTAATTCTGTAATGCAAATAAAATCTTTACCTGATGAAACTAAAATTTTCTGCGGTCATGAATATACTGAAAATAATTTAAAATTTTGTTTAGCGTTTGATAAACAAAATAATGATCTTAAAGATAAAGCTTTAGAAATTAAAAATTTAAGAAAAAAGGGACTGCCTACAATACCGACAGATGTACTGTCTGAGAAAAAAAATAATATTTTCTTTAGATGTGATAATCCTGAAATTTCAGCCAATCTTGAAATGAGAGGTGAAACGCCAGAAAAAATCTTTGAAAAGCTTAGGGAATTAAAGGATAATTTTTAGCTAAAAGGTTTCGGTATTCTTGACATAGATCAAGCTGTAGCTATATTGCGCCAAACTAAAATTATGACATTTGCAGTAATCAATACAGGCGGCAAGCAATATAAAGTAAGCGCCAACGACAAATTAAGAATTGAAAAATTGCCTGAAGACGAAGGTAAGGTAGTAGAATTTAAAGAAGTTCTGTTGATTAATAACGATAAGGATATGGAACTAGGATCACCATTAATAGAAGGTGCAAAAGTAGAAGGTAAGATTGTAAAACAAACTAAAAATAAAACTGTTTTAATATTTAAAAAAAGAAGAAGACATAATTCAAGAAGAAAAAATGGTCATAGACAAAAAATTAGTGTTATTCAAATAACAAAAATTTTTGGTAAAGGCGGAAAATTGTTATCAGAGGCTAAAGAAAAAACGGAGCAAAAAAAGGATAAAACAACTACAAAAAAAAGTGCGTAGTGATATAAATAATTATGGCAACTAAAAAAGCTGGTGGATCATCGAAAAACGGAAGAGATAGTGAAGGCCGTAGATTAGGTGTAAAAAAATATGGTGGCCAAAAAGTCATCCCAGGTAACATCATTTACAGACAAAGAGGAACAAAAATGCATCCAGGTCAAAATGTTGGGATGGGAAAAGATCATACAATTTTTGCTAAAATTGAAGGCACAGTAAAATTTCAAAAAAAGAAATTTAATAAAACCTTTATTTCTGTAGTACCTCACTAAATCATTTAAGACTTTCGTCTTAAAATCAAATAATATTTTCACAATGAAGTTTTTAGATCAGGCAAAAATTACTATTAAAGCGGGCGATGGAGGAAATGGTTGCTGCAGTTTTAGAAGAGAAAAATTTATAGAGTTTGGCGGTCCAAATGGCGGTGATGGTGGAAATGGTGGTTCAGTAATTCTGCATGCTGTTAATGGATTGAATACATTAATTGACTACAGACATATTCAACACTTTAAAGCTCAACGAGGTGAAAACGGCAAAGCAAATAATATGACGGGAGCATCTGGAAAAGATCTAATATTAAAGGTACCAGCGGGAACTCAAGTTTACGCTGAAGATAAGAAAACGTTACTTTATGATCTGGTTGAAGAAGGAGATAAAATAAAAATTGCTACTGGTGGAAAAGGTGGACTTGGAAATACAAGATTTAAAAGTTCAACAAACCAGGCACCTAGAAAAACAACAAATGGAAAACTAGGTGAGGAATTTGAAATTTGGTTAGAACTTAAAATTATTGCAGATATAGGACTAGTTGGTTTTCCAAATTCTGGTAAATCTAGTTTTTTATCTTTTACAACTAGAGCTAAGCCAAAAATTGCTGATTATCCTTTTACAACTTTGAATCCTAATTTAGGAGTTTTAAGTATTGATGAAAAAGAAATTATTGTAGCTGATATTCCTGGTTTGATTGAAGGAGCGCACAAAGGTGTTGGCTTAGGTGATAAGTTTTTAAAACATATTGAAAGGTGCAAAAGTATTTTACATTTAATTGATATAAATGAAGACGATCTTTTTCATCGTTATCAGATAATTAGAAATGAATTAGAAAAATATAGCTCTGAACTAATGAATAAGAAAGAAATTATAGCTTTAAATAAAATTGATTTATTAGAAGAGGATGAGATTATAAAAAAAGTTAATGATTTTAGTAAAAAATTAAAGAAAAATTTTTTTAAAATATCAATTTTAAAAAAAAGTAATATTAAAGAGCTTTTAAGAGCATTAAAATGATTTTAAATAATTCTAAAAAAATTGTTATCAAAATAGGTTCTTCGTTACTTATTAATAAGAATAAAATTAATACAGCATGGGTTAATAAACTCGCTGATGACGTGGCTAAACTTGCTAAAAGAAAAATTCAAATAATCATCGTTACAAGTGGCGCTATAGCTTTGGGTTGTAAATATTTAAAAATTAGTAGAAAAAATTTAAAATTAAAGGAATTTCAAGCTGTATCTGCGATAGGACAAATAGAACTTATTAACTTATTTAAAAAAGCCCTTTTTAAGAAAAAACTTAAAGTCGGACAAATTTTATTAACTCTAGAGGATACTGAAGATAGAAGAAGAGCGCTTAATGCAAGAGATACTATAGAAAATATTATAAAAATTAAAGGTATACCAATTGTAAATGAAAATGACACAACTGCTACGTCTGAAATAAGATATGGAGATAATGATAGGCTTGCAGCTAGAGTTGCACAAATATTAAATGCTGACACACTGATTATGCTTTCAGATATTGATGGTCTTTACACAAAAGATCCAAGAAAATTTAAAGATGCAAAACACATTAAAGAAGTAAAAAAAATAACTAATCAAATTATAAAAAGTGCAACCAAAAGTATTAGTGATTATGGTTCAGGGGGAATGATTACAAAAATTGATGCTGCAAAAATCTGCATGAATTCAGGTTGCAAGATGATTTTAGCGCAAGGCTCGATTAACAATCCAATAAGTAAATTAGAAAAAGGAAAAACATGTACAATTTTTATTCCTCAAATTAATAATTATAATGCCAAAAAAAAATGGATTCTAAGTAGTATTAAGAGCAAAGGATCTATTATTGCAGATCATGGAGCAATTAAAGCAATAAAAAGTGGTAAAAGCCTTTTGCCAGTTGGAATATCAGATGTTAATGGAAAATTTAATAGGGGTGATACGGTATTAATCCTTAATAAATCTAAAATTAAAATTGGCACAGGAGTTACATCCTACTCAAGCGATGAAATATTGAAAATTAAAGGATCTAAAAGTGAAAATATAAAAAACATCTTAGGTTATAGTTCTAGAGGAGAGGCCATTCATATTGATAATATGGTATTAAATTAAAATGAATAAATTAAAATATATAGAAACTTTAGGAATAAAGGCCAAAAAAGCCTCGGAGGAATTAATTAATATATCCGAAAAAAAAAAGAACCAAGTTCTAAAAACCTTTTATTCAAAAATTAAAACTAACTCAGACAAAATTCTTAAAGCGAATAAATTAGATATTCAAAATAGTAAAAAAAATAAGCTTAAAGATAATCTTATCGACAGAAGTATGCTTAATGAAGATAGAATTAAATCTATTTTAAAATCTATTCAAGAAGTCATTTCATTTAAAGATCCAAGCAATAAAATTATTGCAAAATGGAGAAGGCCTAATGGTCTTATAATCAATAGAGTTACAATTCCAATAGGAGTTTTAGGTGTTATCTATGAAGCAAGACCGAATGTAACTTCTGATGTATCAATTCTTAGCTTCAAATCCGGTAACGCCGCAATCTTAAGGGGTGGAAAAGAAGCAATAAGATCCAATTTAGTGATATCTAATTTTTTTAGAGAAAGCTTAAAACAAAATAAAATTAATCCAAATTGTATTCAATTAGTAAATAATACTGATAGAAAATTTGTAGATCTAATGCTCTCAAAAATGAGTAACTATATAGATATAATTATTCCAAGGGGCGGCAAAAGTTTAGTTAAAAAGGTAATGGATATATCTAATGTACCAATTATTGGTCACTTAGAAGGTCTGTGCCATATATATCTTGATTCAAATTTTAACTTTGAGAAAGCAAAAAAAATTATTCTTAATTCAAAAATGAGAAGGACAAGTATCTGTGGAGCAGCAGAAACATTACTAATTCACGAATCTATTTCAAAAAATAAAGTATTTAAAATTTTAAATCATCTAAATGAATCTGGTTGCACTATTATTGGAGATAAAAAAACAAATAAAATTTTTAAAAAATCATTAATTGCTAAAGAGAGTGATTGGAAAACTGAATATTTAGAGTCAAAAATTTCAGTTAAAATTGTTAAAAATGTTAATGAAGCAATTGATCATATTAAAAAATATGGAACAAATCATACAGAATGTATCATTTCAAAAGATAAAAAAAGGATCGAGCAATTCACAAAAAGTATTCAAAGCTCAATCATAATGACCAATACATCTACACAATTTGCCGATGGATATGAATTTGGTCTGGGGTCAGAAGTGGGAATTTCAACTAATAAAATGCACCCGCGCGGACCAGTTGGTTTGGAACAATTAGTTACTTATAAATATGTTGTAAAAGGCAATGGTCAAATCCGCCCTTAAAATAAATAAAAAAGACCGGTTAGGAATCTTTAGTGGGTCTTTTGACCCTCCTCATAAAGGTCACCTCTATATTTCAAAAATTTTTATTAAAAAAATAAAATTAAAAAATTTAATATGGTCAGTTTCTAAAAAAAATCCTTTAGTAGAAAAAAGTTATTTTTATAATCACAACCAAAGAATTAATTTATCGAAAAAAATAACAAAAAATATCAGTAAAATTTTTATAAATAATTTTGACAAAAAGTATTCTTACCAACTAATCAACTCGATAAAAAAGAAATATAAAAATAATAAAATTTTTTTTTTAATTGGTGCAGATAATATTAAATATTTTCATTTATGGAAAAATTATAAAAAAATTTTAAGTGATTGTACGCTTGTCATTATAAGTAGGCCAGGATACCAAAAAGAAATTAAAAGATCCCAATTCTTTAAAAAAAATCAAAAATATTTGTTAAAAAATTATGACAAATTGAATATTTTACCCGACAAAACATGGATTTATATTAAAGATAAGGGAATAAAAATATCTTCATCAAATATTAAAAATAGACTATATAAAAAGAAGCTTGATTAAAAATATAAATAAAAATCATATAGTAAAAACCATTCATCAAATTTTAGACGATAATAAAGCTCAAGATATAGTTGTGATTGACTTAAAAGATAAAAGTTCAATTGCAGATTTTATGATTGTTGCGAGTGGCACTTCATCTAGACATATCCAAGCCATTTCTGAAAATACCTCTCAAAAACTAAAGTCTTTAGGTATCGAGGATTGTAGAATTGAAGGTAAGGAAAGTGATGACTGGAAACTTATTGATGCGATAGAAGTTATAATTCACATATTCCACCCAGAAAAAAGATCTTCATACAATTTAGAAAAAATGTGGGAAGATATATTGCCTAAACAGCAAATCACTGTTTAATGAAAATATCCATTCTGTGTGAGGGCAGGCTTAATAAAGGTATAGAAAATGATCTATGCAAATTATATCTAGATAGAATTTTATCATTAAAAAATAGTGGAATATTAAATATCGAAATTAAAAAAATTTCAGAGAAAAAAGAGATTAATAAAAATAAAAATATAAAAAATATTATTTTAGATGAGAATGGTGAAAACCTAACAACATTATCTTTATCTAAAAAAATTAGTGAACTAAATAATCAGAGGGTGGAATTTTTAAATTTCTATATAGGTAATCCTGATGGTTTCAAAAATAGTGTTGATAAGTTTGAGAAATTATCACTTGGAAAGATGACTTTTCCCCACTCTTTAGCTAGAGTTATTTTGTGCGAGCAAATTTATCGATGTGCAACTTTATTAACCAACCATCCATATCATAAAAGCTGATGAAATATTTTTTTAAGAAAACATACATATTTATAGTTCTTATTCTTTTTACTAATCATGCCTATTCTAATCCAAATGATAAATTATATGAAAAGTTAGATTTATTTAGTGATGTTCTCAATACTTTAAAAAATGAATATGTTGAGGATATTGAAAAAAGTGAAGTTATTGACTCTGCTATTAATGGAATGTTGCAATCATTAGATCCATATTCTGCATACATGTCACCCGAGTCATTCAAAAATATGGATAATGATACTAAGGGTGAATTTGGCGGTTTAGGAATAGAAATTACGATGGAAGCTGGACTTGTTAAAATTATTACACCAATTGAAGGAACGCCTGCTGACGAAGCTGGTGTTCAAGCTGGAGATTTTATTGTTAAGATTGATGGTAAGCAAGTAAAAGGTATGAGCTTACTTGATGCAGTTAATTTAATGCGAGGTAAGGTTGGTACTGATATTGAAATTACAGTTAGAAGACCTGAGGTTGAAGATGAATTAGTTTTTAAAATCAAGAGAGATATCATTAAGATCAGAGAAGTTTCAGCAGAAGTAAAAGATAATACCGGCTATATAAGGCTTAGAGCCTTTAACGAACAAACAACTAATCAGCTTACTAAACAACTAAATAAACTTCCTAAAAATCTTGATGGGTATATTTTAGATTTAAGAAATAACCCTGGAGGACTTCTGTCCCAAGCAATAAAGGTTACTGAAACATTTTTAGATGGTGGGGAAATTGTGTCTACTCGTGGAAGAGATAAAAATGACATTAAAATATTTAATGCAAAAAAAGGTGATAAAATTAATAATAAACCTTTGATCGTTTTAATTAACCAGGGTTCAGCATCCGCGTCAGAAATTGTTTCGGGTGCTTTAAAAGATCACAAAAGAGCTATTTTACTCGGAGAAAAAAGTTTTGGAAAAGGCTCAGTCCAATCAATTATACCATTAAAGAATCAAGGAGGTTTGAGACTTACAACAGCTAGATATTACCTTCCTTCTGGAGAGTCTATTCATGAAAAAGGTGTGGAGCCCGATATAACTGTTAAAAGAAATAAGGAAGATTTTAAAATAAATACTAAGACTGATAATCAATTAAATTACGCTCTTAAACTTTTTAAAAACTCATGAAAGATCTAAAAAATCTACCTTACCGTCATGGTGTTGGAATGATGGTATTTAATGATAAAAAACAAATTTTTGTTGGAAAAAGAATTGATAATCAAGAAGCTTGGCAGATGCCACAGGGTGGTGTTGATAAGGGAGAAAATGTTGAGGCTGCTGCAAAAAGAGAGCTTTATGAAGAAACAGGAATTCAATCAATTAGAATTATTAAGAAATCAGATAAGGAATATATTTATGATCTTCCCGATCATTTATTAGGTAAAATATGGAAAGGAAAATACAAAGGTCAAAAACAAACCTGGTATCTTATGAAATTTCTTGGACCTGATAGTGAAATCAATATTCATCAGAAACATCCTGAGTTTAATGAGTGGAAATGGGTCAGTATTGATGAATTGCCTAACTTAATCGTCAACTTTAAAAAAGATTTATATCAAGCTGTAATCGCTGAATTTACAAATTCTATTTAGATTGAAGTAAATTTAACTCATCAATCATTGTATTAGCAATAAACACGTCATGGTCTGTTGAGTCTTGATCTTTAATTTTATTTGATGCCCTATCTTTAAGCTCATTGATTTTTTCATTTGATAAATCTTTAATATCAAAAACTTCTTGGCACAATATACTGAGAGCATTATCTTTAAAATCGACCACCCCACCTGTTGTAAAAAAATACTTATTTTCATTTTTTTCAACATTAATAACTCCAGGTTTTAAAAAAGTAACAACTGGTAAATGCTGATCTAATATTCCCATTTGACCTTCAATACCTGGTACGGTTACCATAGATATTTCTTTTTCTGAGAAAAGAACTCTTTCTGGTGTTACAATATCAACTTGCATATTTATTTTTAAGCAGCGTCTTTTTCCATTTTTTCTGCTTTTTCAATTGCCTCTTCAATTGTTCCGACCATATAAAAAGCAGCTTCTGGTAAATGATCGTATTCACCTTTACAAATAGCATCAAAACCTTTGATGGTTGCATCTAGTTCAACAAGTTTACCGGGTGAACCAGTGAATACTTCAGCGACGAAGAACGGTTGAGATAAAAATCTTTGAATCTTTCTAGCTCTTGCAACTACAAGCTTATCTTCTTCGGATAATTCATCCATTCCAAGAATAGCGATAATATCCTGTAAGGATTTATAAGTTTGCAAAATTCTTTGAACTTCTCTTGCAACTCTATAATGTTCATCTCCAACTATTCTAGGATCTAAAATTCTAGAAGTTGAGTCTAATGGATCAACTGCTGGGTAGATTCCAAGCTCAGCAATTTGCCTTGATAAAACGGTAGTGGCATCAAGGTGTGAAAATGATGTTGCTGGTGCTGGATCTGTTAAGTCATCAGCAGGAACGTAAATTGCTTGAACAGATGTTATTGACCCTTTTGTTGTAGTTGTGATTCTTTCTTGTAAGTTACCCATGTCTGTTGCTAGTGTAGGTTGGTAACCAACTGCAGAAGGAATACGTCCTAATAGAGCAGACACTTCGGAGCCTGCTTGTGTAAATCTAAAGATATTATCTACGAAAAATAAAACATCTTGACCTTCTTTATCTCTAAAATATTCAGCAACTGTTAATCCTGTTAAAGCTACTCTTGCTCTTGCTCCAGGAGGTTCATTCATTTGACCATAAACTAAAGCTGCTTTTGATCCTGATCCATCAGTTTTAATAACTCCAGATTCTATCATCTCGTGATATAAATCATTGCCCTCTCTAGTTCTTTCTCCTACGCCAGCAAAAACAGAATATCCACCATGAGCTTTTGCAACGTTATTAATTAACTCCATAATCAGAACGGTTTTGCCTACTCCTGCTCCACCAAATAATCCAATTTTTCCACCTTTTGCATACGGAGCCAAAAGATCCACTACTTTAATTCCTGTAACAAGTATTTCCGTCTCCGTTGATTGGTCAACAAAAGCTGGTGCCTGTCTATGAATTGGCCACTTTTCTTTAGTTTTGACTTCACCTTTCTGATCAATTGGTTCTCCAATAACATTTATAATTCTACCTAAAGTTTCTGGTCCAACTGGAACTTTAATAGCCTCACCTGTATCTGTAACTTTGTCACCACGCTTCAAACCTTCTGTTGTATCCATTGAAATAGTTCTTACAGTACCTTCGCCTAGATGCTGGGCAACCTCTAGAACAAGTCTATTTCCATTGTTATCACACTCTAAAGCTGAGTTAATTTCAGGTAAATTATCATCAAACTTAACATCAACAACTGCTCCGATTACTTGTGTGATTGTTCCAAACTTATTTTGCATATTTTTAGCTCCTTTTATAATGACTCTGCACCTGAAATGATTTCAATCAATTCTTTGGTGATAACAGCTTGTCTACTTCTGTTATAGTTTATGGTTAATTTATCAATTAAATCGCCTGCATTTCTAGTTGCATTATCCATTGCAGACATTCTGGATCCCTGTTCACTTGCCGCATTTTCTAAAAATGCTTTAAAAATCTGAGTAGTAATATTTTGTGGTAATAAATGTTCTAAAATTTCATTTTCCTCAGGTTCAAACTCGTATTGAACATCTTCAACATTTTCTTTCTGAGTAACTTCTTGACTCTCAACTGGAATAATTTGCTGAGCTTGTGGCTCTTGAGAAATGACAGATTTAAATTTGTTATAGAAAATTGTACAAACATCAAACTCTTCTTTGTTAAACATTGTTATAACTTTGCTTGTAATCTCAGAAGCTTCATTAACAGATATATTTTTTAAATTTTTATAACTAATTCTTTCAATAATATAATCTTTAAAACCTCGTCTTAATTGATCCGCACCTTTAGAGCCAACTGTAATTATTTTAAGTTTTTTATTATTTTTTAAAATTTGCTTAAAATACTCTCTAGCTTTTTTACAAATATTTGTATTAAATCCTCCACACAATCCTCTGTCGGCAGTCATAACAATACAAAGATGAACTTCATCTTTTCCAGTTCCCGCCAAAAGTTTTGGTGCAGAGTTAATATCTGTAATTGAGTTTTTTAAATTATTAATAATCAGATTCATTTTTTCTGAATAAGCTCTACCTTTTTCTGCACTTTCTTGAGCCTTTCTTAGTTTTGCGGCTGCTACCATTTTCATGGCCTTGGTGATCTTCTGTGTTGATTTAACACTTGTTATTCGATTTCTAAGATCTTTTAAACTTGGCATTTTATTTTAAAAAGTCTTTCTTAAAATTATCGATAAACTCTTTAAGTTTAGTTTCATTTTCTTCATCAAGTTTACCAGAAGAAACAATATTTTTTAAAATTTCAGGTGCCTGAGATTTAATTGAACTTAATAATTGTTCTTCAAAATCTTTAATTTTAGAATTTTCGATATCATCTAAATAACCTTTAACTCCAGTAAAAATTGAAACTACTTGTTCTTCAACTTTTAATGGTGAATATTGACCTTGTTTTAATAGTTCAGTCAATTTAGATCCACGATTTAATAATTTTTGAGTTGAGGCATCTAAATCAGAACCAAACTGTGCAAACGCTGCCATTTCTCTATATTGCGCAAGTTCAAGTTTAATAGAACCAGCAACTTGTTTCATCGCTTTAATCTGAGCCGCAGATCCAACTCTTGATACCGAAATACCTACGTTTACTGCTGGTCTTACACCCTGAAAGAAAAGCTCTGTTTCTAAGAAAATTTGACCATCAGTAATTGAAATAACGTTTGTTGGAATATAAGCTGATACATCACTCGCTTGAGTTTCAATGATTGGTAAAGCCGTTAATGAACCCCCACCATTTTCATCATTTAATTTTGCAGCCCTTTCCAATAATCTGCTATGAAGATAAAACACGTCTCCTGGGAAAGCTTCTCGTCCTGGAGGCCTTCTTAATAATAATGACATTTGTCTATAAGCAACAGCTTGTTTTGATAAATCATCATAAACAATCAATCCATGCATTCCATTATCTCTAAAAAACTCACCCATGGTGCATCCTGTATAAGGAGCTAAAAACTGTAAAGGTGCTGGGTCTGAGGCAGTTGCAGCAACAACTATCGAATATTCCATTGCTCCTGAGTCTTCTAAAGTTTTAACTATTTGCGCAACTGTTGATCTTTTTTGTCCAATCGCAACATATACGCAATACAATTTTTTAGACTCATCATTTGATTTATTAATTTCTTTTTGATTTATAATTGTATCGATAGCAATGGCTGTTTTGCCTGTTTGTCTATCACCAATAATCAACTCTCTTTGACCTCTTCCAATTGGAATTAAACTATCAATTGCCTTTAAACCTGTCTGCATTGGTTCACTCACAGACTTTCTAGGAATAATTCCAGGCGCTTTAACCTCTACTCTTTTTCTTTCTTTCGAATTTATTGGTCCTTTACCATCAATTGGATTTCCTAAACCGTCAACCACTCTACCCAAAAGTTCTTTTCCAACGGGCACATCAACAATTTCTCCCGTTCTTTTAACTGTATCGCCTTCTTTAATATGAGAGTCATCACCAAAAATAACAACTCCAACGTTGTCAGTTTCAAGGTTTAATGCCATTCCTTTAGTTCCCTCAGAAAACTCAACCATTTCACCGGCTTCAACATTATCTAAACCATAAATTCTAGCAATTCCGTCTCCGACAGAAAGTACTTGTCCTACTTCAGAAACCTCAGCATCTTTACCAAAGTTTTTTATCTGATCCTTAATGACTTTTGTTATTTCAGATGGGTTTATATCCATTATTTTCTCCTACAAGTTATTTAAAATTTTATTGAATTTTGATTTTGCTGTATCGTCAACCATTAAACTTCCAATTTGTAGCTTTGCTCCAGATATGAGACTTGGATCAAACTTAAAGTTTAAATTTATCTTTTTTTTAAGAGTTTCGTTTAACATATTTTCAATTTCTTTTATTTGAGAATTCGACATTTTTGTTGGCATTGAAACTACAGCATTAAGCTCGCCACGGTAATCTGAAGTTACATCTTTGAATTTTTTAACAATTTTTTCTAAAAAAAAAATACGATTTTTATTAACTAAAACTTTTAAAAAATTAACAAAAAGATTATGGAAACTATTTTTCTTAGCTAATTCATTGATAACACTCAATCTATCAATTTTATTGATTGTTGGATTAGTTATAAACTTTTTAAAATCTTCTGATTGTAAAAACGCTTGCTCTATAAATTTTACATTGTTCTCAACTTGATCAAGAGCTTTTTCTTCATTACTTATCTCAAATAATGATAAAGCATATCTGCCTGCAGCATCAGAAAATATTTGATTATTTTGCGTCAAAATTATCCCTTTTTTTGCGGTGTAATTACCATTGCGATAAGATCATATCAAGCCAGTTATAACGGACATGATGTCATCTTTATGCAAAATTCACAGGATCAACGTCAACTTGAAGTTTTAATTGCTTTGGAATTTTAACCTGATTCAAAGTATTTTTTATAAATGATTGAGGAGTAACTTTAGGGTTGTATTTGATCAATATTTTTACTCGATAATCATACTTAATTTTATAAATTGTAGCCGATACTGGCCCATAAATATTTATGAGTTCATTTTTTGGTAAAGATTGTTTTAACTTTAAAGCAAACTTTTCGACTTCATATAAATTTCTACCCGATAAGATAATTGATATGAATTTAAAAAACGGCGGCAAGTTTGCTTCTTTTCTAAATTTGATTTCATTTTGATAAAAGCTTTTTGGGTCGAATTTTCTTAGTGCATCAAAAATTTTATTTTTATCATCAAATGTTTGCAGAATAATTTTTGATTTTTTATTAAACCGTCCCGCTCTACCTGATAATTGATAAAGAAGTTGATAATTTTTTTCTGATGATCGTATATCATTACCTAAAAAAGAAGCGTCACAATTTACAGCTACAATCAAATTAAGATTTTTGAAATTAAAACCTTTGGAAATCATTTGAGTTGCTACAATTATTTTTGTTTGATTTTTTTCAATTTTTTTAAGCTGATCTGAAAATTTTTGATAGTCACTTAAGTCGCTAGAAAGTGCTTCTACTTCATAATCAGGAAATTTATTTTTTACTTCATCATAAATTTTCTCTAATCCCAATCCATATAATTTGAAGTTACACTTTTGGTCATCATTACATTTTCTTTCTAATTTTGAATTGAAATTACAATAATGACAAACGGCTATGTTTTTTTTCTTATGATATACCAGTCCAACTGAACATGAAGGACATTCTAAACGCTTCATGCACTTATAACAAAACAAAAAAGTAGAATGACCTCTTCGATTTAAAAAGAACAGAACTTGATTATCTGACTTTAAGTATGCTTTTACCTCGTTCGTAATTTTATCAGATAAGAAATTGTTGTCAGATATATTATCTCTATTTAATTTAACTGTTTGGATAATTGGTAGTTCTGACTCATTGTATCTTGTTGTTAAATTAAATGAGTTATATTTTTTTTGATCAACATTATTATAAGTTTCTACAGATGGAGTAGCACTTACTAAATAAATCGGAAATTTTTCTATGGATGCCATTAATATCGACATATCTCTCGCATTATAACAAATTCCCTCATCCTGCTTATAAGAGCCATCATGTTCTTCATCAATTATAATCAGTTTTAATTTTTGAAATGGTAGAAACATTGCTGATCTGGCGCCAAGAACAAGTTTAATTTTATTTTTAAAAACTCCTTTCCAAATTTTCTTTTTATCTTTATCTTTAATTCCTGAATGCCAAATAGCTGGTTGGTAATTAAAAAATGATTTAAATCTTTCGGCAATCTGTTCACTCAAACCTTTTTCAGGTAACATGACCAAAACCTGAGCATTTTCTTTTAATGCTTTTTTAATAATCTCAAAATAAACGTGAGTTTTCCCAGAGCCTGGAATACCTTGTAATAAATTTGTAGAGTAATCAGAAGGTTTTACTTTTCGATCAATTTCTTGCAAAATTTTTTTTTGCTCTGAATTGAGTGATGATTTTGTTGTAATACTTGGGGAATATTCAGAAAAATCCTGAATTTTTTTTAAACCTTTATCAATACTTTTAAATCCATTTTTATATAAAAATAAATTTAAAACTAAACCTAAGTTTACTAGATTATAATTAGATATCTTTTCAATTAAAGAAATTCGATTTTTAGAAAGAGGTGGAATATCAAAAAATTTAGAAATTTTTTTTATTTTAATTTTTTTATCTAGTGACTTAGAATTTAATTTCCAGATTACTCCGATTATCTCCTTATTTTTAAAATTAATACTTACAAAGCTTCCAATTTTAACCTTTTTATTAGTTTCATATGTGAAACTTCGATCAAAATTTAATGGTAACAGAACATCAACAAGCATAATAAATTTGTATTTTCACTAAAAAGTTATAAATTTTAATTATGAACATATACATTGACTCATCAGATATTAAAGAAATCAAAGAGGTTAATAAAACACAATTAGTTGATGGTATAACTACTAATCCATCGTTAATTGCTAAGCAAAATAAAGATATTAAAGTTATCTTAAAAGAAATTTGTAAAGAGATTAAGGGACCTGTTAGTGCTGAAGTAACGGCTACGCAAGCAAAGCAAATGATTGAGGAAGCTAAAGTTCTCCAGAAAATTTCTAAAAATATTGTTATTAAATTACCTTTGACCTTTGAAGGTCTAAAAGCGTGTTCTCATTTGACTAAAAAGGGATATAAAACAAATGTTACTTTATGTTTTTCGGTAACACAGGCTCTATTAGCTGCAAAAGCTGGAGCTACCTATATCTCGCCCTTTGTAGGTAGGTTAGATGACATTGGAGAGAGCGGTATAGAACTTATAAAAGATATCAGAAAAGTATTTGATAATTATAAAGATTTAAAAACTAAAATTCTCTCAGCTTCAGTCAGAAATGCTGAACATGTCAAAGAAGTTGCTAAAGCTGGTTCAGATATTGTAACAATTCCACCTAAAGTTTTTCATGAACTATACAAACATGGTTTAACTGACAAAGGGTTAAAAATTTTTTTAGAAGATTGGAATAAAACTAATCAAAAAATTAGTTAAAATTTACATATGTATTGGTCGTTTATCAACTGCCAATGCTGCTTCTTTTATAGCCTCAGTTAAAGTTGGGTGGGCATGACACGTTCTAGCTATATCCTCTGAACTTGCCCCAAACTCCATAGCTAAAGATAATTCCGCTATTAAATTTCCCGCATCAGGTCCAACAATGTGTACACCTAAAACTTTATCGGTTTTCTTATCAGCTAAAATTTTTACAAAACCATCTGCCTCGTCATTAACTTTAGCTCTAGAATTTGCCATGAAAGGAAATTTGCCTACATTGTATTCTATGGATTGTTTTTTAAGCTCTTCTTCTGTTTTTCCTACAGATGCTATTTCTGGATGGGTGTAAACGACATTTGGTATTACATCATAATTAACATGACCATATTTTCCACTAATCATTTCAACAACGGCAATTCCTTCTTCTTCAGCTTTATGAGCTAACATTGGTCCTACTACTACATCACCGATAGCGTAAACATTTTTAACATTTGTTTTAAAATTTTTATCAATTTTTACTCTTCCTTTTTCATCTTGCTCAACTCCAATGGTATCTAATTTTAATCCATCTGTATTTGGTTTTCTACCAACACAAACTAAAACTGCATCAGCTTCTAAATTATGATTTGTCCCATCTTTTTCAAATTCAACGATTGCTTTATTTCCATTATTTTTCACTGAATTTACTTTGGATGACAGATTAAATTTCACTCCTTGTCTTTTTAAAATTTTATGAAAACTATCAGAAACCTCTTTGTCCATTCCAGGAAGAATGTGATCCATATACTCAATAACTTCAACCTCTGCACCCAACTTCATCCACACTGACCCTAGCTCTAATCCAATAACACCTCCGCCAATTACTACGAGTTTCTGAGGTACTTTTTCAAGAGATAATGCTCCAGTTGAAGATACAATTATTTTTTCATCAATTTCAATGTTTGGAAGTGTCGAAACTGATGATCCGGTAGCTATGATAATATTCTTCCCTTTGATCTGGCTATCAGAACCATCGGAACTTTTAATATTAATAGTATCGTTTGAATCAAAACTTCCATGTCCTTTGAAATAAGTTACCTTGTTTTTTTTAAAAAGAAATTCAATACCTTTTGTTAATCCATCGACTGTTTTTGTTTTTTGACTCATCATTTTAGAAAGGTCTAAGGATAAGCCGCTGGTCATAATACCTATTTTATCAAATTCTTTATTTGCTTTGTGATACATTTCAGCAGAGTGAAGCAAATATTTAGATGGAATACATCCAACATTTAAACATGTTCCACCTAAAGAACCCCTAGACTCGATACAAGCTGTCTTATGTCCTAATTGTGCTGCTCTAATTGCACAAACATAACCACCAGGTCCGCCCCCAATAACTATAATGTCAAATTCTTCCATTTTATAAATTTAAAAATAATCTTCTTGGATCTTCTAAAATTTCTTTAACTCTAACTAAAAAAGATACAGCTTCTTTTCCATCAATAATTCTATGGTCATATGATAAAGCTAAATACATCATAGGACGTATTTCAATTTTTCCATCAATTACTATTGGTCTCTGAACAATATTATGCATTCCTAGGACACCAGACTGCGGAGGATTCAGTATTGGGGTAGACAACATTGATCCATAAATACCTCCATTGGTAATTGTAAATGTTCCACCTTGAAGTTCATCAATAGACAACTGTCCATTTCTTGCTTTTCCACCCAAGGTTATAATTTCTTTTTCAATATCAGCAAAAGACATTTGATCTGCACCTCTTACAACCGGCACAACCAAACCTTTATCTGTTCCTACGGCAACACCTATATTATAATAATTTTTATAAACTATTTCCTCACCTTGAATTTCTGCATTTACAGCCGTGAAAGTTTGTAATGCGTTTACGCAAGCTTTGACAAAAAAAGACATAAAGCCAAGTTTAACTCCATACATTTTTTCAAACTCATCTTTATTATCTTTTCTTATTTGCATGATCATAGACATATCAATTTCATTAAATGTTGTGAGCATGGCAGCTGTATTTTGAGCTTCTTTAAGTCTTTTAGCTATTGTGGCCCTTAACCTTGACATTTTTACACGTTCTTCAGGTCCTTTTTCTTGAAACTTTTTATCTAAACCAGGATTTACTCCCATTAAACCAATTAAATCACTTTTTAGTATTTGGCCCCTTCTTCCAGTGCCGTGCACAGAAGAAATATCAATTTTATTTTCTTCTATGATTCTCTTTGCGGCAGGAGAAGGTTCTGATTTTCTCTCTACATTTAATTGAATAACTTTTTCTTCTTTTTCTTTTTTTGGCTTTGGTTTAATTTCCTGTTCAACTTCAATTTTCTCAATTTTTGGCTTTTCACTTTCTTCCGGCTGGGTTGCTACTTTAGCTCCACTTTCACCTATAAGACCAAGTTGAGCACCAACTTCAACTGTTTGTCCTTCTTGGACCGTAATTTCAGTTATCACACCTGTTTTTGGAGATGTAACCTCGACACTTACCTTGTCAGTTTCTAATTCAATTATTGGTTCATCTTCGTTAACTGTATCGCCAGATTTTTTTAACCATTTAGCTACTGTTGCTTCAGTAACCGATTCACCTAGTGTAGGAACTAAAATTGGAGCGCTCATTAAATCGTTATAGCTTTATTAACTATTTCCAGTTGTTGGGCAAGATGTTTTTTTAGAAAGCCTGTAGCTGGTGATGCTGAAGGAGTTCGACCAGTATAAATTACTTTTGTTGAATTAGCTTTAATATATTCTAACGTTCTATTTATATACGGCTCAACATGATTCCAAGCCCCCATATTATAAGGCTCTTCCTGACACCAAACAAATTTTTTAGCATTTTTAAAACGACTTATATGTCTTGCTAATGTTTTAACTGGGAAAGGATATAGCTGTTCAATTCTTACGATTTGAACTTTATTAGCTTTTAAATTTTCTCTTTCATCAACTAAGTCAAAATATACTTTACCGCTACACAAAATAACTTTTTCAATTTCATCATCTTTTGCTAAAGGAATTAAATTATACGCTGAGTATTCAGCGCGATCAGATAAAACTCTATGAAAAGAATTTTGTTTTGTAAAATCTTCAATTTCAGAAATGCAACGTTTATGTCTTAATAAAGACTTTGGTGTGAAAACAACCAAGGGTTTTCTAAAAGTTCTATGTATTTGTCTTCTTAAGACATGAAAGTAATTTGCAGGCGTTGTACAATTTACAACTTGAATATTTTCTTGAGCACATGCTTGCAAATACCTTTCTAATCTTGCTGAAGAATGTTCTGGTCCTTGTCCTTCATAACCATGAGGTAACAACATCACTAATCCACTTGCTCTAGTCCATTTTTTTTCTCCAGAACTAATAAACTGATCAAAGATAACTTGAGCACCATTTGCAAAATCTCCAAATTGAGCTTCCCATAACACTAAAGTATCAGGATCGGTTAATGAGTATCCATACTCAAAACCCAAAACACCCATCTCAGATAATAAACTGTCAATAATTTCAACTTGACCTTGTTCATTAGAAATATGCTTAAGTGGATAATATCTCTCGGCTGTAACCTGATCATTGATAGCGGCATGTCTTTGACTAAAAGTTCCCCTTACAGAATCCTGCCCAACCAACCTCACTCCGTAACCTTCATCAACAAGACTTGCAAACGCCAAGGTTTCGGCCATTGCCCAATCAAAATCCTTTCCTGTTTCAAACATTTTAGATCTTGCGTCGTAAATTCTAGAAATTGTTTTATGCGCATTAAATCCTTCCGGAATATGAGCTAATTTTTTTCCCAAGTTTTTAATTTTTTCAATTTCAATTCCTGTGTCACCTCTTCGATCATGACCTAATTCTGTAGTAAATTTTGACCATACACCTGTAAACCAGTCGTGCTCATTTGAAATATAACTTTTTGATGCCTCAAATTCCTCATCTAGTCTTTTTTGATAAGCATTCTTTTCGTCTTCAAATTCTTCTTTTGTTAAAACCTTTTCACTAATCAGTCTATCTGCAAATTTTTGCAATGTTGATGGATGTTCTTTTATTTTTTTATACATTAAAGGCTGCGTGAAAGAAGGTTCATCTCCTTCATTGTGTCCATATTTTCTGTAACAAAAAATATCTAGTACAACATCTCTTTTAAATTTTTGTCTATATTCAGTTGCAACCTTAGCACAATATGTGACAGCTTCCGGATCATCTCCATTGACATGAAAAATTGGAGCTTGAACCATCTTTGCAACTTCCGACGGATAAGGTGACGATCTTGAAAATTCAGGCTGAGTCGTAAAACCAATTTGATTGTTAACTATAATATGAATTGTTCCCCCAATGTTGTGTCCTGTCAAACCTGACATAGCAAAACACTCTGCAACAATACCTTGTCCTGCAAAGGCAGCATCTCCATGTAATAGTATTGGAATGACTTTATTCCTTTCAGCATCATCATGATAATCTTGCTTGGCTCTTACTTGACCTAAAACAACTGGATTGACCGCTTCTAAATGTGAAGGGTTAGCTGTTAAACTAACGTGAACTAAATTATTATCAAATTCACGGTTAGCAGAAGCTCCTAAATGGTATTTAACATCACCAGAAACACCTCCGCTTGCAATTCCAGGATCACCTGAGAATTCTTTAAAAATTTTCTTTAAAGGTTTTTGAATAACATTAGTTAAAATATTTAATCTTCCTCTATGAGGCATTCCAATTTTAACCTCTTTGCAACCAAGTGCACCACCACGTTTTATAATCTGTTCCATTGCTGGAATTAAAGACTCACATCCATCTAATCCAAATCTTTTTGTTCCAACATATTTTTTTGCTAAATATTTTTCAAAACCTTCTGCTTCAATTAATCTATTTAAAATTGCTTTTCTACCTCGCTCGGTAAATTGTATTTCTTTATCTTTTCCCTCTATTCTTTGCTGTATCCAGCTTTTTTCTTCTGGATCAGTCATATGCATAAACTCAATACCAATATTAGAACAATAAGTTCGATTTAATATTTCTAAAATTTCTCGCAAAGTTGCATATTTTAAACCTAGCACTTCATCTAAAAATATTTTTTTATCTAGATCATTTTCTGTAAAGCCATAAGTTTCTGGTAACAACTCAGGGCAATTTTCTTTTTTAATCAATCCCAGTGGATCTAGGTCTGCTTGTAGATGACCTCTGATTCTGTAAGCTCTTATCATCATAATTGCTCTTACAGAATCTTTTGTACTTTGCTCTAATTCGATAGGTGAACTTTGTGGTTTTTCTTTTTTAATTTTTTCTTCAATAGAATAAGATAAATTTGAAGGAATAAACTTCTCGTAAGAATCTAGATCAATATCCACATTTGATTTTATTTTTTTTGGAGCCCAGGAAGCGCCATTTGTTTCTTTATTAATTAATTCTTTTTCTTCACCAAGCGCATCAAAATATTGTTTCCAACTATCTGGTAATTGGTTTGGATCATTACAGAATTTTTCATACATTTGTTCAATGTATGAAGAATTAGATTTACTTAAAAAAGATGTTGTTTGAAAAACTTTATTCTTAGAAGCTGACATATTTATTGAAAATCATTATATCAACCCTTCAATACAGATTTCAACGTTTTTCCAATATCAGCAGGTGAATCAGTAACTATAATTCCGCATTCTTTCATTTTATCAATCTTATCTTGTGCACCACCCTTGCCTCCGGCAATAATAGCTCCTGCATGGCCCATTCGTCTGCCCGGGGGTGCTGTAATTCCAGCTATAAAACCAACCGTTGGTTTTTTAATTGTATTTGTTTTCAAAAACTCAGCAGCTTCCTCTTCTGCAGTACCGCCAATTTCACCAATCATAATTATAGATTCGGTCTCATCATCTTTTAAAAATAGGTCTAAACAGTCAATAAAATTTGTTCCATTTACTGGGTCACCACCGATACCAATGCAGGTAGACTGGCCTAACCCTTCCGCTGTTGTTTGGGCAACGGCTTCATAAGTTAAAGTTCCAGATCGAGACACAATTCCAACTGATCCTTTTTTATGGATATGCCCTGGCATAATACCAATTTTACATTCATCTGGAGTAATAATTCCTGGGCAGTTTGGGCCGATAAGTCTTGAAGATGAATTTCTTAGTTTTGACTTAACTCTAATCATATCTAAAATAGGTATTCCTTCAGTGATACAAACTATTAAAGGGATTTTTGCATCAATAGCCTCCTCAATTGCAGCAGCAGCAAATTTTGCAGGAACATAAATCATTGTCGCATCAGCCCCTGTTTCTTTAACAGCTTCAATAACTGTATTAAAAACAGGTTTACCTAGATGAGTTTGTCCACCTTTTTTAGGGGTAACACCACCAACTAAATTTGTTCCATAAGCAAGCGCTTGTTCAGAATGAAATGTTCCATGCGCTCCAGTAAAACCTTGGCAAATTAATTTAGTATTTTTGTTAACTAAAACAGACATACTATTTAATTGCCTCGACTATTTTTTTTGCAGCGTCGTTTAAATCATCTGCCGGAATAATTTTTAAATCGGATTTATTTAAAATTTCTTTTCCTTTTTCAAAATTAGTCCCCGCTAATCTTACAACTAATGGAACTTTTAATTCAGTCTCTTTTGCTGCAGCTATTACACCCTCTGCAATTACATCACATCTCATAATTCCACCAAAAATATTAACTAAAATTCCTTTAACATTTTTATCACTTAAAATTATTTTAAATGCTGCTGAAACTTTTTCTTTCGAAGCTCCTCCTCCAACATCTAAAAAATTTGCTGGTTCTGATCCATATAATTTAATGATATCCATTGTAGCCATTGCTAATCCAGCACCATTCACCATACACCCAATTTCACCATCTAATTTAATATATGCAAGATCATGCTTACTGGCCTCAATCTCCATAGGATCTTCCTCGTTTAAATCTCTAAGTTCTAAAATATCTTGATGTCTAAATAATGCGTTTCCATCAAAATTTATTTTAGCGTCCAAACAGATGACGCGCTTATCTTTTGTTAGGATAAGAGGGTTAACCTCTATCAAATTTGCATCAGTATTTGTAAGTGCTTTATAAATTGCTTGAATGATTACCTTTCCATCTTCAAGTGCTTGGCCTTCTAAATTGTAAGGTTTAAGAATACTAACAAGATCTTCATCAGATATCTTGTCAACTAGGCCAACTCTGGTTGTTATAATTTTATCAGGAGTTTTATGAGCAACTTCTTCAATATCCATTCCTCCTTCTGCGCTAGAAATAAATGCGATTTGTGAACTAGCTCTATCAACCAAACAAGAAAGGTAAAATTCTTTATCAATCTCTGATGCATCTTCTAAATATAATCTTTTTACTTCTCTGCCTTGAGGGCCAGTTTGGTGAGTAACTAAAGTCTTACCAAAGAGTTCAGTAGCTTCTTTTTTTAATTCATCAAAATTATTTACAACCTTAACTCCTCCGGCTTTACCTCGACCACCTGCGTGAATTTGTGCTTTTAGAACTATTTTATCTGTTGTAATTTTTTTTGCAGCAGCCTCTAACTCTTCTAATTTATAAACTGGGCATCCATTCGGTACTGGAGCTCCAAACTTTTTTAATATTTCTTTGGCCTGATGTTCATGAATGTTCATTAATTATTTTAAAGATGGGTCAATATTTTTTGCGGCGTCTAACAATTCAGTCACAGCAGCAATTGAAATATCAAAATTCTTTTTCTCCTCACTATCTAACTCTAATTCAACAACATTTTCTATACCATTGGATCCAATAACAGCTGGTACTCCTGCGTATAAATCGCTAACACCATACTGTCCATCTAGATATACTGCGCAAGGTAAAGTTTTTTTCAAATCCTTTAGATAAGACTCTGCCATATCAATTGCAGATGCTGCGGGAGCATAGAAAGCAGATCCCTTTTCCAAGTATTTAACAATTTCAGCTCCACCTTTTCTTGTACGATCAATAATCGCATCTAATCTATCTTGAGTTAATTTCCCTTCTTTAACTAAATCCATTAAATTTTTTCCAGATACAGTTGTTCTGTTTGGAACAGGAACCATTGTATCCCCGTGTCCACCTAATACGAAGGAATCTATTTCTTTAATTGGTACGTTTAATTCTTTGCATAAAAAAAGCTTAAATCTTGAAGTATCCAAAACACCGGCCATACCAACTACTTTATTTTTAGGTAAACCTGAATATTTTTGTAATGCCATGACAATAACATCTAGTGGATTTGTTATGCAAATTACAAACGCATTTGGAGATGATTTTGCAATCCCTTCACCAACTTGTTTAATAATTTTTAAATTTGTACCTAACAAGTCATCTCTGGTCATGCCTGGCTTTCTAGGTATTCCCGCTGTAATAATAATTACATCTGAGTTTTTTGTATCTTCGTAATTATTTGTGCCTTTAAAATCTACATCAAATCCATCAATCGCTGATGACTGCGCAATATCTAAAGCTTTTCCTTTTGCAATGCCTTCTGCAACATCAAATAAAACCACTTCATTTGCTAATTCTTTTAAACCTACTAAATGCGCTAAGGTTCCACCAATCTGACCAGCGCCTATTAAAGATATTTTTTTCATTTTGATGATATACATTCATCTGATACAAAAAATCAAAGACTAAATTGATGCACCAGCCTCTAAAAGATTTAATTTAAAAGGCTTTTAGTTGTTTATAATTATTTTCAACATTCTTCTTAGTGGCTCAGCTGCTCCCCATAACAATTGATCACCTACAGTAAAAGCATTCAAATATTCATCACCTATATTTAATTTTCTTATTCTACCAACCGGAATATTAAGCGAACCACTTACTTTTGCTGGGCTTAGCTCTTTAATCGTAATTTCTTTTTCATTTGGAATAACTTTTGACCAAGTGGTTCCTTCACTTATTATGTTCTCAATTTCATCAATTGGAACATTTTTTTTTAATTTTATTGTTAAAGCTGCACTATGAGATCTCATGGCTCCAATTCTTACGCAAGTTCCGTCGATAGGTATTGGTGAACTACTAGTTCCCAAAATTTTATTTGTTTCCGATATTGCTTTCCACTCTTCTCTAGATTGACCATTGTCCATGGGACTATCAATCCAAGGAATTAAACTACCTGCGAGGGGTACACCAAAATGATCCTTTGGAAACTTTTCAGAGTTCATCTCATCATAAATTAGTTTATCAATTT
>OCON01000005.1_pt1 | contig 28221 bp, 29 predicted proteins | sample 1534741 | NCBI WGS metagenome assembly OCON01 (sample SAMEA3275601, study PRJEB22092) | marine metagenome | biome: marine biome; feature: surface water; material: seawater | collected 2014-06-21T10:30:00+00 | depth 2 m | reverse complement strand
CTGGCCTATCGCTTCTTTAATGATGACTGTCTCTTCGCTCTCTTCCCTGTCGCCATAGCGAACCTCATCTAATTTGCCTTCGTAAAGTTCGAGCATCAAATCGATGGCAGTAAATCGCCTCTCATGGTCAATCTTTCCCAAAGACTTTCCGGCGTCGCCTGGCTTTAGGCCATGCCTCTCCAGGAAGGCTGTCGCTTTTTGACGCAGGTTTGAAGGAATAGACCGGTCATCTGGATTACGAAAATATGCCCACAGTGTGTCTAACTGTCTTGTAAGACGGATGGCGGCAGCCTCGGCATTAGCAGCCTCGTGGACGGCATTATGATTGGCCGGGCGGCCTATCGCACACCCTATGTTCTGGCTGAAATGGCGCAGCAAATTTTTGGCACAGCCTTGCCGCAGCGCTATCAGGTGGCACAGGCGATGGCCGAATATGCGAACAGCATGACCAAAACCGGCGTCCCCCTGCACAGCATTACCCGCCATATGCTGGGGCTGTATGCGGGCCAGTCTGGTGCGAAATATTGGCGTCGGCAGCTTGGCGAAATGGCGCGAAACGCCGATGATGCTGGTAATTTCATTATCGATACGGCATCTTTTTGTGAAAATCTGGCGGCGAAACATGCTGCGTGACAGCCGGTTTTGGTCTGTCACAATCTTTTGATGAGTGGATAATATGAAATCACCTGAACCGTTACCAAAAGCCGAGTCAGACACCGACGCGCCGCAACATAATGGGCGCAAAATGCTCTTTGATTTTGGCCCGTTGCTGTTGTTTTTTGGCACCAATTATCTCTATAGCGATCTGATGTTAAGTGTGAAAGTTCTGGTGGCGGCGACATTGGTGTCACTGGCGCTGAGCTGGCATATGGAAAGGCGGGTCTCGCTTATGGCCGCAATTGGCTGTGCCGCACTGGTGTTTTTTGCCGGTCTCACATTGTATTTTGACAATGAGCTTTTCATCAAGATCAAACCAACGGTCGTGACATTGTTATTTGCCGCGCTGATTGCGGGGGGACGATTGCTGGGGCGCAACCCGCTGGCCGCCATTATTGGCAAACAGATTGATCTGACGCCGCAGGGCTGGCGCGCCATCAGCTGGCTGTGGGTGGCGATGTTTGCGACTTCGGCTGTTGCCAATGAACTGGCATGGCGCATGCTTAGCACCGATGACTGGATCACCTTCAAGGTATTTGGCCTGACCGGCATTTCGCTTTTGTTTTTTATCGTGAGTGTGCCGATTTTACAGAAGCATCAGCGCCAGAATTGATCGGAACGACGCTAATAATGTGCCGAATATGTGCAAAATCCGACGAATTGTCGAACCAAGCATAGATTCGGTCGTCTTGATTTTACTATAACCGCGATAGTTTCTTCAACAATCGTTGAAACAGTGCGGGCTGTCGATACAGCGCTAAACGGGGAATAAGACCATGGCTGATGAAGAAGACATTATTCTTGCCGATCTGGATGATGATGAACTTGTCCAGCAGATGCATGACGATCTTTATGATGGAATGCAGGAAGAAATTGTGGAAGGCGTGCAAATTCTTCTTGCGCGCAAATGGACGCCCTATGATGTTCTGACAAAGGCATTGGTCGAGGGCATGACCATCGTTGGCATTGATTTTCGTGATGGCATCCTGTTTGTGCCGGAAGTTTTGATGGCGGCCAATGCGATGAAAGCCGGCATGGTGATTTTGCGGCCGTTGCTGGCTGAAACCGGGGCGCCGCGTGTTGGCACCATGGTTATTGGCACGGTCAAGGGCGACATCCATGACATTGGCAAGAATCTTGTATCGATGATGCTAGAAGGTGCCGGTTTTGACGTGATTGACCTCGGCATCAATAATCCGGTTGAAAATTATCTGGACGCGCTGGAAGAACATAAGCCAGATATTTTGGGCATGTCCGCATTGTTGACGACAACCATGCCGTATATGAAGGTGGTGATTGACGCGATGGTCGAAAAGGGCATCCGTGATGATTATATCGTTCTGGTCGGAGGGGCGCCTTTGAATGAAGCCTTTGCCGAGTCTGTCGGGGCCGATGCCTATTGCCGTGATGCCGCTGTGGCCGTTGAGACGGCAAAGGAAATGATCCAGGCCAGACGCGATCGTGATCAAGCCACCGGCTGACCCACATCGTCCAGCGGCGATGCCGCGCTTGCGGCTGATTGCGTGTGGGGCGTTGGCGCGGGAACTGTTGGCAATTATCAATCAAATGCCGGCGGGTGTGATGGAATTGACCTGCTTGCCAGCGGCTTGGCATAACCACCCGGAAAAGATTGTTCCCGGACTGAAACGGAAAATCAACGCGGCGCGCAAGGCTGGCCTTACCCCGATCGTCATCTATGGAGATTGTGGCACCGGTGGTGCGCTTGATGCGTTTCTTGAAACCGCCAAAGTAACGCGCATTCCCGGCCCACATTGTTACCAGAGTTTTATGGGAGAGACCGGTTTTAACGCCGCCATGGAAGACGAGTTGGGTACGTTTTTTCTGACCGATTACATGGTGCGTCATTTCGAACGGATTGTCATGAAAGGGATGGGGTTGCGCGATCACCCGCAGTTGCGCGATATGTATTTTGCGCATTACAAGCGGGTTCTCTATATTGCACAATCCGACGATGCTGCCTTATATGAAAAAGCCAGACAGGCAGCCGCAACATTGCAATTGGATTTCGATTATCGCTTTACCGGATTTGGCGATTACACAGCTTTTCTGCAGCATTTGTGTGACAGCCGCCAGCCAGCCGCTGCGACTGTATAAGCCAGCATTGTTGGGGTTAAATTTAATTTAAGGAGGCAATATAACATGCCGCATCTGATTACCTTATTTTGGCGTGATATTCCCGCCCAGGTTATTGCCGAATCCGGGCGCGGACGTAATCGCCAGCAAGCCAAAATAGAATTGCCACGCCGTTTTGCCATTGCTATTGATGCAGCAGCGATGAAAGACGGTGCGGATTCAACCGATGATTATCTGGCCGATTGGCGCCGCGCATCACCTGTCGAATGTGGTGACGATCTTGACGGCGAAGCGGCAAAACTGGCGGCTGACCTAGAGGCTGACTATCCGGCTGAGCGGGTGCGCGGACTTGTCGAAAATGGCGGGTTTGAACGGGATGAAGCGGGGCGTTCATAGCGGTAAAGGCGGCTGATGTCGTAATCGGGGAATAGTGAGGCGTTGATAAGCCATCTTTGGCGGCTGCAAACGGTCATTCTGCGCGGCGAAAATTGGCAGTGACTGGCGTCATCAATAATGCAGCGATGGCGAGATGCGTTTCGATGCGCGATAGTGTTGTTTTAATGAAGTGTAAAGAGGGTGCGATGCAGGTGACAATCGAACAGATACAACAAGCTGTGGCGAACTGGTCAATCGAAGTGACGCCAGCTGGCGCCAGCAAAATTGACAGCTTTGCCGATTGTTTGCATCCCGGCACCACGGTAAATGTCACTTTTTTGCCAGGCAGTGACCCGATGGACACGGTCGCGGTGAGCGAACGTCTGCACAATGAAGGCATGAATCCGGTGCCGCATCTGGCGGCGCGGTCTTTGCGTGATAGTGATCAGCTTGACGCGCTGCTGGCGGCCTATACCAGCCGTGCCGGTGTGAATGAAGTGCTGGTGATTGGCGGCGGTGTTGACCAGCCGGTTGGTGCGTTTGCCGATTCAATGCAGGTGCTGGAAACCGGCCTGATCCAGCGTCATGGCATTCAAAATATTGGTGTTGCCGGGCATCCGGAAGGCAGCCCGGATATATCCAAAAGCGAGATTGCCGAGGCACTGGCCGCCAAAAATGCGCTGGCCAAGCGTGATGGGCTGAACATGTATATCGAAACACAATTTTGTTTTGAGGCAGATATTGTGCTGGCATGGGAACGTGATGTGCGGGCTGCCGGCAATCAATTGCCGATCCGCATTGGTGTTCCCGGGCCGGCAACAATCAAGACTTTGTTCCGCTTTGCGCAGATTTCCGGCATCGGCCCGTCAATGCGGTTTATTTCAAAACAGGCCCGCAATGTGGCAAAGCTGATGACTGTGCAGTCACCGCATCTGTTGCTGGCGGATCTGGCGGCGGGCATGGTGGCCGATCAGGATTGCCTGATTCAACATATGCATTTTTATCCATTTGGCGGATTTGCCAAAACCGCCGCCTATGCCAGTGCTATTGCCAATGGTGATATTCGCATGCTGCCGAAAGGTGGATTTGATGTTACTCATACGGCGGCGTAACTTAGCTGCTTTTTCCGGAGCGAATAGATGACCAAAACTTTACTGTCCTCTGATAAACAAGAAATCGTCATTGGGTTTGACGCGCCTTTTTGTGTGATTGGCGAGCGCATTAACCCGACCGGGCGGAAATTGCTTGCCGCCGAGATGGCTGCTGGTGACTATTCAAGGGTGATTGCAGACGCCGTGGCACAGGTCGAGGCCGGTGCCACCATGCTGGATGTGAATGCCGGTATTCCGATGGCCGATGAACCGGCCATTCTTGCCGAATCGATCAGACTTGTTCAGGCTGCTGTCGATGTGCCGCTGGCGATTGACAGCTCGATTGTGGCGGCGCTTGAGGCTGGTTTGGCGGCGTATAAGGGCAAGCCTCTGGTCAATTCGGTGACGGGTGAAGAAGAACGTCTTGAGAGCGTGTTGCCGCTGGTGAAAAAATATAATGCCGCTGTGGTGGCTATTTCAAATGATGAAACCGGCATTTCGGAAGATCCGAATGTGCGTTACGACGTGGCGAAAAAGATTGTCGAACGTGCCGCCGATTATGGCATCCCGCGCGAAGATGTTATTGTTGACCCGCTGATCATGCCGGTGGGCGCCATCAATATGGCTGGTCGTTCGGCGCTTGATCTGATCATCCGGTTGCGCAATGAGTTGCAAGTCAACACCACATGCGGGGCGTCAAATATCTCATTTGGCTTGCCGAACCGGCATGGTATGAATGCCGCTTTTTTGTCGATGGCGGCTGGTGCTGGCATGACCTCGGCTATCATGAATCCTTTACATGCCGAGGAAATGACCGGCATCATGGGGGCCAATGTGATGAATGGTAATGATCCGGAATGTCGCCGCTGGATTGCGCGCTTCCGTGAACCGGCCGCTGCTGGCGAGGGTGGACGCGAGCGCCGGCAAACCCGCCGCCGCCGTAACGCATAGCTAGCCGGAAGTCTGTAACGACCATGTCCGAGGAAACATCGACACCATCCGGATCAACACACAGCGATGTAAAAATCGTCTTTACCCCGTCGGGTCGTCAGGGGCGGGTGCCGCATGGCACCTCGGTTCTTGCGGCAGCGCGGCAGCTTGGTGTTGATATTGATTCGGTCTGTGGTGGCCGCGCGATGTGTGGCCGCTGTCAGGTCAATGTTGGCACCGGCGAATTTGCCAAACATGGGATATCATCGGGTGATGACAGTCTTGATGCGGTGACCGCGGTCGAAACACGCTATGCCGATAAACGTGGTTTGGCAGATGGCCGGCGGCTGTCCTGTCAGGCAAAATTATGCGCCGATGTGGTGATTGACGTACCGCCCGAAAGCCAGGTGCATAACCAGCTTGTCCGAAAAGAGGCTGATGGTCGGCAAATCGAGATGGATCCGATTGTCAGGCTGTGTTTTGTCGAGGTTCGCGAACCGGATATGCATGAGCCATCTGGCGATCTGCGCCGGCTTGTTGAGGCTGTTGAGACACAATGGCCGGATCGGGTGCGCGGGCCAGTCAGCTGTGACCTGCATGTGATACGGTCACTGCAGCCAATTTTGCGGGCAGGCAAATGGCAGGTGACGGTGGCGTTGCGCAATGGCACCGATATCATCGCCGTCTGGCCCGGCTTAAAGGAACAGATTGTTGGTGTGGCCATCGATGTCGGGTCAACAACCATGTCGGCGCATTTATGCGATATGGTCACCGGTGACGTGCTGGCATCGACTGGCGCGATGAACCCGCAAATCAGGTTTGGTGAAGATCTGATGAGCCGGGTGTCCTATGGCATTATGAACCCGGGCGGTGCCGACGAAATGACAGCAGCCGTCATCAATGGTTTGCAGACATTGATTGATGGTGCCGCCGAACAAGCCGGGTTACAGCGTGACGATGTTGTGGAAATTGTGCTGGTTGGCAATCCGGTGATGCATCACTTGCTGCTTGGCATTGACCCGGTAGAGCTGGGCGGTGCGCCATTTGCGCTGGCCGTAGATAGCGCCATTGATCTGCCAGCCTCGGATCTTGGCATCGCCGCCAATCCGGGCGCGCGGGTCTATGTGCTGCCATGTATTGCCGGTCATGTTGGGGCTGACGCCGCCGCTGTGGTTTTGGCCGAGGCACCGCAAAAATCAGATGAGATGATGTTGATTGTTGATGTTGGCACCAATGCCGAAATCGTGGTCGGCAATCAGCAGCGGTTACTGGCAGCCTCATCGCCAACTGGCCCGGCATTTGAGGGGGCGCAAATTTCATCTGGTCAGCGTGCTGCGCCCGGCGCCATTGAACGTATCCGTATTGATAAAGACACCCTGGAACCGCGGTTTCGGGTGATCGGTGTCGAACAATGGTCGGATCAGGATGGGTTTGACGCGGCGATTGCCGGCACCGGCATTACCGGCATTTGTGGTTCCGGCATCATTGAGGTGCTTGGTGAAATGTATCTTGCCGGGGTGATCACCGCAGATGGGGTGATTGATGGTGGCAAAGCCGCCCATAGCAGCCGCATTGAAAGTGATGGCAGAACCTTTCGCTACCGCATTTCAGACAATGTCACGGTGACACAAAATGATGTGCGGGCGATCCAGCTTGCGAAAGCAGCGCTGTATGCAGGGTTTCGGCTTTTGATGGATAAGATCGACATTAGATCTGTTGATCGGGTGGTGCTGGCCGGTGCCTTTGGCACACATATTGATCCGAAATATGCGATGGTGTTGGGTATGATACCGGATTGTCTTCTGGATCATGTCAAGGCGGCTGGTAATGCCGCTGGCACCGGGGCGCGGATGGCTTTGCTCAACCAACAGGCGCGCCGTGATATCGAGACAATTGTCCGCAATATTGAAAAAATTGAAACCGCAGTCGAAGCATCATTTCAGGATCATTTTGTCAAAGCCATGGCAATCCCGCATAAAAGCGATCCCTATACCAGACTGGCCGCCGCAGTGGCATTGCCAGAGCGCATTCTGACCGATGAAGACGCGCCAGCTCTTGCCGGTGGCAGGCGTCGTGGCGGTCGACGGCGGCCGGCAGATTAATCCGGTTTCGGGCTGTCCATATCCTGCAGCTCTTTGGCGGCTTTTTTCGCCCGTTGCCAGCTGCTAAAAAACAGCCAGATCAGCGCCGCAAATGTGATGCCGTAACTGGGCCAGATAAAGCTGCCATATCCACCCATTTCGAAAAAACTCATCATTGCGCTAGGCTCCCGGGCGTAGACGCAAAGCGGTTAGTCGGCGCTCCGCCAGCAATGCCCGCATCCGCAGAATAACCACAATAATGAAATAACCATGCGCCCCGACAAGCATCAGCAGCAGCGGTGTCAGCATGCTGCTATCAACCGCCGGGCCGCCGCTGCGCAACAAGCTGGCTGGCTGATGCAAGGTGTTCCACCAATCCACAGAAAATTTCACAATGGGCACATTGATAACCCCGACCATGGCCAGCAAGGCCGCCGGTCTGCTGCCGCGTTCTGGCCGGTCAAATCCGTTGGCCAGTGCAATCACCCCAAGATAGAAAAAAAACAGGATGAGCATCGATGTCAGCCGCGCGTCCCAGACCCACCAGGCACCCCACATCGGCTTGCCCCACAACGCCCCGGTGATTAATGTTAACAACGCAAATACCGCGCCGACCGGGGCAATGGCGCGCGCCGCAATATCGGCCAGCGGATGACGCCAGACAACATAGAACAGACCGCACAGCCCCAGCCCAACATAGCCAAATAACGCCAGCCAGGCAGCCGGCACATGGATATAGATGATGCGGACGGTGTCACCCTGCTGGTAATCTGCCGGCGATGCAAAAAGCCCCAGATACAGGCCATACGCCAGACAAATGCAGGTGATCACGCCAATAGGCATGAACAGGCGGTTAGACAGCCGCAAAAAGCGCGATGGGTTGGCAAGATAATCAAACATTGTCACCAGCTATAGCGGGTTTCAGCCGCTGAGAAAAGTACTGCCAGCCGGGCTGATTTGGTTTTTTGGCAAAAACTGTCACTTAAATTCCACTCTCGGTTTCGCCAATTTTCAGGGCCGCGGCGGCGACCAGCGGTGCCATCGCCATCAACAGCGCCAGCATCGCGCCGAGCAGCATTAAATGTGGGCTGACGATCGCGTCTTTCGTGGTGGCGGCCAGTGCGCCAAAAATCAACACCGGCACCGCAAGCGGCAACACCAGAATCGCCATCAATGCGCCGCCCCGGCGGGCGCCTTCGGCCAGCGCCGCCCCAATCACCCCCAATAGCGTCAGCGCCATGCTGCCAATAAGCAACGCCACCATCAGCGCTGGCAACTGCGCGGTGGCAATATCCAGCATCAATGCCAGAACCGGGGTGATGATCAATAGCGGAAAACTGGTTGTGAGCCAGTGTGATACCGCTTTGGCCACGGCATACCAGCCAAGGCCAAGTCTGCTCAAAGCAATCTGGTCGAGCCAGCCGTCACGGACATCCTGCGCGAATAGCCGGTCAAATCCGGCGAGGCTGGATAGCAAGGCGGCAATCCAGATCATCGGGATGCCAAGCGTTTGCAGCGTCGCGGCCTTGGGGCCGATGGCCAACGGAAATAACGCGATGATGATGATGAAAAACCCCAGCATGACGCTGACATCCTGACGGTTTTGCCAGGCAATATCGAGATCGCGGGTAATTTGCCCGAAAAACGGCCGCATGCCTATGACCCCAATGCCAGAAAGATTGTCGCCATTGACGCCGCCACCGCATTATGGGTGGCGCTGATGACGGTGCCGCCGGCCGCCAGATGGTTATTGATCGCCGTCTCAAGCTGTGCCTGACTGTTCACGTCAAGCCCGGCATTTGGTTCGTCCAGCAACCACAGGCTGTGCTGTGGCGCCAGCAGCAGTCGCGCCAGCGCCAGCCGGCGGCGTTGGCCACGCGACAATAGCTGGATCGGCATATCGGCAAATGCGCCCGCGTCAAATCCGTCCAGCGCCGTATCAAGCTCTGTGTCGGTAACATCGATATCATTGATGGCAGCCCAGCTTTGCAGATTTTTTCTGCCGCTGATGGCGCCGGCAAGACCATCGGCATGGCCGATATATACACACGGCAGATCACAGTGGATGTGGCCAGATTCGGCTGGCAGGCGTCCGGCGATGGTGCGCAGCAAGGTGGATTTGCCAGCCCCGTTTGCCCCGGTCAACAAACAATATGCGCCGGCTTCTTGCGCGTGGCTGAGGCGGTCAATGACCAGACGTTGGCCGCGCACCACCGATAATGCCTCAATCCGCAGGCAACTGGCATCGCCGCCGGTGACCGGCGCGCTTTGCGGTAACTTTTGCTTTGGCATCATGATGCCGCCTGCCATGCTGATCTGCTCATAGGGTTCTGTTTACCTGTGCAACCGGGTCGTGGTCTAGTGTCTTTAAGAAACGCCTTGGATGATTTTAGGTATTTTCGCCGGGAACTGGTAAATACCCTCTGGAAAAAACCCGGCTGTTTCCCTATAATATCGCATGACCACTTGCAGGCACTCCTCAGGTTGGCCGTTCCATATTTACTGAATGATCGAAGGGAGATCGCTATGTCCGGGACATTGCGCGAGACATGCCGTGCGAGCCTTGAAGCCGCTGGCAAAACCTATCACTATTATTCTCTGGCGGAACTGGCGAAGACCTATCCGTCGCTCCGCAAGCTGCCATTTTCGCTGAAAGTTTTGCTGGAAAATTTACTGCGTAACGAGGATGCATCATCGGTCACAGCCAGTGATATTGAGGCGTTGGCGAACTGGGCAGAGAACGGTCACCAAAGTGAAATCGCATTTCGTCCGTCGCGGATTTTGCTGCAGGATTTTACCGGCGTACCGGCGGTTGTTGATCTGGCCGCGATGCGTGACGCGATGCAGTCGATTGGCGGCAACGCTGAAAAAATCAATCCGCTATCGCCGGTTGATCTGGTGATTGACCATTCGGTGATGGTTGATCATGCCGGCGGGGCTGATGCGGCAGCGAAAAATGTGGCATTGGAATTTACCCGCAATCAGGAGCGTTATGAATTTTTGCGCTGGGGCGCATCGGCCTTTGATAATTTCCGCGTGGTGCCGCCCGGCACCGGCATTTGTCATCAGGTGAATTTGGAATATCTGGCACAAACCGTCTGGACACGTGAGGAAGGCGGGCTGAGCTATGCCTATCCAGACTCGGTTGTGGGCACCGATAGCCACACCACCATGGTCAATGGCCTGGCTGTCCTGGGATGGGGTGTTGGCGGCATCGAAGCTGAAGCGGCGATGCTTGGCCAGCCAATTTCAATGCTTGTGCCGGATGTTATCGGCTTCCGTCTGGATGGGGCGCTTCCCGAAGGCGCGACCGCCACTGATCTTGTGTTGATGATTGTCGAGGCCCTGCGCAAGCGCGGCGTCGTTGGTAAATTTGTTGAATTTTACGGGCCGGGCCTTGACCAGCTATCCTTGGCTGATCGTGCCACTGTTGCCAATATGGCACCGGAATATGGCGCGACCTGTGGCTTTTTCCCGATTGATTCAGAGGTGCTGAATTATTTACGGCTGACCGGCCGTGATGAAGCCCGCGTGGCACTTGTTGAGGCCTATGCAAAGGCGCAGGGCATGTGGCGTGACAGCGCCGCGCCAGACCCGCAATTTACCGACACCTTATCGCTTAATCTTGGTGATGTTGTGCCGTCACTTGCCGGGCCAAAGCGGCCACAGGATCGGGTGAGCTTGCCGGATGTGGCCGCATCATTCGCCGCCACGCTGCAAGACAGTACAGCCCGCACAACGCCAAAATCAGTGCCGGTTGCCGGTACCGATTATCAGCTGACCGACGGGGATGTTGTGATTGCCGCCATCACCTCTTGTACAAACACCTCGAACCCATCGGTGCTGGTGGCGGCTGGTCTGCTGGCGAAAGCGGCGCATGAAAAAGGGTTAACAGTTCAACCATGGGTGAAAACATCGCTGGCACCCGGCAGTCAGGTTGTTTCGGCTTATCTTGATGCTGCCGGTTTGACGCCGCATCTTGATGCGCTTGGGTTTAACACGGTTGGTTATGGCTGCACCACCTGTATCGGCAATTCCGGCCCGCTTGATTCGGCCATTGCAGGCGCCATTGATGATGCCGATCTGCTGGTCAGCGCTGTGTTATCCGGCAACCGGAATTTTGAAGGCCGGGTCAGCCCCCATGCGGCGGCGAATTATCTGGCATCGCCCCCGCTGGTTGTTGCCTATGCGCTGGCCGGATCGGTCACCAAGGTAATGAATGATGACCCGCTTGGCACCGATCAGCATGGCAATGATGTCTATTTGCGTGATCTCTGGCCAAGCAATGACGCCATCCGTGCGGTTGTAGATGATGTCATCTCGGCCGATATGTTCCGGTCACGCTATGCTGATGTATTTAACGGCACGGCGGAATGGCAGGCCATTCAGACATCCGGCGGGATGACCTATAACTGGAATGATGGCTCCACCTATGTGCAGAACCCACCGTATTTTGAGGGCATGACCCGCGAGATCCCGGAGGCGGCCAGCAATATTGAAGGGGCGCGGATACTCGCACTGCTTGGTGACTCCATCACCACTGACCATATCTCGCCAGCCGGGAGTATCGCGCGTGATACACCAGCGGCGAATTTCCTGACCGAGCATCAGGTGCGCCCGGTTGATTTCAACTCATTTGGCTCACGCCGCGGCAATCATCAGGTGATGATGCGGGGTACATTTGCCAATATAAGGCTGAAAAATCTGGCTGCCGAAGGCACCACCGGCGGTTTTGCCAGACATGTGCCGTCAGGTGATGTGGCACCGCTTTATGATGTGGCGATGCGCTATGCTGATGAGGGCACGCCTCTGATTATTGTTGGTGGCAAGGAATATGGCACCGGATCCAGCCGTGACTGGGCAGCCAAAGGCACCCGGTTATTGGGGATCAAGGCGGTGATTGTTGAGAGCTTTGAGCGGATTCACCGTTCCAACCTGATTGGTATGGGGGTCTTGCCGTTGCAGTTTCCAGACGGTGTGAGCCGGGAAACGCTGGGCATGACAGGTGATGAAATCATCAATTTGACCGGTCTTACCGATGGTGTGACACCGGGTATGACAGTTACCGCGACAATCAATTTTGCCGATGGACGGGCTGAAACTGTCGCGCTGCTGGCACGCATTGATACCGATGGTGAAGCTGCCTATTTCAAAAATGGCGGCATTCTGCAATATGTGTTGCGCCAGCTCGCCGCATAACAGCGCCGCCTGCCGAACCTGCAAAAACCCCCGGTCATCATCTGGCCGGGGGTGTGGTTTATGGGTGGACGATCAAGTTGAAGCGTGACTATAGTGAGGCCGCTGTTTTAGCGCTCTTTCAAGTGTCTGTTGATTGTCTATCGCCATGTCTCGTGCTTCGTCACAAAAACTCACCCTCGTTCTGGGGCCAACCAATACTGGCAAGACACATCTCGCACTAGAGCGGATGACAGGCTATGCCAGTGGCATGATTGGGTTTCCACTGCGTCTGCTGGCGCGGGAAAATTATGATCGTCTGGTTGCCCGGCTTGGCCCCGATAAGGTTGGTTTGCTGACCGGCGAGGAACGGATTCTGCCGGACACCGCCAGATATTTATGCTGCACGGTTGAATCAATGCCGGTCGAAACGTCACAGTTTGATGATTTGGCCGGTCGGCGGTTTGATTTTGTCGCTGTCGACGAGGTGCAGCTGGCCGGTGATCGCGAGCGTGGGCATATTTTCACAGATCGTATCATGCATGCGCGCGGGGCCTTTGAAACAATGTTTATGGGGGCCGAAACAGCCGCGCCCTTGCTAAAGGCGCTATTGCCCGATGCGCGTTTTGAGTTTCGCGAGCGCATGTCACGGCTGGTCTATGCCGGGCCAAAAAAATTAACCCGGCTGCCGCGGCGCAGCGCGGTGGTGGCGTTCAGTACGTCTGATGTTTATCAAATTGCTGAATTTGTCCGGCGCCAGCGTGGCGGCGCGGCGGTGGTGATGGGGCGGCTCAGCCCGCGCACCCGTAATGCGCAGGTTGATCTCTATCAAAATGGTGATGTCGATTTTTTGATTGCCACCGATGCCATTGGCATGGGGCTTAATCTCGATTTGGGGCATGTTGCGCTATCCGCAGATGTCAAATTTGATGGCCGTCATATGCGCAAATTGTCACCTGCCGAAATGGCGCAGATTGCCGGGCGTGCTGGCCGGCATGTGATGGATGGCAGTTTTGGCGTCACCGATGGTTGCCGGGTGCTGGAGCCTGAAGTGATTGAGGCGATTGAGCAGCATCGGTTTGCGCCGTTGCGATCATTTTACTGGCGTAATCGTGCGTTAAATTTTGGCTCGGTTGAATTGCTTATCGAGTCGCTTGAAGCGCCACCGCCGCTGCCGTTTCTGTTTCGCAAGGGAGATGCGCTGGATCATCAGGCACTTGTTGCACTGGCCGCCCGTAAAGAAGTGCGGGCGGCGGTACAGGGGGCCGCAGATGTCAGGTTGCTGTGGGCGGTGGCATCAATTCCCGATTTTCGGCAAAGCCTGCATGAAAGCCATTATGACCTTCTTGCCGGCGTCTATATGGCGCTGGCGTCGCATGGTGTTCTGGCAAAAGACACGGTGGCGCGTGCCATTCAGCAGCTTGACCGGCTCGATGGTGATCTTGATACCTTGATGACCCGGCTTGCCTATATTCGCACATGGACATACATCACCAACCGTTCAGACTGGACAGATACGCCTGTTGAATGGCAAACTCGGGCGCGCGTCATTGAAGATAAATTGTCCGATTGTCTGCATCAGCGATTATCGGAACGTTTTGTTGATAAACGTGCCGCGCACTTAAGTCGAAAGCTCAAGGAAACGAAGAATTTGATTGCCTCTGTAAAAGATGATGGAACCGTCCTTGTCGAAGGCGAGGAAGTTGGGCAGCTTACCGGATTTGTTTTTAACCCAATGCTGGCTGATGGTGAAGAAAAAGCCCCGATATTGGCAGCCGCACGACGGGGTCTGCCTGATGAAATAGAACGACGAGTGCAGGCATTTATGGCGTCAGCGGACGCGGCGTTTCGGCTTGATGACAAGGCGGTGATTTGGTGGCGCGAGGCAGCGGTGGCACAGCTGGTAAAAGGTGACTCGCTGTATGTGCCGCGCGCAGAGCTTGCCGCCAGTGACTTGCTATCAATCGACCAGACGCAGCGTATGCAGGCGCGGCTTGTCAATTTTCTGGCGGCACATATCGAGGCTGTTTTGGGGCGGTTGACGATTTTGGCAACGCCTGATCTGGCCAGCCAGACGCCGCCAAAAACCAGCCCCTCCAAAGCCAGTGCGCCGAAAGACAGTTCTCCTAAAGATGCGCCGGTGCAGGATACCGCCGCAAATGAGATGCCGGCAGATTCGGATCAGCCTGTCGATGATGCTGTCACCGCCCCTGTCGATGATGCCGCCACCGCCACCGCTGATCAGCCGGTTGCGCCAGCCGCTCTGAGTGGGGCGGCGAAAGGCATTGCCTATATATTATTTGAGCGCCTTGGTTCTGTGCCAACGGCGGATATTGCGCATCTGTCCCGCAATATGCGCGAAACGGACAAACCACTACTGGCGCGTTTGGGGCTGCGATTTGGTGTTGAGACGGTGTATATGCCGGAAATGCTAAAGCCAGCGCAGATCAGTTTGCGCAGCCTGTTATGGTCGCTGCATGATGGCGCGTTTTTTGACGGGGCGCCACCACCGGCTGGTCGGGTTGCCATCGATTCTATTGACGATGTGCCTGATCTCTACTGGCTGGCCATTGGCTATCGCCGTTTGGGTCAGCGCGTCATGCGCGTCGATATGGTTGAGCGGGTGGCGATGCTGGTGCGCACAGCGGCGCGGGCTGGCCCGTTCAAAATTACCGAAGAGATGTTGTCGCTGGCTGGTGCCACGCGTGAGGCGATGGGGATGATCTTGCTTGATCTTGGCTGCAAGCTCGTGGGTGAGGAAGCTGCCGAGGATCCCACCAAGCCGGTCATTCAGATTTTTGAAAAGCAGCGCAAAACGCGTGCTGCACACAATAAGCCACAGGCGAAAACAGCGCCAAGAGCAGATGCCGGTGCAGCGGCAAAGCCGCATGGCCAATCCCGTCGGTCAAAAGCGTCTGGGGCCGGAACACGGCGCCGGCCACATACAGCATCAAAACCGGCTGACAAGCCTAATCCTGATTCGCCATTTGCCGTGTTGGCCGGACTCAAGCTAAAAGGTTAAAATCGGCGATGGCTGATGCACATGACGAAGCGGGCCTGCGTCTTGATAAATGGCTTTGGTATGCCAGGTTTTTCAAGACTCGGGCGCTGGCTTCAAAAGCCATTTCAAACGGCCGCTTCCGGCTGGATGGCGATCTGATGTCAAAGCCGCACAGACAGGCAAAATCTGGTCAGGTTCTGACCTTTAGCCAAGGCACACGCATTCGTGTTGTCCGGATAAAGGCACTTGGCGTGCGGCGCGGCCCGGCAAGTGAGGCGGCGTTGCTGTATGACGATCTGGCTCCGGTTATGCCGGCAACAGAAAACAACAAACCGGCGGCGGCGCCGGCATTTGAAGAACGGCAGGTTGGGGGCGGCCGACCGACAAAACGACAACGACGTGAAACCGACAGGCTGAAAGCCGGAATATTTGATAGTGAGGATTAATATGCTGAATCAGATTTCAACATGGATGAAAGATTTTACGTCGCAAAATGCGGCCATTGCAGAAGATGAAACCAAACTTGTGCGCGCTGTTGCGTCGCTTTTGGTTGAGGCGGCGATGGCTGATGGTGAAATTGATGACGTTGAGTATGGCTGTATCCAGCATATGCTTGTGACCCAGCTTGATGTGGCGGAAGATGACGCCACCGCCATGCTCAATGATTCGGTGGCCGCGCATGAGGATCGTATCGAAATACACAGCCTGACGCGGCATATTCGAAATGATACAGACGCCGCCGACCGCGCGATTATTCTGGAGATGATCTGGCTGGTGGTGCTGGCCGATGGCAGCCTTGATGTGCACGAGTCACAATTGATGCGCCGGCTGGCTGGTCTGCTGTTTGTTGATGATGTTGAATCTGGCCTTGCCGCTGGCCGTGCGCGCCAACGGCTTGGTCTTGCCGGATAGCTGTTTCTGCGATACATAATGGGGCACGCAATGCCAGCGTTGCGTCAACATCACGAAGATTGGTGGCGCCTGCCAGACGAAGGAGATCGGAACGCAAATGACCTATATCGTCAATGATAACTGCATCAATTGTAAATATACTGATTGTGTCGAAGTGTGCCCGGTGGATTGTTTTTACGAGGGTGAAAACATGCTGGTGATTCACCCCGATGAATGTATCGATTGCGGTGTATGTGAGCCCGAATGCCCACCCGAGGCCATTTTGCCTGACTCTGAGCCCGGGGCCGAAAAATGGCTTGAATTGAACCGTGAAATGTCAGAGATCTGGCCGAATATCGGGCAAAAGATCGATGCCATGCCGGATGCTGAAAAAATGCGTGATGAGAGTGGCAAATACGAAAAATATTTTTCCAAGGCACCGGGCGCCGGGGCCTAACGCGCTCGTGCCAGAATGGTATCACAGCGCTGTTTGCTAGCCGATTGTTTTTTGTCGCAAAATTTGCTACGGTATTCACCAGTACATGAAAATAAGCTGGCGCAGAATGTGAACCGATCTCAGTTTTGAGGTTGGTTGCAGGCGGTTTTGGCTTTGATTGTTTTGAAAATCGCTGGCAGTTCCAGTGGCGCGGCATTCGGTGAGAATACCTGGCTGAGTGGCAGCAGTAAGGGAAATACAATGGCACGAAAAAGTGAAAGCGCATTCGAAGATGGTGATTTTGTGGTGTATCCAACCCACGGGGTGGGGCGGATTCTCGGTACCGAAGAGCGCGAAGTTGCCGGCACAACATTAGAGATGCTGGTTGTGCGGTTTGAACAAGATCGCATGACCTTGGGGTGCCTATGGAAAAGGCGAAAAGCCTTGGGCTGCGGACATTGAGTTCAAAGCGTCAGATGGAACAGGCAATCACCACTTTGCAGGGCAAGGCGAAAGTGCGTCGTACCATGTGGTCGCGTCGCGCCCAGGAATATGAGACCAAGATCAAATCAGGTGACCCGGTCTCGATTGCTGAAGTTGTGCGCGATCTGCATCGCCGGGAAAACCAGTCAGAGCAATCCTATTCGGAACGGCAGATGTATCAGGCGGCGCTAGAGCGGCTGGCACGTGAATTCGCGGCGATTGAAAAGATTGATCAGGATGTGGCGGCGCTTCGTCTCGAAGATCTGATGGATGTCGCCTAGGGACTGCACCCAATTCGGTTTGCGGATTGGAATTGTCAAACGGGCGGCGTGGCTGCCCGTTTTGCATTGTGACTTTGGGTGATACAGCAATTGTATGGCGAGAGGCGCGCCGGCGCTGCTATACACAATAGCGACAGAGCAGCTTGTGGGATCGTAATCGAATGATGAATGCATTTATTCAAGAGCGTGATTTGTTTCCTGCATCCCTGCCATTTCATAGCGGACGTTTGCAGCGTGACCTGCATGATCTGTATTTTGAGGAATGTGGCACGCAAACTGGCCGGCCTGTGTTGTTTTTGCATGGCGGGCCCGGGGCTGGCATTGCGCCGTCACACCGCCGCTTGTTTAACCCTGATCGGTTTCGCTGTGTGTTGTTTGACCAGCGCGGATGCGGGCAGTCGCGCCCGTTCGCCTCAATCGAGTCGAATACCACTGATTTGTTGATTGGCGATATCGAGGCGTTAAGACAGCATCTTGGCATCGACAAATTTATACTATTTGGCGGATCATGGGGCAGCACATTGGCGCTGGCCTATGCGATTGCCTATCCGGAACATGTCGATGGTCTGATTTTGCGCGGCATATTTTTGGGAACGGGTGATGAGGTGTCGTGGTTTCTGCATGAAATGGGCCGGTTTTTCCCAGAGGCCTATGCGCAATTTGTGGCGCATATCCCGGAAGATGAGCGGGCTGATCTGCTGAATGCCTATTACCAACGTCTCACCAGCAGTAACCCGGCGATTTATCAACCCGCCGCAGATCGCTGGGCATCCTATGAAACATCCTGTTCAACATTGCGCGCCGGCAGCCGTCATATGAGCGGCACCGCCGCACTCAGCATGGCGCGGATTGAAGCGCATTATTTTCGCCATAACTGCTTCATGCCAGATGCGCATATTCTGTCGAATATTGACCGCATAAAACATCTGTCTGCACATATTATTCAGGGCCGTCACGATGTGATTTGCCCGCCCTTTACCGCCGCAAAACTGGCATCGGCCTGGGGCAAGAATGCGCAGCTTCAGTTGATTGACGAGGCTGGTCATTCAACCTTTGAAAGCGGTATTGCGCATGCGTTATTGGCGGCACTTGACGCTATCTAACCATCTGTTTCATCCGCATTGTCTGGATTTTATTAAAGCGGTGTAAACTGCTCTCCAAAGCAGGAGCGACATCGCCCCTGCAGATAGACTTGTTTTATGCAATTTGGTTAGGGGAACGATCCATATGGTCATTTCAACTGAAGACAGCATTGAGCGCAATTTCCGAATTACCAACAATAATGCAATTGATATGCATGTTGGTAAACGGGTACGTTTGCGCCGCACATTGCTTGGTATGAGCCAGGAACAGCTTGGAACAGAATTAAACATTACCTTTCAGCAGGTGCAGAAATATGAACGGGGGCCAATCGAATCAGCGCTTCCCGTCTTTGGGACATCGGCCAGATTTTAGATGTGCCAATCAGTTATTTTTTTGATGATATGTCCCAGGATACCATGAAAAGCTCGCCGCGCCGTATCGGTCGCGGTGGCGAGGTGATAAATCAACATGGTGATCAAATGCGTGACCCAATGGCGCGCCGCGAAACATTAGAGCTGGTGCGCACTTATTACACCATTGAAAAACCGATTGTTCGAAAACGTATTTCAGAAATGGTGAAATCCATTGCAACCACGCTGTCAGATGAATAACCTATGGCCTGTCTTAACAGATAGGCTATGGGTGGTATGAACGACGCGACGGACGATAACACACAAGGCGAAGCACTCAGTTTTGAGGCTGCGTTGCGAGAATTAGAGGGGATTGTGGCCTCTCTGGAACGCGGCGAAGTGTCGCTGGATGCCGCTATCAGCGCTTTTGAACGTGGCACCGAACTCAAAACTTTATGCCAGTCCCGCCTCGAAGAGGCGCGCATGAAGGTTGAGAAAATCAAAATCCCTGACGCCGGCACCCCGCCACGCGACGCAACGGCGTTTGACGCTGACGAAACCTGACGCATAATGGAAAATTTTCTCGCGCAGTTGCGTGAAGACGCGGCTGCTTGTGAAACACATATCAAAGCGTTGCTGGCAGCGGTTCCGGAGCCGGCGGCACAGTTGCATGAGGCCATGGCCTATGCGGTGCTGAATGGCGGCAAGCGCATGCGCGCGGCTTTGGTATTTGGCGCGGCGCGGATGGCGGTTGGGCAGGACGCCGATGCCGCCCCGTCTGAAGCTATGCTGCGCACCGCGGCGGCGATTGAGTTTCTGCATGCCTATTCGCTGGTGCATGATGATTTGCCAGCGATGGATAACGCCGCAACCCGGCGTGGACAGCCAAGCTGTCACATAAAATTTGACGAATCGACAGCCATTCTGGCTGGCGATGCCTTGCAAACCATGGCCTTTGAAATTCTGGCAGACCCGCGCACCCATGCTGATGCGGCTGTGCGCATTCAGCTTGTGGCGACACTTGCGAAAGCGGCTGGCCTGCAGGGAATGGCCGGTGGTCAGATGCTGGATTTGCAGGCGGAAACCAGACAATTTGATTTGGCTGAAACCCAGCAGATGCAGATGATGAAGACCGGTGCATTATTGTCCTGTGCGGTTGTTTGTGGCGGCATTGTCGGTGCTGCGCCGCCAGATATGCGCGCCGCGCAGGCAGCGTTTGCGCAAGATTTGGGGCTGGCCTTCCAGATTGCTGACGATCTGCTGGATTATGCTGGCGACGCCAGTGTTATGGGTAAGCCATCAGGTCAGGATGCAGACCGGGGTAAAGCCGGATTTGTCGCGCTGATTGGGGTCGATGCCGCACGGCGCACGGCGCAGCGTATGATTGATGATGCCAATGCGGCACTTGCGCCATGGCAGAACACCGCCCACTATATGCAGAATCTCGCGACATTCGCTATTACACGCAATTCGTGATAAACTTAAAAAAACTGTCAGTAATAACGAGCTAATATGTGGCCAAAACAGCGGGGGGTGCAGGACGGCAATGCCGTATCTGCTGTTGTTGGCTTTGGTAAATACGGGACGATTATTTTATGCGGACACCCTTGCTTGATCGGATCACAGCGATAGATGCGTTACGTCGGCTACCCGAGGCGGATTTACAACGTCTGGCCGATGAATTGCGCGCCGAGACCATTTCTGCTGTCGCAAAGACAGGCGGCCATCTTGGCGCCGGACTTGGTGTTGTTGAATTGACCGTGGCGCTGCATTACGTTTTTGCAACGCCCTATGACAGATTGATATGGGATGTTGGTCATCAGGCCTATCCGCATAAAATCCTCACCGGCCGGCGGGATCGCATCACCAGCTTGCGTCAAAAGGGCGGCTTATCCGGATTTACCAAACGCGCCGAGTCTGAATTTGATCCATTTGGTGCGGGGCATTCATCAACCTCGATTTCAGCTGGTCTGGGGATGGCTGTAGGAAATGCCCTGAACGGTACCAATCGCAATGTCATCGCGGTGATCGGCGATGGATCGATGAGTGCTGGCATGGCCTATGAGGCGATGAATAATGCTGGCGCATCAGATAGCCGCCTGATCGTCATTCTGAATGACAATGATATGTCTATCTCGCAGCCTGTTGGCGCGATGAGCAGCTATTTGTCACGCCTTATCACCTCTGAACCCTATCATTCGATCAAGGATCTGGTGCGTGAAGTGGCGCGCCGCTTTCCCGCCGAGATAGAACGCACCGCCAGACGCGCGAAAGACGCGGCGCGTGATTTGATTGGCGCTAATTCGGTATTTAGTCAGCTTGGATTTACCCATATCGGGCCGATTGATGGGCATGATATGTCGCATCTTTTGCCAGTGTTAAAAAACCTGCGCGATACCCCGCAAAACGGCCCGGTGTTAGTCCATGTTGTCACCGAAAAGGGGCATGGTCATCCGTTTGCCGGCCCATCCGCCGAAAAATATCATGCGGTGCCAAAATTCGATGTGGTCACCGGAACGCAGCAAAAATCCACCGGCAATGTGCCAAGCTACACCGCGGTATTTGCCGATAGTTTGATTGCCGCCGCTGCCAGTGACGATAAAATTGTCGCGATCACCGCCGCCATGCCATCGGGCACCGGCTTGGACAAGGTGAAAGCGCAATTCCCAAATCGCGTATTTGACGTCGGTATCGCCGAACAACATGCTGTTACCTTTGCGGCCGGGTTGGCATGTGAGGGCATGAAGCCGTTTTGCGCGCTTTACTCAACATTTTTGCAGCGCGGTTATGACCAGCTTGTGCATGATGTGGCGGTGCAAAATCTGCCGGTACGTTTTGCCATTGACCGGGCCGGGGTTGTCGGTGCCGATGGTGCCACGCATGCCGGTGTCTATGACATTGCGTTTTTATCCTGCTTGCCGAATATGGTGGTGATGTGCCCGGCTGATGAAGCCGAGCTGGTGCATATGGTGGCAACGGCGGCGGCCTATGATGACGGGCCAAGTGCGGTGCGCTACCCACGCGGCAATGGCTGTGGTGTGAGCCTGCCGGAACAGCCCGAAATTCTGCCAATTGGCAAGGGCCGGGTGCTGCGAACAGGTGAGGATATTGCGCTTCTCTCGATTGGTACACGCTTGGCTGCCTGTCTGGATGCGGCCGAAAAACTGGCGGCTGACGGGGTTCAGATCACCGTAGCAGACGCCCGTTTTGCAAAGCCGCTGGATACCGGGCTTTTGGCTGAATTAGCGCAAAATCATAAATATCTGCTGATTGTTGAAGAGGGCAGCCCGGGTGGCTTTGCCGCGCATGCGATCAATTATCTTGCCAATCACGGGCATCTGGATGATGGCTGCCGCGTGCGCAGCGTGACATTGCCGGATATGTTTATCGACCATGATAGTCAGGAAGGCCAGCTGGCCGATGCCGGGCTTGATGCGGCTGGCATTCTGCACAGTCTGCACAGTCTGGACAGTCTGCGCACAGTAGCCGGGTTAGATAAAAAATCACCGGCGAAGGCAGGCAAGGCCGGCGCAAAGTAACAATAGCCCCACCATCAAGACGCGTCACAAGTTTCATGCTTACCTTCGCGCCAAGTCTTCCGCCAACTCTCCTGCCAACTCTCCTGCAAGTGCTTATGCCGAAACCGACCCAGCAGATATCATCGACACCGAACCGCCAGCGGCTGGATGCGTTGCTGGTGGCGCGCGGGCTGGCGGTGTCGCGCGAGCGGGCGCGCGATCTGATTATCGCCGGTACTGTCAGCGTTGATGGTGCGCTGACCCGCAAGCCTGCCAAAAGCTGTGCCGAAAACAGCGTGATTGAGGTCAAATCGGAAGGCAATCCGTGGGTCAGCCGCGCCGGATTAAAACTGGCAGCTGCTGTCACCAGCTTTGCCGGGCTTGGGCTTTGCGGGTGCCGGGCGCTGGATATTGGCGCCAGCACCGGCGGCTTTACCGAGGTGTTGCTTGCGCATGGGGCGGGGCATGTTGTCGCCATTGATGTCGGGCAGGGGCAACTGCATGAACGGCTGGCGGCTGATGCGCGGGTGACCGTGCTGGATCACACCAATGCACGTTATCTTACCGCATCTATGTTGCCCTATGCGCCTGATGTTATTGTTTGTGATGCCTCATTCATCTCGCTGAAAAAGCTGTTGCCAGCGGTGCTTGATCTGGCTGTAGCCGGGGCCAGACTGATCGTGCTGATCAAGCCGCAATTTGAAGTTGGTAAAGGGCTTGTGGGAAAGCGGGGTGTGGTGCGTGACCCGGCCTTGCATCAGCAGGTTGTTGCCGATATTACCAACTGGCTACAAACCGACATGTCATGGATGGTGCATGAAACAATGCCATCGCCGATTACCGGGCCGGATGGCAATGTTGAATTTTTGCTATTGGCCGAAAAGCCCGGCTGATCAGGATTGTGGCTGCGAGAGAATGCCGGTTTGTGCATGATGCCGCATCAGCATATCAACCAGCACCAGCGACATCATCGCCTCGGCCACCGGCACCCCGCGAATACCAACACAGGGGTCATGCCGGCCTTTTGTCACCACATCAACATTTTTGCCGTCGCGGTCAATTGACTGACGCGGTGTCAAAATTGATGATGTTGGTTTGATCGCCACGCGGACAATGATCGGCTGGCCTGAAGAAATGCCACCCAGAATGCCGCCCGACTGATTGCCGATAAATTGCGGCTTTTCCGGGCTGTTGCCGGCCCGCATCTGGTCGCTGGCAAGATGCCCCTCAATCGCTGACAAAGCAAAGCCGCCGCCAATTTCAACGCCTTTTGCGGCGTTGATGCTCATCATCGCGCTGGCAAGTTCGCTGTCCAGCTTCCCATAAACCGGCTGGCCAAGGCCGGCCGGAATGCCATCGGCAACAATTTCTAAAACGGCACCGGCCGAAGACCCTGATTTACGCACCGCATCAAGATAGTCTGCCCATTTATCTGCCGCTGCCGCATCCGCACAAAAGAACGGGTTTTTGGTGCGTTCATCCCAGTCAATATTGTCACGGTTAATGGCGTGAGGGCCAATCTGCGTGACCATGCCGCGCACCCGGTAATCGGCGCCGAGAGCCTGTTTCAGAACAAGGTCAGCAATCGCCCCGGCAGCAACGCGGACTGCTGTTTCGCGGGCTGACGAGCGACCGCCGCCGCGGTGATCACGGATGCCATATTTTGCCTGATAGGTGTAATCGGCATGACCGGGCCGGAATTGCCTGGCAATATCACCATAGTCTTTTGACCGCTGGTCTTTGTTGCGGATCAACAGGCCAATGGGTGTGCCGGTGGTTTTGCCCTCAAAAACGCCAGACAGAATTTCCACCGCATCATCTTCTTGCCGCTGTGTCACAAACTTGCTTGTGCCCGGCCGCCGCCGGTCAAGATAGGGTTGGATCATCGCTTCGCTAAGCGGCAGATTGGGCGGCACACCATCGACAACACAGCCAATCGCAACGCCGTGGCTTTCGCCAAAGCTGGTAAAGCTAAACAGCTTGCCGAAACTATTATCAGTCATCTTTGACAACAGATATGTCGGGTGCGTCGACAGCCTTCATACCAACAACATGATAGCCACAGTCAACATGGTGTGTCTCGCCGGTGACGCCGGATGCCAGATCTGATAAAAGATACATGCCGGCACCGCCAACATCTTCCAGCGTTACATTCCGTTTCAGCGGCGAGTTATATTGGTTCCATTTCAGAATATACCGAAAATCGCCAATGCCCGACGCGGCCAGTGTCTTCATCGGGCCAGCCGACAGGCCATTCACCCGAATATTACGACCCCCAAGGTCAACCGCGAGGTAGCGGATCGAGGCCTCTAACGCGGCTTTTGCAACGCCCATGACATTATAATGCGGCATCACCCGTTCGGCGCCATAGTAAGTCAGGGTCAGCATGCTGCCGCCATCATTCATCATCGCCGCGGCACGGCGCGCAAGCGCGGTGAAGGAATAGACCGAAATATCCATGGTGCGCTGAAAGTTTAAACGGCTGGTATCGACATAGCCGCCTTTTAATTCGTCCTTATCTGAATAAGCGATGGCATGCAGGATAAAATCGAGCTTGCCCCATTTGTCCTGCAAAGTCGAAAACACCGCGTCCATGCTGGCTTCGTCGGTGACATCACACGGCATCACAAGATCACTGCCAACCGATGCGGCAAGTGGCGTCACACGTTTTTGCAGGGCCTCTCCTTGAAAGGTAAATGCCAGTTCGGCACCTTGTTCGGCAAGTTTGGCGGCAATGCCCCATGCGATCGAGCGGTCATTTGCGACCCCCATGATCAAGCCTTTTTTGCCATGCATAACGCCCTGTGATGTTCCGGTTTGCGTCATTGATCATATGTCCTTGCCACTAAAAACAGATATTTTGCAGTCGTCACGCCGCAAATATGCGGCGGCTTTTCGACCGTGCTAAACATACACCTGATCGTGCAAAATTCCAATAGCTAGAGCCGCGCTGTCGCCGGGCAGATGCAAAAGTTTGCGTTGCTGTGCCAAAAGCCGGACAGCTGTGCAAAAAATTCCTGCGTGGCATGTTGCAGAATATCCAACTACGTCCCATCTTAGCAGCAGGCAAAAAGCAGCAATGGCATGCGCAGCTACACTGAAATGCAGGGTTAGCTGATAGGCATAAAACGGGTATCGCCCGAGTTTTAAGGATAGACGCAGATGGAAATAAGCGCCGGCACCGACCCCTTTGAATTGTTCCAGACCTGGTTTGATGAGGCAGTCACAGCCGAAATCAATGATCCTGATGCCATCGCATTGGCCTCGGTGAATGCCGATGGTATGCCCTCGGTAAGGATGGTGCTGTTGCGGCAATGGTCAGAAGACGGATTTCTGTTTTTTACCAATTATCAAAGCCGTAAGTCGGGTGAATTGCTGGCAACTGGCAAAGCCGCTTTTTGCATGCACTGGAAAAGCCTGCGTAAACAAGTCCGGGTGACCGGGCAGGTGGGCAAAGCCACCGCGGCGCAATCAGACGCCTATTTTAATTCGCGCGGCCGGGGCAGCCAGATTGGCGCCTGGGCATCGGCGCAATCACAACCGCTTGGCAGCCGCGCCGAACTGATGGCACAGGTCGAGGCGCATGACAAAAAATTTCCCGATGCTGTGACACGGCCGCCGCATTGGGGCGGGTTTTGTCTGGTGCCGGAGGAAATTGAATTTTGGGCTGATGGAGAGCATCGGTTGCATGACCGGTTCCGCTTTACCCGCGCCGATAGTGGCTGGGATATTCAGCGTCTTAATCCATAGCTGGCTGTGCGCCCGGCAAATCCGTTTAAATTTAATCTAAGTCACTTCATTTGACCGGGTCGATCGCCCAAATTTGTCAAAATACGGTCGTTTGTTCGACGCTTTTTTACCAATTAGCGCGTAAGTTTAACCCTTATTGATGAAGTTGGCGGCTCGCCACATCTTGTCATATGAGGGTGTTTCGATGAAATCGCATGCGCGCGTTGTTGTTATTGGAGGGGGTGTTGTCGGTGTTAGCACGCTCTACCATCTGGCGAAAAAAGGCTGGAGTGATGTTGTTCTTGTCGAACGCAAGGAACTGACATCGGGGTCGACATGGCATGCGGCTGGTCTGTTGCCGCTGTTTAACATGTCCTATTCGGTGGGGCAGATCCACAAATATTCGGTTAAATTCTATCAGGAGCTACAGGAAGAAACCGGCATGAATGTCGGATTCCGGAATGTATCGAATATCCGGCTTGCCTCAACACAAGACCGCATGGACGAATATCGCCAATATGCGGGTGTCGCCAGCACCATCGGTGTGGATGTTCAGCTGTTGACGCCGGATGAGATCAAACATTACTGGCCGATGTGCAATACTGATGGCCTGATTGGTGGCATCCGGCATCCGGATGATGGTTATATCCAGCCTGCTGATCTGACGCAGGCGCTGGCACGCGGCGCCCGTGACCGCGGCGCAGAAATATACCGCAATACCACGGTAACAGCGATTGAGCGGAGCGATTCCGGCAGCTGGAAAGTGACGACTGACAAGGGTGAGATCACCTGTGAGCATATCGTCAGTGCGACTGGCAATTTTGCCCGTAAGACCGGCAAGATGGTCGGGCTGAATATTCCGGTGATCCCGGTGGAACACCAATATATCGTGACCGAAGCGCATCCAGACATCAAAGCCCGGCACGCCGACGGCGCCCCGGAAATGGGTGTGTTACGCGATTCAGATGGCCAATGGTATATGCGTGAAGAGGCCGGTGGGTTGATTCTGGGGCCGTACGAGAAAGGCGCACCGGCCTGTTATGTCGATGGCCCCAGCGATGAGTCGGAATATGAATTATTTCAGGAAGATCTTGAACGTCTGGAGCCGCATATTCTGTCGGCCATGGAACGTGTGCCAGCCTTTGGTGAGGTTGGTGTCAAGAAAGTCTATAACGGGGCGATTGCCTATACACCTGATGGCAGTCCGATTGTCGGGCCAGCCTGGGATCTGCCGAATTTCTGGCTGAATGAAGGCCATAGTTTCGGTATCACCGCAGCCGGTGGCGCGGGCTGGCAGCTGGCTGAATGGATTGTCGATGGTGCGCCAACGATTGATATGCTCGGTGTCGACCCGCGGCGCTATGGCAGCTACACCTCTGAATCCTATCTGATCGTGAAGAATGAAGAAGCCTATGCCAATGTGTTTACCACGCATTATCCGGATGAAGAACGGCCGGCGGCGCGGCCACTGCGTACCGCGCCATGCTATGACCGGCTGAAAAATCTGGGCGCTGTGTTTGGTCAGAAATTTGGCTGGGAGCGTGCCAACTGGTTTGCCCCGGACGGTGTGGCACAGGAAGACCATTGGTCATTCCGGCGCTCTGGCTGGTTTGAACATGTTGGCAATGAAGTGCGCAATGTTGCCGAGAATGCGGGATTGCTTGATATGTCTGCCTTTGCCAAGGCGCGTATTTCAGGGCCCGGGGCGGCGGCATTTCTGGATTATCTTGTGGCCAATAAGCTGCCACAAAAAATTGGCCGGGTGGCGCTGTGCCATGCGCTGACCGACCGCGGTGGTGTGCATTCCGAATTTACCATCCAGCGTGAGAGCGATGACAGTTTTTACCTGGTCTCTGCTGGTGCTGGCCAGCGGCTGGATCATGACTGGATCAAAAAACATCTGCCGGATGATGGGTCGGTGCGTTTTGACAATCTGACGAATGCTGTTGGCGTGTTGGTTCTGGCCGGGCCAAAATCGCGCGATATTCTGCAAAAAATTACCCGCAGCGATGTCAGCAATACCGCATTTCCATGGTTGTCGGGCAA
>OCON01000004.1_pt1 | contig 28628 bp, 29 predicted proteins | sample 1534741 | NCBI WGS metagenome assembly OCON01 (sample SAMEA3275601, study PRJEB22092) | marine metagenome | biome: marine biome; feature: surface water; material: seawater | collected 2014-06-21T10:30:00+00 | depth 2 m | reverse complement strand
TGATCCTTTGGAAACTTTTCAGAGTTCATCTCATCATAAATTAGTTTATCAATTTGAAGTATTTCGGAAGATGGATCATCTAATAATTTTTTTACTCGTGTATTTAAGCTGCCCATTTGACTAATTAACTCTCTCATATGTTTAGCGCCTCCTCCTGAAGCCGCCTGATAAGTCATTGAGGTCATCCACTCGACTAGGTTTTCTTTAAATAAACCTCCTATACCCATTAGCATACAACTAATCGTACAGTTTCCTCCAATAAAATCTTTTTTTCCTTCAGATAAAGATTTTTTAATCAAATCATTGTTAATGGGATCAAGAACAATTGTACTATCATCATTCATTCTTAGATTAGAAGCTGCATCTATCCAATAACCATTCCAACCATTATTTCTAAGTTCTTTGAAAATTTTTTTTGTATAGTCACTACCTTGGCATGTAAGTATTACATCCATTGATTTTAGTTGTTTTAAATCAAATGCATCTTGCAATGGAGATGAGCCTTTTCCAAAATCTGGACCTGGTTGATTAGGTTGAGACGTTGTAAAAAAAACTGGCTCTTCTATTAAACTAAAATCACTCTCTTCAACCATTCTGTTCATTAGAACAGAACCAACCATTCCTCTCCAACCTACAAAGCCAACACGTTTAATTGTCATAAGAATGAATATAAATTAGTTTTGTTTTTTTTGTAAAAAAAATTGAATTAATTATTTCATTGTTGGCATTATAAATTCAGGATTATCTTTAATACCTGAGGGCCATCTTGAAGTAATTGTTTTTAATTTTGTATAAAATCTTACACCTTCAGGTCCATGCATATGCTGATCTCCAAATAAAGAACGTTTCCAACCACCAAAACTATGAAAGGCCATAGGAACAGGTATTGGTATATTTACTCCAACCATACCCACTTTGATTTTACTTGCAAAAGTTCTAGCGCTGTCACCGTCTCTGGTAAAAATTGAGGTTCCATTTCCATATTCATGATTATTTACTAAATCGACTGCAGTATTAAAATCTTCTACTCGAACGACTGACAATACAGGTCCAAAAATTTCTTCCTTATAAATTCTCATATCTTCCTTCACATGATCAAATAAACAGCCGCCAATATAAAATCCATTTTCATAACCTTGTAACTTAAGATTTCTTCCATCCACTACTAATTTGGCACCTTCTTCTACTCCTAAATCAACGTATCCTTTTACTTTTTCTAGATGTTCTTTGGTTACCAATGGACCCATTTCAGATCCCTTATCCATACCGGGTCCTACTTTTAATGCTTCAACTTTTTCAGATAATCTCTTTACTAATTCATCGCCAATATTTCCGACTGCAACTGCAACAGATTGAGCCATACACCTTTCACCTGCTGATCCATAAGCTGCACCCATTAGACCATTTACAGCTTGATCAAGATCTGAATCAGGCATAACAACACAATGGTTTTTGGCGCCGCCTAATGCTTGAACTCTTTTTTCATTTTTAGCTGCGTTCTCGTAAATATATTTAGCAATTCCAGTAGAGCCTACAAAGCTAATTGCACTAACATCCTTATGTTCTAGTAATGCATCAACAGATTCTTTATCTCCATTAATAACATTTAACACCCCATCTGGTAATCCCGCTTCTTTTAAAAGTTGTGCTAACATTAATGGACAGCTTGGGTCTTTTTCTGATGGTTTTAAAATGAAAGTATTTCCACAGGCTATCGCCATAGGAAACATCCACATTGGTACCATCGCTGGAAAATTAAATGGTGTTATACCTGCGCAAACTCCTAATGGCTGGCGCATTGACCAACTATCAACCCCTTTGCCAACGTTTTCAGTAAATTCACCTTTTAATAAATGAGGTATTCCACATGCAAATTCAACAACTTCCAATCCTCTAGTTAGTGAACCCTTGGCATCATCGTAAACCTTACCGTGTTCTGCTACGATTAACTTTGTTAATTCATCTGAATTTTTTTCAATTAATTCTTTATATTTAAATAAAATTCTCGCTCTTGTGATCGGAGGTGTTAATGACCACTCTTTAAATGCTTCATTGGCATTTTTAACGGCAATATCGACATCATTTTTACTTGCTAAACTTACTTTTGCCTCAACTTCACCAGTTGCAGGATTAAAAACATCGGATGTTCTTTTACTATCACCTTTAAATTCTTTGCCATCCACAAAGTGGAAAATATTTTTCATTTAATCTTTCTAGTTTGACTTTTCAGTCACCAACATTTTTTTGATAGATCCAATTGCTTTTGCTGGATTTAAACCTTTTGGGCATGCGTTTGTACAATTCATAATCGTATGACATCTAAACAATTTTAGTTCGTCAGCAACTTTTTTTAACCTTTTCTTTCGTTCTTCATCTCTACTATCTATTATCCATCTGTAAGCTTGTAATAAAACTGCAGGTCCTAAATATTTATCTCCATTCCACCAATAACTTGGGCAAGAAGTTGCACAACAAGCACATAAAATACATTCATATAATCCGTCTAATTTTGATCTATCTTCAATCGTTTGCAAACCTTCAGATCCATTTGTTGTTTTACTTGATTGCATCCAAGGCTCAATTGACTGATACTGCTTATACATCTGTTTAAGATTAGGAACTAAATCTTTTATGACAGGCATGTGAGGGAGAGGATAAATATTAATATCTCCATTCACTTCTTTTGCTGACTTTGTGCAGGCTAGCGTATTTGAGCCATCAATATTCATAGCACAAGAACCACAAATCCCTTCTCTACAAGATCTTCTAAATGTTAATGAGGAGTCAATTTCATTTTTAATTTTTATTAATGCATCTAAAACCATTGGACCACAATTATCCATGTCTACTTCGTAAGTATCTAATCTTGGATTTTCTCCGTCTTCAGGACTCCATCTATAAACATTAACTTTTTTTATATTTTTGGCATTGGTATCAGCTTTATAATATTTTCCTTTTTTAACTTCGGAGTCTTTTGGAAGATTAAACTGTACCATATTTAATATACTCTAGCTTTTGGAGGGAAGTACTGAACATCATTAGTTAGGGTATAATTATGAACATCTCTATAATCGATAGATACTTTTCCATCTTTATGCCACGCCAAAGTATGTTTCATCCACTCCTCATCATTTCTATCTTTAAAATCTTCTCTAGAATGCGCGCCTCTACTTTCTTTTCTGTTTTCTGCAGAAGCGACTGTAACTTGAGATTGTCTAATTAAATTATCAAACTCTAAAGCTTCAACCAGATCGGTATTAAAAATTAAAGATCTATCTTTTACACTGATATCAGACAGTCCCTGCCAAGGTTCTTGTATTTCGTTCAAGCCCTCTTTTAATGTTTTGTCTGTCCTAAAAACCGCACATTTACTTTGCATAGTTCTTTGCATTTTGTCCCTTAACACTGCAGTAGGAGTGTTACCACTTGCATTTCTCATTTTGTCAAATCGATCTAAACATTTTTGAGTTTCTTGGTCTGAAATTTGTTCATGTTTAGAATTTGGTTTTACTTTTTCAGCAGCTCTAACAGCAGCTGCTTTTCCGAAAACAACTAGATCAATTAAAGAATTTGAACCAAGTCTGTTTGCGCCATGAACAGAAACACATGCAGCTTCTCCAACTGCCATTAAACCTTCAACAATAACGTCTGAGCCTGCTGCATCTTTTGATAAAACTTCTCCAAAATAATTAGTTGGAATACCTCCCATATTATAATGAACAGTTGGAAGTACTGGAATTGGCTCTTTAGTTACATCAACACCTGCGAATACTTTAGCTGACTCTGAAATACCTGGTAAGCGTTCTTTTAAAATCTTTTCATCTAAATGGTTTAAATGTAAAAATATATGATCTTTATTTTTCCCTACACCTCGACCTTCATTAATTTCTATTGTCATTGATCTAGACACTACATCTCTTGAAGCTAAATCCTTCGCAGAAGGAGCATACCTTTCCATAAATCTTTCACCTTCAGAGTTGACTAAAAAACCACCTTCTCCACGACTACCTTCAGTGATTAAGCATCCTGCTCCATAAATTCCTGTTGGATGAAATTGAACAAATTCCATATCTTGAAGAGGTAAACCTGCTCTTAAAACCATACCGCCACCGTCTCCAGTACATGTGTGTGCTGATGTTGCTGAAAAATATGCTCTACCATAACCACCTGTTGCTAAAATGACCATCTTAGATCTAAAACGATGAATAGTTCCATCCTGTAAGTTCCATGCAATAATTCCCTGGCACTTTCCATTTTCCATTATTAAATCTAGTGCAAAATATTCAATAAAAAATTCAGTGTCTTTTTTTAAAGCTTGGCCGTACAGTGTATGTAAAATTGCATGACCTGTTCTATCAGCGGCTGCGCAAGTTCTTTGTACAACTCCATTTCCATAATTCTTTGTCATTCCACCAAAAGGTCTTTGATAAATTTTTCCATCCTCAGTTCTACTAAATGGAACTCCATATTTTTCTAGTTCGATTACTGCTTGTGGCGCTTCCTTACATAAAAATTCAATCGCATCTTGATCGCCTAACCAATCGGCACCTTTCACGGTATCATACATGTGCCATCTCCAATCATCTTCACACATGTTACCTAGAGCTGCAGAAATTCCACCTTGTGCAGCAGCAGTATGACTTCTGGTTGGAAATACTTTTGAAACACAAGCTGTTTTTAGACCAGCCTCGGCCAGGCCTACAGCTGCCCTTAAGCCAGAGCCACCCGCTCCAACTACGACAACGTCATACTCGTGATTAATTACTTCGTAACTCATAGGGCTAATATAATCATTGCAGTGATTGCGGCAACAGGAATTATAATTGAAATTCCAAGTATGGATAAATTTGCCAATTTTCTTATTTTTTCATCTTGTATATAGTCTTCAAAAATCTCACTCATTCCTAATCTCATATGAAAAAAAGCTAAAATAAAAATTAAGCTTATTACTGCGACATTAAACCTATTATTCAAAAACTGTAATGCTTCAAGGTAACTAAAATTCATCAAATTATCAAAATGAAATAAGAACCAAAGTAAAACCGGAATTAATAAAACTGCAGCAACTCTTTGCATCAACCATTTTGAAACAACATGGTTCATTAAATAAACCATACCAAAAATGTTAATACAAAAGATGATAACAAGACTATGATACCAGATAGGTTCGCAACTTTTAAATCATAACCATAACCAAGATCCCAAAATAAATGCCTTATACCATTTAATAGGTGATAGGAAAAAGACCAAGTAATTCCTACAAATATAAACTTGCCAATAAAGGATGATGAAAACATTTCAAAATAAGAAAATGTATTTTGTCCTGAAATTAATAATAGAATCCAAAGTGTTAAAAATATCATTCCAGCTAAATTAAAAACAGATGTCATTCTGTGAGTGATAGATAATAAAGATGACAGTTGCCATTTATAAACTTGCAAATGTGGCGATAAAGGACTTTTAGAACTCATAATCTAAAAAGTTAATATCTGAAATTTCCTAAATTTCAAAATTTTAAAATGTCTCTATTTTTAGTTTAATTTATCAATAATTGCTGAACCCATATCAGAGGTTGAAACTTTTTTCTTACCATCCTCCATAATATCAGGTGTTCTTAAACCATCTTTAAGTACAGCTCTAACTGCTTTATCAATTTCATCTGAAACCTCGTCAAAATTAAGAGAGTATTTTAGCGCCATCGCAAAGCTTAAAATCATTGCAAGTGGATTAGCAATACCTTTTCCTGCAATATCAGGTGCTGAACCATGACACGGCTCATACATCGATCTTATTCTTCCATTTTTATCTTTTTCACTTAGAGACGCAGAGGGCAGCATACCAAGAGATCCGGTTAACATCGCAGCTTCGTCTGATAACATGTCACCAAATAAATTATCTGTGACGATTACATCAAATTGTTTTGGGTTTCTGACTAACTGCATTGCGCAATTATCGGCTAGCATATGACTTAACTCAATGTCTTTATATTGCTTATTCTCATCATAAAATTTTTGAACTTCTTCTTTCCATAATAGTCCAGCTTCCATAACATTTGATTTTTCAGCAGATGTTACTTTTTTATTTCTTTTCTTTGCTAAATCAAAAGCAACCTTTGTCACTCTTACAATTTCTTTCGTTGTATAGACATGAGTATTAATCCCTTTTCTCTCTCCATTTTGAATTGGCTCAATACCCCTTGGTTCACCAAAATAAATACCACCGGTCAATTCTCTCACAATCATAATATCTAAATCTGAAACTATTTCAGGTTTTAGGCTTGAAGCGCTAACTAGCTCTGAAAAGCAAATTGCTGGTCTTAAATTTGCAAATAATCTTAATTCTTTTCTTAACCTTAGCAAAGCTCTCTCTGGTCTTTTTGCAAAATCTAATTTGTCATACTGAGGTCCTCCAACCGCACCTAATAAAACTGCATCACTATCTTGAGCTTTGTATAAAACGTCATCAGTTAGAGGTGTTTTGTTTTTATCATATGAAGCTCCTCCAACTAGCTCTTCATTAATAACTAAATCTAGATTTTTTTTTGTATTTAAAAATGAAATTAACTTTTTAACTTCATTCATAATCTCAGGTCCAATACCATCGCCAGGTAATAATAATAAATTTTTTTTACTCATTTAATTTTTGAGATTAAAATAACCAGGGTGTTTTGGTTTTAAATTTATCTATGAAACTTTCTATTTTTGATGATTTATTTAAAGTGAGTGCAATATCATCATAACCATTGATTAAACACTCTTTTCTAAATGCATCTACATCAAAATCAATGGGTTGATTATCACCTTTGTGAATTTTTTGATCTTCTAAATCAACTTCAATTTCTTTTTTTTGATTGGCTATCTCAGATAATTCTTTAACTTTTTCTTGAGGTAAGACAATTGGCAAAATTCCATTTTTAAAACAGTTATTAAAAAAAATATCAGCAAAACTTGGTGCAATCACTACTCTAATACCGAAATCTAATAATGCCCATGGTGCATGCTCTCTTGAAGATCCACAGCCAAAATTTTTATCAGCAATTAAAATTTGAGATTGATTATAGGGCTCTTGGTTTAATATAAATTCATTAATAGGTTGGCCGCTATCATTATATCTCATTTCAAAAAACAAACTTTTTCCTAAACCAGTTCTTTTAATCGTTTTTAAAAATTGCTTAGGAATAATCATATCAGTATCAATATTAACTATTGGCAAATATGCTGGGATACTTTTAATTTTTGAAAATTTTTCCATTATAAAAACTTTCTGACGTCCGTAAGTTTTCCTTCAATAGCTGCTGCGGCTGCCATTTCAGGACTCATTAAATGAGTTCTTCCACCTCGACCTTGTCTTCCTTCAAAATTTCTATTTGATGTCGATGCACATCTTTCTTGTGGTTTAAGTTGGTCTGGGTTCATTCCAAGACACATTGAACAACCTGGTTCTCTCCATTCCAATCCAGCTTCAATAAATATTTTATCAAGCCCTTCTTCTTCTGCTTGTTTTTTTACTAATCCTGAGCCAGGTACAACATAACCTGTTACTTTTTCGTTTATTTTTTTCCCTTTAAGAATTTTAGCTGCTGATCTTAAATCTTGAATTCTTCCATTGGTGCATGATCCTATAAAAACTTTATCAATTTCAATTTCGTTAATTTTTTCATTACCTTTAAAACCCATATACTCTAAAGCTCTTGTTACAGATTTTTTTTTGTCTTCATCTGATTGAGACTCAACATTTGGGACAGATCCATCAATTGGAATTACATCTTGTGGGCTTGTTCCCCAAGTAACTGATGGCGCTATATCTTCTGCCTTAAGTTTTATGATTTCATCAAATTTTGCATCTGGGTCTGACTTTAAACTTAACCAAAAGTTTTTTGCTTTTTCCCAATTATCTTCTTTAGGTGCCATTGGACGTCCTTTAATAAATTCAACAGTTTTTTCATCTGGAGCAACCAAACCTGCTCTAGCTCCAGCTTCAATAGACATATTGCAAATTGTCATTCGCTCTTCCATCGATAAGTTTTTAATAGTTTCACCCGCATACTCGATAACAAAACCTGTTCCTCCGGCTGTACCAATTTTTCCAATTATATTTAAAATAATATCTTTAGCTGTCACACCTGGAGATAATTTACCATTGACCTCAATTTTCATATTTTTGGATTTAGCTTGAATTAAAGTTTGGGTAGCTAATACATGTTCAACTTCAGAAGTTCCTATACCAAATGCTAGAGCACCAAATGCACCGTGTGTTGCAGTATGACTATCTCCGCAAACTATTGTCATGCCAGGTTGAGTAAAACCCTGCTCTGGACCAATAACATGGACAATACCTTGCCTCACATCTGTTAAGCCATAATAATCAATACCAAAATCTTTACAGTTTTTTTCTAGGGTATCTACTTGAATTGCTGACTCTTTATTTTCAATTCCTTTGCTTCTATCAGTGGTTGGAACGTTATGATCTGCTACTGCTAATGTAAAATTTGGAAATTTAACTTTTCTTCCAGACATCTTCAAACCTTCAAATGCCTGTGGGCTTGTTACTTCATGTACTAAGTGTCTATCAATGAAAATTAAAGATGTTCCATCTTTTTGCTCATCAACTAAATGATTATCCCAAATCTTATCGTAAAGTGTTTTTGCCATTAAACGATCTATTTTTTTTCTTCAGGCTTGGTGTCTTGCTGTTCCTCTTTTTTTGAATCTTCTTTATTTATCTGATCATTTTGAGAAGTTGCAACTTCATTTGCAGCTTCTATAGTTTGTTCTTCTTGTATCTTTTCTTCTTGAACAGCTTCTATACCAAGTTTCTTCTTAATTTTTTCATTAATTCTTGCAGACTTACCACTTCGATCTCTTAAATAATAAAGTTTTGCTCTTCTAACTTTTCCTGATCTAATCAGTTCTATTGAATCTAAATTTGGACTGTATAGTTGAAACACTCTCTCAACACCTTCACCAAATGAAACCTTTCTTACCGTAAATGAGGCATTAATGCCTCCGCCTTTTTTAGCAATACAAACACCCTCAAAAGCTTGAACTCTTTGTCTTTTACCCTCTACGATACGAACATTTACTCTTATCGTATCACCAGGAAAAAATTCAGTAGTTTTTTTACCTTTACTAATTTGCTCTAAATGCTTTTTTTCAATTTCTTCAATTCTATTCATCTTAATTATACTTAATTTTTAGTATGCTTAGCCCATAAATCTGGTCTAAGGCGCTGTGTTATACTCCGTGATTGTTTTAAACGCCAGTCTTTTATTTCCGCATGATTCCCCGATAATAGCACCTCTGGAACTTGAATTTCTTTCCAAATTCTTGGTTGGGTATATTGAGGATACTCTAAAAGGTTATCACTAAAAGTTTCATCTTGATTAGATTTTTCATTTCCTAATACTCCAGGTAATAATCTAATAACCGCATCAAGCAAAACAGTTGCAGCGGTTTCTCCACCTGAAAGAATATAATCTCCGACTGAAATTTCCTCTATTTCTCTATAGTCTAAAACTCTTTGATCAATTCCTTCAAAATGTCCGCAAAGTAAATTAATCCCTTTAGTTGATGCAATTTCACTTGCAATATCTTGATTAAAAACTTTTCCTCTAGGTGATAAATAGTATGTTTTTAAATTGTTAGAATTTTTTTCTAGACATTGATTTATAACTTCAGCTTTTAAAACCATGCCACTACCTCCTCCGAATGGTCTATCATCTACAGTGGAGTGTTTATCATCAGCATAATCTCTTATATTTTTAACATTTAAATTCCAAATCTTTTTGTCTAGAGCTCTCTGGTATATTCCTTGACCAAGAGCTCCAGGAAAAAATTCAGGATACAATGTAAAAATATTTGCTGAAAACACTTCTATTTTTTCTCTTCTTCTTTGACCGGTTCCTCAGCAGGTTTTTCTTCTGATTTAGTTTCTTCAGCTGGTGCTTCATTAGCTGGTGCTGGAGTAGGCTCAGCTGGTTTTTCTGCTTCTGCTTTTACAGCTTCTTCAGCAGCTTTTTTTGCCTCTTCTGCAGCAGCGAGTCTTTCTTGTGCTTTTTTCTTCGGTTTTGCTTTGTTAGGATTATTTCGTTGTGCAGGCTTAGGTATAATGTTTGCTTCACCTAAAAATCTAGCTATTCGATCAGATGGCTTGGCACCTTTTTCTAACCAATATTTAATTCGATCAACATCTAAGTTTAATCTTTCTTTTTTATCTTTCGGTAACAAGGGATTAAAAAAACCTACCTTTTCAATAAATCTTCCATCTCTTGGTTTTCTAGAGTCTGCAATGACAATTTTGTATACAGGTCTTTTTTTTGCACCTCCTCTAGACATTCTTATTTTTAACATTGTGTTCCTTTCACTTATTTTAAGTTGTTTAATAGCTCTGGTGGAATACCATCAAAACCTTGTAAAGCTCCTCGCCCGCCCTTAGACATTTTTTTCATTACATTTGTCATCATTTTATGTTGTTTGAGAAGTTTGTTTACCATTGAAATGTCCGTGCCCGACCCATTTGCAATTCTTTTTTTTCTTGAGCCTCCAATAATCTTTGGATTAACTCTTTCACTCTGTGTCATTGATAAAATTATTGCTTCTTGTTTTTTTAGTAAATTTTCATCTAAGTTTGCTTCATCAATTTGTTTTTTCATTTTTGAAACTCCCGGCATCATGCTTAGAACTCCACTCATGCCTCCTACTTTTTTCATCTGTCTAATTTGCTGTAAATAAGTATCAAAAGTAAAAGATCCTTTTTTAAAATCCTCTTCTAATTGTTCAATTTTTTCTTGCTCTAAATCTTCTGAAACTTTTTCAACTAAAGAGACAACATCTCCCATCCCTAAAATTCTATTGGCTATTCTATCTGGGTGAAATGTTTCTAATTGATCAATCTTTTCTCCAGTGGCTAAAAATTTTATAGGACATCCAGTTACAGCTTTCATACTTAAAGCCGCCCCACCCTTTCCATCACCATCAATTCTAGTTAGTATGATTGAAGAAAGATTAACTGTTTTTTGAAACTCTTGAGCAATATTGACAGCATCTTGCCCCGTTAGAGAGTCTGCAACCAAAATAATTTCATGGGGTTGAATTTCATTTTCTAATTGTTTTAATTCCATCATCATTTGCTGATCAATTTGAGTTCTACCCGCAGTATCAAAGATTAAAACATCTTCGCCACTAAGAGATACTGCATTCATTGCACGTTTTGATATTTCTATGGGTAATTGGCCTTCTATAATAGGGAGGGTCTTTATGCTATTTTCTGTTCCCAAGATTTCTAGCTGTTTCTGTGCAGCAGGACGATAAATATCCAAACTTGTCATTAATACTTTTTTAGATAATTTTTTTTCTAAAAAATGACCAAGTTTAGCAGATGTTGTAGTTTTACCAGACCCTTGTAATCCAATAACTAAAATCTTTATTGGAGGTACATTGCTTAAATTTAAATCTGACTTTTCGCTTCCTAAAACTTTTACAAGCTCATCGTAAACAATCTTAACAATCATCTGTCCTGGTGTGACAGACTTTAGAACCTCTTGACCAATTATTTTTGGTTTAACATCCTCTATAAATTTTTTGGTAACGGATAAAGCAACATCAGACTCGAGTAGAGCTTGACGTATTTTTCTTAATCCCTCGTCAGCTTGCTTTTCATCTAGCCTTGTTATCTTGTTAAAGAAGGAAAAGGCTGACTCAATTCTATCTGTTAAATTTTCAAACATAATTTTCTTACTTCCAGCAGGTATCGCACTAGTGGGCGAAAACTCGCTGACTAGTGTTGATCTCCTTCATTTGAAGGACACCAGAAAAAGACTACCTTTTTCTTGGAAGTGGCTGGAAAGTACATAGATATGTTTATAAAGTCAAGAAAACGGTCTAAAATCTAAATCAATGAATTTTAAAGCATTAAAAATGGATGGTCTTGGTAATGATTTTTTAATCATTGATAATAGAAATCAATCGATCAAATTGTCTGAGGAAGATATTATTAAATTATCTGATAGAACAAATAGTATTGGCTTTGATCAATTAATAATGATCAGAAATTCCACGACAGCAGATGCTGATATTGATTACTTTAACTCGGACGGAAAAATAGCTAACGCTTGTGGAAACGGTAATCGATGCGTAGCGGATATCCTAATGAATGAAAAAAAAACAAAAGAAGTACATTTTAATGTTGGATCCTTTACACACCTAGGAACAAGATCTGATGATAATCTCATTAGTATTGTGATGCCACAGCCAAATAATGAATTAAAAAAAATTCCTGTAACAGATGAAGTGCAAACTAATCCTTTAACTATAGAGGTTGAGGGTTATAAACTCGAAGGTCATTTATTAAATGTAGGAAATCCTCATATTGTTGTTTTTCAAGAAATATCTGATTTAAAACTTACAAAAATAGGACCTATCATCGAGAATTACAAATTTTTTCCAGATAGAATTAATGTGACCTTTGCAAAAATTGAAGACTCAGAAAACATTAAAGTTAATGTATGGGAGAGGGGAGCTGGTAAAACTTTAGCTTGTGGAACGGCTGCTTGTGCTACAGGTTTTATTGCAACTGAATTAAAACTAAGCCGCAACCCTGTAAATATTCATTTTGAAAAAGGTTTCTTAAAAATTTTAATTAATGAAAATAAAACTATTACAATGACAGGACCAGTATCTGATCAAAAAATAATAGAAGTAAGAGTTTAATTGCTGTGCAAATCTTTAAAAAGATCACCGAAGGTTTAAGAAAAACCTCTAAAAATTTTGAATCTGGTTTAGATAATATATTTAACAAATCAAAACCATCTGAGGAAATTTTACAAGATCTTGAGGATTTTATGATTTCATCTGACATTGGTATTGCTTTAACTGAAAAGATTATCGCTAATGTTAAAAATCAAAAATTTAGTGATGAGGAATTGAATAAGAATAATTTTATCAAAATACTTAAAGGTGAAATGTTAAGTATTTTAAAGCCAGCTGAAAGTAATATCTTTAATCATCAAAACTCTCTTCAAACAATTTTAGTATGTGGAGTAAACGGAACTGGTAAAACCACTACTATTGGAAAACTTTGCAAAATTCTAAAAAATAATAATTCTAAAGTTATTGTGGGTGCTGCTGATACTTTTAGAGCAGCTGCGATAGAGCAAATCGAAAACTGGTGTAAAAAAAATAATATTGATATTGAAAAATCTAACCCAGGTTCCGACCCCGCATCAGTTGCTTTTAAAACTATAGAAAAAGCTAAAAATAATAATTATAATTTTTGTATTATTGATACTGCTGGAAGACTTCATAACAAGAAAAATTTAATGGAAGAATTCTCAAAAATTATCCGTGTCATCAAAAAAGTAGATCAACAGGCGCCTCAAAAAATTATTATCGTACTCGATGCAACTACAGGACAAAATGCTTTAAACCAAATCGAAGAGTTTAATAAAATTTGTGAGTTATCAGGTATCATCATGACAAAATTAGATGGAACTGCAAAAGGAGGGGTTTTGCTTACGATTACTGAGAAGTATAAATTACCTATATTTGCAATAGGAGTGGGTGAACAAGAAGATGATCTCCAACCCTTTAATGCAGATAATTTTATTGAAGCTTTTTTGAATAATGGAACAGATAAATGAAAAAAGAGATTACTTTTCAAGACTATGAAAAAATTGAAATCTGCTCTGGTACTATTTTAGAAGCATCCATCAATGTAAAAGCTAAAAAGCCAGCCTATGTTTTAAAGATAGATTTTGGAGAGAAAATTGGAATTAAAACCTCTTCAGCTCAAATAACTCATTATTATCAAACTGAAAATCTTGTAGGTAAACAAGTTATGGCAGTATGTAATTTTCCACCAAGGAATATTGCGGGTATTGTATCTGAGGTCTTGGTTTTAGGAGCAATTGAAGAGGATGGAAAAGTGGTACTATTTCATCCAAGTCAAAAAATTAAAAACGGACTTAATATTGCTTAAGGCAAAGATTTTATAAAGTTCTCTAGATTTTTTTTCATTCCCTCATCATACTTCATCATATGACCATCAAAAGTTGGAAAATATGATGACTTAGGTTCATTGGCCTCATCAAATAATTTTGCCCCCATATAAAATGGCACCAAGTTATCAGCTTTCCCATGCAATATTAAAATTGGTGATGTTATTTTTTTTATTTTTTTTATGGAATTATATCGGTCTCTTTGCATTAAACTTACAGGTAAAAATGGATAAAACTTTTTTCCCATATCAACCATCGAAGTATATGGTGACTCTAAAATTACACCACCAAAGTTATTTTTACTTGATAATTCAATTGCAATACCCGTTCCTAAAGACTCTCCATAAAGAATAATATTTTCATTTTTAATTCCTTTTTGATTAAGCCATTTGACTGCACTATTTGCATCCTCATATAACCCTTTTTCGGTTGGCTTGCCTTGGTTACCACTAAAACCCCTCCAAGATATAATTAAAAAATTTATACCTAAATCATTGAAAGCATTTAATTTATAAATTCTAGCATCTAGATCTCCGGCATTCCCATGAAAAAATAAAATTGTTTTTTGATTTTGATGAATATTAGTTGACCAAGATTTTAATGAAATTTCACTATTTACAGGAATAAAAATCTCTTCGTAATTAAATGTAATCTTTTCCGGAATATAATTTTTGGAACTAGGATGGTACATGAATGATCTTTGAAAAAAAAACATGATCAATAAAATCGATAAATAAAAAAGTATAATAATTAAAATAGTGAAATGAAAATATTTAAACATTGATTTTTTTCTTGGCTAAAAAAATTCCTACTAAAACAAATAAAGCACCATAAAAATGATAGTTGAGTAACTGTTCTGAAAACAATACCATTCCATAAATCGCTCCATAAATCGGCATAAGATATACCGTCAAACCTGCAATGGATGCTCCAACCACTTGTTGTAATTTTGTATACATTAAAAAGGCAATAACTCCTGGGAAGATAGCGGCCATAATTGTAAATTCAATATACGTTTCATTAAATGTAGTGGGTATATAAAAATTATGCTCAATAATAAAAAAAGGAATTAATATTACAGAACCTAACAAACTCATTAACGTAAATCTTTCAAGAATATCAAATTTACTTTTCCAATTAATTAAAAATATAGAAAAAAAGGACCAAGATATAGCTGCGCCAAATATCCAAACATCTCCAATGCTAAAATTTAAATTTACAAAATTAGATAAGTTTCCTTTGAAAATAATAAATGAAACACCAAATAAACTTAAAAACACACCAAAGTATTGAAAGAGGTGTAATCTCTCTTTGTAATAATAAGCAGATAACAAAACAATAAATATTGGCGATAAAGCATAAATAATTGACATATTTGTCACTGTCGTTGTGAGCCCTGATATATATGGAAGGGCTCCGCATCCTGCATAACCAGTTGCTCCAATAAATGCGAGTCTCCAAAACTCTTCTTTAAAATATTTTTTCTTTTTTAAAATCGATTTATAAATAAAGGGAAAAAATACCAAAAATACTAATAACCATCTTGAACATGCAAGAGCAACAGGTGGAATATTTTCAAATGCGCCTCTAGCTATTGCTATGTTGCTTGTCATAAAAATAGGCTGAATAAATAAAAGTGAAAATTGAAAAAGAGAATTAGTTTTTTTCATTCACTAATATTTGATGAAATAACTATTTTTTTTTTAAAAATTTTTTTGCGAGAGCATCTGCTACATGAATATCAAAAGTTTCTAAAACTTCGATCATCATCATAAAAATTGCAGCCGCCATAATAATTATAACTGGCAGAATATCAAACCAACCAATCATATTAGATTTATTTAATGTAAAGGTAACACCTAAAAGAAATGATACAGTTAAAGTTGTCCCTATGATTGCAGCAATTTTATTTATCATTATTAGAACCTTTTACTTTATTAATTAACCAATTGGAAGTTCTCAAAAGTCTTGAGTCATCAAATTTTTCACCAATTATTTGTACACCTAAAGGCATACCATCCTCTCCTTGTAATAATGGTAATGATAAAGCTGGCATACCAAGATACGTCCAAATCGTAGAAAATTCTGGACTTCCTGTTTGTTTTAAAGTTTTCGGAGCAACGCCAGTAGAGGCTGGAGTTAGAATTGCATGATAATCATGAAAGGTTTCTTCAAAAAGTTTATAAAAATAATCCCTATTTTCACAAGCCTCGACGTATTCACTTGCTTTATATTTCAATCCTCTTTCAATTGCTTCTACTAGTTTTTTGCCTAATTTATTTTTAGACTTTTTATAATAATCTGAAAATGCATAGGCCATATCTGTTTCATGAATAATTTGGTGATATTTAAAAATATCATCGAAATAAGATGGAGTATCTAGAACTTCAATATGAGCGCTATATTTTTTTATAAAAGTCTCAAAACTTTTTAAACTTTCTTTATCTAAATTTTTCCATTTAGAAGTTTTAATAAAAACAAATCTTGGATCAAAGGGAGGATCCTCCTTACATATTTGTGTAATATTTGAAATTGAATAGGGAACAGTCGAGCGATCATCAACATCATGTCTGACAATTTCTTTCGCGATTAAAGCTATATCCTCAATATGTCTTGCAAAAATACCCACGTGATCTAACAAATGCGATTGTTTCAGCACACTTTTTCTAGAAACTAATCCATAAGTTGGCTTATAACCGATTACACCACAATAAGATGCGGGTCGAATTACTGATCCATTAGTTTGAGATCCAATTGCCACTGGACACATGAAAGAGGCAACTGCTGCAGCGGATCCGCTTGATGATCCACCTGGTGTTCTATTTTCATCATGAGGGTTAGTAGTTTTTCCTGGATCAAAATAAGCAAATTCAGTTGTTACCGTTTTTCCCATAATAAGTGCGCCAGCATTTCTTAAAAAACTAACTACTGATGCATCATCTTTAGTGTGTACTCCACCAACTAAGTTGGTTCCACATCTTGTTGGCATATCATTAGTTCCAAAAATATCTTTAATACCAATCGGAAGTCCATGGAGAGGTCCAATAGGTCTTCCTATATTTTTATAATCATCAGCTTCGTTTGCTTTTTGTAAAATAAAATCTTTATCATAGTGCTCCCATGCTTTGATGGTATCTTCAAACTCAGCAATTCTATTACTAAAACTTTCTAATACTTGAGCTGATTTTATATCACCGGATTGCAAACCTTCTGCAATCTGTGTTGCTGATAAAAAACAAAGATCTTTCATAAAAGTTTTATGCTGGACCAAATAATGCGGTTGGTAACCACAACGCTAGGCCTGGGAAGTTATACATAATCACCATAGCAATAATCACGATTAATAAGAAAGGCATTATTCCTTTAAAAATATCCATCAGCTCTACATTGCTTTTTTGGACACCCTTTAAGTAATAAGCCGACATAGCCATGGGCGGCGTTAAGAATGACGTTTGAAGATTTAAAGCAATTAACATTGCAAAGAAATAAGGATTCACACCAAAAGTTTCGAGTAGTGGTAAAAAGATTGGAACGAAGATAATTAAAATTTCAGTCCACTCTAACGGCCAACCTAATAAGAAAATAATAATCTGTGTAATAATTAAAAACTGCCATGGTTCAAGATCCATTGATTTAAAGAAATGTTCAAATACTTCGTGACCTCCTAAATAAGAAAACACAGATGCAAATGTCCAAGAACCAATAAATAACCACATAATCATTGCTGAAGTCTTTGCAGTTAAAAATACAGATTCTTTAAAGGCCTGCCATTTAAGCGTCTTATAAAAATACGCCATTACAATTGCACCAAAAGCCCCTACTGCAGCAGCTTCTGCTGGAGTTGCAATACCTGCAAGAATAGTTCCTAAAACTAAAAGAATTAAACCAAACAAAGGAAGGAAAGATACAAATACTTCTTTCATAATTACACTTCTCTCAGGTATCTCTTCTGCTTTTGGTTTTGGAGCAAGCTCAGGTTTCCACATTGCTAAACCAATTGCATAACAAACATATAAAGTAGCTAATAGTAATCCCGGTAACATTGCAGCTGCAAATAATCTTAATGGAGATAGTTGAGCAATAACTGCATAAACAATTAACATGATACTAGGTGGAATTAAAATTCCTAAACAACCACCTGAACATATAACTCCAGATGCAAATTTTTTGTCATAACCTGCTTTAACCATTGCAGGCCATGCTAATAATCCCATTAATGTTACTACAGCACCAATAATTCCGGTTGCTGTTGAAAATAAAGTACAAGTAATTAAAGCTGCAACTGCCATTGAAGCGGGCAATCTATGCGATGCTAACCTTATCGCAAAAAATAACTTTGCAACAATTCCAGCTCTTTCAACAAGATACCCCATAAATAAAAACAAAGGTACGGCTGTAAGTACATGATTATCCATCACTGAATAAGTATTCTGAACGACTAAATCAAAAATTCGATTATCTAATAAACTATCCATTGTTTCAGGATTGTAGTAAGCAAAATATCCAAAGCCCACTCCCATTGCTAACAATGTAAAGGCAATTGGAAATCCTAGTAAAACAAAAAATAAGAAAATGCACATCATAAAGAGTGCTGTTTCTGGATTTGTCATTCCAAACATTTTTATAAGATCTCTCTTTCTTTTGCTTCTCTCATTAGTTTTTGCTCTGTTTCTAAAACATCGTCTTGTCTTTCAGGCCATTCACCTGTTTTAATTGCTATGATACATCTTAAGACTTCACTTATTCCTTGATTAATTAAAATAAATCCAGCTGCTGGGATTAGTGATTTAATCAAATAAATCTGAATTTGTGCAGGGCTATTCCAACTTGTTTCTTTAGTCATCCAAGCATTACCTGCATAATCTAAACCTGCAAAAGCAAGAGCGCAAATACCTGGAAAATAAAACAAAAAATATAAAACTAAATCAATTTTTGCCTGTGTGGGTACTGAAAATAATCTATAAATAACATCTCCTCTAACATGAGCATCACACGAAAGTGTGTAAGCGCCTGCCATTAAAAAAAGGGCTCCGTACATTTGTAAACTAAAATCAAAGTTCCATAAAGTTGGAGCATTAAATATGTAGGCCATAGTAACTTCATAAACTGTACCAAAACACAAAATCACTATGCACCATGCAAAACCTTTGCCAATCCAACGGCTAAGACTTTCGGCAAACTTGATATAATTTTTTACGAAATTCACGGTTACTTTTATAATTTAATTTTTTATTTGGCTATAAATTAAAAGGCCCCGGTTAAGGGGCCCTTTAATAAAATTAATGACTAAAACTAAATTTTAACTTTAGCTGGGTCACCAAAAGTTCTAGTATAAGCCAGTCTGTAATTCGGCTGGTTCATAAATAGATACTTCATTACTTTTTTCGCATATGCTTGTTGTGATCTTACGATCTCATCAAACAATGGATCTTTTCTAAAGTCCTTCATAACGTCATCCCATGCTTTTAATTGAGCATCTAAGATTTCATCAGAAGTTTGGTATACATTAACTCCAGACTCGTTCATAAGCTTTCCAAGATCGTTTGAGTATCTTACTAAAGCCATGAAATAGTTTGCAGTGTTAGTCGCTTCCGCAGCATGCTTTAAAATAGCTTGGTGCTGTGGTGATAAGCTGTTGTATTTCTTTCTGTTGAACATCAACTCAAACATCTCTTGAGATTGGTGGAAGCTTCCTAAGTGATAATGCTTAGAAACATCTTGCATACCAAAGTCTTTATCAGATGTTGGGTTGTTGAACTCAGCAGCATCAATTAAACCAGTTTTCATTGCTGGCTGAATTTCACCACCTGGTAATTGTCTCACAACCATTCCCATTTTTTGGAGAACGTTTGTTGCTAGACCAACAGTTCTATACTTCATACCTTTAACGTCACTTACTTTTGTAACGTTCTTTTTAAACCAACCAAACGGTTGAGCAGGCATTGGCATAGCAAAGAAACCTACAACATCAAGACCAATTTTCTTTAAAGTCTTTTCGTATAAAGCTCTTCCGCCACCTTCTTCAATCCAACCCATTAATTCTTGAGATGAAAATCCATAAGATGGACCTGTACCAAATAAAGAAGCTGCAGGATTTTTTCCATACCAATAAGCAGTAACTAAGTGACCAGCGTCTACAACACCTTTACTTACACCATCTGCAATCTCGGCTGTTTTTAATACTGCACCAACAGGTAAAACTTCGATCGATAAAGATCCGCCACCCATTGCGTTAACTCTATCTGCATATTGTTTTGCCATCTCTAAAAAGATACCACCACCCCATGCAGCTTGCATTTTCAGCTTCACAGTTTTTCCGTGACCAGCTGACCAAGCACCAACGTTAGGCATAGCTACAGCTGCTGCTGTTGCACCCGTAACGACTGCTGCTTTTTTGAAAAATTTACGTCTAGAATTTGACGTAACGTTTTTTTTTGACATGTGTTTTTCTCCCATGTTAGTTAAATTTAACAGGTCAGAATTTAGCTTAAAGAATTGCTAGTTGTCTATCTAAATAGTTGAATTATGAGATTAAACTATTTCGCAAACGCAAAATATAACATCAGTTAAATAGGGGTAAAACTGCATTATCACAACTAAAGGTTGATTCAGTTAACTTGATCTTTGGGATTTTGATTTTTATTCAAAAATGCTTCTAAATTATCAATAGCTCTATCACCCATTGCAATCCGAGTCCTGGTCGTTGCACTTCCAAGGTGCGGCAGCAAAAATAAATTATTTAATTCTAAATATTTTTTATTTATTTTTGGTTCACCTCTGTAAACATCAAGTCCTAATGCAAAAATTTTTCCACTTTGCATTGCTTTAATCATTGCTTCATCATCAATAACCTCGCCTCTGGCTGCATTTGCGATTACTGCTCCGTCTGGAAAATACTGAATGGTTTCTTCGTTGATTAAATTTTCGGTATCTTTTGAACCGGGACAATTGATAGATAAAAATTCACTATTCTTAAATAACTCTTTTATATCTTTATGATAAATTGCACCCTCTTCTAAACTTGAGTCCAATTGATTTCTATTATGATAATGTATCTCCATGTCAAACGCTCTTGCTCTTTTTGCAACAGCTCTTCCAATTCTTCCCATACCTAAAATGCCAAGTTTTTTTCCGGTCATTTGTTTCCCAATTAAGTAATCGGTCGACCATAACCATTTTTCTTTTTCTGCATCTTTTCTTCCTTCGTAAGCTCTTCTTGAGGCACCTAACAAAAGTAATATTGATATGTCAGCTGTTGCATCTGTTAAAACTTCAGGCGTATTCGTTACAACAATTCCTCTTTCTTTAGCTGCAACAACATCAATATTTCCATAACCAACAGCATAATTAGATATTATTTTAATACTTTCGGGGAGTTTCATAATCATATCTCTATTAAAGGGTGTTGTCGTAAATGATAAAATTCCATCACAACCTTCTGACAATTTTAAAATCTCTTCTGGATTATATAGAGTGTCAGAGGTGTTTAGTTTAACATCAAAGATACTTGTAATTCTTTTATTATTTTCTTCTAATAATTTTCTTGTAACTAAAATTTTTTTCATAAATTATTTAAGCCGTTTGGTTTTTTTCCCCCTGTAAACCAATCAATTAGTTCAATTGTATGTACAATTGGAATATTAATACCATTGGAGATCTGCGTAATACAACCAATATTACCTGCCGCAATAATGTCTGGGTTTACTTTTTTAATGTTTTCACATTTTCTAGTCTGAAGTTCAGTCGCTAGTTCCTCTTGCATAAGGTTGTAGGTACCCGCTGATCCACAACAAAGGTGACCATCTGGTATTTCTAAAATATTATTACCTGTTTTCTTTAATAGCTGAAAAGGTTGATCATGAACTTTTTGGCCATGCTGCATTGAGCATGCAGAATGATAAGCAATATTATATTTTTTGTTAATATTTTTAGAATTTGTAAAATCTAATTTAATCGATTCTTCTAAGTATTCTGTAATATCAAGTGCAAGCTCACTAATTTGTTTTGCTTTTTTTCTAAGCGTCTTATCAGGATGATTTTTAAAAATAAAACCATAATCCTTCAAAGTGGTTCCGCAACCCGAAGTATTGACCAAGATTGCATCAATTTTTTCTCGCTCATATAATTCATACCAAGCATTAATATTTTGAATAAAATATTGATGGGAAATATCTTCTTTGCCCATATGATGCGTTAAGGATCCGCAACATTTAATTTCACTTAAAACATGCACTTCTATTCCATGTCTTAAAAGTACATTAATCGAAGCATCGTTAATATTAGGCGAAATTGCTTTCTGAACACAACCCGTAAGAAGCGCAACCTTAGAAATAGATTTTTTACTTGGTTTAAAAATTACATTCTCTGGATATTCAGATTTTGGAAATTCTTTTGGCATAAACGAGACCATATGTTTTAATTTTTTTGGTAATAAAAAATGCAATGGTTTTGTTAACCAAGTAAATTTAGCTAATAATTTAAAAAAATTAGGTTTTGGTAAAATATAAGCCAACATATTTCTCACTAATCTTTCAAAGAATGGTCTTTTATAGGTTCGTTCAATATGATTTCTGCCATGATCAATTAAGTGCATGTAATCAACTCCAGAAGGACAGGTTGTTACACAAGCATAGCATGACAAACAACGATCAAGATGTTTAACAATTTTATCATTAGCCGGTTTGTTATTCTCAAGCATATCTTTAATGAGATAGATTCTTCCTCTTGGACCATCTAATTCATCACCTAAAATTTGATAAGTTGGGCACGTAGCATTACACATTCCGCAATGAACACATTTTCTAAATATTTTCTCTGAATTTTGAATTTCAGGATCTGATAGCTGATCTTTTTTAAAATTTGTTTGCATTAAACTCCACTATACATTTTGTTTGGGTTTAAAATTCCCCTTGGGTCAAAACTTTCTTTTAATTTTTTTGACAGAATTTTCAAACTTGAATTAGAGTTTGTTAAAAACTCTTCACTTTTTCTAAAATTATCATTTGCTCTAAGTACAGTTAAGTAGCCATCATGCTTTAAACAAAAAATTCTCATTTGATCTAAATCTTCCTGACTAGTTAAAGAACACCATGCTATATTTCCCGCCCAGTCTAGGAAATACTTAAAATTAGTCTTATTAAAATATCTCAAAAAACTTCCCATATTTGTTACCGGTAAAGATATTTTACAAACATATGTATCTTCATTAGCATACCCTTCAAAATTTTTAATTTCTCTCCAAAAAATTGAAGTTTGATAAATATCTAAAATTGAAATTTTTTTATCTGAAAACATTTTTTTTAATTGCTTAATTCTTTCAACGACAGATGGTTTTGGGCCTTGAACTCTTAAACCTAAAATAGATGTATCTTTTTTGACATCATTAAGAGTTAAAAAAGAAGCATTTTCAGATGGGAAATAACATGCGCCCGATATTTCTAGTGATGAGTCTAATGCTAATTTAAAAACTTGAATTGCGTCCTCATAATTTAAATCACTAATCATAAAAGTTTCTTCAAATTCAGGTAGAGGAGAAACTTTCAAATTAATTTCAGTGATTGCACATAATGTTCCATATGAACCACTAATAACTTTACTTAAATCATAACCTGTAACATTTTTTACAACAGTTCCACCTGACTTAATTTTTGCTCCTGAACCATTAACAGCTTTAAAACCCAAAACATGGTCCCTTAAAGCACCATGCTTAAACCTTCCAGGTCCAGATAGATTGCAAGAGACAACTCCGCCAATAGATCCTGAATTAGCACGACCAGTATACAAATAACCTAAATCATTGGGTTCAAATCCTAAAAACTGATTTTTTTTTGCCAAGGTCTCTTCAATTTCTTTTAGAGAGGTTCCGGGTAAAACTTTAATATAAAGCTCTTCTGGAAAATATTCTATAATTCCAGACAAATCTTTTAGGCTTAAAGTTTGTGATGATTGAATAATTCTACCAATTTTTTTTGAACCATAACCTGCTATTTCTATAGGATTGTTTTTGTTAAAATGATCAAAAATAAAATCAGATACTTCACTTTCATTTTTAGGATAATAAGTTTCTGTCATTAAAATCTAGGCAAATTTGGAAATTTATCTTTTCCCTTATGAATATGCATTCTGCCACCTTCTGCGCAACGGTGTAATATAGGAAAGACTTTGCCTGGATTTAAAAGATTTTTCTCATCAAAAGCTTGTTTAATATTAAGCTGCTGTTGAATATCGTTGTCGTTAAACATCTCACACATCAATTCTCTTTTTTCTACTCCAATACCATGCTCACCAGATAAAACTCCGCCTACCTTGACACAATATTTTAAAATATCTGCACCAAAATCTTCTGCTTTTTTCATTTCTACAGGATCATTTGAATCAAACATAATTAATGGATGGAGATTTCCATCTCCAGCGTGAAAACAATTTGCGACATCTAGTTTATATTTTTTTGAAAGTTTACTTATGTAAGCCAAAACATCAGATAGTTTATTTCTTGGAATTGACCCATCCATACAAATATAATCTGGTGCAATCACCCCACAGGCTGTAAAAGCAGCTTTTCTTCCTTTCCAAAACCGCATTCTCTCTTCATCACTATTACTTGCTCTATTGTAAGAAGCCTTATTCATTTTCGCTATATCTAAAACTTTATTAATGAGAGTATCAACTTCACTAACTGTTCCATCTAATTCAACGATTAATAATGCTTCAACATCTCTTGGGTAGCCAGCTTTTGCAAAATTGTCTGTTGCAATAATTAAAGGTTTATCCATTATTTCCATACCCGCAGGTACTATTCCTTTTGCTATGATATCAGCAACGCAATTTCCTGAATCCTCAATACTTTGAAAACCAATTAATACGGCCCTAACAGACTCTGGTTTTTTTAAAATTCTAACTGTGACTTCTGTAATAACTCCAAGCAACCCTTCTGAACCTGTTACCAATCCTAATAAATCATACCCTTCAGAATCTAAATGTTTGCCACCAAGTTTTAAAATTGTTCCATCCATTAAAACCATTTCAACTCCCATCAAATTATTTGTAGTTGTTCCATATTTTAACGAATGAACTCCTCCTGAGTTTTCTGCAACGTTTCCACCAATTGAACATGCAAGTTGGCTTGAAGGATCTGGAGCATAATAAAAATCTTTATGTTGTACTGCGGTTGTGATTGCTAAATTGGCAACACATGGTTGAGCTACTACACAACGATTTTCGAAATCAGTTTCTAGAATTTTATTAAATTTTCCCATACCCATTAAAATGCAATCTGCTAAGGGAATAGATCCTCCTGATAATCCTGTGCCTGCACCTCTGGGTACAACTTTAATTTTCTTATCAAAACAGTATTTTAATATTTTAGAAACTTCTTCTGTTGTCTCAGGTAAAACTACAGCAATTGGTTTTTGTCGGTAAACAGATAATCCATCAGTCTCATATGGTTTAATTTCATCATCAGATGAAATAACATTTTTTGTTATTTCAGAAATATCTTTTACGATATCTTTCTTATTATCAATTATGTTTAAATCGGGTTCAGGTAAAACTAGAGACATAAGGGTATATTAAAGAATTTTTTTAATTTTCTCCAATGCTTTTTCAATATTTTCATACGAATTTGCAAAGCTAAAACGTACAAAATTTGTACAAGATTTACCAAAACTAGTGCCTGGTACTAATGCTACACCCGCATCATAAAGGCACTTTTCGGCAAAAGTATCACCGCTCATTCCTGTTTCGCTAACATTGGGAAAGGTATAAAATGCGCCACCAGGATTATTACATTTAATGCCTGGTAAACTATTTAGTCCATCTACAATTAATGAACGTCTTTTATTAAATTTATCCATCATATCGTCTAAAAAATCGTGAGGTCCGTCTAAAGCAGCTAAAGCAGCAACCTGATTAGAGGCTGATACACATGAATAACTATTAATCGCCATTCTAGTTACTTTTTCAATTAAAGTATCAGGCCAAACACTCCATCCCAGTCTCCATCCTGTCATTGCATATGTTTTGCTCCAACCATCCATCACAATTAAACGGTTATATAATTCTGGATAATAAAAAAATGATGGCATTTTTTTTCCATCATAAATTTGTCTTGAATAAATTTCATCACTAAGAATAGCAACTTCAGGAAATTTTTTTAGACCTTCTACGAGTTTATCAATTTCACTTTTTTCAATTAATCCTCCAGTAGGGTTTTGAGGGTTATTAATAATAATTAATCTCGTTTTATCATTTATAAGTGACAAAACTTCATCAGCATTGAAAGAAAAGTTTTTCTTTTCTGATAAATACATAGGTACTGCCTTAGCCCCTGTATAATTGATAACAGACTCATAAATTGGAAAACCAGGTTCAGGATAAATAATCTCTGCACCAGGCTGACCAAATAGCATTATTGCAAAATGCATTGATGGTTTACCGCCTGGAGTGATAAAAACACGGTTTGAATCGATTTCCGCATTGTACATTTTTTTAATATGACGGCTAACACCTTCTCTTAATTCTTGAGTACCATTTGCCGGAGTATATCCGTGATGACCATCATCTAGAGCTTTTTTGGCAGCTTCGACGATATGCTTTGGGGTTAAAAAATCTGGTTGACCAATACCTAAATTTATAATTTCTCTTCCTTCGCTTTCTAATTTTTTTGCTTTAGCTAAAATTACGAAAGCATTTTCAGTGCCTAACCTTGAGTAATTGTCTGCTATTTTCATTATCGGTAAGCTATTTTATCTTTGGTTAACTCATGAACATTCCTTGTTCCCATAAGAGTCATACCTCGTGTAATTTCATCTTTCATTTTCTGTAAAACTCTTTCTACACCTAACTGACCTCCTGCACCTAAACCATAAAGATAGGCTTTACCCATTGAACAAGCTTTAGCTCCCAATGCTAGAGCTTTTAAAACATGAGTTCCTCTTTGAATTCCACCATCCAATATAATCTCAATTTTATCACCTACAGCATCAACTAAAGTCTCAAGTTGATCAAATGGAGCTCTAGAACCATCGAGTTGTCTTCCACCATGATTAGAAATCATTATTGCAGTTGCCCCAATATCAATTGCTTTTTTTGCATCATCAACAGACATCACTCCTTTTAATGCAAATGGTCCATTCCATTTTTTTGCTGCATACTCTGCATGCTTCCAATTCATTGTCCTATCAAATTGAGAGTTAAGATAATCCATAATTGAAATTTCGATACTTGAACCTTTGTTGGTAAGATGAGAAATATTAGCTAATTTAAATTTTGGACCAAATAAATATCTTAAACTCCACTCAGGATGCATTGCAAAGCTTATTAGACTTTCTAATGTTAACTTAGGTGGGGTTGTAAAACCAGTTCTGTGATCTCTTTCTCGATTGCCTGCCACAATGGTATCAACCGTTAAACACATTGCTTTAAACCCAGAACGTTGACATCTTTCAATGAGGTTGTCGGTTAGACCTTGGTCTTTATGAATATATAATTGAAACATCTTAGGGCCACCTGAAATATTTGAAACCTCTTCAATACTTTTAGTTCCCATTGTAGACAAACTAAAAAAAGTACCAAATTTTTCAGCAGCTCTTGCCGTAGCTTGTTCACCTTCATGATGATACATTTGATGCATAGCAGTTGGAGATAAAAAAAGTGGAAAATCAATTTTCTGTCCAAGTATAGTCGTTGATGTATCAACATTGCTCACATCAGTTAAAACATTTGGAACTAAATCACATTTATTAAAAGACTCTGTATTTCTTTTTAGTGTTGTTTCATCATCTGCACCACCATCAATGTAATGAAAAATAGGTGAGGGTAATTTTTTTTTTGCGAGCTTGCGAAAGTCGTCAATGTTATGACAATCAGCTAATCTCATTGAAAAGCTAATACTGTCTGTAAAGAGTGAAAGCTATATTGTTTGCGCCCGGGTTCTTATCACCTAAACTTGCATTTGAAATGTGGCTGTATGATAAACCAGCATTAGAATTTGGTCCCAAATCCCAACCTAAATTAATTTGTGATTTAAATTCAACCGCGTGACCAAGATCTTTACCGTCTCCTTCATCATAATAACCAGGAGCAAAACTCGGACTTATGACAAAATTACCAATTTTATAATCAGCTTTAATACCAGCGTAAACCATGGCAGCATTATCTTCCGTTAACATTGCACCAGTAATTGGGAAAAAATTTCCAATTTTTGTATTAAAAGATTTTGCTTCACTAAAAGTATATGTTGCTTCTAAAAACCCTGCTCTTTTATTATCATCACTGTAATCAAGCACTCCACTAGATAAAGATATACCCTGTGAAAAAGCAGAAGTTGCTGTTAAACTTAATAAAAAAGCCGCTAATATTTTTTTCATTGAACTTTAACTATAGTAATAAATTAAATTTTAAAAGCCATAATCTTTGCTAAATGTATGGAAAATTGGAGTTTTTTTAGGAGGTTTTGCGTATTTTTTAATAACATATGCTACACTTGGAAAAGCTAAAGATTTCCATGGAATTTCATCATAATCAAAGTATCTGGCTTCCAAAGTTTCAATTCCTGGTCTAAAATTTTTGTTGATATGACTAGCCAAAAAAACAAATTGGATTAAATTTTTTTCTCTAACTGTAAATATTGCAAATA
>OCON01000002.1_pt1 | contig 39519 bp, 36 predicted proteins | sample 1534741 | NCBI WGS metagenome assembly OCON01 (sample SAMEA3275601, study PRJEB22092) | marine metagenome | biome: marine biome; feature: surface water; material: seawater | collected 2014-06-21T10:30:00+00 | depth 2 m | reverse complement strand
CGATGGCTACTCTGTTAGCAATAATATCACCTTTAACCTCGCCTAAGACAAAAACCCAGTCTGCATTAACATTTCCAGTGACCAAAGAACTAGATCCAATTTTAAGATATTTACACGTTAAATTTCCGTTAACAGTACCATTAAAAAACAAAGTTCCATCATACTCAACTTCTGAATTACAATTAAATATATTAGATTTTTGAGGAAAGATAACATTTACCTCTTTTGTTTCTTTTGAATAAAAAAGTGTTCTAAAAAAATTAAACATTTTTACTTAACTCCAAGTCTTTTTTGAATATCACTTGATGAAGTTGTAAATCTAAAGACATATTTTTCATCAGGCTTTGCTCTTTTAAAGCATTCCTGAGCGCATAAAGCCCCTTCATGAAAACCGCTTAAAATAAGTTTTAATTTGCCAGGATAAGCACAAATATCTCCAATGGCAAAAATGCCTTTCTCATTGGTTTCAAAATTTTCTGTATTAACTTTTAAAGATTTTGCCTCAAGATCAAGCCCCCAATGAGCAATGGGTCCTAATTCCATTTTTAAACCAAAAAAAGCAAGTACACTGTCAACTTCAATATTCTTTTGTTGGCCATCATCGTGCTTGACCTCTACAGTTTTAATACTTTCATCTCCTTTAAAATCTAAAGGCTGATAACAAGTTAAAATTTCAACTTTTCCTTCTTTTTCAAGATCTCTGGCTAAACCCACTGTATGTTGGGCAGCTCTAAAATCATCTCTTCTGTGAATCAAAATAACTTTTTTTGCAATTTTAGATAACTCAACAGTCCAATCTAACGCTGAGTCTCCGCCTCCAAATATACAAACGATTTGGTCTTTGAATTTATTTTTATCTTTAACCGCATAATATAAGTTCGTCTTTTCAAATTTTTCTATATTTTTTATAGGAGGTTTTCTTGGTTCAAATGACCCGACACCAGCAGCGATAATTACATTTGGAGTTTCGAATTTTTCTTGATCACTTGTTGTGACAATCCAATTGTGATCTTTTTTTTCTAAACTTTCAACTCTTTGATTTAAATGAAATTCGGTATTGAATGGTTTAATTTGTTTTAATAAATTTTTTGTTAAACTTTCACCAGTGCACTCTGGCAAAGCTGGAATATCATAAATAGGTTTGTCTGGATAAAGCTCGATGCACTGGCCTCCTACCTTATCTAAATTGTCGATAACATGAGCGTTTAAACCCATTATTCCTAATTCAAAAACAGCAAATAAACCGACTGGACCCGCACCTATAATAACTGCATCTGTTTTTTTCATTCACCCTTGTTTTTCTGGAAGGTTAACAATTATTCCATCGTGCTTGTCTTCAAGAATAAGTTGACAACTTAACCTGCTATTTTTTTTTGTTTCAAATGCAAAATCTAACATATCTTTTTCACTATCACCCTGTTCGGGTAACTTATCTAACCACTCTTCTTTAACGTAAACATGGCACGTTGCGCAAGCACAAGCTCCACCACAATCGGCATCAATTCCTGGCACACCATTTTGAACTGCACCCTCCATAATAGACAGGCCATTTTCAACATTAACTTCATGCTGTTTTCCGTTGAATTCAATGTAAGTAACTTTTGGCATGTGAACTTTATATTCATGGATGTATATAAAACAACTGTGAAATACAAAAACTTGAGAATTGATTACGAAATTAAAAGCTTTAGATTAAAAGATGTCTTTAAAATATCAAGATCTTCAAAATCTAATATCAGCACAATAAAAGTCTCTGTTACGAATAAAAAAAATAGAGGAATTGGAGAATGTATTCCCTATAAAAGATATGGAGATAGTTTAAGTCAGATTTTAAAAATTCTAAAATCAAACAAAAATTACAAAAATATTCATCAGATCAAATCTCTTCCTTTGCAAAATGCAATATCAAATGCATTTTATGATTTAAAATTAAAAGAAACAAAAATAAAATTTATAAAAATTATTAAAAAAATTAATTTTATATCTGCAGTTACAATACCTATTTTTAGCAAAGTAAAGTTCACCAAAGAAGTTAAAAAATATAAAAATATTAAACATTTAAAGATAAAGGTTAATCAAAAAAATGTTTTTGAATATTTAAATATTATAAAAAAATATTCACCAAAAAGTAAGATTATAATTGATGCTAACGAAGGATGGGCTATTAAATTTTTTCACAAACATGAAAATAGTTTGAAACAATACAATATATTATTTATTGAACAGCCTGTTAAATCAAATCAAGACCATTTGCTAAATACAAAAATACCTCTTTGTGCGGATGAAAGTTTTCATAAAAAAAGTAAATTGAAAAATATCAAAAAATATAAATGGGTAAATATCAAAGCTGATAAGTTTGGAAGTGAACAAGAAATTTTAAAAGCAATTAAGTTTGCAAAAAAAAATAAATTAAAAATTTTTTTTGGATGTATGGTGAGCTCATCTTTGTCTATCATTCCAATGTTGAGATTTGCTAAATTCTGTAATCTCTTAGACTTAGACGGTCCTCTTTTTTTAAAAAAAGATTATAAAAATGGTCTTCGGTATAAAGGAAATGTATTAATTTATAATAAACGCTTTGATTACGGCTATTTATAATGTTGCGCTGTAAAAAATGACTTATTTTTTTTTTGATTTAAAAAAAAGTTTTGATTAAAATATTAATGGGGAGAATACATTGAGCAAGTATCAAGAAGCTTTTAATCTATCATTATCTGATCCTGAAAAATTTTGGGGTAATGCTGCCGATCAAGTTAAGTGGATAAAAAAATATGACAAGGTAGTTCATTGTGATGAGCCCCCATTTTATAGATGGTTTAAAGGTGGAAAAATAAACACCTGTTATAATGCACTCGATCGACATGTTGATGAGGGCAATGGAGAAAGAACAGCGCTAATCTTTGATAGCGCAATGACCAATACAAAAAAAAAATACAGTTACAAAGAACTTCGAGATAAGACCGCTAAACTTGCTGGAGGTTTATTAAGACAGGGTGTTAAAAAAGGTGACCGAGTAATTATTTATATGCCAATGATACCTGAAGCGATTCAGGCAATGATGGCATGTGCAAGAATTGGTGCGGTTCATAGTGTTGTTTTTGGAGGTTTCGCATCAAATGAACTTGCAAGTCGAATTGATGATAGTGGCGCAAAAGTTATTTTGTCTGCATCATGTGGATTAGAACCTGGTCGAACTGTTGATTATAAACCACTACTAGAAGGAGCGATAAAATTAGCCAAGCACAAAGTTGAAAAGGTTGTTGTCTATCAAAGAGATGTTCAAACAATGGATTTGTCAGATGGATTTGTTGATTGGAATGAATTTATAGAAGGTGCTCCTGAGGCCGAATGTGTTGAGTGCGATGCAAATGATCCTGCTTACATTCTTTATACCTCTGGAACAACTGGAGTTCCCAAAGGGATACTCAGAGATATTGGGGGTCATATCGTTGCTTTAAAATGGACGATGCAAAATGTTTATGACATCAACCCTGGTGATGTTTGGTGGTCAGCCAGTGATATTGGTTGGATTGTTGGTCACTCGTATATTGTTTATGGACCTTTGTTTCATGGTTGCACAACGATAGTGTTTGAAGGAAAACCAGTTGGAACACCTGATCCTGGAGCTTTTTGGAGAGTTATATCTGAATATAAAGTTAAAACTTTGTTCACTGCCCCGACCGCCTTTAGAGCCATTAAAAAAGAGGATCCGAATGGAGAGTATTTTAAAAAATATGATCTATCGCACTTTGAAGCTTTGTATTTAGCGGGTGAAAGAGCGGACCCTGACACTATTCACTGGGCAGAAAAATTATTACAAAAACCAGTTATTGATCACTGGTGGCAAACAGAAACAAGTTGGTCAATTACAGGTAACTTTAAAGGCCTTGGTCTTTTTGAAACAAAGTATGGTTCAGCTGGAAAACCTGCACCTGGTTATGATGTAAAAGTTTTAAAAGAAGATGGAAGTGAGGCTAAGCGAGGTGAAATGGGTGACATTTGTGTTAAACTTCCTTTACCTCCAAGTACGTTCCCTACTCTGTGGAATGCCGATCAAAGATATAAAGAAAATTATATGAGCACTTATCCTGGTTACTATCAAACCTATGATGCGGGTCATATTGATGAGGATGGTTACGTTTGGATTATGTCTAGAACAGATGATATTATAAATGTAGCGGGACATAGATTGTCTACGGGTTCAATGGAAGAGGTTTTGTCAGAGCACCCTGATGTCGCGGAATGTGCAGTCGTTGGTATTGCGGATAAATTAAAAGGTCAAATGCCAATTGGTATGGTTGTCTTAAAGGCCGGTGTATCAAAATCTGAAGAGGATGTTCAAAAAGAATGTGTGAAAATGATTAGAGAAAAAATTGGACCCGTTGCAGCATTTAAAACTGCGATTGTCATTAAAAGGCTTCCAAAAACTAGATCAGGAAAAGTTCTGCGAGGAACAATGAGAAAAATTGCTGATAAAGAAGATTATAAAATGCCAGCTACAATTGATGATCCGGCAATCTTAACTGAAATAACAGACTCCCTTAAATCCGCAGGAATTATTTAATAAGATTAATAATTAAATATACAAAATTACTTAACAAAGAAGTTAATGTTAAAAACATTCCTGTAATACGTAATATTCCTTTTTTTAAAAACATGCTTGTTGCATGAGAAATACGACCTAAGATAAATCCCGATCCAATAACAAGAATATATTCACAGTTTTTTGATACATGATCAATTAAAAATAAACTGATCAAAAACATAGGGGTATATTCTACAAAATTTCCGTGTGCTCTTACTGCTCTTAACAAGTTTTCATTATCTGCTTCACCTACAGCCAGACCAGACTTTCGTCTTGTAAAAGCGGCATTAATAGAAAGAGCTATAAAGACGAATAAAAGAATTGCAGTAACTAAATATAAATAGTTACACATCTATTTTTTCCACTCAGGCTTTTTCTTTTCAAAAAAAGCGGATACTCCAATTTTTTTATTTTCACTATCAAGCAATCTATAAAACGTTTCTCTTTCATCAGCTAAATCGCTTGTAATCTTGTCATCAATTTTAGTTAATCTTTTAATTTCAACTAAACTTGATTTAGGTTTTTCAGATAAATTTTTAAGAAACTTAATAGACTCATCTTTAAAAACATTTTTATCAATAACTTTGCTCACGAAACCAAGTTCAAAACCTTGCTGAGCTGAAATAATATCTCCGCTCATGCATAGATAATTAGCATGATATTTTCCAACATATTTTTTTAATCTTTGAGTTCCGCCAATACCTGGAACAAGACCTAAATTTATTTCCGGTTGTCCAAATTTTGCTTCTGAAGAAGCTACTATTAAATCGCAGATTAAAGATAATTCCATTCCACCACCCAAAGCATAACCTTCAACGAGTGCAATAATTGGAATTTTTATTTCTTCAATTTTATCAAAATAATTGAACAAACCTTTTGACTGTGCAGATTTGCTGTCAAGAGAACCTAATTCTTTAATATCAGCTCCTGGGGAGAATAGTTTTTCATTACCTTTGATTGCGATACAAGTAATATTGTTATCTGACTCTAGTTCTTTTAAGCCTTCATAAATTTCTTTTGAGGTCTCAATATCTAGAGAATTTTTTTCTTTTTCTCTAGCCAAAGTTAAAAGGCCTAATGATCCATCTTTTTCGATGGTAATATTTTTATATGACACTGGTAAGATATTACTTATGATTTAAGAAATTTCTTTCAACACACATTGCAATCCCCATGCCACCACCAACACAAAGAGTTGCTAAACCTCTTTTTGCTTTTCTTTTTTGCATCTCGTGCAATAAAGTTACAAGAACTCTTGCTCCGGATGCTCCAATTGGATGACCTAAGGCAATCGCGCCACCGTTAACGTTAACACGGTCAGGCGTAAATCCTAATTCTTTGTTAACTGCGATAGCTTGTGCAGCAAATGCTTCATTTGCTTCTACTAAATCTAATTGATCTTCACCCCAGCCAGCTTTTTCTAGTGCTTTCTTTGAAGCTGGAATTGGTCCTGTTCCCATAATCGCAGGATCAACACCGCATACTGCCCAAGATACAATCTTAGCAATAGGTTCAATTTCTCTATTTTTAGCTTCTTCAGCTGTCATTAATAAAACTGCAGCAGCACCATCATTAATTCCAGATGCGTTACCTGCGGTTACAGTTCCATCTTTTTTAAATGCAGGTTTAAGTCCAGCTAATTTCTCTACAGTTACTCCATCTTTTGGATATTCATCTGTATCAAAAGTTATTTCATCTTTTTTAACTTTTACTTTTACTGGAACAATTTCATCTTTAAATTTTTTAGCCTTTATAGCTTCAATTGCTTTTCTTTGAGAAGCTGCAGCAAAAGCATCTTGGTCAGCTTTTGTAATTTGATATTTTTCTGCAACATTTTCTGCAGTTACACCCATATGATAATCATTCATGGCACAACTTAAGCCATCTTTAATCATCGAGTCTTCCATTGTCCCTGGTCCCATTTTAATCCCATTTCTAAGATTAATGATGTGAGGTGTATTGCTCATACTTTCTTGACCACCGCATACAGCAATTTTAGCTTCACCTAATAGGATTGAATTATAACCGTAACCCACTGAAGTTAGACCTGAAGCACAAAGTTGATTTACTGTGCAAGAAATTGTTTCATGTGGAATGCCAGCAGCAATTGCAGCTTGTCTTGCTGGATTTTGTTTAGCACCAGCCTGTAAAACTTGACCCATAAATACAGTATCAACTTCATTACCTTTAACTTCAGAATGCTCTAAACATTTTTTTATTACTTCCGCTCCTAATTCTGGTGCAGTTTTTGAAGATAGGCCTCCTCCAAATGAACCGATTGCAGTTCTAAAAGCGCTTGTGATTACTATTTCTTTATTTGACATTTTATATTTCTCCTTGATTTAAAAAAATTATTGCATGTACTGTCCACCATTAATATTCATGGTCGCACCTGTTATAAATCCAGCTTCATCACTGCAAAGGTAACTTGCAAGAGCAGCAATTTCTGTAGGTTCAGCTAACCTTCCAACTGGAATTTGACCAACAATACCTTGAAGTATTTTTGGATCTATTTTTTTTACCATATCAGTTCCCACATAACCTGGAGCAATGATATTAACGGTAATACCTTTGTTTGCATTTTCTTGGGCAATCGCTTTTGTAAAACCAATCAATCCAGCTTTTGCAGCTGAGTAATTTGCTTGTCCAATTTGTCCTTTAACACCATTAATTGAACTTAAACTTACAATCCTTCCCCATCCATTTTTTCTCATACCTTCAATAACGTTTCTAGTAATATTAAAAGCTGAGTTTAAATTTGTATTAATAACGGCATTCCACTCTTCAACTGCCATTTTGTGTAAAAATCTGTCTTTCGTGATCCCGGCATTATTTATAACAATATCGATTGTTTGACCTAAGTCTTTTACAATTTGTTGAATTGCAGTTTGACAGCTTTCAAAATATGCAACGTCAAATTTATAAACTTTAATTCCTGTTTCTTTTGAAAATTGCTCAGCAGAATCTGGATGACCTATGTAAGTTGAGACAACTTCGTGTCCATCGCTCTGAAGTTTTTTTGCTATTGCAGCTCCAATTCCTCGTGTACCACCTGTAACTAGCGCCAACTTTTTTGTCATAATAAAATGCGTTATATTCCTTAAAAAAAGTTCTACAAGGCCAAGTTATAACTTGGGGGAGAAACCTAGCCTTGCAAAAAATCTACTAAATTAATTTTTAGTTTCAGCTTTTACTGAAGCTTTAGCTGTTTGCTCAGAAACAACTTTTTTAAGCTCAGTTAAACCATCTAAAAATCTAGTATTTAGAATTTGATATGCTTCGTTAGCAGTTTTTTCATTGATTTTAGATAATTCAGCTACGTTTTTTTGTGCTTCAACGATTGCTTTTTTAACTAATTCAATTGATTTTGCTGCTGATTCTTGAGTATTGCCTTTAGCAACTTCTGCAGTAGCTTCTTTAACACCTGAGATTGCAGCGTTTAAGATTTCTACTTGTTTTCCAGCAAAAGCGTTAACACCTTCAAATACAGCTTTTGACGCACCAGCCATAGCTTCTAAAGTTTTCTTTTGTGCATCAATGTAACCTGCAGAATTAACATCTAAATTTGGAAATTTAGTTGCAGATAATACTTTTTGAAAATCAAACATTTCAAAAGGGTTATTAGCGTTGAACATATTGTTCTCCTTTTTTTTATTGTTATCGTTCATAGTTGATAAGCATATATATTGCACTGCGCAATATATCAATAGTATTAACTATTAATATTTATAAATTATTGAATTTATTGTATTATTTTTATGTGCTACGCAAAATATATTATTGCATAACAAAATAATATGTTGCATTAGCTCAAAATTATAATTTAATAAAAAATATAAATTTTAAAGAATAGCGTAAAAATGAAAAAAGATGAAAAAACAATAAATTTTGAAGAAATTAAAACACCAGATTTTAGTCAAATAAATGATATTTTTGAAAACAATTTAAAAATTTATAACGATTTTGTTAAAAACATCTCAACAAACAACACGTCGTCAAATAAAGATACCCAAACAACAAATGGGGCAAAAAATACAAATGGACAAAACTTTACAGCAACCGATCTTTTAAATTTAATTAATCCAACAACAACAAAAATTACAAATACTCTGTTTGATGTATCAAGCAAAATTACAAATAACCCCAAATTATATTATGAGCATATTGGCAAATGGATACAGCAAATTGCTTCTTTAAATTTTTATTTTATTTCAAAACTATCAAACCAGCCTGCCAATCCTGTTATCGAACCTGGTAAAACTGATAAGAGGTTCGCATCCCCTGAATGGTCTGAAAATATATTTTTTGATTTTATAAAACAGTTTTATCTTCTTACTTCAAGAATGATGGACCAGCTAGTTGATTCAATAGAACACATTGATCCACAACAAAAACAATTAGTAAAATTTTATACTAATCAAATCAATGCAGCTTTCTCACCAACAAATTTTGTAGCCACTAACCCAGAACTAATCAACCAGACCATTCAAGAAGGTGCTCAAAATTTAGTTAGAGGATTTGAAAACTTTAAAAAAGATTACTTAAAGCATCCAAATAAAATGTTTATTTCACAAACTGCTGATGAATTTAAAGTGGGCGAAAATATCGGTAACACAAAAGGCTCCGTTATATTTAAAAATGATGTGTTCGAATTAATACATTACGCACCTGAAACTGATGAGCAATTTGAAAAGCCGATGCTTGTCATTCCTCCTTTTATAAACAAATTCTACATCATGGATTTAAATGAGAAAAAATCTATGATTAAGTATTTAGTAGAAAAAAAACAAAACACTTTCTTAATATCTTGGAAAAATCCGAAATCAGATAGTAAAGATTTTGGTTTCAATGAATATATTAATGACGGCGTACTTAAAGCTCTGGACGTTGTTTGCGATGAAACAGGATCAGATGGAGCAAACACAGCATCTTATTGCGTTGGTGGAACACTGACAGCAATGGTTTTAGCTCATTTGGCTAACCAAAAAAATATTAAAAATAAAATTTTATCATCTACATTTTTTACGAGTTTGGTTGATTTTGCAGAGCCTGGTGATCTTGGAGTGTTTATAAGCGAAGAACAAATTTCAATGATTGAAAAACAAATGCAAAACAAAGGTTACTTTGATGGAAAAGATATGGCCGCTTGCTTTAACTTTTTAAGACCTGGTGACCTTTATTGGAATTATGTAATCAACAATTATTTAAAAGGAAACCAGCCAAGTGCTTTTGATATGCTTTATTGGAACAGTGACTCAACCAGAATCCCTGAAGTCCTGCACAGTGATTACTTAAGATCAATGTATCTCAACAATCTTCTTGCAAAAAAAGAATATAAATTTGATGGGCAAATTTTAGATATGTCTAAAATCAAGACCCCAATGTTCCATGTTGCAACCACAGAAGATCATATTGCTCCTTGGAAATCAGTATTTATGGGACTTGCGCAGTTTAATAGTAATATTGAATTTACCCTTGCAAATTCGGGACATATTGCAGGTATCATTCAAGGCAAAGGTGCGAAGCCAGGAAAACAATACTACTTTGAAAACAAAAAAATGGAAAAAGACTCTGACAAATGGTTAGAAAATGCTGAAAAAGTTGAAGGTTCTTGGTGGCCTAAATGGATGGATTGGTTAAAAGATCATTCTGGTGAGGTTAAAAAAGTCAATGAAATTAATCTTAATAAATTTAAAGAGATATACAAAGCTCCAGGTAAATACGTTTTAGAAAAATAAATGATTGAAATTAAAAAATACTCTAATCGAAGATTATATAATACAGAGACTAGTTCTTACATTACGCAAGAAGATATTGTTTCTTTAATCAAAGAAGGAAGGCAATTTAAAATTAAAGATGTTGAAACTAAAAAAGATATTACCTCAAGCATTTTAACTCAAATTGTTCTTGAAAGAGAAACCACAGGCACAAACCTAATCCCAGAAGAATTTCTTAAACAAATTATTTTATTTTATGAAAATGATCGTTCATCTGAAATGTTTGGTTTTTTAAATAATGTTATGAATTTTGCTGATGCAAATAAATTTTTTACAAATGGTTTTCAAAATATAATGAAGTTTAATCCATTTGATTTTCAGAATTATTTTAATAATAGCGCAACATCTAATACTCAAACTCAAAATAATGAGCCTTCAGAAAAAGATAGTGCAGTAAAAACTGAAGCTAAAAATGAAGAAATCAATAAATTAGCTTCTCAAATAGACGAATTAAAATCTCAAATAAGCAAACTAAATAAAGAAAAAATTAATTAAAAGCATAGGCTTGGCCCTTTGCCTCGTTGACTAGTTTCTGATTCCAAACAACTTTATTTCCTTGAACAAAAGTTCCGAACGGTGAAACCTTTAATTCTTTTCCATTAAATGGAGTCCATCCACAATTACTAGCAATCCATTCATCTTTTATCGTAAATGATTTATTTAGATTATAAATTGTTAAATCAGCAATATTTCCTTCTTTAATTTCACCTCTATCTTTAATTCCAAAAAGTTTGCATGGATTGACACAAAGTAGATCAACTAATTTTTTTAAGCTAATTTTATTTTTTAAATAATAGTCAGTCATAATCAGTCCTATGGTTTGCGTTCCAGGCATTCCTGAAGGGCTTTTGGGATAAGGTTGATTTTTTTGTTCTTTAGTATGTGGTGAATGGTCAGATCCAATAATACTAATTATATTTTCATCTATACCTTTCCATATCCCTTCTAAATGTTCCTTGGTTCTAATAGGTGGATTGATTTGTGCAAATGTTCCTATTTGATCATAAATGTCTGGACCATATAATGAAATGTGATTAGGCGTTGTTTCAAAAGTTACATAGTCCGATTGATTGTCTTTTAAATAATTAACTTCATCTTTGGTTGTAATATGAAGAATATGTATTTTCTTCTTATGCTTATTGGCAAAATCTATAAGCTTTTTGGTTGATGACACTGCACACTCTACGCTTCTCCAAATATAATGTGATTTAACATTACCCTCTTCAATGACATGTTTTCTTGCAAGTAACATATCTTCGTCTTCCGAATGGATTGAAACTATTCTTGGAGAGTTTTTAATAACTTGCTCAATATAAAAACTATCTTTGACTAAAAGATCTCCTGTTGAAGAGCCAACAAACATTTTAACTCCACAGCAACCATCTAACCCTTTTAAAATATCTAAGTTGTCTGAATTCTCATTTGTTGCTCCAAAATAAAAAGCGTAATTACAATGCATTCTATTTTTAGCGCGAGATAATTTGTCATTTAATCGCTCAAGATTATCAACAATCGGATTTGTATTTGGCATTTCAAATACACCTGTCATTCCACCCAAAACAGCCGCCCTACTTCCGCTTTCTAATGTTTCTTTTTTTTCATCTCCAGGTTCTCTGAAATGAACATGGGTGTCTATAAAACCAGGAAAAATTGAAAGACCTGAACAATCTTGGATTTCATCAGCATTATCATCAAGGTTTTTTCCAACCTTTTTAATTTTGTTACCTTCGATTAAAATATCAAGATTTTGAAAATCATCGTTGTAATAGACTTGACCGTTTTTTAATAATAAAGACATAATAAATAAATCTGATGGATAATAACTACACAACTCATCTTAAAAACAAAAGTCTAATTTCTGTCACGGGTGATAATTCAAAGGATTTTTTAAACAATATTATTACTAATGACGTCAATAAATTAGATAAAGATAAATCTATCTATTCTTGTCTTCTCTCTCCGCAAGGAAAAGTGATCAGTCATTTTTTTATTTTTATCTTTGGTCAAGGTTATCAGATTGTGATTGATGATTTTTTAAAAGAAGAGCTAATTCAAAAATTAAATTTTTATAAATTAAGATCAAAATTAACAATAGAGTTGAATCAAAAGTATAAGATTATTTATTCTAAAAATAAAATTGAAAAATCAGAATACAATTTTACAGATCCTAGAAATGAAAACTTTGGGTACTATCATATTTTACGTTCGCAAGATGATAATTTTTCAACTACTCTAAATCAAACTGAAGAGTATAATAATCTTATTAATACAAATGGTTTGGTTGATAATATTTTTCAAAACATAAAAGGAAATTATTTTTCTTTAGAATTAAATATGAAGGAATTAAATGCCATTGATTTTTCTAAAGGGTGTTATGTCGGTCAAGAAAATACAGCGCGAATGAATTTAAAAGAAAAAATATCAAAAAGAGTTTTTTTATTAAAATCTGAAGATAATTTAGAAATTGAAGAAGATGTTATTTTTAATAATGAAATTATTGGGAAGGTAATCTCGACAAACCCAAACTTTGCTATGATAAAAATGGCAAAATTTAATGATTTTATTAATCAAAAAATTGAAACAAAAAGCTCAAAAAATATAAATATAATAAAACCTAATTGGATCTAAGTTGGTGCGGTTAGAGAGACTTGAACTCTCACGGGAAAACCCACACGGCCCTCAACCGTGCCTGTCTACCAATTCCAGCATAACCGCTTTTTTTCTTTAGTCACAATATAAAATGTGACATTAATGTTAAATATTTTTATTCAAATAAATACTATGTTTAATTATGTCCAGTGAATTAAAATTTAGTTCAGAAGTTCAAGGTTATACAAATGACCTTTATAAAAAAATTGAAGGTTCAATTCCAAAAATTGAATGGCCGACCATTGCACCCTACATTTACGAGATAAATAAATTAAAAAAAGAAAAAGGAATTACAATCCTTGCACATAATTACCAAGCTCCCGAGATCTTTTATGGTGTAGCTGATATTGTAGGAGATTCTTTGGGGCTGGCAATTGACGGTTCAAAAGTAAAAACAGATACCATTTTAATGTGTGGTGTTCATTTCATGGCTGAGACTGCAAAAATTATGTCTCCTGAGAAAAAAATTCTTTTGCCTGATCTTTCTGCAGGTTGCTCATTAGCAGAATCTATTACAGCTGAAGACGTTAGAAAATTGAAAAAAAAACATCCAGGCGTTCCTGTAGTAACCTATGTAAATACTTCTGCTGATGTAAAAGCAGAAACTGATATTTGTTGCACTTCAGCAAACGCAGTTAAGATAGTCGAGTCTCTTAATGTGGATGAGGTGATATTCCTTCCAGATGAATATTTAGCAAAATATGTTTCAACCAAAACTAAAGTAAAAATTATTTCATGGAAGGGAAAGTGTGAAGTACATGAGCAATTTACAGAAAATGAAATCACAGAATTAAGAGAAAGATATCCGAATTTAAAAGTTGTATCACATCCTGAATGTCCACCAGATGTAATTAAAGCATCTGACTTTACAGGATCAACTGGATCGATGATTGACTATGTTAAAAAAAGCAAAGATAAAGATATTTTTTTAGTTACTGAATGTTCAATGAGTGACAACGTTCAAGTTGAAAATCCGCATATTAACTTTGTCAAACCTTGCAACCTTTGTCCACACATGAAGAAAATTACACTTCAAAAAATTCTAAATTCACTAAAAGAAGAAAAAAATATAATTGAAATTGATAAAGAAATCATTTCAAAAGCTAGAGGCTCTATAGAGAAAATGATTGCCGTTGGCAGGTAATTCTTAGTGAACAATTACAAAAATCAAATCAATAAAATCATTAACTTCGCTTTACAAGAAGATAAAATAAACGCTGATATTACATCAAGTCTAGCAATTCAAAAAAATCTAAAATCAAAAGTTAAAATTGTACCCAAAGCTGATGGAATTCTATTTGGAGTAAATATTGTTAAAATGATTTTAAAAAAAATAGACTCTAAAATTAAAATTAAAATATTGAAAAAAGATGGTCAAAAAATAAAAAAAAATAAAGCAATTATCGTTTTAGACGGCAATCTTAAATCTATCCTAAAAGCTGAACGAACCGTTTTAAATTTTCTAGGTCACCTCACTGGGATTTCAAGCGAAACTAATCGTTTAGTTCATTTGACAAAAAAATATAAAACTAAAATATGCTGTACCAGAAAAACAATACCAGGATTACGTTATCTACAAAAAGAAGCTGTCAGGTGTGGAGGCGGTAAAAATAATCGCTTTGATTTAGAACAGGAAATTTTTGTTAAAGATAATCATCATGTTAATTCAAAAAATTTTAGAGCTAAAATAGCCTCAATAATAAAAATGAATAAAAATAAAAAAGTTACAAATGTTGAAGTTGATAACATTAATCAATTAAAACAAATTATTGATTTAAAAATTAATAGAATATTACTTGATAACTTTTCACCTCAGGCCCTTAAAAAAGCTTTAAAAATTATTCCAAAAAGAATTGAAACTGAGGCATCAGGAAACATAAATTCAAAAAATATTATTGATTATGCAAAAACAGGTGTGAACAGAATATCTATGGGTTATCTAACCCATTCAGTTAAAAATTTAGATTTTTCTTTAGAGTTCTAACTAATTTCTTTTAGATAAAATCCTAGCTTGTGCAGCAGATAATCTTGCAATTGGCACTCTATAAGGTGAACATGATACATAATGAAGTCCAGCTTTTTGACAAAACATAATTGAATCTGGATCTCCCCCATGCTCTCCACATATACCTAATTTAATTTTAGGTTTATTTTTCTTAGCTTTCTCAGATGCAAGTTCAACCAGTTGGCCAACGCCATCAACATCAATACTTACAAATGGATCAATTTTAAAAATATTATTTTCCACATAATCATCTAAAAACTTACCCGCATCATCACGGCTGATCCCAAGCGTTGTTTGAGTTAAGTCATTAGTTCCAAAACTAAAAAAATCAGCGTGTTTTGAAATTTCTTTTGCATTCAGCGCAGCTCTTGGAAGCTCAATCATAGTACCAACTAAATAATCAATTTTTTGGTCATATTTTTTTGAGATTTCTTTTGCTTTGTTATCAACTAATTCTCTTAAAATTTGTAACTCTTGGCCTGTTGCTACAAGCGGAATCATAATTTCAGGCAATACTTTTATTTTTTCTTTTTTACTCTCTATGACTGCTTCAAAAATAGCTTCACACTGCATTTCATAAATCTCAGGATACGAAATAGCTAATCGACAACCTCTGTGACCCAACATAGGATTTTCTTCGTGGAGGTCTGAAATTCTATCTTTAATTTCTTTTTCTGAAATATTTAAAGAATTTGCAACGGATGAAATTTCTTTTTCACTTTTAGGTAAAAATTCATGAAGCGGCGGGTCTAAAAGTCTAATGGTTACTGGAAGACCTTTCATAATATTAAAAATGTCTTTAAAATCTTTTTTCTGAAACGGTAAAATTTTATTTAAAGCTTCACTTCGGTCTTCTTTGTTCTTGGATAAAATCATTTGACGGACATATAAAATTCTCTCCTCATCAAAGAACATGTGCTCCGTTCTACATAAGCCAATTCCTTCTGCACCAAATTCTCTTGCAACTTTAGTGTCTAATGGTGTTTCTGCATTAGTTCTAACTTGCATTTTTCTGGTTTTATCTGCCCAAGACATGATGGTTGAAAAATCACCTGATATATCAGGTTTGATTGTTTTGACCTCACCGGACATCACCTCTCCGCTTGAACCATCAATAGTAATGATATCGCCTTCTTTAAATACGCGCTCACCTACCCTGAATTGTTTATTTGCATAATCAATCTGTATATTTCCAGATCCTGAAACGCAGGGTTTGCCCATGCCTCTTGCAACCACTGCAGCATGACTGGTCATGCCCCCTCTGCAAGTTAAAATCCCTTCAGCGGCATTCATTCCATGAATATCTTCAGGTGAAGTTTCTAATCTTACTAATATTGTTTTTTGATTTTGTGATTTTAATTTTTCAGCATCATCAGCCGTAAAAGTAATTTTCCCACAAGCCGCGCCTGGGGATGCGGGTAAGCCTTTTGCAATAATATCTTTACTCGCTTTAGGATCTAAAGTTGGGTGTAATAACGTATCTAAAATTTTAGGATCAATTCTTAAAATAGCTTCATCTTTATCAATCAATTTTTCTTTAACCATATCAACGGCAATTTTAATAGCGGCTTTTGCAGTTCTTTTACCTGATCGAGTTTGGAGCATCCAAAGCTTTTTGTTCTCTACGGTAAACTCAATATCTTGCATATCTTTGTAATGCTTTTCTAATTTTTTATAAATTTTAACAAGCTGGCCATAAACTTTTGGCATCGTCTCTTCCATAGACAGCTCATCTGATTTTGCTTCCAAGCGAGCTTTTTTTGTGATGTTTTGTGGAGTACGAATTCCAGCAACTACATCTTCACCTTGAGCATTAATTAAATATTCACCATAAAAACTTTTTTCACCCGTAGAAGGATTTCTTGTAAAAGCAACTCCCGTTGCACAATCATCTCCCATATTACCAAAAACCATAGACTGAACATTAACAGCAGTCCCCCATTCTTCTGGGATGTTATTTAACCTTCTGTATGTTTTTGCTCTTTGATTTCTCCATGATTGAAATACAGCGCCTACCGCTCCCCATAATTGCTCGTGAACATCTTGAGGAAAATCTTTTTTAATTTCTCTTTTAATAACATCTCTAAAATCCTTAATTAATTTTTTCCAATCCTCGGCATCTAGATCTGTGTCCAGTGTAACCCCTTTGGTAAGTTTGTAATTTTCAATTAAGTCTTCAAAATTATGATGATCAACGCCAAGGACAACGTTACTATACATTTGAATAAAACGTCGGTAGCTGTCATAAGCAAAAGTATCATTTTTCGTTTTGGACGCTAAACCTAGTACTGTCTCATCATTTAAACCTAGATTCAAAACTGTATCCATCATGCCAGGCATAGAAACTCTTGCGCCTGATCTCACTGAGACTAATAAAGGATTTTTTTTGTCTCCAAACTTCTTTCCAATTTTTTTTTCAACTTGTTTGATTGCAGCCTTAACCTGTTTATCCAAACCCTTTGGGTTTTTTCTATTTCGTTTATAAAATTCGTTACAAGCCTCTGTGCTTATCGTGAACCCTGGAGGAACGGGAAGACCAATTTTTATCATTTCTGATAAGTTAGCACCTTTTCCACCCAGCAGGTTCTTTAAACCAACTTTATTCTTTTTTGGTGGCTTGCTAAAATTATAAACCCAAGTTGCCATAAATTAAGATCCGTCTAGTTTTGAAAAATCCGTAAATTTTTCAAAGGTTTTACATAACAAGGTTAATAATTCTAGCCTATTTTTCTTTACCTGTTGATTATCATCATTAACTTTTACATTTTCAAAGAAATTGTCCATCATAGGTTTTAGCTCTGATAACAATACGATACTTTTTTCATTGTCCCTTAGTCGACTTGGAGTTGTAAAATAATCTCTTACTTCGTTAAGCTTAATCATGATTTCATCTTCACATGGATGTTGAAACAAAACATTATTAGGATTACCAAAAAGCTCCTCATTATCATCAACGGATTGTTCAAGGATATTTTTTGATCTTTTGTAAATTGATATTGCGTCATTGCCTTCTTGTTTTTTAAAACATTTTGTTAAATCATTTATGCTTTTAAATATCCCATAAAAATCATCAGAAAGATTATTATCTAATACGGAATTTGTAATATCTAGTCTTAAACCTTTATCTTTTAAATTAACTTTAAATCTCTCAATAAAAAATAAAAACAAATCCTCTATAACCTTATCATTCGTGATTTTATGTTTTTGAGTTAAATACAAATTTTTTGAATTATTTAATATTTCTTTTAAAGATAAGCTTAGCTTGTTTTCTGTAATTAACCTTAAGACACCAAGACAAGCTCGTCTTAATGCAAACGGGTCTTTTGAACTGCTGGGCTTTTCATCAATTCCAAAGAAACCAACTAACGTGTCAATTTTATCAGCAATCGCAACGCTTATAGAAATTTTTTCTTTTGGAACTTTTCCACTGGGCCCTAAAGGTAAATAATGATCTTGGATAGCATTTGCTATTTCTTTACTGAACCCTTGTTCAACTGCAAAATATTTTCCAATCACACCTTGAAGCTCAGGATACTCCCCTACCAAATCGGAAACTAAATCTGATTTTGAAATTGAAGCTGCAATTTCAGTATCTTCTTTATTCGCACCAATGGTATCGGCTATCAAAGATGCAAGTTGTCTTGTTCTTTGCGTCTTATCATAAATGGTTCCAAGCTTTTGATAAAATACTATTGAATTAAGTTTAGTGACTTGTTTGACTAAATTTTGTCTTTTATTTTTATCCCAAAAAAACTTGGCGTCGGACAATCTGGCATCAATAACTTTTTCATTACCTTTTGTGATTAAATTTTTTTGATCAAAATTGTTTGCAACAAATAAAAAGTTGTTAGTTAATTTGTTTTCATGTTCTAATTTCATAGGAAAATATCTTTGGTGATTAACCATAGTAAGATTTAATAATTCATCAGGAAGTACTAGGTATTCCTCATTAAATTTTCCTTTTAAAACCACAGGTGTTTCAACTAAATTTGTTACCTCTTCCACTAAAGAAGTGTTAATCTCAATTGAACATTTGTTTTTTTTTAATATTTTTTCTAACTCGTTTTTAATTTTTATCTCTCGTTTTTTATGATCTAATTCAATCTTATTTTTTTCTAAAATCTTATTATAATCTTTGAAATTTTTAACTTTTTGCTCTTTGTCATCAAAAGGTCCATTGATGTAAGTCAAATTTGAAGTGGTGAAATGATGATATTTAAAATCTAAAACTTTATTATCCAATAAACACAAAATAGATTTTAAGGGTCTTCCCCAAAAGCAATCATGATTGGACCATCTCATAGATTTTTTCCAATTTATAGATTGTAAAATGGATGGTAATTTTTGACTTAAAATATCCTTAGTAAACAAACTTTTTGCAGGTAATTTTACAAAATAAAACTCACCTTTATCAGTATCTTTTTTTATTAAGTCTTTTTTCTCTGCTGATCTTGATCTTAAGAAACCTTCAAGTGCCTGATCATTGCACCCCACTTTTGGCCCTTTAACTTCTTGAGCTGGAATTTTTTGCTCTAATGCAACTTGATCAACATAAGCAACTAATCGTTTAGGAGTAGAATAAATATTAAATTGTTTAAATTTAATATTATGATCCGTTAACTCTTTTAAAATTAAATCTTTTAACTGATTTCTGGCGCTAATTTGTAATCCATGAGGTATTTCCTCTGAATACAATTCTAAAAAAAAATCTGACATTATTGTTTTTCAATCCAAAGCTCCCCGCAGGCCTTGGTGAGCGTTCTTATTCGATTTATATAATTTGCTCTTTCTGTAACACTGATAACACCCCTTGCATCTAATAAATTAAATAAATGACTAGCTTTTAAACATTGGTCATATGCAGGTAAGCATAATTTTTTTTCTGCAAGGTCTTTGGACTCTTGTTCAGCTTTAACAAATTGATCAAATAAACTGTTCGTATTTGCGTGTTCAAAATTATATGCAGAAAACTCTTTTTCAGCTTCTAAAAAAACATCACCATATTTTACGCCTTCGTGATTCCAATCAAGGTCATAAACATTATTTTTATTTTGTATGTACATACAAATTCTCTCTAACCCATAAGTAATTTCTGCAGAGACAGGTTTACACTCAAAGCCTGCCATTTGCTGAAAATAAGTAAACTGTGTAATTTCCATTCCATCACACCAAACTTCCCAACCAAGCCCTGACGCTCCTAAAGTTGGACTTTCCCAATCATCCTCAACAAATCGAATGTCATGATCTTTGTAAACGATTCCAAGGGCCGTTAAACTTTTCAAATATAATTTTTGAATATCTTCTGGCGAAGGTTTAATGATCACTTGAAATTGGTAATAATGTTGTAGTCGGTTTGGATTTTCACCATACCTTCCATCCGTTGGTCTTCTTGATGGTTGAACATATGCAGCTTTCCAAGGTTTTGGGCCAAGTGACCTTAATGTTGTTGCTGGATGAAAAGTTCCTGCTCCAACTTCGATATCATAGGGTTGTAAAATAACACATCCTTGATCTGACCAGAACTTTTGTAGTTTAAATATAATTTCTTGAAAAGTTAGATAAGGAACTTTTTTTTTAATTTTTGGTTTTTTTGCTTCTTTTTTTACAGCAGCTTTTTTAGTTTTTTTAACCTGCTTTTTAACAACCTTCTTTTTTTTACTCATAGACCAAATTTATTCCACAAAGACCGTGTTTCAATTTCATCCGTAATAGATCCCAAGGGATTAGTAACTTGGCTTGATAATTTTCTTTTTAGCCAGCTTTCAGGTTTATCATATTTTTTAATAACAACTTTTTTTCCAAATTTTTCTTGAATCACATCTTCCATATTTCCAAGTCCATCAACTAAACCTAATTCTTTAGATTGAACTCCAGACCAAAATTCACCACTAAATAAACTGTCATCCTTATCCGTTGGTAATTTTTGTTTTCTACTATTTTTCACTAAACTGATAAATTGATCATGAAGGTCTAACTGAATTTTTTTTAATCTCTCAATATCTTCTGGTTTTTCATCCATAAAAGGATCTAGTGTACTTTTATTTTTACCTGCGGTGTGTACTCGTCTTTCTATACCAATTTTTTTAATAAGTTCCTTTAATCCAAAAGAAGAATAGATAACTCCAATGGATCCAACAATTGAACTTGGATTTGCATAAACCTCATCGCCAGCACATAAAAGCATATAGCCTCCCGATGCCGCTACATCTTCAGCGAAGGTATATACTTTTACTTTTTTTTCCTCAGCTAATTTTCGAATTAATGAATAAATTAAATGAGATTGAACGGGAGAACCTCCTGGAGAATTTATTGAAATTGCAACAGCTGAAAGTTTTTTATGACTAAAAGCTTTTTTAATAATTTGTTCGTGACTACTTAAACTCATCCCTTGCTGGAAACGTCCAACATTTCCAATCACTCCGCTTAACCTGATATGTGCAACTTGTGGTTTTTTTGAAAAAAACATAATGTATTAAAAAATACTTATATTTATTAGTAATTTAAAGAAAAGTTCTTATTATACGTGCGTCATTTCATTGTTAACAAGTAGGCACCAAATACGCTAAAAACACCTATGCTTTTAAACGTCGTTCCATTTAAGAAGTCTAAAAAAAATCCATTTGAAGAAATTAGAACCACCTTTGAGAATCAACTCAAGCAGGTTGATGATCATATTAAACTCAAGCTATCAAGCCATGTTGAGTTGGTGGGTGAAATGGCAACTCATTTAATGAATACTGGAGGCAAAAGATTAAGGCCTTTGCTAACTATCTGTTCATCTGAAATTTTTAACTACCAAGGAAATCGTCATATCAACTTAGCTGCGTGCGTGGAGCTTATTCATAATGCAACGCTCCTTCATGATGATGTGATTGATAAAAGTGAATCTCGAAGAGGGTTTAAAACAACTAATGCCATTTGGGGAAACAAAAGTTCAATTTTAGCAGGTGATTATTTGTTAAGTCGTTGTTTTGAAATGATGGTTGATGATGGATCACCTGAAGTTTTAAAAATATTATCTTCCGTATCTTCGGAAATTGCTCAAGGTGAAATTATGCAGCTCCAATTTGAAAAACAAATTGATATGGTTGAGAAAAATTATCTTGATATTATCTCAGCAAAAACAGCATCATTATTTGGTGCTGCAATGAGAGTGGGCGGGTGTATCAATGAGCGCTCAAAAAAAGAAAAGGAAGCTTTAGAATCTTACGGAAGAAATCTTGGAATTTGTTTTCAAATTTCTGATGACATCTTAGATTATAATTCAAAAGAAGAAGTCTTTGGAAAAAAAATTGGAAATGATTTTATTGAAGGAAAAATAACCCTTCCCATCATTTTATTATTTCAAAAATCATCTCCTGCCGAAAGAGAACAGCTTCAAAAGTTTTATACTCATAATGAAAGATCTGAAAATGAGTTTAAAGAAACATTAAAACTCATTCAAAAATATCAAATCATAGAAGCTTGTAAAAAAAGAGCAGATTACTTTGCTAATGTTGCATCAGACTCTTTATCTATTTTTGAAAAAAACTTTGTTGTTGAAAAGCTTCAAGAACTTGCGTTTTATATTGTTAATCGAATTAATTAATCAAATATAATCCAAAATTTAAAACGCTTGCAAATAAAACCCATATTAAATATGGGGTCATCAATAAAAAAGCCGTTTTTGATCTTGGGTAATATAAAATCATTAAAATAATAATAGCGACAATTAAAAATAAAATATTCATAAAAGCTGTAAAAATTAAGTGGTAATAAAAAAAGACAAAGCTCCAAGTCAAATTAATCACAAGGTGATAAAAATAAATTCTTAAAATCTTTTTTGAAAAAATATTATCTGTTGCTTTTGTTTTTTCATAAACGATCCATATCGCAACACTCATAAAAATATAAAGGACGGTCCAAACAGGTCCAAAGATCCAATTCGGTGGTGAAAAAGAAAGTTTATTAAGTGAGCTATACCAAGGATCAATATTTAACCTAGTAATCCAACCTGCAATAGCTGAAGAAGAAAAAGTGATGAGTAAAATAAGAAATAAACTTTTATATTTTTTTAACATTAAAAGTTAAAATGTCTTGCATAGTAAAATGCTAAAATCCCTAAGATCTTTCCGTAATAAGTTAGATTGACAAAAACTCTGAAAATAAATTTATGATCATCTTTAATTTCTAGATAATCACAAACAACATTTCCTGGATTATATAATACTTCAAGTTTCACTAAGCCGCTTCTTCTTCGCGGTAACTATCTACTGAAGGGCACGAACAAATCAAGTTTCTATCGCCATGAACGTTGTCTACTCTTGCCACAGGTGCCCAAAATTTGTTTGTTTTTAAATAAGCAAGAGGAAATGCCGCTTGCTCTCTTGTATAGTTATGCGTCCAAGAATCCGAGGATAGCTCTAAATTGGTATGAGGTGCATTTTTTAAAGGATTATCTTCTTTATCAAAAACACCATTTTGAACCATCTTAACTTCTTTTCGAATACTAATAAATGCATCACAGAACTTGTCAAGTTCAGCTAAATTTTCACTCTCGGTAGGCTCAATCATCAACGTTCCTGCAACAGGCCAAGACATGGTCGGTGCATGAAAACCATAATCAATTAATCGTTTTGCAATATCTTCTTCAGATACACCCGACTCTGCTTTAATCGGTCTAAAATCAATAATACACTCATGTGCAACTAAATCATTCTTACCTTTGTAAAGTGTTTTGTAGGACCCTTCTAATTTTTTAGAAACATAATTTGCATTTAAAATAGCAACTTCAGTAGCTAACCTTAAACCTTCGGCACCCATCATTTTAATGTACATCCAAGAGATCGGTAAAATACTTGCGCTTCCCCAAGGGGCTGCTGAGACTGAACCCATTCCAGTTTTAGGACCCGATTCAATTAAAACATGGTTTGGTAAAAAGGGTTCTAAATGTTTTCCAACACCAATAGGACCCATGCCAGGACCACCGCCACCATGTGGAATACAGAACGTTTTATGTAAATTCATATGACAAACATCAGGTCCAAACTTTCCAGGCTTTGCAAGACCTACAAGTGCATTTAAATTTGCACCATCCATATAAACTTGTCCACCATGTTGGTGAATCACTTCACATATATCTTTAATATGTTCTTCAAATACACCGTGTGTTGATGGATAAGTGACCATTAAAGCTGCAAGTGACTTGGAATGCAATTCAGCTTTTTTTGTTAAATCTTCTAAATCAACGTTTCCGTCTTTATCACAATCAACCACAACCACTTTCATTCCAGCCATCTGAGCGCTTGCTGGATTGGTTCCGTGCGCAGAACTTGGAATTAAACAAATATTTCTATTGTGATCTCCATTTTCAATATGAAATTTTCTAATCACCATCAAACCTGCATACTCGCCTTGTGCTCCAGCGTTAGGTTGAAGAGAGATTCCTGTAAAACCTGTAATTTCAGATAACATCCTCTCAAGATCTGAAAACATTTTTAAATAACCTTTGGCTTGATCAAGTGGTGCAAAAGGATGAATGTTTCCAAACTCTGGCCATGTCACAGGGATCATTTCAGCCACCGCATTAAGCTTCATTGTACAAGATCCAAGTGCAATCATTGATCTATTCAGTGCAATATCTTTATCTTCCAAAGATTTTAAGTAACGAAGCATTTCGGTTTCGGATTGATAAGAATTAAACACTTGATGTGTTAGATATTTCGATGTTCTTTTTAAAGTATCATCAATGGATGAAATGGTGACGTCATCTAAATTTTTAATTTGATCTTGTAATCCAAAAATTTGAAACAGATGATTTATATCTTCAATTCTAGTGGTTTCATCAAATGAAACGGATAATCCGTGGTTTTCAATTAACCTTAAATTAACTTTAAACTCTAAAGCTTTTGCATAAATTTCCTTCGTTTTATCTTTAGTATTAATGGTAACAGTGTCAAAAAACTGATCAGATAAAATTTCATATTTTGTTTTAATCTTCGAGGCAAAAGCATTAGCAAACTTTAAGGTTCGCTCTCCAATATGTTTAATGCCATCAGGTCCATGATAAATTCCGTAAGCTGCAGCCATAATGGATAATAAAGCTTGAGCCGTACAAATATTACTTGTCGCTTTCTCACGTCTGATATGTTGCTCTCTCGTTTGAAGCGCCATTCTCAAAGCTTGGTCATCATTTCTGTCTTTTGAAACACCAATTAACCTGCCAGGCATGGCACGTTTAAATTCATCTTTAGTTGCAAAAAAAGCAGCATGCGGTCCGCCATATCCCATTGGAATTCCAAATCGTTGTGAGTTTCCAACTACAATATCAGCACCCATCTCACCCGGTGGTTTTAAAACGGTTAAGGCTAATAAATCTGAAATTAAAATCGCTTTTCCGTTTTTGCTTTGAGTATTTTTAATAAAATTTTCAACTCCGCTGATCTCACCATAGGTATTTGGATATTGATAAAGGGCACATAAAACATCTCCTTCAACAGATGAAATATCTTCATCATTTCCAATAATGACCTCTAAATTAAAAGGCTCTGCTCTTGTTTTAACCACATCAATGGTTTGAGGATTACAATTTTTAGAAATAAAAATTTTATTTAATTTACTTTTATCTACCCTTTGACAAAGTGCTACAGCCTCAGCTGCTGCCGTTGCTTCATCTAATAAAGAGGCATTCGCAATATCCATGCCTGTTAAATCCATGACCATTTGTTGGAAATTTAACAGCATCTCTAATCGCCCTTGAGCCACCTCTGGTTGGTAAGGTGTATAAGAAGTATACCAACCTGGGTTTTCTAAAATATTTCTTAAGATGACATTTGGCGTATAGGTTCCGTAATAACCCATTCCAATAAAGCTTTTAAAAATTTTATTTTGACTGGCAATTTGTTTGAGTTGATTAAGCGCTTCGTGCTCTGAAACAGGCTCATCAATATCAAGAGGATTGTTTTCAATGATTTTTTCAGGAACAATTTTTTTTATAAATTCATCAAGCGAATTAAAGCCAAGGTATGAAAGCATTTGTTTCTGTTCATTAATAGATGGTCCAATATGCCTTCTTATAAATTCTCTGTTCCTGTTATCTGTCATTAAGCACTCTCCGTTAAAAATTTGTCGTATTCATCTTTAGTCATCAATTCATTGATCTGATCTTTATGGGTCACTTTAACCTTAAAAAACCAGCCGTTTCCTTCAGGATCTTGGTTGACTAAAGAAGGATCACTTACAATGGCTTGGTTGTTTTCCGTCACTTCTCCTGAGATCGGTGAATAAACATCACTTGCAGCCTTTACAGATTCAACAACTGCCGCTTCTCCTCCTGCTTCAAATGCTTTTCCAGCATCTGGAACTTCGGTAAAGACAATGTCTCCTAATTGTTCAGTCGCATGCTTTGTAATTCCAATAGTTGCAATATCTCCATCAAGTTCTACCCACTCATGTTTTTTTGAATATTTTTTATCTGACATATTTTCCTTTCCTATTTTACGTAACTTTTTTTATAAAAAGGCATCTTGTAAACGACCGCTTCATGCCTTTTGCCCCTTACTTCTAACTCTAAACTTTCTCCTTCATTAGAAAATTCTTTTAACACATAACCCATAGCAACTGGACCACCAACACTTGGTCCAAAACCACCACTGGTCACAACACCAATTTCTTTATTATCTTTAAAAATTTTAGATCCTTCCCTTGCAATAATCTTCTCAGGTTTAATCCCTACTCTTTTTTTTGAAGCACCGTTTTTAATCTGCTCACCCACAACCTCTGATCCTAAAAAATTTCCCTCTTCTTTATTTTTTTTAGATAAAGCCCAACTTAAACTTGCTTCAATAGGTGAGGTTTTGTTATCAAGATCATGACCATATAAACAAAGACCCGCTTCCAATCTTAAAGAGTCTCTAGCGCCAAGCCCAATCATCTTAACATTATTATTATTTAATAACGTTTTACAAAACTCTTCAGCTAATGAATTATTAATAGATACTTCAAATCCATCTTCTCCTGTATAACCTGATCTTGTGACATAAATATCAGTGCCTTTAAATTTAAAACTAGCTCCATTCATAAACACTAGATCTTGAACACCTGGCATTAAACCATTTAAAATCTCTACTGCCTTTGGTCCTTGTAGTGCTATCAAAGACAGATCATCATGTAATTTTGTTTTCTCTGCATCTATCACTTCATGAATTCTTGAAACATCATGATGTTTACAAGCTGCATTTAAAACAATATTTAATCCACCTTCAACTTTAGTAACAATCAAATCATCATCAATGCCACCTTCTTTATTCATGAGAACTGAATATTTCGATTGATTAATTTTTAATGATTTTAAATCGATTGGAACAATTTTCTCTAACGGTAAATAATCTGACTCTGTTCCATAAATCGAGAACTGACCCATGTGAGAAACATCAAAAATTCCAGCTGCATTTCTTACATGCTGATGTTCTTTAACAATACCCTCTGGATATTGAACCGGCATTTGATAACCCGCGAAAGGAACCATCTTACCACCATGCTCTACGTGAAAACTGTAAAGGGCAGTTTTCAATTCTGTAATATTTATTGCAGCTTCATTCATATAAACTCTGTTTTTTTGCCCGTCTGTCGATTGTACCTGAGAGATTTTAGCTCCTTCGGTGGGACACATGTCCGCTTTCCAGAGTTTATTTTACATACGGTCCTTTTACCTGAGAGTTTCCTGGGCGTTGCTCCTTCGGTGCTGATTAAACAGACTCTCCCGTATGAAATTACACTATCTTTTACCTATAGGATTACAATAACGCAATAGTTGTGCGGTTAATTTAGGTTCGTTTTGTCAAATGGGTTCGTTTCCCGTTTTTAATGACTTAGCTTTTCAGCTAACAATTTTGCATTTTTCCATGAGTTTTCAGCCCGTCCTCCTGTAAACCAGTCACCCGTAATGCCTATCCCCTTTTCTTTATTTACGAATACTTCAGAATTTATTGGGTCTGAATATGCATAAAGCCATCCATGAACTTGTTTATGAATAACTTCAGAATCATCAATTTTAAAAATATCTAAAAATTCACTTACTATTTCATTTAATATTTGATCTTTGTTTTCTTTATATTTTTCAAAGTTAGCAAATCCATATTCTTCCGTTGTCTGCAAGGTTAATAAAGTTAAATCATTACTATTTAGCGCTCTTTCTTTTGAGGTTTCGTTTGCACACCATGAAACAATAGAATTATGTAACACATAACCTGAATGTCTAAAGATGGGAGATTCTTTTAAACCGAGCATCACTGTAAAACAGGGCTTCATTTTATTTTCTGTGATCTTAAATCCAATATCTAAATCTTTAACCAATTCATTCGTTTGTTCTTGAGGTAAAGTTAAAATCACTTGTTTAGCCAAATGCTCTTTTCCATGTTCATCAATAAGCTTCCAATGATCTTGCAAAAACTCTAATTTTTCAATTCTTGTTTTAAAATGACAATTTTCGGTTTGAATTAATGATTTAACAAAATCATTATTACCCGTTTCACCAATAAATTTTTCTGTAGCTTCAAGAACTGTAATTTTCCCATCAATCTCAACAAAGTCCCCATCCCATCTTTTGATTGATTTCATATCTTTAACAAATTCTAAAAACTCGCTGCTTTTTGGAGAAATATATTGAAGGCCATGATCAAAAACACCAACGCCGTCAACTTTTCTTGTTGAAGATCTACCCCCAGGCCCTCTTGCTTTTTCAAAAATGATAATATCTTTTTCACTCAGATAATGACAAAGCACAGCTGTTGAAAATCCAGCTCCAATAATTGCAATTTGTTTCATTTATTTTTTAAATGTTTTTAACAGCAAAGCGCAAAAGATAATAGCGCCACCTACAAATACTCCAAGAGAAGGGTTTTCGCTAATAAATATCCATGCCCAAATAGGACCCGCGATAGCCTCGGTAAATGCAAAGATTCCAACTTTAGCAGATTCGGTTGTTCTTGATCCTAGGGTTAAACAAATAAAACCTGGCGCGTATTGAAGCGATCCAAATAAAAAAGCTAAAATTATGTCATGGATATTAATAGATAAATTTCCTGTCATGATTGCTCCTGCTGCCATACAAAAAATCCCAGATAGCGCAACTGCTGGAACCATATCCGTTTGATGAAATTTCCTGATGATGATGACAATGGTTGTAAAACAAAGCGGAGTGATAAAAGCAAAAGCATTTCCAAGTGCTGTTCCATTTGAAATTTTAGTTCCAATCATAATATAAATTCCAATACCCGCTAAAATAATTGCAACAAAAGTCGAGAGATTAATTTTTTCTTTTAAAACGAAATAACCCGCAACCGCTAACATAAAAGTTTGGGTACTGATGATAAATAAAACATTAGCAACGGTTGTATGTTTCATTGCAAACATATAAGCGCCACTACCTGTTGCGTATAAAGCAGCACAAAAAATTCCTATAAGACCTAAACTTTTAAATTTATCTATGATTTTGTTTTTTGATGAAAAAAATAAAAAAACTAGAACAGCTGGCGTGAAGAAAAAAGATCTCCAAAAATAAATGGCCCAAACATCAGAAGTTTCAAATAATTTAAATAACGTTCCTCCAGAACTTAAAAACAAACCGCCAAGCGAGACAAGAATAAATCCAGGTATTTTATAATTGGATAACATCTAAGTTTAGTTTAATAGTAGATTTATGAAGCTTGGATTTATAGGAACAGGTACCATTACAACTGCAGTCATTGAGGGCTTAATTAAGTCAAAAGCTAAGGTTCAGCAATTTAATATTTCACAGCGATCAAAGAAAAACTCATCTTATTTAAAAAGAAAGTCAGGAAAGGTAACTGTTTATAGTAAAAACCAAGAAATTATTGACCGATCATTCATTGTCTTCATCAGTTTGTTACCCAAACAAGTCAAGCAAGAACTTCAAAAACTACAATTTAAAAAGGGGCAAATCATCGTTAGTTTCGTTTCAACGCTTAATATAAAGAGTACTAAAAAACTATGTACTCCTGCAACCACAATTATAAAAGCAGCTCCACTTCCAATGGCCGTAGATGGACTAAGTCCAACGATTATTTATCCAAACCATAAAGTGATAAAAAGTTTGTTTGAAAAAATTGGAACGGTTGTTGTTGCTCAAAATGAAAATCAAAATAATCATTTTTGGGTGATGTCATCTTTTATGGCTACCTATGCTTCAATTGTGCAAACTTTGAAAAAATATTTGTTAAAAAATAAGGTTAAGCATGAAGATGCTAATAAATATCTTAATACTTTTTTAACAGGAATGTTGTTTGAACTAAATCATAAAAAATTTGATTTAGACAAATGTATTAAATCCCTTCAAACTAAAGGTGGGATTAACGAAGAATTATTAAAACGATTAACAAAAGATAAATTTTTTACAAAATTACAAAATAATTTAAATAAAATTTATTTAAGACTAAAAAAAGCAAACGATAAGTAGGAGGAACGATGATTAATGAAGTTGAAGGAAACTGTAAAACGCCTGATCAAGAAACAATGAATTATAGATTAAACCATACCATGCTCCGTGTGAAGGACCCTGTAAAGTCAGTTGATTTTTATACCAGAGTGATGGGCATGAAACTCCTTCGTAAAATAGATTTTCCTGCTGCAAAGTTTTCATTATATTTTCTTGGAAGCTTTGATGAACACGAAACAAAAGATATTCCAGAGACCGATGATGAAAGAAGAAGCTGGGTGCTGGCACAAAAATCAATTTTAGAACTCACTCATAATTATGGAACGGAAAGTGATGACAGTTTTTCATATCATGATGGTAACAGCGAGCCTCGTGGTTTTGGTCATATTGCATTTCGTGTTCCTGATGTTCACAAAGCGTGTGAGCGATTTGAAAAGTTAGGCGTGACCTTTCAAAAAAAACCGTCAGATGGAAATATGAGTAATATTGCTTTTATCAAAGATCCAGATGGTTACTGGGTAGAGATTGTTTAAGGATATAAAATTTCCTTAGACCACTTCGTTCCAATCCTACTGTAACACAGTCTTTGATGTAATCGATTTTGAACGTCTTTCCAAAATTCAATCTTGTAAGGTGTCAGCTTCCAACCTGACCAATGGGGTGGTCGAGGTACCTTGTTTTGATCGGGATACTTTTCTTTAAATGCTTTAATCTTATTTTCAAATTCATCTCTGTGTTTCATCACTTCAGATTGTGATGATGCCCACGCACCTATTCTACTCTCATAAGCTCTCGTGTTATAATATTCATCTGCAGTTTTATTATCGACCAATTCAACAGATCCTTGAATACGAATTTGTCTAAGTAGCGACTTCCAGTGAAAGCACATCGAGGCTTTTGGATTTTGTCTCAAATCTCTACTCTTTTTACCTTCAAGGTTGGTGTAAAAAATAAACTCTTTATCAGTTAAACCCTTTAAAAGAACAATTCTGTTATCAGGTTGACCCGATTGATCTACCGTTGCAACGTTAAAGGCATTGGGATCATTGGGTTCACTCTTTTCAGCTTCACTCATCCAAACTTTAAACAATTCGAATGGATTGCTCTCATTTAAAAAAGCTGGGTCTAGTCCTAGTTTTTGATTCATAATTTAGTCAAAATAACCTATATAATAATCTAATGTCATTTAATACATTTGGAAAGTTATTCAGATTTACAACATGGGGTGAATCCCATGGTCCTGCACTTGGTTGTGTAGTGGATGGTTGTCCGCCAAACATCCCGTTAAAAGAACAAGATATTCAACAGGAACTGAACAGAAGAAAACCAGGTCAATCTAAGTTTGTCACGCAAAGAAAAGAAAGTGATAAAGTTCATATTTTATCTGGAGTTTTTGAAGGAAAAACAACAGGAACTCCAATCTCTATGGTCATTTACAATGAAGACCAAAAGTCAAAAGATTATGGGGATATTAAAGATAAGTTCAGACCAGGACACGCCGATTACACTTATTTTAAAAAATATGGGATTAGAGATTACCGTGGTGGAGGACGATCTTCTGCAAGAGAAACAGCAGCACGTGTTGCAGCGGGGGCTATTGCAAGAAAAGTTTTACAAATTAAGCTTGGTAAAAAATTTAATATTGTCGGAGCTGTGACCCAGGTGGGTCCTATTTTTTCAAATCCTGATAATTGGGATGATAAACAAATTAACAAAAATCCGTTTTTTGCAGCTGATAAAGATGCGGTTTCTATCTTTGAAGCTTATCTTCTTGATATCAGAAAAGCAGGAAGCTCTTGTGGTGCTATGATTGAACTTAGAGCCAGAGGTATTCCAGTAGGACTAGGTGCGCCGATTTATTCAAAACTTGATGCTGATATTGCAGCAGGTTTGATGAGTATTAACGCTGTGAAAGCGGTTAATATTGGAGCGGGTATTGAAGCGGCAACGTTAACAGGTGAAACCAATTCGGATGAGATGAGATCCTCTGGAAAACAAATTAAATTTAATTCTAATCAAGCAGGTGGAATTTTAGGTGGAATATCTTCAGGACAAGAAATTATATGTTCTTTTGCAGTTAAACCTACTTCATCTATTTTGAATACGAGAGAGACTGTCAATAAGCAGGGTAAGAATACCAAAATATCTGTTAAAGGAAGACACGATCCTTGTGTGGGTATTAGAGCAGTTCCTATTGGTGAAGCGATGCTTGCTTGTATTTTACTTGATCATTACCTGATGCATAAAGCTCAGTGCGGAAAGTAAGTGATCCCACTTAAAGACGATAACCCTACTCACTCAACTCCCATTGTCACTTATATTATCATTGGGATTTGTTTTGTTGTTTTTTTACTGGAACTTTCTTCTCCTTATTACAAAACAGGAGCGATCTTTTATTCATGGGGTGTGATCCCAGCTTCTTTAGTTCATGGTGTTCCTATTCCAGATGAAATTTACAGAGTTCCTCCAACGGCAACTTTAATCACTTCGATGTTTATGCATGGAGGGTTTATGCATCTAATTGGTAACATGCTTTATATGTGGATCTTTGCCGATAATATTGAAGATGAGATTGGAAAAGTAAAATTTATTATTTTTTATTTACTCTCTGGAATTGCCGCAGCTTTAACTCAAGTCTTTTTAAACACTGAATCCATGATCCCTATGGTTGGGGCTAGTGGTGCGATTGGTGGAGTGCTTGGGGCCTATATTGTTAACCATCCTCGTGCAAAAGTGTTAGTGCTTATTCCGCTTGGATTTTTTTCTCAGATTGTAAAAATTCCAGCCATCTTTGTTCTTGGGATTTGGTTTATTCTTCAATTTGTAAACTCAGCTTTCACGAGTAGCACCGGTGGAGGTGTGGCTTATGGCGCTCATATTGGAGGATTTGTTTTTGGAGCCGTTGCTATTTTATTTTTTAATCGCAATGTAAAACGCAAAACAGTATCCAAAAAAAGAAGCATAAAAAGTAAAAATCCTTGGGATCAAAATTAACCCATTTTGAGGAGTAGGTGGATTGAATAGTTAGTCTTAAGCGGGTTAATTAGCCTGATGAAATTCTTTAAATGCCCGTGTTGCTCAAAATTACACATTACCAGAGTAAACGGTATCGCATTTGAAAATACCTTTGCAACCCTTCAAGATTATACAATTAAAAAGAAATTAAAGTGTTCAAAGTGTCAAAATAATTTGATGGTTCTCGTTCATAATAAAAAAAGTGAGACTAAAATTATTTGGGATGAATATTACAGAATTTATGATGTTGCATTTCAAAAACAAGAGCAATTACAAATTAAAAAGGATCAAATTCTATCTATAGAAGACAATAATGAAAAAGAAGAAGCTTTGAATAAAGTCTTAAAGGAAATGAGGGATCATCAAAACGAAGTTAATATCAAGCAATCAAAACTGAGAATTAAAGCTAGAGTTATATCTCCAGACGCATCAGCCGGAATGTCTGATCGACTTTCAATTTAATCATTCATATTAAAATTTAGGTTTTTTTTAATAACTTTTAGGAACATTAACTTTTTTTATCATTAAAATACCTACCAAAATTAAAATCGTAATAGATAAAAAACCAAAATTTAAATTAGTAAAATAAGTGATAGACCCAATCATAATGGGGCCAAGGATTGCAGTTGATCGTGATGCCAAAGTAAATAATCCAAAACCTTGCCCAAGATTATTTTCATTTACAAGATTAGTCATCATGACACGACTAGCGCTTTGAAGAGTTCCAAAGAAAAAAGCTCCAAACTGAAATATCAGTATAAATGATATTTTGTCTTGAAAAAAAACAAGACCTAGAATTGCTAGGAACACACAATATAGACAAAGCTGAATAATTTTTTTACTTCCAATTTTGTCATTTAAAAAACCTCCCAACACCGCCCCTATCCCTTGGGTAATTGCCGTTAATAATACTAATTGAAAAAGTTCTTTAGCGCTCAGCCCTAAAACTGTGACCGTAAAGATTCCAACAGAAATTTGTATTGCAATAATAGCGTCGGCATAAAAAAGTCTTGCAACTAAAAATTTTCCAAGATTTGTTAATTTTCTTTTGTTTAAAATTAAAGTTATTAAAGGTTTAACATTTCTTCTGCTTGTAGCCTTTCTTGGTTTGGAAAATTGAATGTATACAAATATGGGTATTGAAAAAATTAAAAACCAAATTGCAACTAAAACAGGAACAGCTCTGACATGTTCAAATTGTGATTTATCTAAATTTAAAAGAGTGGTTTCTGGTAAAATGAAATAATTGATTAAAAATAAAATTAAAGGGATAGTTAAAAAATTTCCTAATGCAAAACCCAAACCCGAGACAGTACCTCTATTTTTTTTTTCAGAAAAATTAAATAAATATGAATTATAAAACATCTGACTTAGCTCATAGAAAAAATTAGCGATAAAGAATATCGCTAAACATTTAAAAATATTGTTTGCCCCTGGACCACAGGTCCATAAAAAAAAAGTAGAACCAATACAAAGTAATGTTGTAATATAAAAAAAATTTCTTCTTCCTTCTTTAATTTGATCGCTGATTGAACCTAATTTAATTCCAATAATTGACACCACAATTGCACAAAGTCCGACTGTCCATTGCCAATAGGCAGAGCCTAACTGCGCATTTCCTACAATTTGATTTGCAAAGTATGGGGCAAAAACCAAACTTATGATCAAGACTTGAAAAGGAGAATTGGCTACATCAAATAGCCCATAAACGTATTTTTTCATAAAAAAAATTAGATTTTTTCTTTTACAATATCATCAATTATACCAATACTATTCAATTGACGAATTAATGCTTTAAAACTTTTAATTGTTTTATCTGCAAATGGAGAATGAATTTTTAAAAAATCCTTGCCAAGAATTATACCATCAACTTTAGATTTTACTAAAATGCCCTTTTTAACTAAATTCTCAATTTTTCTTCTTGTTGTTTCTTCCGGCATTTCTAATACATTTGAAATACTATTAATTCCTAGTTTTCGATTTTTTATTTGAAAAAACCCTTCTAATTGAGTTTGTTGAATTTCTTTTTTTAAATTATCTAAACCTACTGTTTTTGCATCGCTAATTTTTTGTGCCTCATAAATACCATGCTGCATCACAACTATAATAATCATGAACGTATCAAAATCGACTTTGTAATCTTTTTTAACTCTTCTGTAATAATCGGTTAAAAAAACCTGAAATGCATAAGCAGCCTTTGAAATATCTCCAGATGCATTTTTTGTTTGCTCAACCAATACATCTTTGCCTGTAATATCTATCACTTTGCTCATTTAAAAATATTTCTCCCCAGGAATAAATAAATGGTAAACTTAAAATGGGATTCTACAACTCAAAATGGGAAAATTAAACCTAAAATGGGTATATGGTGTTTTTAGAATTTGTAACCAATACTACCGACCAAAAAGTCTTGGTTTTGAGAGTTTAAAGTAGAAGAAATTGGGCCTTTTCCAATATTATCTACATATTTTACAGAAAGCTCTAGACGTTTCGTAATATCCATATCAAATCTTACAGATTTCGCTCCGCGTAAATTCACCCCTTCTGCATAACCAAGTTTTAAATGAACAGGGTAATCAGCAAAACTTGTTAAATTTTTTTTATGAAATCTTAAATCAAATACTCTTTGTGAATGTCTTACTCCTGCTAATACAGCTCCATCGGACAATTCTTCTCTATAATCTCCGCTAACAAAAACATCTTTTGAAAAATATTGCTGTATCACCAAACCTAAATGAGAACTATCAACTTGTTTTTTTGGGTTTTCATCATGCCAAAGTATTTTTCCATAAGGATAAAAAACAGTTCCTTTTCTCTTATATAATAATCCTAATCTTTGATTAAACTCTGTGTTCATCGTTTCATCTCCAGAGGTCGTATCATTATAGTTAATAATATAATTAAAGCTTTTGACGGATAAGTTATCTGTTAATGGAAGATTAAAGTGTAAATCTAAAGCGGGTCCTGGTCTCGTATCATCATACCTTGTACCAAGATCATCAACGAGAGTTGAAAAATAACGAATGCGGCCCTCCATTTCTATATTTCTGATTTCTGCAAATAAATTTGTGGAAAAAAACAAGATGATAATAGCTAACCTTAAAATAACTGAAATCTTGGTTAATAAAAAACTATTAAGAAACATCTCTTCTTAAGACTAAACCAATCTCAGAGTGTTATACACATCATTTGATAACCGTTTTGGGGATGTTCTCGTTTTGATTCTGTTTTGATTCCAATTTGATTCAAAAATACAACCTGAGAAGGTGTTGTGAGTAACTAGAAACGGTAACCAATCTCAGAGATTAAATATTTTCTATTCTCGTCAATGTTATTTGATCCAAAAGCACCTTTGCCATCATTATCTAAATATTTGATCGCAAACTCTATTTTATCAGTAAGGTTGTTTGAAAACTTGATTAACTTGGTTCCTCTGACACTTTGAACCTCGGTGTAACCTAATTTTAAATCCCAACTTGAATTTAAAAATTGGTTTTTATTATAATAAAGACCAAAGACGTTTTGATAGACCCTGTTACCTCCAATCTTTGATCCTTTAGAAAGTTCATCTCTGTAATCAATGGTAAGATCCGATTGATTAAATTTTTTTGTAACCGATAAACCTGCATGAGAGTTATCAGATTGTTTGGCAGGATTTTTGTCATAGTTAATCATTTTTCCATAAGGTGAGATAATGAAACTGTTGAGTTTAAAATCGACTGCTAACTTTTGGTTAAACTTAAAATTATAAGTTTTTTCATCTTGAAACTCATCTTCACCTTCTGAAATATAATTTAAACTTTTGATTTTAACATTCTCCGCTAAGGGATAAAAAAAATGAAGCTGTAAATTGAGTCCAGGTCTTGAACTATTGTAATTATAACCAAGATCATCAACATGAGTGGTATAATATTTTAGTTTTTGAACTGTTGTCAGTTCACTCGCAAGTGTTGAGTTGGTAAGAAGAATGAAAAGTGAAAAACTACTTAATAATTTTGATATCGTCTTTGTTAAAGAATACGTTTTCAATTTTACTGACAATCTGTTTGGCATTAAGTCCTGCAATATCATACATCTTATCAGGTGCATCTTGATCAATAAATAAGTCAGGAAGTATCAGTGATCTAAATTTCAAGCCTCGATCAAACACCCCTTTTTCAGACAATAAATGAGAAACATGCGATCCAAATCCACCAATCGATCCCTCTTCAATGGTCAAAATCATTTCATGTTCTCTAGCACACCTTAAAATTAAATCTTGGTCTAAGGGTTTTGCAAATCTTGCATCAACAATCGTTGTGCTTATGCCTTTTGGATCAAGAAGTTTTGCGGCGGTTTTACATTCATCCAATCTTGCCCCAAAATTTAAAATACAAACCGTTGATCCTTCTTGAATCACTCTTCCTTTTCCAATTTCTAACGTCTCATCAATACTTGGTAGATCTAAACCAAAACCATTTCCTCTTGGATATCTAAAAGCGGAAGGTCTATCGTTAATATGAACTGAAGTGTTGACCATCCTTACTAGTTCAGCTTCATCACTTGCAGCCATGACAATAAAATTAGGTAACGTTGATAGATAAGTTATATCAAATGCACCTGCATGGGTTGGGCCATCGGCACCAACTAGTCCTGCTCTATCAATTGCAAATCGAACAGGTAGTTTTTGAATAGCAACATCATGAACGACTTGGTCATAAGCTCGTTGTAAAAAAGTTGAGTAGATTGCAGCGAACGGTTTATAGCCTTCTGTAGCAAGTCCAGCTGCAAACGTGACGGCATGCTGTTCGGCAATCCCGACATCAAAAGTTCGTTTTGGAAATTTGTTTTGAAAGATATTTACACCTGTACCCGATGGCATGGCTGCTGTGATGGTTACAATTTTACTATCACGCTCTGCATGCTTAGTTAACGTTTCACCAAAAACTTGAGTGTATGAGGGGATATTTGATTTTGATTTTGTCTGTTCACCGGTTTCAACATTAAACTTCGTAACCCCGTGGTATCTATCCTTTGAATCTTCTGCAAATTTATAACCTTTTCCTTTTTGGGTAACGGCGTGAATTAAAAAAGGCCCTTGGTGTTTAGAGTTTTTTACATTTTCTAAAACGGGAAGGAGGTGGTCAAAGTTGTGTCCATCAACGCTTCCAACATAAAAAAAACCCATCTCTTCAAATAAAGTTCCTCCAACGGCAAGTCCTCTTAAATATTCTTCCGCTTGTCCAATTCCTTTTTTCAAAGACTTTGGAAACTTGTTTGCTAATTTTTTAAAAAATTCTCTAAATCCAATATATTTTTTTCCAGATAACAGTTTTGCTAAATAAGAACTCATGGCGCCTACGGGTGGTGCAATGGACATATCGTTATCATTTAAAATTACGATTAATCTAGAATCCATCGATCCTGCATTGTTCATCGCTTCATAAGCCATTCCCGCGCTCATGGCGCCATCACCAATAACAGAAATAATACTATTTGTTTTTCCATCTAAATCTCTTGCAACCGACATTCCAAGGCCTGCTGAAATTGAAGTTGAACTATGTGCCGCTCCAAAAGGATCATATTCACTTTCACTTCTTTTGGTAAAACCAGATAATCCACCTCCTTGTCTTAAAGTTCGGATACGGTCACGTCTTCCTGTAATAATTTTATGAGGATAAGCTTGGTGTCCAACATCCCAAATCAATCTGTCTTTTGGAGTATCAAAAATATAATGAATAGCCAAAGTGAGTTCCACCACACCTAGGCCTGCTCCAAGATGACCTCCGGTGACCGATACCGCATCAATCATTTCTTCTCTTAATTCTTTAGCTAAAAGAACCAGGTCTTGTTTTTCAAGTGACCTTAAATCATGCGGAAAATTAATTTTATCCAGCAAAGGTGTTTTGGACATGGGGTTATTTTAACGGATAATAAAATTATTGGAATAAATAAAAAAAAAAGGCCCGCCGAAGCGGGCCTTAATTTAAGCTCTAAGTCTTATATTACTTCGCTGTCGCTGGAGTAAGTGACTTAGCTGTATGCCAGATCACTAAACCAAAGATCAACTTGTTAA
>OCON01000001.1_pt1 | contig 42760 bp, 44 predicted proteins | sample 1534741 | NCBI WGS metagenome assembly OCON01 (sample SAMEA3275601, study PRJEB22092) | marine metagenome | biome: marine biome; feature: surface water; material: seawater | collected 2014-06-21T10:30:00+00 | depth 2 m | reverse complement strand
ATTCCTTTTTGATTAGTGTAAGTGATTAAGTTGAGTTTAAATTTATTTTTGACATAGGTTCTAAACTTAATCATTTCTTTAAATTTCCATTTGGTATCAATGTGTAAAAGAGGAAATGGTACAATCGATGGAAAAAAAGCTTTTCTTGCCAAGTGTAATAATACTGAGGAGTCCTTGCCAATCGAATACATCATGACTGGATTTGACGATTTAGAGTAAGAGTCTCTAATTATTGAAATCGCTTCAGACTCTAAATTTTGTAAAAGTTTTTTTGAAAAACTCACTTTTAAAATTTTGTTAAGTTAAAGCTAAACTTTAATTATCTTCAGGACTTTTGGCAACAACAGTATTTTCTTCTTCTGTCTCAAGATTTGATGAACTTGAATCTTCTGTAATAACCTCTTCTTCGTTATTTGAAGTTATTGATTCTGATTGATGAGTGTTGTCTTGACCATTCGTTTGTACTGTTTCTTGAGGCGGTGGCATCATTCTTGCGAAATGATCTGCATGTTGAAAATAATGTTCTGCTAAAATTTTATCGTCTTTTGAAAGTGCCTCAGCAGCTAGAGCGTTATATTTTTCGAATAATTTACTGGCATTACCATTAAATCTTGGTCTTTGATGATTGAATGATCGACCTTGATCATTAAGTTTTATAACTTGAGAAGTTCTGGGGCCGTTATGGCGTCTACCATTTCTTCTATTATTATTACGTCCTCGAGGGCGCCTATCAAAATTTGTCATTTAGTTGGTTAAATAATTATTTATTTAATTAAATATAATTTTATTTAAGATATCTCTTAAAATCACATATATGTATTATTGTAAAGTATAATTTTTTATCTTTTTAGCTAGCAAACATCTAGTTTGATTATTAATTAATTTAAATTTTTCCTCAATTCTAAAACCATTGATATTTAATATTTTTTCAATTTTTATCATCTGATTATCACCTATCTCAAATGCAAAATAACCTCCAAGTTTTAAATTATTTTTTAAATTAACAATGATTTTTTTGTAAAACATAGTGCCATCACTTGAGTCTCCTATCAAAGCTTCTTTAGGCTCATATTGTTTAATTGATTTATCTAGATTGATATAATCAGACAATTTTAAATAAGGTGGGTTAGAAATAATTAAATCAAACTTATTAGTTGAATGAAATTTAAAAACATCTTGTCTTAGTAATTTCAACCTTTCTTTTAAATTAAATTTTTTTAAATTTAATCGAGTATTTAAAATTGCTTCTTTAGATACATCAATTGCGACTCCTGAAGAAAAATAAAAATAATCTAAAAGAGCTAAACTGATACAGCCAGACCCACACCCTATATCTAAAAATTTCATTTTTTTATTTTGACTGATTTTTTTTGTTACCAGATCTATCAAAACTTCGGTTTCTGGTCTTGGAATCAAGACATTATAAGAAAGATCTAAGTCAAAATTCCAAAAAGATTTTTGATTAATAATTTTTGAAATTGGCTTTAATTGATGTCGCTCATTAATTAAATTTAAAAACTTATCTAATTCTTTTGGGTTCAGTTCTTGTTGTTGATTTAAATACAAATCTAATCGATTTTTTTTGTTCAAAATATAGGCTAATAAAACCTCAACATCTAATTTTGCTGTTTTAGATACAGGGCTTAAAACTTTGTAAGATTGATTAATAGCTTCGTTAATTTTCATTAAGCCTCTAATTGTTGCTCTTGGAACTGAATTTGTAATGCATCAGAAATTTCTGAAAACACATCGCCTGATAAAAAGTCAGTTAATTTATGAAGTGTTAGGTTAATTCTATGATCTGTCACTCGACCTTGTGGAAAATTATAAGTTCTAATTCTTTCAGATCTATCACCTGATCCAATTTGTGATTTTCTTGCAGAAGATCTTTCTTGTTCTAATTTGCTTCTTTCTAGCTCATAGAGTTTTGATCTTAAAATTTTTAAAGCTTTAGCTTTATTTTTATGTTGAGACTTTTCATCTTGTTGAGATACCACAATGCCACTTGGAAGATGGGTTATCCTAACTGCACTATCAGTGGTATTAACTGACTGTCCACCAGGACCGCTTGATCTAAATACATCTATTCTAAGTTCATTCTCATCTATTTTAACATCAACTTCCTCTGCTTCTGGCAAAACTGCAACTGTTGCCGCTGAAGTATGAACTCTTCCTTGAGTTTCAGTTTTTGGAACTCTTTGTACACGGTGAACCCCGCTTTCAAATTTTAATTTTGAAAATACATTTTTTCCTGTGACTGAAAATACGATTTCTTTGTATCCGCCTGCATCTCCTTCTGAAATACTTATGATTTCTGTCTTCCAACCATTGTTTGTTGCAACTTTTTGATACATGCTAAAAAGATCTCCAGCAAATATTGCAGCTTCTTGACCGCCTGTGCCTGCTCTAATTTCAATAATTGCGTTTTTTTCATCCGCTTCATCTTTTGGAAGCATAAAAATTTTTATTTTAGTTTCTAAATCTAATATTTTTTCTTTAATTTCTAAAAGCTCTAATTCTGCCATTTCTTTTAACTCTTTGTCAGCAGATTTATCCTGTAAGATTTTCTCTGAACCTTCTTTGTCTTCAACCATTTTAATATATGATTTTACGTCGACAATAATGTCTCCTATCGATGCATACTCTTTTGAATTTTTTACATAAGTATTCTTATCAATATCAGATTGTGATAACGTTTTTTCTAATGTTTCGTATCTTGAAACAATTTCTTTGACTTTATTGATTGGCAGCATCTTGACTTTTTCTTATCTCTTCAGCTTTTTTTTCCACTAGTTCTACGACATGATCTATAATTTTTTCACTTGGAACTTTATGATCTTGTAGGCCAGATAAATAAATCATGTTATTTCCTTTGCCTCCCCCGGTAAGACCAATGTCGGTTTGAGAAGCCTCTCCAGGTCCATTCACAACACAACCAATAATCGATAATGTTAAAGGTTCTTTGATATGTGATAATTTTTTTTCTAATATTTCTACAGTTTTTATGACTTCAAACGCTTGTCTAGCACATGAGGGGCAAGATATAATTTTAACTCCTCTATTTTTTAATCCTAAGCTTTTTAAAATTTCAAGTCCCGCTTTAACCTCTTCAACTGGATCAGCAGAGAGTGAAACTCTTATTGTGTCACCTATTCCTTCATATAATAACAAACCTAATCCGATTGATGATTTTACCGTTCCAGAAAATAAACCACCTGCTTCCGTAATTCCTAAATGCAAAGGATAATCGCACTCTTTTGCTAAAAGCCTATAGGAACCTACCGCTAAAAAAACATCCGAGGCTTTCACACTTATTTTAAAATTAAAAAAATCGTTTTCTTCTAGTAATTGAATATTTTTTTTTGCACTTTCTACTAAAGCTTCTGGACAGGGTTCTTTATATTTTTCTAAAATTTCCCTTTCAAGAGATCCTCCATTAACTCCTATTCGGATTGAGCATCCATAATCTTTTGCAGCACTAACAACTTCCTTGACTCTGTCTTTGGAGCCAATATTTCCTGGATTAATTCTTAAGCAACTGGCACCAGCTTTTGCCGCCTCAATTGCTCTTTGATAATGAAAATGAATATCAGCTACAATAGGAATAGAGGTATTTTTTACAATTTCCTTTAACGCAATTGTTGACTCTTCATCAGGACAAGAAATTCTAACAATATCTGCACCTGCATCATGTATTGCATTAACTTGTTCAATTGTACCTTTGATATCCGTAGTAAGTGTATTGGTCATGGATTGAACTGAAATTGGGTTTGTTCCGCCAACCTTTACAGAGCCAACAGTAATTTCTTTTGATAATCTTCTTTTTATATCCCTAAAGGGCCTAATCGATGACATGATTTTAATTTATTCTAATTCAAAAGCAGAATGCAATGTTTTTACTGCTAATTCTGTATTTTTATCATCAACTAATACTGAAATCCTAATTTCAGAGGTTGATATCACTAATATATTAATCTTTTTTGTTGCTAAAGCATTAAACATTTTAAACGCTACTCCTGGATAAGTAATCATTCCAGCACCCACAATTGAGACTTTGGATACTTTATTATCTGTTAGAAGCTTTTCATAACCTATTTCTGATTTTAAGTTTTTTAATATATTTTCTGCTTTCAACATATCATCTCTTTTAACAGTAAACGTAACATCGGTTTTATTACTATCAGCAGAAATATTTTGAACAATCATATCTACAACAATATTGTCATCGTTTAGTGGCTTGAAAATAGCCGATGCAACACCTGGTTTATCTTTAACGCCCATAAGTGTAACTTTTGCATCGTCTCTAGAGTAAGCAACGCCAGTTATCACCTTATCATAAGAAATTTTATCTTCTGATAAAATTTGAGTCCCAGATTTTTCAGGTGCAAATGTTGATTTTACGTAAATTTCTACGTCATTAATCATCGCTTTTTGGACCGATGAACTTTGCATAACTTTCGCTCCAAGTGACGCCATCTCAAGCATTTCATCGTATGAAATTTTATCAATTTTTTTTGCTTGCTCACAAATATCTGGGTTCGTCGTAAATACACCTTCTACATCAGTATAAATTTCACATCGATCCGCATCTAAAGCTTTTGCTAAGGCAACTGCAGAGGCATCAGACCCTCCTCTACCAATTGTAGAGATTCGCATTTCTTCTGAGATACCTTGAAAACCTGGAATAACTACAACGTAATCTTTTTCTAAATAGTTTTGAACTGATTTAGAATTAACTGAGATAATTCTACTATTTTTATGTTGTCCTTCTGTAACTATTGGAATCTGCCAACCAAGCATTGATCTTGCTTGAATCCCTTTGTCAACTAAACAGCCAGCCAAAAGAGCTGAGGTGACCTGCTCTCCTGAAGACAATAACACATCATACTCTTCGTTAGAAAAATGATTAGATATAGATTTTGATTTTTCAACCAAATCATTAGTAACTCCTGCCATCGCAGAAACTATAATAGCTAACTTGCATCCTTCTTTTTTTTTATTCTCAATAATATTGGCAACATTTTTTATTCTGTCGATACTTGCGACAGACGTTCCGCCAAATTTCATTACGATGGTAGTCATTTTTTTAATTTAAATTTGTACTTAAATACTCTTCAGTGATAAATTAAACAATACTAACAGTTAAAAATATGCAAACTAAAAATACGGCAAATAAAGAAGAAATTAACAAGTTTGATAAACTTGCAGAAGAATGGTGGAATCCCAATGGAAAATTTGCACCGCTTCATAAATTTAATCCTGTAAGGCAAGAATATTTAATTGATCAAATCTCAAACCATTTCAATTTAAATTTAGACGAAGATAAACCATTCAAAAATTTAAAAATTTTAGATGTAGGTTGTGGTGGTGGACTTTTGTGTGAGCCGCTATCCCGCTTAGGTGCAAATGTAACTGGCATAGATGCAGCGAAGACAAATATTGAAGTCGCAAAAATTCATATGGAACAAAGTGGTCTTGATATTAATTATTTAAATAAAAAACCTGAGGATATCGAAAACAAATTGTATGATGTCGTTTTATGCATGGAAATTATAGAGCATGTTGAAGATGTGAATTTTTTTATTCAATCTTGTATTAACCTTTTAAAACCTAATGGCCTAATTTTTTTTGCGACCTTAAATAAAACAATAAAATCTTACGTATTAGCAATTATTGGGGCTGAATATATATTAAGATGGCTTCCGATTGGAACACATGAATGGGATAAATTCATTTCACCAAATGATATTATTAACAAAGTATCAAAACATTTTTTAACACATGTAGAAACTAAAGGTGTTACGTTTAATCCACTAAAAAATAAATGGAAATTAAGTGATGATACTGATGTAAATTATATGTGCTATTTTAAAAAAACTTAGCTATTTGTTTTTTCAACCCAAGGAATTGTATTAACTTCAATCCCTTCCTCAATTAATTCTTCTGTTTGCTTCGAACTTGCTTTTCCATAAATATTTCTTACATTTTTTTTATCATAATGAATTGAACGAGCCTCAGAAACAAAATTATCTCCAACGTATTCTGCATTTTTTTCAACATACTCTCTTAAATCACGAAGCTTTTTATTTACTGTCTTGTAAAACAATTCTTGTTTTGAAGTTTTAGATGTCTCTTGTTTTTTTGATAAAACTTGCGGGGCCATTAATTGCTTTGAAATTTTGTTTGATTTACCACACTGGCAAGAGAGCAATTTCTTTTTCTCTAATCGATCATATTCTTTGGAATTTGAAAACCAACTTTCAAACTCTATTCCGCATTCACACTTTAAATGGTATTTGATCATATTTTAAAGTTAATATCAAAATTGATTATTTCAATGCTCTTTTTTATTTTTTTTCAAAAAATAAAATCACTCGTCCTAATGTAATTCCAAACTTTTTAACTTTTGCAATATTAATAAGATAGCCATCTTCTTGTAAAAACATCCAGTCATCAAATTTTACATTAATTTTGCGCTCACCAACTTGCAATTTAAAACCATATTTCCAATTAAAAGCGTTTCCGCTAGTTGAGCCACTAGCTATTCCAATAACACCATCTGCATACCCTGTGTAATAATTTGGATTATTTTTATCTTTGGTTAGTTTCCATTCACGATATTCTTTCTTACCGTCATCATATATAAAATCTTCTTTTAATATTAAGTTCTCACCGTCCCATGTGCCATCAATAAAAACTTTAAAACTTTTTTTTATATTACCAAAACGATCTTCAAAGACTCCTCTGGCAATTGATTTGCCATTAAAATATTCTTCTAGTTTTAAAATTGGTTTTTTATCTTTATAATCTTCTAAGTTCATTGTTGAGCATCCAGTTAATAATATTAAGGCTAATATAACAATAATTTTTTTCATATAGAATAATATTTAGTTTTAATTCTTTTTAAAATTAACAAACCACCTTCTAAAAATTTTTCTGGATAAGGTCCACTAGTTTTTATCCATTTAAAGTCTTGGGTATCTTTCTTTTTGATAACCCCTGACCATTTTTTCAGTAAAAAAACATTCATGATAATAAAATTTCGCTTATCATAGCTATGGTTGATAACATCTAGGCTTATAAGGTTTTTGATATCAATTTTAATCCCAAGCTCTTCAAACAACTCTCTTTTAATAGCTATTTCAAAAGTCTCATCGTTTTCAAGTTTGCCGCCAGGAAACTCCCAAAAATCTCCAAAATATTTTTTACTTGGTCTTTTTGTAAATAGAATTTTATTTTTATGCTTTAAAATACAAACCGAAACAAAAGTAAACTTCACTTAATTTCTATAATCAGCATTAATTGAAATATATTCATGTGTTAAATCACATGTGTAAGCTTTAAACTTATTTTTTCCTAAACCTAAATTAACTAAAATTTTGATATTACTGCCCTTCATATATTTTGCAGCAACGCTTTCTTTATAATTTTTAAAAATATTACCTTTTTTAAAAATAAACTGTTTGCCCAATTTTAAATCAATTTTTTTTGTTTTAACCAATGCATGAGATTTACCAATAGCCATTAAAATTCTACCCCAATTAGGATCCTCACCTGCAATTGCAGTTTTGAATAACTGAGAGTTGGCAATCGAAAAGGCAACATTTTTCGCGTCTAGATAAGACTTCGCCCCCTGAATATCCAGTTCAATAAACTTAGATGCGCCTTCCCCATCATAGGTAATTTGTTTTGCTAGAGACAGCATGATTTCACATAAATTATTTTCAAAAATTTTGTAATCTTTTGAATTAACTTTTGTAATTTTTTTGTTATTTGCTTTTCCAGTTGAAAATATTAACAACATGTCATTCGTTGAAGTATCCCCATCTACGCTAATAGCATTAAATGTTTTCTCTAAATTATTTTTTAATGCTAACTTTAATAACGCATTAGAAATATTAACATCAGTAAATATAAAGCCTAACATGGTAGCCATATTAGGATAAATCATCCCAGATCCCTTAGCTATACCAGCTAAACTTACTTTTTTATTTTGTATTTTAAAAGTTTTACCACTTACTTTTGCTATTGTATCAGTAGTCATTATTGCTTTTGCAGCATTTATCCAATTAGTTTGAGAAGTATTTTTTTTACCATCAATTAGTTTGGGAATTTTTTTTTCAATTTTTTTAATTGGAAATTTCTCCCCAATAACTCCTGTAGAAGCAAAATAGAATTCATTTGATTTAATTTTTATTTTTTTTGAAACTTCTTTTTGAATTTTTTTAAGTGCATCAAAACCTTGTTTTCCAGTCAAGGCATTTGCGTTTTTTGTATTTACTAATAATGCTTTAATTTTTATTGCTTTTGGTATTTTATTCCATTTGATGCACTCAGCACTAACCTGCGACTTTGTGAATACTCCTGCATGATTAGCACCATCTTCAAAATAAAAAAATGAAAGATCTCTTCTGCCCTTTTTTTTATACAAACCAGCGCTTAAGGATGAAATTTCTAAACCCTGGATGCTTGGTAAATCTCTAAAAGCTCCATTTTTTTTTAAAAATTGACTTTTAAATAGTTTTTTTAACTTTAAATTCATTAGCTTATAAGTTGATATTTTAAGGTTTTATAAGATACAAAAGCGCAATTTGCTATTATTAAAAATACATTATTATGAAATTTAATTTTCTGAACAAGCTATTTGGTTCTACGAATGAGCGAAAAATTACAGCGCTTAATCCTATTGTCCAAAAAATTAATTCATTAGAAGAGAGTATAAAAAAACTATCTGATAGTGAATTAAAAGTTAGAACTGAAGAGCTTCGTAAAATTGCTAAAGAAAGCAAAGATTTAGATAAGCTTTTACCAGAAGCTTTTGCATTGGTTAGAGAGGCTGGTCAAAGAACCATAGGTCAAAGGCATTACGATGTTCAGCTCATGGGTGGCATTATTCTACATCAGGGAAAAATATCTGAAATGAAAACAGGTGAAGGAAAAACACTTGTCGCCACACTTGCGGCTTTTCTAAATGCCTTAAGCGGAAAAGGTGTTCATATTATAACGGTAAACGATTATTTGGCCAAACGTGATGCTGAATGGATGGGTCAAATTTATAAGTTTTTAGGACTGTCCGTTGGTTGTCTTACAAGCGATGTTTCTGATGAGAATAGAAAACAAACTTATCAATGCGATATTGTCTACGGAACCAATAATGAATTTGCCTTTGATTATTTAAGAGATAACATGAAATTGTCGCTTGATGAAATGGTGCAAAGAGATTTCAATTATTGCATCGTGGATGAGGTTGATAGTATTTTAATTGATGAAGCGAGAACTCCATTAATCATCTCAGGTCCAACCGAAGATACCTCTACAGAGTATTTTTTATGTAACAAAATTGTGAATGACCTAAATTCAGATTTATATCAAAAAGATGAGAAAGATAGAAATGTTACCTTAAATGACAAAGGTGTTGATGAAGTAGAAAAAAAATTATCAAAACTTAATTTATTAAATGGAGATAATTTTTACGATCCAAGAAATATTTCATTAGTGCATCATATTAATCAATCCTTAAAAGCAAACGTCTTATTTCAAAAAGATAAAGATTACATTATCAGAGATAATCAGGTTCAAATTATTGATGAATTTACAGGAAGAGTATTAGAAGGAAGAAGATACTCAGATGGCTTGCACCAAGCCATAGAAGCTAAAGAAGGTGTTCCAATTCAAAATGAAAACCAAACTTTTGCATCTACAACTTATCAAAACTACTTTAGATTATATCAAAAACTTTCAGGTATGACTGGAACAGCTATGACTGAAGCAAATGAATTTTATGATATTTATAAATTAGATGTAGTCGAAATCCCAACAAATGTTTCAATCGCTAGAAAAGATCTTAACGACCAAATTTATAGAACTGAAAAAGAAAAAATTAATGCGATTATTGAAAATATTAAAGAAGCAAATAAACAAGGTCAGCCTATATTGGTTGGAACAACTAGTATTGAAAAATCAGAAGAGCTTTCAAATCATTTAAATCAACAAAGCATTAAGCATAATGTCCTCAATGCTAAACAACATGAAAAAGAAGCTTCAATTATTGCTCAAGCAGGTCGTCTAGGTGCTGTAACGATTGCAACAAATATGGCTGGAAGAGGGACTGATATCCAGCTAGGTGGAAATTTAGAGCTTAGAAAAATGGAGAGCACTGATCCAATCCAAGAAGAGCAGCTCTTTAAGGAGGAAAAGCAAAAAGTAATGGAAGCTGGTGGGTTGTTCGTTATTGGGACGGAAAGACACGAAAGTAGAAGAATTGACAATCAATTGAGAGGTCGGTCTGGACGTCAAGGGGATCAAGGAAAATCTATTTTCTTTTTAAGTTTAGAAGATGATTTGATGAGAATTTTTGGATCAGAGAGAATAGACTCTATGCTACAAAAACTTGGCTTTAAAGAAGGTGAAAGCATTGATCATCCGTGGATCAATAAAGCTCTTGAAAAGGCACAACAAAAAGTCGAGGCAAGAAATTTTGATATAAGAAAATCACTTTTACAATTTGACGATGTAATGAGCGATCAACGTAAAGTTATTTATGAACAAAGATTAGAAATATTAAAAACTGAAAATATTTATCAGACAACAAATAATTTTTTTGAAGATGTATCTGAAGATATTATTCAGTACTCAAAACTTTCTCCGGATGAATTAGATAAAAGTATACTTAAATCAAGAATTGAGAGAATTCTTGGGTCAAAAATTAATGATAGTGACGTTGATACATTTATAAAATTAAGTCACGAGGAAAAAGTCAAAAAATTGAAGACTAAATTTGAAGATCGAAGGAAAGATAGAATTGATAAAGTTGGGGACAATGTAAATAAAGATATTGAAAAAAAAATATTTTTACAAAATCTCGATTTTGAATGGAGAAGTCACTTACAATATCTAGAGCAACTTAGACAAGTCATTGGATTAAGAGGTTACGGACAAAAAAACCCTATTGATGAATATAAAAGAGAAAGTTTTGACTTATTTCAACAGTTACTGATTAAAATAAAGGAGAATATTGTAATTTTCTTATCAAATATTGAAGTAACTATTGCGGATCAAATGCAACAAGAATTATCTAAAGATGTCTCAAAAATAAAAAGACCAGAAGGTTGTCTCTTAGAAACAAACGAAAAAAGTAAAATTTCTCGTAACGAAAAGTGTCCTGCAACTGGCAAAAAATTTAAATCCTGTTGTGGTTCACTAGTTTAAAATTAAAAAAATCACAACAGCAGAAAAAATAGCTAAACTAATCAAAATAGTTTTTTTATTTTTTGAAAGACTAGATTTTATGTTGACCTGACTTATTGCATCAAAAGAGACAAGATCTGCAGGGAGGTTTTCTCCAATGCTTTTGAATTTGTTTCTTCTTTCATCTAAAATTTCATCTGGTGATTTAGATTTGTAATTTAAAATTTGTGTAACTAATTGATCTTTAATTTTTCCTGACATTTGATCTAGATTTCTATGGGCTCCACCTTTAGGCTCTTCAAGGATACCATCGATGATTTTGTATTTTTCTAAATCTTGAGCTGTAAGATGCATAGCTTCAGCTGCATCTTTTGATTTAGTTGCATCTTTCCATAATATTGAGGCACATCCTTCAGGTGAAATTACTGAGTAGATAGAATGCTCAAGCATCAATACTTTGTTTGAAGTTGCAAGTGCAATTGCACCACCTGACCCTCCTTCACCAATTACAACAGAAATAATTGGAACTTTTAAACCTAAGCAACAATTAATTGATTGAGCAATAGCTTCTGCTTGACCTCGTTCTTCAGCTCCTTTTCCAGGGTAGGCCCCAGGTGTATCAATAAATGTGATTACGGGTACATTATAGTTTTCTGCCAATTTCATTAGTCTTATACATTTTCGATAACCCTCAGGACGCATCATTCCAAAATTTCTTCTAATTCTAGACTGAGTGTCATTCCCTTTTTCTTGGCCGATCACCAAAACTGACTCTCCATTAATTTTTGCAAACCCAGTAATCGCTGCCTCATCCTCACCAAAATTTCTATCACCAGCGACTTGCTGAAAATTTTCAAATATAGATGAAATATAAAATTGAGCACGTGGACGGTTGTCGTGTCTTGCTATTTTTGTTTTTTTCCATCCATCTAAATTTGAGTAAATTTCGTTTATTTTTAATTGAATCTTATCTTCTAGATCATCAATTTGTGAACTATTCACAGACGATAAACCGCCCTCCTCATTAAAAGGATTTTTTAATTCATCTAAACTTTTATCAAGTTGTTCTAGATCTTTTTCAAAGTCAAGATATTGCATAAATTAATTATAAGCTAAACTCGTTTCTAATAAATAATTTTTTTAATTTATCATTATTCATATTATCAAAAATTTTAATAATAGATAAAATATCTCTTACATAATTTTTATTTAAGTTATTTAATTCCTCAATAACTATAATTGTCTTTAATAAAGCCTCATTATTTTCATTTTTTTCAAGAGAGTTAAAAACCTCATTGGGAATATAAATTTGTTTATCATATATATTTTTTGATAAATTATTTGGTAAATCAATTTTTTCTAAGTTTAAAATATTTAAGAACGCTATATCTTTATTGGATAATTCGTATTGATTTTCTTTAATTTTGCTGTCGAATACTTGTAACATTTTTAAGATTTTTTTTCTTTCATTCTTATTTAAATCTTGATCAAATAAACGATGTAGTTCCGATGAATAAATATACTCATTGTTAAAATTATCTAAACTAGATTGATTTGATCTTTTAAATGCCAAAATTTCTTCGACTAATTTTTTTCCAATAAGATTGGGGTTAGTTTCATAAATTTTGTCAAGTTCAAGGTAATAAACAGGGTCAGCAATTTTTTGTAATCCATTTAAATATAATTTTTCTTTAAAGTTATTTAATACTTCAATTTTTAATTCTGGTTTTTGAGTTAGCAACATTGCTTGATATAAAATAGCATGCGACTCAGGTCGTTTTAAATTTTGTGTAGCTTCATCAACTTTAAAAAGTTGCTCAAATGAAAAATTATATTTTTTATAAATATCTAATATTCTTTCATAACTATAAAGGTCTTCATTAACCGCTCTCTCAAGAAAAATAACAAGTTCATTTAGTTTATTTTTATTTTCAGCGCTTGTATCCTTCAAAACATTATCCAGAAGTTGGTTAGATAACCCGCTTTTAAAAAAATAATTTCTTAAATCTTTAGATTTTGAAAAATTTTCATATTTAATTTCAACCTCATCATTTGTAAGTAAAGTTAAGTGGGCATTAAATACATTGTCATAATTTGGCTCACCTTTATTACTATTCAAACCTATTAAAAAATTAGTTTTATTTATAAAAAATTTATCAAGTTTACTTGTTTCTGCCGTTAACTCTAATAATGACCTTGCTTGCTTTATTTTTTTAGCATGAATGAAACAAAATATTTTAAACTTTTCTAAATTCAAACTTTGAGTTCCCCTAACCATTAGGTTTGCATAAGAGCAAGCTTTGTCCGTTTCGCCAGCAGATAAATAATGGGTAAATAAAAATTCTAAAAATTTGTGATTGGTTTTTAACATCTCATTTTGATTAATAACCTGATCAACTAAATTCATTTTTTTATTATTGATTAACCAATCTGATACAAAATTTAAGTGAGATTTTCCTCCATCTTCAAATGCATTGATATTTGATTTTGAAAATAGAATTCTCTCTGAAATAGCTTGAACACTTTTTTTATCTGAATTCAATATTGTCTTCTGAGCTCTATCATAAACTGACGAGTTAATGTTTCTCCAAAAGCTTAATTCGATTTTTGTATCTTGGGGTTCAAATATTCCAAATATAATTTCTTGATCCGTAATATCTTGCGATTGGCTTATTTCACCAATACTTAAGTTAATCTTTTCCTTATCGAAAACTGTTGGAGGTAAATCTGCGCTGTTAGTTTGATTTTGCTTGGTTTCATTTTGTTTAGTCTGCTCAGGTATTTTAATTTCTTGAGATTGTTTCCAAATATCTTTTGTCTCAGCCCAAGCAGAAGCAGAGAGGAAGTGAATAGCAATTAAAAATATGAGCTGTTTACTTAACTTGTATAATAATATCATTTGGCAAGATTTTTTTTTCTTCTTTAGACTCTGGTCCAATTTCTAAAGAATTGACAAAGTACATTATTCCCAAAACCAGGGTAAGAATAATTATGAATCTTATTATTATTTTTTTAATCATGGATAATTAGTTTTATAAACATTTTGGTCTAAAATGTGTTAATAAATTAATATTATTCAGCACACAATGTTAAAAACAATAGTCTTAATAGGTATGATGGGTTCGGGCAAAACCTCTGTGGGTAAAGAGCTGGCAAAAAATTTAAATTTAAATTTTATTGATAGCGATCAAGAAATTGAAAAAAAGTGCAAAATATCTATTCCCTCAATTTTTGAAAAGAAGGGTGAGGATTATTTTAGAAAAATCGAGGAAAAAATTTGCTGTAAATTGATTGATGGAAAACCTAAAATTCTATCATTAGGTGGTGGTGCATTTATTAATTCTAAAATTAGAAAAGAAATTAAAAAGAATGGAGTATCCTTTTGGATCAGTACAAATCTAGAAAACATTTATGATCGACTATTACAATCAAAAAATAAAAGGCCTATGCTTGATTATAATAATCTAAAAAAATCGATCAAAGATATATATGATTCTAGAAAAGAAATTTATAAGAAGGCTGATTATACAATTAGAACAAAGTCTGATAACAAAAAAAATATTGTTAACAAAATTATAGAAAATCTATGAAAATTTTAAACGTACATACTCTATCTAAAAAATATCCAATTTTTATTGGAAATAATATTTTATCAAAATTTCATAGCCTTCAAGGAAAGTTTTTAAAAAAAACTAAAAAAGTTTTAGTTGTTACTTCCAAAAATATTCCATCAAAATATACTCTGGAATTAAAAAGAAAAATTACAAATGCTAAAGTCTTTTCTATATCTTTGCCTGATGGAGAAAGAATAAAGTCTGATAAATATTTATTTCAAATTACAAACATCTTATCTAAAAATAACTTTAGTAGAGAAGATTGCTTAATAGCATTAGGCGGTGGGGTGATTGGTGATCTTTCTGGGTTTGCTGCTAGCATATATAAAAGAGGCATTAATTTTGTTCAAATACCAACCACATTACTTTCGCAAGTTGACTCATCAGTGGGAGGTAAAACAGGAATTAATAATCAGTTTGGTAAAAATTTAATTGGTACTTTTTATCAGCCAAGCTTCGTACTCATTGATAGTCAAACTTTAAAAACATTACCTTATAGAGAGATGGTTGCAGGGTTTGCTGAAATATTAAAATATGCATTAATTTTAGATAAAAAATTTTTTAAATGGTTAGAAAAAAATGGAGAAGTAATCTTAAAAAGAAAAAATTTTAAAATAATTGAACAAGCTATTTATCAAAGTTGTCGTCATAAGGCCTTTGTCGTAAAAAAAGATGAGAAAGAAAAAAATATCAGAGCCATATTAAATTTTGGCCATACGTTTGCTCATGCCCTTGAAACGGTAACCAATTACTCAAAAACAATTATTCACGGCGAAGCCGTATTAATAGGCATGGTTGTAGCATCTAGATTATCAAGCCAGTTAGGTTACTTGCCTTCTGCAGAACTCAAAAAAATTATTAATCTATATAATCAATTAAATTTAAAATGTAGTTACAGTAAAATTGTTAAAAACAAAAATTTAAAAAAAGTTTTTACCATTATGAACAATGATAAAAAATCAGATGGAAAAAATATTAAAATAATACTTTTAAAAAAGATTGGTTCATTTATAATTAAGGAAACTACCTTGAAAAAAAGCTTCATACCCTTAATTGAAAAAGATCTAAAAAATGGAATCTATTAATTATCTTTCCATTTTTTATATAGCGCTTTTAATCATCATATCTGGAATGTTCTCTGGATCTGAAACATCCGTCACTTCAGTTGATAGAAGTAAAATTCATAAATTAGCTAATAAAGGAGATAAAAGAGCAAAAAAACTTCTTAATCTCATTGATAACAAAAATGACTTAATTAGCTCAATTCTAATTGGAAATAATATTGTTAACATCCTAGCTTCAGTATTAGCTACTGCCATTTTAATTAAATATTTTGGAGATGAGGGTATTTTTTATTCGACACTTGTAATGACGTGTTTAATAGTCATTTTTGCTGAAGTTTTACCTAAAAACATTGCTTTAATAAAATCAGATCGATTTGCGTTATTTTTTTCAACACCTTTAACAATCTTTGTCAAAATTTTTTATCCAATAGTTTTAATCCTTAAAGGAATAAACTTTGTTATTTATAAAATTTTTTCTATTGATCCAAAAAAACAAAATCACTCCGCAACTGAAAATATTAGAAATATTATTGATATGCACGAAGATGAAGGCGGCCTCCACAAAGATGAGAGTGAAATGATTAATGCAATACTGGATTTAAAAGAGATAACTGTAGAAAAAATAATGACACATAGAAAAAATATTTATTCACTGGATTTAAGCTCTAATGATAAAATTTATTCTACGATTGCCAATAGCTCATTTAGTCGAATTCCAGTTTGGGAGGGCGAGCCCAATAATATTTTAGGAATAATACATGCTAAAAATATTTTAAGTCATCTGGACCAAAGCGGCTCGATTGATAAAGAAAAAATTAAAAAGAGCATTATTCAGCCATGGTTCATACCAGAGACAACAAAGGTTAAGGACCAACTTAATGAGTTTATTAAGCGTAAGGAAAAAATTGCCTTTGTTATTGATGAATATGGTGAGTTAATGGGTTTAATTTCATTAGAAGATATTATTGAGGAAATTGTCGGAAATATATTTGATGAGACCGACTTTTCAACTATTGGCATAAGAAGAATTGACGATAAACACTATCGTATTAGAGGTGACGTGAATATTCGTGATATTAACAGAGAATTAGATCTGAATTTGCCAGAAAATTTTTCTTCAACTTTGGCTGGATATATTATTTATAAAACAGAAGCTCTCCCTGAGGTTGGACAGACGTTTAAATTTGACGATATTGTTTATGAAATTTTAAATAAAAATAAAAATCAAATTACTCAAGTCAAAGTTACTTTAAATAAAGAAACTAAACATTAATTATTTCAATTTCCAAAGCATGAATATAACTTTGCATTTCACTAGAAAGGCAAGAATATATTTTTTGATGCGCCTTAATCTTATTTAACATAAATAATTCTTTGTCATTAATAATTAACTTAAAATGACTATTACCATTTTTGGGAGACTGATCGTGATGTTGATGTAAATGAGAATTATTAATTACTTCAACGCTTGATAACCCCAGTTCTTTTAATAATTTATTTTTAATTTCTATTTCAGCATTCATGAATATTTTATATTATATATCATAAATGAAAAAAAATTGCGAAAGCCCAAACTGTTTTGAACGTGGATTTAAAGAAGTTTTAGTAAGAGATAAGAAAAATAAAGAATATAAAATTTTTTGTCATGCCCATTTTGAACAATATACTAAAAACCAAGATTTAAATTGTAACTGGAGTTCATGCACAGAACTTGGAGAGTATAAAGCGCCTGCGAAACATAGTGATGGATACCTTTGGTTTTGCGAAGAGCATGTAAAAGAATATAATAAAAAATGGGATTTTTTCGAAGGAATGTCCCAAGCCCAAATTGAAGACTTTGTTTTTCAGGACATCATTGGACATAGAAAAACACAAAAGTTTGGATCAATGGATAATTTTTTTCATGAGTTATGGAATAATGCAATTGAAGATGAGCTTCTAAATATTTCAAAATTCAAAAGTACACTTGATCGGGGAAGTCAAAAATATACTGAAAAACAAATTGAAGCTTTAAAAAAAATGGACCTTAAACCTAATATCAGTTGGGTTGCGGTCAAAGAACAATTCAAAAAACTTGTCAAAAAATATCACCCTGATATGAATGCAGGCGATACAAAATACGAAGAAAAACTCAAAGAAATTACAATTGCTTACTCGTATTTAAAAACATCGCTCAGCGATAAACAAAAGGTTGCATAAAATTAATGATAGCTGAACAACAACCAGATTTAAAAATTTCAGTTAAACAAACTTTTAATATTGATGCTGATTTAGAAGTCCCGGCATTCTCAGAGAAAAATGACTATGTTCCAGAAATCGATAACAATTATATCTTTGATAAAGAAACTACACTTGCAATACTCGCAGGGTTTTCAAATAACAAAAGAGTAATGGTACAGGGCTATCATGGTACTGGAAAATCTACTCATATTGAGCAAGTGGCAGCAAGACTTAATTGGCCATGTGTTCGGGTTAATCTTGATAGTCATATCAGCAGAATAGATCTTATTGGTAAAGATGCGATTGTAATTAAAGATGGTAAGCAAATCACAGAATTTAAAGAAGGCATATTACCTTGGTCTTTACAAAATCCAGTAGCTCTTGTGTTTGATGAATATGATGCTGGCAGACCAGATGTCATGTTTGTAATTCAAAGAGTTTTAGAAAGCGAAGGTAAATTTACCCTCTTAGATAAAAATAAAGTCATAAAACCCAATCAAGCGTTTAGGTTGTTTGCTACAGCTAATACCATAGGCCTTGGTGATACAACTGGTCTATATCACGGAACACAACAAATAAATCAGGGTCAGATGGACAGATGGAATATTGTTACAACATTAAATTATTTAGAAGCACAAAAAGAAGAGGCTATTATTCTGGCAAAATGTGAATTTTTAAAAAACACTGAAGGTAAACAGATTATAAAAAACATGGTCCAGGTTGCTAACCTCACGAGAAATGGTTTTGCAAATGGCGATATTTCAACAGTCATGAGTCCAAGGACAGTTTTAACTTGGGCGGATAATTATAAAATTTTCTCTGATCTAAAACATTCATTTAAAGTTTCTTTCTTAAATAAATGTGATGAACTAGAACGACCGATTATTGCTGAATACTACCAAAGATGTTTTGGTGAAGATCTGACTTCATCTAAAAGCAATGTCGAATAATTCAAAATTAGAAAAATTTAAAACCGCAATACACTCGACTGCAAAAGCTATTGCAAGATCAAACTTACAGGAAAAAAAGGAGAAGTTTGAAAAAATTAGTAAACCAAAAATTTTATCACCAGAAAATCAAGAAGAAATCTTAGAGGCTCGCGTATTATCTGATAGTGACGCTTTAAAAATTAAATACAGTGATGAATATATATTAAATAAAAACCAACCATCTGGTACGATTAGCCGAAGTTTGTATCAAGTAGCAGAAAAAATTAGATATGAAAAAATTGGCTCAGATCAATTTAAAGGAATAAAAAATAATCTTAATCAATTTTATCAAAAAAAAATATCAGAAAGCAATGTTCATTCACAAAATTTTATAGCTGATGCTTTTGAGGCTTATTTAAGAGGTAAAGTCATGGGCTTTAAAGTGCCAGTAAATAAAAAAGATGATTTTAAAAGGTGGAATGAAATATTTGATAATAAGGTCTCAGATAAAATTTTTTCACTTACTAAAAGTTTGGATGATCAAAAAGCATATGGACAAAAGATCAATTCTATTATTCATGATTTGGAAATCCAGGATCAAAATTCAAATCCACAAAATGTAGAAAATGATAATGAGGATGACTCCAATAATGATAATCAAGATAATGAGCAACAACAACTGCAAGAGCAAGAAAATCAACAATCGCAAAAGCCAGAATTTGATATGGAAAGTTTAGTCCCTGAAATAGACTTCGATCCAAGCCTTAATGATCAGGAAATTGCTCTAGAAGATAGTGATGATGAAGATGTCAAAACAACAAGGGCTCAAAAACAGTCAACGAATGATCCTAACAAATATAAAATTTTTACAAATCAATACGATAAAATTTTAGAAGCCAATGAACTTATTACTGATGAAGAGATTTCTAAACTTAGAAATAACCTCGATCTACAATTGTCTTCCTTGCAATCTTTTATTTCTAGATTGGCTAATAAATTACAAAGAAAATTACTTGCAAAACAAAATAGATCTTGGAATTTTGATTTAGAAGAAGGATTGCTGGATGCATCTAAGTTGCCTAGAGTTATTATGGATCCGTTTAACTCCTTGTCTTATAAAAAAGAAAAGGACATCGATTTTAAAGATACTATCGTTACATTACTCATTGATAATTCAGGTTCAATGCGTGGGCGTCCGATAACTATTGCTGCAATTTGTGCAGATATATTATCTAGAACTTTAGAACGTTGTTCAGTTAAAGTGGAAATTTTAGGATTTACAACTCAAAATTGGAAAGGTGGAAAAAGTCGAGAACTTTGGATGAAACATAAAAGAGAAAATCCTGGTCGATTAAATGATCTATGTCATATCATTTATAAATCTGCGGACACACCTTGGAGAAGATCAAAAAATAATCTTGGGCTAATGTTAAAAGAAGGAATATTAAAAGAGAATATAGATGGAGAAGCAGTTCTTTGGGCCTACAACCGATTAAAAAAAAGGAAAGAAGAAAGAAAAATTATAATGGTTATATCTGATGGTGCTCCAGTAGATGATTCTACCCTGTCCGTAAATTCGCCAAGCTATTTAGAACAACATCTCAAAAAAGTTGTTCAATGGATTGAAAATAACTCTGATATTGAAATTAATGCTATTGGTATTGGGCATGATGTAACGAATTATTATCAAAAGGCTGTGAAAATAGCAGATGTTCAAGAGTTGGGTGATGCTATGGTAGATCAGTTAGTTGATCTATTTATTAATTCACCTGCTAAAAGACGAACCTTGAATTAAATTCAGGTTTACAAGTATCATCCTGAAGGGAACTAGCATTAACATTGCTATTAATATTTTTACAATAAAATCACCAAGAGCTAAACTAATCCATGGGACTTCAGTTCCATAAAATGCGATTGAAAAAAACAAAATGGTATCAACAGCTGATGAAATTAAAGATGATAAAAAAGGTGGAACAAACCATAGCTTACTATGTCTAAGTTTATTAAAAATATTGGCATCAAGTAGTTGAGCAATGAAAAATGCAGTACCAGAACCAATTACAATTCGTATAGAAATTAAATTAAAGTCGCTAATTGAAAAAAACAGGGAAACTAAAACACCCCATACAAAACCAGCATGGATGACTCTTTTTGTAAATTGAATTCCGTGAATTCGGTTGGCTAAATCAGTTACCAAAAATGCTATAGGATAAGTAAATGCACCCCAAGTTAAAATATTTTGTAAGTTAAAATAGGGAAATGAAAATTGAACCAAATAATTAGATGCTAAAACGATTAGCATCATAGCAACGATATATGGGATTAGTTTTTTATAGCTCAATTAGCTTTAACAGGCTTTGCTTTAGGTGAATTAACTTTTGTTTTTAGCATTAATGCTTTTTTAATTTTTTTAATTCTTGGTGCTAAATTTTTATTCTTAGCTCTAATTAAAAATTGGTCTAAGCCACCTCTAAAGTCTACTGCCTTTAAGGCTCTAGTTGATATTTTTAAATTAACGTTTTTTCTTAATAATTCGCTCTTTAAAGAGACCTTTTTCAGATTAGGGTAAAATCTTCTCTTCGTCTTATTATTAGCGTGTGACACCTTATGCCCTGTCATTGGACGCTTACCAGTTAACTCACATATATTTGCCATAGGTGAAGAGGATATATTTCTTTAACTTCTCTTGGTCAAGGTGTTTTTCTCTCGTATTTTCTTGCTCGTTAATTTGACAATTAAAAATTTGAGGCATATTTGTTGAAGAAATATCACCAATGATAAATGCTTGATATCTACTTACCGATTGCCGAAGTCTACATCAACATACCTGTTTTATTACTCATAAGTGCGATCGTTGGTTTCTTAACTGGTCTTATTGGAATTGGTGGTGGTTTTTTAATGACTCCTATTTTAATTTTTTTAGGCATTTCTCCTATTTATGCGGTTGGAAATGGAGCAAATAATATTTTAGCAGCTTCTGTTTCTGGAACCTTGGCTCATTATTTTAAAAAACAAATTGATATTAAAATGGGAGTCCTTATTTTAATTGGTGGATTAATTGGGTCATTAATTGGTGTTGAAATTTTTATTTTTTTTCTAAAACAAGGTTCAATTAATAATGTCATATCAATTTTGTATTGTGGCTTACTAAGTTCTGTTGGGCTTATGATGCTTATTGAAAGTTTAAGTGAAATAAAAAGAATTCGAGAAAAAAAATTTATAAGAAGAAAGTTACATAATCACTACTGGATACACAACCTCCCTTTTAAAGTTAGAATTCATGCTTCTAAATTATATATTAGTGCCATTGGACCAATTTTTTTTGGGATCGTTATTGGATTGATATCATCCATTATGGGGGTCGGTGGTGGTTTTATATTAGTTCCAGTCTTAATTTATGTCATTGGAATGCCAGCTAGATTAGTTCCGGGCACCTCACTATTTGCAATGATATTTGTTATGATCATTGTCACTTTGTTACATGCCTTAGAAAATAATACGATAGATTTATATCTTGTGATGATTTTATCATTAGGATCTGTACTCGGTGCTCAATTAGGATCAAAGATAAGCAGCAAGTTAGCTGGTGAAGAATTAAGAGCAATCCTTTCAATACTAATTTTAATTTTTGGCTTTAAGTTTGGTTATGATTTATTTTTTTCTAAAATTATTCCATCTATAAATATTACAAATATTTCTATTCCCGATTTTAATAATTTTACACAGTTTATCGTTAATGCTTCAACACAATACCCTATTATTTACGGTTTAGCTTCTGTCAGTATTGCTATTCTTATTGGTGTCTTAATCGCCTATTCTTTTAGAAAAATTGTTTAATGATCAATTTAAAGCTGGTAAAAATTTTATCTTTTGGAGGCTTAATTCCTTTTTACGTTCTATCTATATTTAACTTTTTTCATAAAGCGTTTTTAGTTTTAGATCTCTATTCTCTTTATTCACTTGTGATTTTAAGTTTTTTATTTGGTTCAACCTGGCTTCAGCTAATTATTTATGAAGAAAAAAAAAATATAAAAAGCCTTATTGCTTCAGTCGTTTTGGCTCCTGTTTTTTTGATTTTCATTGAAATATTTATTCGATTTGAAATTAAAATATTTATCTTTGGCTTATCTTATTTTGTAATTTTCTTAATTGATAAAAAATTTTTAAAAAATACTGAATATTTAAAAATTCGAAAGAATTTAACACTACAGGTAATTCTGACTCATTTAATCTTATTGATTAGCATTCACGCCAACAGCTTCTGATATATTTTTAAATCCATCTCGCTTTAAAAACTCAGTAATATCTTCATTAATATTTGATGCCACATAAGGACCTTTGAAAACAAATGAAGTATAAAGCTGAACTAAATTTGCTCCTGCTTTAATTTTTTCATAAGCAGTTTCTCCATCACTTACCCCGCCCACTCCTATAATCGGAACTTTGCCTTTTAAAAACTTGTAAAAACTAGAAATAATTTTATTGGATAAAGTGTAAATAGGGCTGCCAGACAAACCTCCAGCCTCTTCCCTATCTTTTCCTCGTAAATTTTCTTTACCCTCAATAGATGTATTAGTTAAAATTAAACCATCAATTTTTTTATTTAAAAATATTTCAGCTAATTTTTCTACTTCTGATGTTCCAATGTTAGGTGAAATTTTAAAGATGATAGGCTTACTAGTTTTTTGATTGCTCCTAAAATCATTAAGCGCTTCAATTAATTCTGATATTTTATTTTCATCGTGCAAAGTTCTCAAGTTCGGCGTGTTAGGCGAAGAGATGTTAACAGCAATATAATGCGCCTGATCATAAAATTTTTTGATACAAGTCAAATAGTCATCAACTTTAGTCGCATTTTCTTTATTAGGACCAATATTAACTCCTAGAACACCTTTGCTGACTTGATTTGAAATTCTATTATAGATCTCTTCCATTCCATTATTGGGAAAACCCAAACGATTAATGATTGCTTTGTCTTCATTGAGCCTGAATACTCTTGGTTTTGGATTTCCCTCTTGTGGTTTTGGAGTTACCGTGCCCACTTCTGCAAAACCGAAACCCAGTTTAAACATGGAATTATAAACTTCTGCGTTTTTATCAAAGCCAGCTGCAAGTCCTACAGGGTTGATAAAATCAATGCCGAATACTGTGGATTTTAAAGTGTCGTCACCTTTAAATTTAAAAAGATCCAGAGGTAAAATATCTCTCTTTAAAACGTTGATTGCTAATTGATGGGCAACTTCTGGGTTTGTTTGTTTTAATAAAGAACTAAAAATATCATACAGCATCTTTATCTATTTAAACTTTTCTCCAATAATTGAATAGTTTCTTCTCGTCCAAAAAAACATATAAATGATCCCATTCGAGGACCCTGTTCATCTCCAAACACAATTTCATAGATTGCTTTAAACCAATCTCTTAGTTTTTCTTTTGGATAATATTTTTTTCCTACGGTAAATACCTCTGTTTGAATTTCTGATGGATCTTTTCCATCTGGCATTTTTTTTAAAACTTCAATTAAATCTAATAGAGCTTTTTTTTCATTTTCATTTGCTGACCTGTATTGTTTTAAAGGTTTAACAATGTCATTGAAATATTGAATCGCATAATAAATAAGCTTCCCCAAAATAGGGTGTTCTTCTTTGATAATTTTAGGATTATAGTTTTTGATAAACTTCCAAACTACATCTTCACTCTCAGCATTGCTGGCACTAACTAAATTCAAAAGTACACCAAAAGTGATTACATTTTTTTCTTTTGGCGGACTACCATTGTGAACATGCCAAACAGGGTTACCTAATTGCTCTTTAATTTCTTGCTGCTCAAATTTTTCTAAGAAAGTTAAATATTCATCAACCGCTTTTGGGATCACTTGAGGGTAAAGTTTTTTTGCCCTTTGAGGATTTTGATACATATAAAGCGCTAAACTTTCTTGCGTAGCGTATTTTAACCATTCTTCTATTGTAATTCCGTTACCTTTAGATTTTGATATTTTTTCCCCTTTTTCATCTAAAAATAATTCGTAGGCAAATCCATTGGGAGGTGAGGTACCTAATGTTTTGCAAATTTTTCCTGAAAGCTCTGCACTTGGAATTAAATCTTTACCATACATCTCAAAATCAACTTTTAAAGCAGACCATCGCATCGCCCAATCCACTTTCCATTGTAGCTTACAATGACCATCTGTAACTTTCGTTTTAAATTTCTTTCCATGATTATCAAAGACAACTTCATTTTGTTTTGTATCTATTTCAATAATTGGAATTTCTAAAACTTTTCCAGTTTCAGGACATATAGGTAAAAAAGGACTATAAGTTTTTTTTCTTTCAGGTCCTAACGTGGGTAAAACAATATTCATAATATTTTCATAGTTTTTTAAAACGTTAATTAATTCATTGTTAAAAGCTCCAGATTGGTACATATGAGTTGAGCTTTTAAATTCATAACTAAAATTAAATTTATTTAAAAAAGATTTTAACATTTCATTATTATGCTCACCAAAACTTGGGAATTTCTCAAAAGGATCAGGAACAGCTGTTAAGGGCTTATTCAAATTTTTTTCTAACAATTCTTTGTTGGGTATGTTGTCTGGAACTTTTCTCAAACCATCCATATCATCAGAAAATGTATAAAGTTTAACTGGAATATCTGAAATTTTTTTAAAAGCTTGAATAACCATTGTTGTTCGACATACCTCTCCGAAAGTTCCTATGTGAGGTAGTCCGCTTGGTCCATATCCTGTTTGAAAAAGGACATGACCTTTTTTTTCTAAAGCTTTTCCTTTTTTTTTTAAAATGGCTCTCGCTTCAACAAATGGCCACGCTATAGAGGATAAATATTCCTGACTCATAAACATTTTGTTTATAGGCTAAATTATACATTTTTCAAATTGCAAACGCTTGAACCGTTGTCTAAAAAAAATATTAATATAATTTCCTTTTAACTGCTTTGAAATGAATACTGGATTAAAAACAACATTTCTCATTATTGGATATTTAATAATTACAATTTCAGCTTTTATGATCATTCCTCATATAGTTGAGATAACCATTGGTGATGGTTCGCAACATTTTCTCGTTACAGCAATCCTCAGTGCTTTTATTGGAACTTTAATCGTTCTGATCAGTCGAACTGAGGATAAAACTTTAAATGTAAGAGAAGCTTTTTTAATGACCAATTTGGCTTGGTTTTCGATTTCTTTTTTTGGGGCTCTGCCTTTATATTTTTCATCATTGGATTTAACTTTTACCGATGCTTTTTTTGAGAGTGTATCTGGTATTACAACTACAGGATCTACGATTTTACCAACTGTTGAACTGGCATCTAAAGGGACCTTAATTTGGAGATCTTTGTTGCAGTGGCTAGGTGGTATTGGAATTATTGTGATGGCAATTACTATTTTACCTTTGTTAAATATTGGAGGGATGCAATTATTTAGAACCGAAGGGATGGAGGTTGAAAAAGTTGTACCTAAAACAACTGAGATCGCTTTATCAATTTCAAAAATATATATTTATATTACGCTAGCTTGTTTCTTTTCTTACTCTGTAGCAGGCATGAATACCTTTGATGCTATTAACCACGCATTAACTACAGTCTCAACCGGAGGGTATTCGACTTATACTGAGTCTATTGGTTATTTTAATAGTACAGCCATAGAAGTTGTTGCCATCGTATTTATTATATCGGGTAGCATCCCCTTTCTTGCTTATATTAAATTTGGAAGAGGTGACTGGCTAACTTTTTTTAAAGATAAACAAATCAGCGGTTTCTTTTTAATACTACTTATCTCTATACTGATAATTTTTATTCACTCTGTAATGAATGTTAATGAAAATCCTTTATATGCCTTGAGAGACGCTGCTTTCAATGTAACATCAATAATGACTGGAACAGGCTATACCACGCAAAATTACAGTGCCTGGGGAAACTTTGCATTATTTTATTTTCTCTTCTTAATGTTTATTGGTGGCTGTTCAGCCTCAACTACATGTGGAATAAAAGTATTTCGTTTTCAAATTTTAATCTCATTTATTGATAGGCAAATTAAACAAATGTTTTATCCTCATGGAATATTTCCAGTTAAATACAATAAGCAAAATATTAACGATAAATTTTTAACCTCAGTTCTTGCTTTTGTTTGTCTTTATATATTTGTATTTTTTATTTTAACTGTACTTCTTTCTTTAACCGGTCTTGATGTAATTACTGCAGTCTCTGCTGCAGCAACATCAATTTCCAACGTAGGTCCAGGATTAGGTCCTATGATTGGACCTGAGGGAAACTTTTTTACTTTAACGGATACAGCTAAATGGCTTTTATCTCTTGGTATGTTGCTTGGAAGATTAGAATTATTAACGGTATTGGTTTTATTTCTGCCTGCTTTTTGGAGAGGTTAACTGGATAAACACCAGTCAATAATTGCTTTTTGTCCGTGTAATCTGTTCTCTGCTTGTAACCAAACTAAAGACTGAGGTCCATCCATGACGGATGAGGTAACTTCTTCTTCTCTAGCAGCTGGCAAAACATGAAGATAAACAGCATCTTGATTTGCAATAGACAATAATTCATCATTTACTTGAAAACTTTTTAAATCTTTTTTTTTCTTTTTTACATCACTATCATCGCCCATAGAAATCCATTTATCGGACATAATACAATCAACACCCTTAACGCCATCTTTAACGTCATGAAAAATTTCAACTTTTCCGTTTTGACTTTGAGCCCAATCTAAAACTTTCTTTGATGGTAAATAATCTTGAGGCACACAAATATTAATTGCAAAATCAAATTGTACAGCAGCCTCGATTGCAGAATTTGTAACGTTATTTCCATCACCAACCCATGCAACTTTTGACCCCTTGATAGATCCTTTTTTTTCTTCAAAAGTCATAACATCACTTAATAACTGACAAGGATGACTTGAATCTGTTAATCCATTAATTAAAGGTATCGTCAAAAGTTCTGATAGATCTAAAAGCGTTTGGTGCTTAAAAGTTCTAAACATAACAATATCAGAAAATCCTGAAATTACTTTAGCGGTATCGCCAATAGTTTCCTCGCCTTTTCCAAGGTGCATATCTTGTGAATTCATCACTATAGTCTCACCACCAAGCTGTCTCATGGCTAAGTCAAAAGATAATCTTGTTCTCGTTGATGGTTTCTCAAAAATCATCAGGAGCAATTTATCTTTTGCATTCGATGGTTCTGAAACGACAACTTTGCCGGCTTGACTTTGCTTTCCTTTTCTTCTCTTGGCTTCTGATAAAATGTTATGGAGCTCAGATTTAGGTATGAGCGATAAATCTAAAAAGTGTTTCATTTTAGTTTTTCACATACTTTTTCAATAATTGAAACCCCTTCATCAATTTCTTTATTTTCTATTATTAAAGGAGGTAATAATCTAACAACATTATCACCTGCTTTGACAGCTAGCATTTTATTTTCAAATAATTGATTAAGAAAATCAACATTATTTACTTTAACTTTAATACCTCTTAACAGACCTTTACCTCTAACTTCCTCTAGAACACTTGGGTACTTTTCTTTTAGTTTTAAAAGTTGTTGTTCAAAATAATGACCAACACTAATCACGTTCTCTAAAAAACCTTTTTCTAAAATAATATCAAGAACAGCATTCCCAACACTCATTGCCAAAGGATTCCCGCCGAAGGTTGAACCATGTGTTCCTGGTTTCATTCCACTGCCAGCCTTTTCATTAACTAAACAAGCGCCAATTGGAAAACCTCCGCCAATTCCTTTTGCAATAGGAACAATATCAGGTGAAATCTCAGCCCACTCAAAAGCAAAAAATTTTCCTGATCTTCCAATTCCGCATTGCACTTCATCTAAAATAAGTAACAAATCATGCTCATCACAAAGTTTTCTTAAACCCTTTAAACATTGGTCAGGAATAACTCTTATTCCACCTTCACCAAGTATAGATTCTACCATGATAGCTGCTGTATTTTCGTTAATCGCTTTTTTTAAAGCCTCATGATCTCCAAAAGGAACTTGATCAAATCCCTCAACTTTTGGCCCAAAACCTTTTACATGTTCAGAATTGTTTGCGGCAAAAAGAGAAGCAAGTGTTCTTCCGTGAAAAGCACCTTGAAACGTTATAATTCTATTTTTCTGTGGTTGCCCCTTTTCATAGAAATATTTTCTAGCAATTTTAATACTCGCTTCAGTAGCTTCTGCTCCAGAATTCACAAAAATTACGTGATCTGCAAAAGTATGCTCAACCAATCTTTGGGCTAATCTTTCTTGCTCTGGAATTTCAAAAGCATTTGAAACATGCCATAATTTTTCAGATTGTTTTTTTATGGTCTCAACTAAATGATCGTGGCAATGCCCTAGTGAATTAACAGCAATCCCAGAAACAAAATCTAAAAATTTTTCATTTTGAGTTGAATATAAATAACAACCTTTCCCGTGTGAAAAAGAAATAGGTCTTCTGGCATACGTTCCAAGAATAGCACTCATAATATTTAAGATTTAATTTTATAACCTTTTTTAAACAGCAAGTAACATAATCCAAATAATAAAATGTTACAAATAATCAAAATCAGCAAACCAATATGAACATTAGAGTCTGACTGACCTAAAAAACCATACCTGAAACCATCAATAATATAAAAAAACGGATTTAATTGACTAAAAATATGAATAGGTCCTTCAAGCTTTTTAATTGAAAAAAATGTTCCAGACAAAAAAGATAATGGGACTACAACAAAATTGGTAACAGCTGCCATATTATCAAATTTTTCAGACCACAGACCAGCAATAAAACCAAGTGCCGCAAGTAAAGCCGATCCTAATGTTGCGAATGCCAGAACATAAAAAATATTATAAAATGGAATTTTAATAAAAAACAAAGACACCAATATTGAAAAAAAACCAACGACTAAGCCTCTAGTGATACCACCGAGAATTAAAGCAAAAGTTACCTCTCCTGCAGATAAAGGAGGAAATAAAATATCTACAATATTGCCTTGTATCTTAGAGATCATTAAAGATGATGAAGTGTTGGCAAATGCATTTTGCATGATTTGCATTGCAATTAAGCCTGGAACTAAAAAAGTTGTAAATTTGTGTCCAAGTACATCAGTTCTTTCTGAACCTATTGCTAATGTAAATACCGTAAAAAATAATAATAAAGTGACAATGGGTGAGATGACTGTTTGTTGCCAAACTTTGAAAAATCTTTGAACTTCTTTTAAATATAAAGTGTAAAATCCAATCCAGTTAACATAACCAAATCTTCTAACTCCTATTTTATATTTATATTCAAATGCGCTCATGGTTTTCTCATTATCAGTTAATTATAAAAAAGGCTTAAAAAATGTTGATAATTAACGTTTTTGCTTAAAAAAGCCATTTTTCCTACATTTTTTCATCAACATCTTGTGTTCTATTTAATTGAATGTGCAACATGTGGTTAATATAACACCTCCCATGGCGTGGACTGAACAACAAACAGAGCAACTCAAAAAACTTTGGGCTGAGGGACATACAGCAAGTCAAATTGCTAGAATGTTAGGTGAAAATATTTCTCGAAATGCAGTTATAGGAAAAGCACACAGACTAAATTTACAAGGAAGAACACAATCTAGAATGATTAGTTCGCCAAGAATAAATAATACTCAATACCAACAAAACAAAGTCGCAGGTCAAAAAAGAATAAGAAGACCAAGAGGGTTAAGAGCCATAGTGATTGAAAAAGATTTTGAACCAGAAAATCCAACGACTTTAGAAAATTTAACAGACAAAACTTGCAGATGGCCAGTGGGTCATCCTGATGAAAAAGATTTTTATTTCTGCGGAAGATCTCCTATGGAAGACAGAATTTATTGTAAACTTCACGTGCTTCATGCTTATCAGCCTAGAGGTCAAAGAGCTGAAGAGCCCGCAAAGACTAATGAAGAAATTCCAAGTTTCATTCAGAAAAAAGTAAAAAGCGCATAAATCAAGGCTAATTTAGGTTCGTTTTACCACTTAACCTGTTAAATGGGTTCGTTTCCCAAATTATTTATTTAAGCGTCCTTGTTTAGTTTTTGCGTATTTTCTATTTATGCGCCAGCGCTGATCATCTCTTACAATATAACCGCAACAATTCTTCGATCCGCATTTACATGGAAACTGTCTAAAATCGGCATCATAACCAAATCCATAATCGTAAGAAAGCTCGTCACCTTTTTTAATATCTTTAATAGCAATAATCCAAATCTTTCCTTTTATAATATCAACTTCACAATTTGGGTCGCATGAGTGATTAATATATTTTGCGGTATTCGTTTTAGTATCTCCATCCAAAACATAGCGTTCATTTAAAGTGAATAAATAAATAGCTTTTGAATTATCAAAGCGATCATTTTCTTCGACCTGTTTATGAGTAAATTTTCTTCCTTTATACTCAATAACTTTCTCACCTTTATTAATATCGCTTTTAGCAAACAAGCCAAGGTTGTTAATTCCAGATTTTTTTCTAAAATATTTTTGCATTTAACAATTTTGTAACAAATTAATAATAATAGGAGTTATGAAAAAAGTTTTGTTTCTTTGCACAGGGAACTCTGCAAGATCTATTATATCAGAATGTCTAATGAATCAAATGGGAGAAGGTCAGTATCGTGCACATAGTGCCGGCTCAAAACCCACAGGAATAGTCAATCCATTTTCTATACAAGTCTTAAAGAAAAATAATATCAATTACGAGAATACATCAAGTAAGTCTTGGGATGCTTTTAAAGATATGAATTTTGATTTTGTGGTAACTGTTTGTAATAATGCTGCGAATGAAACCTGTCCAATTTATCCTGGTTCTCCTAAAAAAATTCATTGGGACATTGAAGACCCTGCGGCTTTCAAAGGAAGTGATGAGGAAAAATTAAATGAGTTTCAAAGAATATTTGATATTATTAATGAAAAAATTGAAAAAGAATTTCTAACTTCGTGAAAGCATCAGAAAAATATTTCTCCGAATTTCTTGGAACATTAATCCTGTTATTATCAATAGTGGGATCAGGTATTATGGGACAAAATCTATCTCAAAATGAAGGCGTTGTATTATTAGCCAACTCATTAGCCATAGGGTTTACCCTTACTTTTTTAATTATCACTTTTGGAAAACGATCAGGTGCTCACTTTAATCCTGCGGTAACCCTAGTCATGCTACTACTTAAAAAAATAAAGTTAAATGAAGCGATCATTTATATATTCATGCAAGTCATTGGGGCGTGCGCAGGGGTGATGATTGCTAATATAATATTTGGTTTAGATGCGATTGATCTTTCATCAAAATATAGAAGTGGATTTCAACTCAACTTATCAGAAATTTTATCTACCTTTGGTTTGTTAATGATTATTTTATTAAATCAAAAGAATAAAACCGAAGTCGTTGCGGCATTGGTCGGGCTTTATATTGGCGCTGGAATTTGGTTTATGTCCTCAACCGCTTTTGCAAATCCCGCAGTATCTATTGCCAGAACGCTAACAGATACATTTACTGGAATACATTTTTCAAGCATTACACCCTTTGTATTGTCACAATTCTTAGGTGCAATTACCGCCTTGGTTGTCCTTAAAAAATTTTACAAAATTTAAATTTGTATTATAAACTTTCTCAAATTAACGAAGGGGAAGTAACATGAAGAAAAAGTTAAAAAAACAAGAAGGCAAAAAAAATAAGATTTTAAAATCTATCAGTAAGCTTAAAAACAAAATAAGCGCGAAAGAAAAAAAGCTTTCAAAAATTGATGTGAAAATTGCAGGGATTGAAAAAAAAGCTGCTGAGAAAAAAGCAAAAAAACAAGCTAAGAAAAATACAGAAGTAACATCTACAGCATCTTTAAATAACTAATTTAAGAGTAAAAAATTTTGAAGTCCAAGTCCATTTCTTTGGATAAGGACTTCAATCTTTTTTGAACTGTTTTCGTCACAATCAAAGAATGTTCATTGGGTACAGACAGTACCAAAGTATTTCCCTTCTTCGTAAGAGATAAATTATCTAAAAAGATTGTAGAAATAGCTGCAATCCCAGACGCTAATCTTAGTGCAGCACCAACTTGTTTCGCAATTAATATTTCATTATTGGATAATAGTTTTAAAAATTCACGATCCGGATAATATTTAACTGAACAATGTCTCCAAAATCCTGCTAGGGCAACTTTAACTCTATCGTTATGGCCAAGGGCTAATGCCGGGGTATTGATAATTTGAGAAAAAACTAACTCTGCTTTTTGGAAAGCTCCAAGCCCCCAGTCCATATTACTTAGTGAACAAACAGGCTTAAGTAGTCTCACTGGAAAATTTTCATTATCCGTAAAAATATCTTTTATAAAATTATAATATTTTAAATAATTTTCCCCATAATCGCCTGTTTTAAAAGCTGCATATTCAATAAAACTATCTAAACGATCATGTTCTAATAAATTGTAATTTGCTTTTTGCATTAAAGTTCCTTCTCTAACGCCAGAAATTGAGCACTTAATTTTTTCAGGACCCGCGAGTAAAACCAGCTGTTTTAAAATATTTGTTGCGATAGGAATATAATTTGTACGAGACTTTGTAATTTGATCTAATTTATGAATTGCAAATTTCTTTTTATCATCAAGCAAATCACACAATTCGATCGCCTCTTCATTTGTGATATCATATTGATGAAGTACATTTAATGGATATTTTTTTAAAAAAATATCTGCTTTCAATAATGCTCTCCAAACTCCACCAACAACATATAAATTCTTAGCCTTTGTTTTTTTTAACCAACTAATTGAGTCTAGTTCTTGAGAAATGATTTCATTAATTTTTTTTGATTTTTTTTTCTTGGGTTGGTTAAATAATCTCAAGACACCTATTTGAAGAGAAGCTTTTTTTTCAATAACATTATTTTTTACTCTAGCTAGTTCTAAACTGCCCCCTCCAAGATCTGCGACGATGCCGTTTACTTTTTCATATCCAAGGATCACTCCATTGGCCGATCTTTCTGCTTCTTGATCTCCAGTTAAAACCTCAACTTCTTTATTAAATATTTTTTGAACAACCTGCTTAAAATGCTCTCCATCTTTTGCATCACGAACTGCAGCCGTTGCAAAAATATAAACATCATTAACTTTTGCATTTTGTAAAATATTATTAAATCTTTCTAAAACGCTCAAAGAATACTGAACTCCTAAAGGGTCAAGTTTGCCAGTTAAAGATAAGGTATTACCTAAAGAACAGACTGCTTTTTCATTAAAAATTGGAATTTGAGACTTATTGAAATCTTCAAATATTAACATTCGAATTGAGTTTGATCCAAGATCTATGACAGCTTCTTTTTTAGCCGCAAAAATTTGTTTTTTAATTACTTTTTGAAGTAACATTTATATTTTGTAGATTGGTTACGCTATCTTTAATAAATGATTTGCCCTGACCGGACAAGCTTGGATTGTTCATAAAATACTCATGCGCTGAAAAAGCATCCTTACCCGATTTAATTTTAGAATATTTTTTATCTTTCAATTCCCAGCTTAGTTTCTCATCTCTATAATTAGCCATCATAATTTGATCTAAAACCTGAGCGTGTACTGTTTCATTTTTAACTGGAAGTAAAATTTCCAAACGGCGATCTAAATTTCTAGGCATTAAGTCAGCTGAAGAAATAAATACTTTATTTTTTCGAGATGGCATTTCCTCACCATTTGCAAAGCAATAAATTCTGGAATGTTCTAAAAACCTTCCAACAATACTTTTGACAAAAATATTTTCAGATAATTTTTTAACCTGAGGTCTTAAACAACAAATTCCTCTTACAAATAAATGAATTTTAACTCCATATTTTGAAGCTTCATAAAAATGATCTATAATTTTAGGATCCACTAACGAATTCATTTTAGCCCATATTTCTGCATGTTTTCCAGTTTTTGCATTTTCAATTTCTTGATTGATCATCTCATGCAACTTAGGTCTTAAAAATTTGGGTGCTAATATCAAATTTTCTAATTGACCAGGATCGCCATAGCCTGTCACAAAATTAAAAAATTTCTGTACATCTTCACCATAACCAGGGTCTGCACTAAATAAAGACAAGTCTGTATAAATTTTTGCATTGATGGGGTGATAATTTCCAGTTCCAATATGAATATAGTTTTTTAATCCATTCTCTTCAGATCTAACAACTAAACTTGCTTTAGCATGTGTTTTAAGATGGACAAAGCCATAAACAACTTGAACACCTGATCGTTCTAACGATTTGGCTAAACTAATATTTGCCTCTTCATCAAATCTTGCTTTAATTTCTACAACTGCTGTCACTGACTTTCCATTTTCTGCTGCTTGCTTTAATGCTTTAACGATTGGTGAGTCTAATGTTGTTCTGTATAATGTTTGCTTAATTGCTTGAACATCTGGATCATTAGCAGCCTGATTCAAAAATTGAATAACCGCATCAAAAGTTTCATAAGGATGATGTACAATCATATCTTTCGAGCGAATAGCAGCAAAATAATCATCTTCAAATTGATGAACACGCTCAACTTCTCGAGGATTAAATTTTTTAAAATAGTATTCTTTTTTACCCTCTTTAATGATTTGTGAAATTTCGTGAGTTCCTACAAACTCTTCTATCTCATCTACATTTTCAGATTCTGCTTTTATTTTTTTCATTAAAAATTTTTTTAAATTATTATTAGATCCTTTTCGAAGCTCTAATCTAACAATTCTGCCCCGCTTTCTTTTTTTTAAAGCTTTTTCATAAAATACAACTAGATCTTCAGCTTCTTCTTCAACTTCAATATCACTATCTCGTGTCACCCTTGCGGAGAGATAATTTTTAACTTCATAACCTGAAAAAAGTTCTGATGCATAAGAACTGACCATCTCTTCTAATGAGACATAATTTTTAACAGTCTCTGATATGCTTACATCGTAAAACCTTTTGAGGTTTTTGGGTAAAACAATAATAGAATAAATTGATTTCTTTTTTCCCCTTTTATTCATTTCCATTAATAAAAAGTGTCCTTGATTAAATAAAAAAGGGAATGGATGTGAAGGATCAATTGCTTGCGGTGTTAAAACAGGAAAAACATTAGCTTTAAAAATTTGATATAATTTTGATTGTTCATCTTGAGTTAAGCTGTTGAAATTTTTAAAAAAAATACCTTCATTCGATAATTCTTTTTTTAACTTTGACCAATTTTCATTAGATTTTTTTAATAATTCATTTGTTTTTTGTTTTATTTTTTTAAGCTGTTCTTTTGGTGTTAATCCATCAATGGTTTGATGTTTAATTTTTTCTTTAAGTTGAGCATAAACTCCGGCAACGCGGACCATATAAAATTCATCTAGATTATTTGATGCAATTGATAAAAAACGAACTCTTTCAAATAATGGTAAATCTTGATTATTAGCTTCAGATAAAACTCTAGAATTAAATTCTAGCCATGAAATCTCACGATTGTTGTATTTGCTTGTCATAAATTTTTAATCTAAACTTAATATATATTAGTAATGTTAACTTTATATGTCATGCGACATGCAAAATCTAGTTGGGATGATCCTGGTTTAAACGATTTTCAAAGACCCCTCAATAAACGCGGCAGGCATAATGCAAAACTCATGAAAAAAATAATGAAAAAAAAAGGAATGTTTTTTGATTTTGCTTACGTCTCTGGTGCTGAAAGAACTCAACAAACTTTTAAATACATCAAAGATCTAAATTTAAAAAAAAAGAAAATTAAAAAAGAGCACTACCTCGCATCTCCTAAAGATCTGTTAACAAGCATTCAGTCTACAAAAGATAAATATAAAAGTATCTTAATTTTAAATCATGAGCCAACTGTTAAAAATTTAACTTTTCAACTTTGTTCAGATTTAACAGATAGCTCAAAAACATTGTTAGAAAAATTTAGTACTGCAGCCATTGCAACAATTGTTTTTAAAAAAGTTTCTTGGAGTAGAATAGAATTTGGCGATGGTATTCTTGATGGTTTTATAAAACCTAAAGATTTTTACTGAGAATCTAGCGCGTAGCCTGCGGATCTTACGGTTCTAATGAGATCGTCTTTTCCATCTAAGTTAATGGCTTTACGAAGTCGTCTGATATGAACATCAACTGTTCTTGTTTCTACGTAAATTTCATTTCCCCATACTTGATTCAGAAGCTGCTCTCTAGAGTAGACTCGAGTTGGATTTTTAATAAAAAAATTTAATAAATTATATTCCGTTGGTCCAAGTTTAATTTCTTTTTCATCTCGGTAAACTCTTCTTGCTAATCGATCAATTTTAATATCTTTAAATGTTACAGTATCTTCAGTTAATGCAGGTTTAACTCTCTTTAACATAGCTTGAATCCGAAGTATTAATTCTTTGGTACTAAAAGGTTTGGTTACATAATCATCCGCACCTGTTTCAAATCCTCTAATTTTATCACTCTCTTCGTCTTTTGCGGTTAACATAATGACAGGAATAGATTTGAGTTTGTGATCTTTTTTAATTTGTTTGCAAATATCAATCCCCGATAAATCGGGTAGCATCCAATCTAAAATAACCAAATCAGGTAAATTTTTTTTAATTTGTTCAAAACCCTCTTCCCCAGTTTCAGAAGTGTGAACTTTAAAACCCTCTTTTTCTAAATTATATTGAATTAAAGTCGATATCGACTTTTCGTCTTCAACAACGGCAATAGTTGCGCTCATAATTTAAATGTATCTATTGGCCTGATACTATATCGGATTGACCTTTGGGTCTATCACCTTCAATATCTTCGCCTGTTACTAAATAATAAACGGTTTCAGCAATATTCGTTGCATGATCACCCATACGCTCTAAATTTTTAGACATAAATAAAAGATGCGTTGCAGGTTTTATATTGCCATTCCCAGTTTCCATAAATTTGGTAACTGAGTTCATTGATATATCTATAAGGTCATCAATTTCTTCATCAGAATTCCAAACTACTTCTGCAGCTTTAGCATCACGATTTACAAAAGCATCAAGCACAGATTTTAAATTCTTTTGAACTTTTTCAGAAGCTGCTCCAACTGTTTTTTTAATATCATCTGGAAGACTAATAGTTACGTGTCTTGAACGTTTTGCGATATTCTTTGCAAGATCACCAATTCGCTCAAGATCTCCTGAAATTTTCATTGCAGAAACTGTTTCTCTTAGATCAATCGCCATAGGCTGTCTCATGGTAATAAGATTCACAACCTGACTTTCAATATCTTTTTCAAGTTCATCAATTCGATCATCTTTTCCTACAATCTCATCAACAAATTCTTGGTCATTCGTTAACAAAGCTTCGGTTGAGTCTTTAATTTGTTTTTCAGCAAGCGCTCCCATTTTAGCAATGGTATTTGTTAAAATACTTAATTGCTCGTCGTATGATTTGACTAAATGATCTGCCATATAATTAACCGAACCTTCCTGTAATATAATCCTGTGTCATTTTATTATCAGGATTCTTAAATAGTTTATCTGTTGTATTAAATTCAATCAACTTTCCTAGATGAAAGAAACCCGTATATTGGGATACTCTTGCTGCTTGTGACATCGAGTGGGTAACGATTGCAATAGTATATGTTGCTTTTAACTCATCAATAAGTTCTTCTATTTTTGCTGTTGCGATTGGATCGAGTGCTGAACAAGGCTCATCCATCAAAATGACATCTGGATTAATAGATATTGCTCTTGCGATACATAGTCTTTGTTGCTGACCACCTGAAAGTCCAGTGCCTGGTTGATCTAATCGATCTTTAACTTCTTCCCAAAGTGCTGCTTTTTTTAAGCTTCTCTCAACAATTTCATCCATATGAGTCTTATCTTTTGCAATTCCATGAATAGTTGGACCATAAGAAACATTTTCATAAATACTTTTTGGAAAAGGATTTGGCTTTTGAAAAACCATTCCAACTTTTTCTCGAAGCTGCACGACATCCACAGATTTGTCATAAATATTTTGACCATCCATTTCGATAGAACCTTGAACACGACATATATCAATCACGTCATTCATACGATTTAAGCACCTTAAGAAAGTTGATTTTCCGCACCCAGATGGGCCAATCATGGCTGTGACTTGTTTCTCAGCAATATTTAAATCAATGTCAAACAGCGCTTGTTTGTCTCCGTAAAAAACTGAGACACCCTTTGAGGTAATTTTTTGATTCATTATTTTACCATTTCCTTTCAAATTTTTGTCTAGCCCATACTGCTAGAGAGTTCATTGTGATTAAAAAACCAATCAGTAACATGATGGTTGCTGATGTTTTTTCTACGAAGCCTCTTTCAGCAGATTCAGACCATAAATAAATTTGCACTGGTAAAGAGGTTGATGGGTCTGTTGGAACGCTTGGAACGTCTACAACGAATGCAACCATTCCAATTAATAACAAAGGAGCTGTTTCTCCTAAAGCTTGAGCAAGTCCAATAATGGTTCCTGATAATGTTCCAGGCATTGCAAGTGGCACGACATGATGCATAACTGTTTGTACTCTTGAAGCTCCAACTGCCAAAGCTCCTTCTCTTATTGAAGGAGGTACAGCTTTAAGAGATGCTCGACATGCAATAATAATTGTAGGTAGTGTCATCAAAGATAATGTTATTCCACCAACTAAGGCTGTTGATCTTGGTAACCCAAAAACTCCAAGCAAAACACCAAGTCCAAGTAATCCGAAAACGATTGATGGTACTGCAGCTAAATTGTTAATATTAATTTCAATAATATCTGTAACTGTATTTTTTGGTGCAAACTCTTCCAGATAAACTGCAGCCATAAGAGCAATAGGAAATGCAATTAATAAACAAATAATAATAGAAAAAAACGATCCAATAACAGCGCCCGCAACTCCTGCAATCTCAGGATCTCTCGAATCTCCGCTAAAGAAAAAATAATTACTAAAAGTCGTACTAATTTTTCCTTGTTCTACTAAATTGTCATAAACATTAAGTTGAAAATTGTTTAAACGTCTTCGGTCTTCTGGAATATTTCTGGGAAAGTTTCCTTTATGTAATTGATCTAAATCATCTGACGATGTTAATTCAATAGTTACTTTTTTTCCAAGAACATCAGGATTATTTATCAAATAATTTTTAATCTCAGTTTCATAGTTTCCGCTGAGTAACTGCTTTACATTTCTTTCTTCATCGTCATTAGAATAAGGATATAACCCCGTTGCAGCTTTATATGTGACATCAAAAAATTCTGCTGATTTAATCTGGTCAACCGTTGGATTTTCAATCTCTCCTAGTTCTAAAAGCTCTTTATTAAAATCAACCTCCGTTTGAATTGTTGTTTTTATAAAGGCTGTACTACCAGTAGAAAAAACTTTGAATAACAATAAGAAAACGAAAAAGATTGCAATCGCAATAGAGCCTATGCCTAACATTCTAAAACGTTTTTCAGCCTGATATCTTTTTTTAATTCTTTGTTCTCTAGTCATATTTTTCTCTATATTTTTTCACTATTCGAAGTGCAATGAAGTTTAAAATTAAAGTTAAAACAAACAAAGTCAAACCCAGCGCAAATGCTGCTTGAGTTTTTGCACTTGTAAACTCTTGGTCTCCAACCAAAATCATAACAATTTGAGTTGTAATGGTTGTGGTTGCGTCTAATGGATTGATAGTTAAGTTGGCCGCAAGTCCTGCTGCCATCACAACAATCATTGTTTCTCCCACCGCTCTTGAAACTGCAAGCAGTATTGATCCTACAATTCCTGGAAGTGCAGCTGGAAATACTACTTTTTTAATGGTCTCAGATTTTGTAGCACCCATGGCATAAGACCCTTCTCTTAGTGACTGTGGAACTGCATTAATCACATCATCAGATAATGAAGACACGAATGGAATAATCATCACACCCATCACAAGACCTGCAGCTAATGCACTTTCAGATGAAACATCAATTCCAAGACTATCTCCTATCACTCTAAAAAAAGGTCCAACTGTTAAGGCCGCAAAAAATCCATAAACAACTGTTGGAACACCCGCTAAAATTTCAATAATCGGCTTTCCCCATTTTCTTTGCTTTGAAGTTGCATATTCAGCTAAATAAATTCCTGAATATAAACCAATAGGAACCGCAACACACATGGCAATAAAAGCAATAAAAGCTGTTCCTGCAAACAGAGGAACTGCACCAAAGGCTTCTTTTAAATCCTGTGCTTCTTGAGGTGTAAGATTAACAGGATCACTAACAAATGCTTTTTGAGGCGACCAGCTCAAACCAAAGAAAAAATCTAATGGATTAATTTTTGTAAAAAACTGAATAGTTTCAAATAATAACGAAAATATAATTCCAACCGTTGTTAAGATGGCGGCAACGGATGATAAAAATAATATGACCGTAAATATTTTTTCAACACCTTCTCTCGCATGAACATTTTTATTGATTTTGTTATATGCAAAAAGTGATGTTGCGATGATGGCGCAAAAAAACAAAATAATTTTTGAACCTTCTGAGATAGATAATAAATTTTGATAAGTTTTTACCCCAGTCTCTATTACTTGAGTTGCTTGACCCGTAAAAGTGCCTTGAGCCAAAGATACAATCTGAGAAAAAATTAAGTTTATCTCGTCTTTTGATAATTCAGTAATTGTAAAGCTTTGAACTTTACTCATCACTAAATTTTTAACAATGATGGGTTCAAAAATAGTCCAAAAAGCAATAATTAAAAAAGCCGGCACTGCACACCATAAAGCTTGATAATAACCGTAAAAATGTGGGAGAGCTTTTGGCTCTATTGCATGATTAACGGCTACAACTTTTTTAATTCTTGATTTTCCAAAATAGAAACTTGAAATTCCAAAGAGAACGAGTGCGGTAAGAAGTATGGTATTCAAAATTTGTCCTCTAAGTTTGTTTTTTTGAGGGCCTAAAATTAGGCCCTCAAATGATAGACTTAAAACTAGTTTAAGCTAATAGTTTTTAACTTAGTTCCAGCAGTTCTTGTCTTTTTGTAAGACTTGCTGTCTAAAGGTACTAATCCAATGTCAGTTAAATAACCTTTTGGACCCATTGTTCCTTTTGACGTGAACTCAGCTAAATATTCTTTGATACCTGGCACAACACCAACGTGAGCTTTCTTCACGTAGAAGAATAGTGGTCTCGCGATTGGGTATGAGTAATCTTGAATAGAAGCTAATGAAGGTAATTTTCCTTCAATTTTAGTTGCTTTGATTTTATCTTTGTTAGCAACTAGGTAAGAGTATCCGAATAAACCGAATAATTCTGTATCAGCTGCAAGTTTGTTTACGATTAATGTATCGTTTTCACCTGCTTCAATTGCTAAACCATCTTCTCTTAGCTTTCTACAACCCTTTTTAGGTTTAATACCTTGTGCTTTGTACGCAGCTTTTGCAGCTTTTGTACAACCTTTTTTCATTACTAATGAGTTCCAAGCATCTCTAGTTCCTGATGTTGGCGGTGGTACTAAAATTTTAATTCCAAAATTTGGTAATGACTTATCAATATCACTCCATTTTTTGTAAGGGTTTTTTACCATTTTACCATTGATCTCAACATCGTGAGCTAAAGCTCTCCAAAGATGTTCTTTGGTAAAATTTTGACCTTTTGCTTTTACAGAATGAGCAAAAGAAATTCCGTCGTTACCAACAACGATTTCAACGATATCTTTTACACCATTTTTTGCACAAAGCTTCTTCTCTTTCGATTTGATTGCTCTTGAAGCGTTTGTAATATCAGGATGCTGAGTTCCAACACCTGCACAAAATAGTTTCATTCCTCCACCAGTACCAGTCGATTCGA